>Ga0226835_1000179_pt1 | contig 108802 bp, 115 predicted proteins | sample LAC_MetaG_1_FD_163627 | JGI IMG/M metagenome (GOLD analysis project Ga0226835, IMG submission 163627) | Anaerobic ammonium oxidizing microbial communities from anammox membrane bioreactor (MBR) in UC Berkley, California, United States -... | ecosystem: Engineered > Bioreactor > Anaerobic >... | reverse complement strand
TAACTTCAACTTGCATAGAGCTGTTAATGCTTTGAGGAGGTTCTAGCCATTCGGTTTCAAATCTTATAGATTCATTCATCTCGGAAATTATTTGAAGAGGCTTTTTCAATTCTATACTAAGGATTCCGTCTTTTAATAAGAAGTTCGAGCCGAGTCTGGAAAATATCTCTCTTTTCTTAAACTCATCGCCGTTTATAAATTCATCTCTGGCTTTTCCTGCGAAATTTAGAACATTATCCACTAAAATAACCCGTTCTTTTATTCTGTCGTCTACATTATCAAGAATTTGTTTTAATGTATCCTGTTCTTTTTGGCTTTCTTCAAGTTTCTTCTTGTAAACATTTTCGGGGATTTTGCCGTCTATCCAGCCTTCAACGAGCTTGTCTATTTTATTGCTGACTTCATCATACCTATTCCTTGCTGAGTTCAAAGTATTATTTCTATCTTCAATCTCACGCATCTGGTCGTTTTTCAGTTCATTTATAGCCCATTCGTGAAAGTCCTGAGGGAGAGTAATTCTTGAAAGCAAATCGCTGACTTGTTTCTCAAACTGTTTAATCTCAAGAGCTTTCTGCGAGCAGTTGCCACGCTTTTTATTAATTAAATTCATTTTTATAGTTCTTATATTTATATGATTTTTACTTCTTAAGGATTTGTTTAATATTATAGTACATTAAGATAAAATTTATAAATATAACTTACTAGAATTAAATATTGTGATAAGACTGCTCTTGCTGTGAGCGATGACCATAACCAATGACCTAGTATGATTTTTATGATATATCCGTTATTGACAACCGGCAACAATAATGTTATAGTCTAAGGCTCGTAAACTCCCTATAAGAAAGGATACTTTAAATGGGAAATAACAAGCAACCGAAGCGTGATGATCGTACTAAGGAACAGAAGAGCAAGCAACGCGCCGAACAACTGAAGTCCCAGCGCCGCCCGAGCCTTAATGAACGGGCGAATCAGGCTGCGAAGTACTGGGGGTTAAACGCCCGCCAGAAGCAGTTGTTTCATCGTGAGCTATCTTCGTACAACGATGACGATCTCACCTACGAAAAGTTGAAGTCAATCGCCTACGATTTCAAGAATCGTTAGCGGTAACTTCACAACCACACATAATTGAGGTCAGGTTGTTACTTGACCTCAATTATTGCTAAAATCACAATAGATATTATTTCCAAATTTATGAGCAAAACTGATAATGAGTTACAATATATAGATGACTTCTATAAGAAGTTGAAGTCTATTTCCAAATTAAGATACAAGGCGATGGACGGTATTGATGAATTAAATGCTGAAATATTGGAGCTTTCAAAGACTGAATTTATACCTGACTATATCTGGAGCAGCATCGGGCTAGAGTTCTTCCATTCGGATAGATTCCACCTAGCAGAAGAAGCTTACAAGAGAGCAATAGAATCCGCTAATAGTTTGCCTGAGGATGAGAAAAACGTTCTAAGGCAAATTTATGGGGATTTATCTATGGTTTATGAACACGATGGTAAATATGTGGAAGCTCTGGATGTTGCCCAAAAGGCTCTTAAAGTTTCCAAAGAATTTTATGATGAAACTAATGATAAGGTGAAAGAAATGCAAGGCAAGGTCAATAAGCTAAAGAAATTAGTTTGATTTACAAAAGTGAGCTACTATTAAAACTAAGTTCAAATTAGTAGCTCACAAAATGTAGTCTTTATTTATTGCCATAATTCACTGCTTTCATTAAACGAAACTTAAGAGTTCAGAACTGTGACTTAGAGCATACAAGGTTCTAACATAGTCCAATGCTCTCCGCCATAAATCAAATGTTCCGACAAGACTCGTATCCCTACCTCAAGGTAGCTTAATGGTCTTGGACATTGGCTTCCAGTAATCAAATATTTCTTGAAATCCTCATATTTTCTTCAAATCCTCTAATTTGCGTCAGAATTACAGATGTACAAGATGGAGATAGTTTTGCAAGTTCACGACAACAAAACAATGGAGGACTTGCAATGACTTCTGAACAAACTTTAACAAAAACAGATCTTGATGCTTTACTTAATTTAAGCGAGCCAAGTATTGCAACTGTTAGCGGGATAATCACAAATACTGCAATTATTCAGCTTGATGAAGTACAAAAACGAATAAATGTTTCTGGAGTTTCTGACCAATATTTTAGTCAGCAGGAATTAGAGTTTAAAGATGGCGCTGCCCCTAGTAAGCAAGATTCTAATTGGGTTATTCTTGGCAGCGCCATAGCAAAAAACCTATCAATTGAAAGTATCAACCAAATAGTTTTAATTCAGAATAAAGAGTTTACTGTTATTGGAATATTAGCTGAAGCTGAAGAAAGTAACTTTAATTTCAGTAATAAAAATTCACTTGTTTTAATTAGCGATTCTGCTGCCCTAGAACTTTTTGATACAAAATACTATAGTTCTTTTACTGTTCAGGCCAGCAGCGAAGCAACAGTTGATACTGCAAAAGAAATAATTAAAAGTACACTTCTAGATACACATCAAATTACCGATAAATCATTAATAGATTTTTCTATAATTACATCGGGAGAATTACTTACAACAATAAATCAGATAACAGGCCTTCTTACTTCTCTACTTGCAGGAATTGCGGCTATATCTTTATTAGTTGGAGGAATTGGAATTATGAATATTATGCTAGTTTCTGTTACTGAACGTACTCGTGAAATTGGGCTGCGAAAAGCAGTTGGAGCAAGTTTTTCAGACATTATGATTCAATTTATTATCGAAGCTATTTTACTAACTCTACTTGGCGGAGTTATCGGCATAGGATTAGGTTACATAATCAGTCTAGGAGCAGGCAGATTATTAGATTTTCAAGGCATTATAACTACCAATTCAATCTTACTTGCTGTAGGAGTTTCTAGCGCAATTGGAATTGTCTTTGGTATTTATCCTGCTGCTAAAGCAGCCAGACTTAATCCTATTGACGCTCTGAGATACGAGTAAGCTCTTCACTCTTCTTGTAGTAATTGTATTTCCAACCAGACAGAGATATAATTGCGACATATGAAAATAGAGATAAAAGTAGGTAAAAAAACTGTTTTAGGCGTTTTAATATTTCTTGCGGTTATAGTGCTTACTACTATTTTCTTTATAGGACAAAATAACATTCGAGATAGAAAAGTGCCCAACTCAAATGAGATAAATAGCTATCCTCAAGTCCTTAGTGCAGATTTAGTAAAAATACCTAAAATTAATGATAAACAAGATCCTGGATCTCACGAAGAAATTACCACAACTACAGCAGCAACAGAACAAACACAGATTGCATATACACAAAACAACGAAACTACTCAGCCTGAACAGACTTGTACGCCAACACTAAATGCAGTTATTTCAAGGCCCTATGAATATATTTCCCATCTTGGCGACAACGCCTTATTAATCAGTGGTTCATATGAGGCTACTTGTATTGATCATAGCAAATTAAGTTATGAATGGTTTATATGGGGAGGCTCATATAATACGCCCTACTCTTTATTTTCTACCACAGTAAAGCCTGATTTCTCTTCATATGGAGAAGGAACCTATGATGTTTTATATAGAGTAAGTGCAGAAGGGCTTACTTCTGAAGTTAAAACTTGGGTATGGATTAATTTTCCTCCTCCTGAATCACTGCCAACTCATCCGCCACGAGCGCCAATTTCATACTCATATTAAATTTAGATAGACATTAAAATTTATCCACGAGATAATCAATTTATCTTTATATTTTAAATTTTCACTGAATGAAAAGCCTAGTAAAAGAATTTCAAGAATTTGCAATTAAAGGAAATGTAATGGATTTAGCAGTTGGAGTAATTATTGGTGCAGCTTTTGGTAAGATTGTATCATCTTTAGTAGCTGATATTATTACTCCTTTAATTGGAGTTCTAATTGGAGGTATAAACTTTAGAGATTTAACTGCCGTTTTAAAACCTGAATCTGTAAATACCACAGGTGAAACTGTTCCTGCTGTAATTCTAACTTATGGAAATTTTTTACAAACAACCTTCGACTTTTTAGTAATCGCAATATCTATATTTTTTGTTATTAAACTTTTGAATTCCTTAAAGAGAAAACAGGTACAAAATGAACAAAAAGAAGCAAAAAAAGTTGTAAATAAACAAGAAGAATTACTTGCTGAAATAAGAGACCTCTTAAAAAAGCAGCCCCATAAGAAGTAATTATTTTAAGGAAGGATATCCTCTATCATCAATCCTTACTTCAAGAATGTTTGAAGTAAGGTTTTTTTTATCTTCAATGAAGATTTCGACTAGGGCGGCATCGCAAGCATTTGCGATGCCGCACATATGATCAAACACAAAGTTGCCAAGTGAATAATAAATCATCTTTCCGTTATATTCTTCTGAATTTTGAACCACATGAGAATGGCCTCCAATTACAATATCAGCTCCACTATCTATAAAAACTTTACCAAAATATGATTGCCTATCGGAGTTGTTAAGCGAGTATTCAATTCCCCAGTGAGGAATCACAATAACAATATCTGCATTGTTATTTGCTTCTGTTATTGCAGCCTTAATTCTTCCTTCATCAAAATATGCACTTCCGGCATTATAGTCGGTAACATCTGTAAACCAATTTTCAATATCGTTAAATGCTAATAGTGCAATCTTTGTATTCTTAAATAAAAGATACTTAGGGGCGAATGCCTCTGCAATAGTTCTTCCAGCGCCAACGTGTAAAATTCCTTTAGCCTGTAAATTATCCATTGTATTTATTAAGGCATTCGCCCCATAATCCATACTATGATTATTAGCTAAGCTCACAACGCTCACGTTGTTTGCTTTCAAAACATCTACTGCGCTAACAGGTGAGTTAAAAGTATAAAGCTTGCCAAAAGCTTGAACCGCATAAGTAGGATCGGCAACAACAGTTTCAAGATTAAGCACTACAATATCGTGTTCATTAAACTTATCTTTAATATTTTCAAAAGGATTTCCACCTTGTTCAATCGAAGAGCCCACCGTTCTGGCCAACATTACATCTCCTCCAAAAATCATTGAAATTCGACTATCTGTACTATCTTCAGTTAAAATCTCTTCAGTATCCTTAGTAAAAGAAAGTGGCGGTACTACAGGATCTTTTTGTTTTATAATATTTGGGAAGTAAGCTGCAAGGACTGAAATTAAGCAAATAAACAGTACAGTAGTTATTATAAGTTTTTTATTATGCATAAACGTATTTTAGCTAGTAACGTATTTAAATCAAAGCCCTACAACTTACCTCTAATAATTACTATAGTTACCGCATTTGGAGTTGCAATATCACCTTTTATAGTGGACTACACAACATTGCCAAAAGGCTATGAACTCCCTAAAGTGTTTTTTTACCAAATAATCTGCTCAATAATTATTCTATTAGGAACCGTTTTATTTTTAATTAACACTTATAAAGAACAAAGAATTTCTTTAGCAAAATCCTTTTATGTTGTATCCGCAGTTTCTATACTTCTTTCATTGTCAGCACTATTATCACCTTATCAAGAGATCGCAATTTGGGGCAACACATTTAGATATCAAGGATTGCTTACCTATTTGCTTATGATTTGGGCAAGCTATGTTATTTTTAAAGTACTTAACAAAAATCTTTGGCACCTAATTACTGGCGCAATCATTTTATCTTCAATACTCCAATGTGTTGCCGCAATTAATCAATTCAATAATTTAATGAAAATTAATCCTGAACTAATATCTGAAGGTTTATGGATAAATGGTACTTTTGGACAAGCTAACTGGTTTGCAGGAAGAATCCTAGTAGCAATTATTTTTGCTGCTTTTTATTTTGGTTTAAAAATCGAAGCAACAAGAAATAAAAGAATATTATTAAAAATAATTTCCGCAATTTTAATAATATTCTTCTTAACGATACTTGGACTAAGCCAGTCCATTTGGGGAATAATTTCTGCAGTAGTTGCAATATTATTAATTATTTTATACGAAGTTCTACCTAAAAAAATCTTTGCCAAAATTGTATATATTTCGATCACAGCAGGAATTACTGTATTTATTCTATATTTTAAATTAAACACCGAATATAATTTACGACTTGATATTGTAAATTCAATTTTAATTATTCTTTCTCAACCATTTAATTTACAACAATTTCAATTTATTACTTTAGGATTTGGTTTTGATACACTTGGAAATGTATTTCGAGATTACAGATTAATTCAAGGCTCACTTGTTGATAGAGCGCATAATGTTATCTTTGATATAATAATTCAAAATGGATTTATTATCTTAATTATATTCTTAGCATTAGTCTACAAACTTTTAAGAGCGCTCCATTCAAATACCAGAGATAGGGTATGGGATTTTACATTTATTGCAATTTTTGCCTGGATATTTAGAAGTATTATTCACGAAAATGGAATTGTAAATTTAATGGATTTCTTATTTTTATTTGCAGCGGGATTTGCTTTACTGCCCAAACAAGAATTACATAGATTCAACAGTTTCAATACCCAAAAAGTTCAAACCTTTTTTAAGAGTTTGAGAAACCGCGTAAGTTAATGCTACTCTACTATTAACGTCTTCTTGTGTTTGAGCATTCAGTACAGAATGCTGATTATAGAATTTGTTATATACTTGGGCTAGCTCAAATAAATAGTTACATAATACATTTGGAGCATATTCTTGTGTAGCTTCAAGTACTTTTTTAGGGAATAAGTTTAAAGACCTTAAAACTTGTTGCTCTTCTTCAGTATTAAGAACGACAGCTAAATTTTCTACGTTACTCACATTTGCCTGCCTTAGAATTGAACTGCATCTTGCATATGTATACATTAAATATGGTCCGGAATCTCCTTCAAATGATAATGAAGTATCAAAATCAAACGCTGTATTTGTTAATCTTCCAACTTTTAGAATGCTATATTTAACGGCTCCTAATCCAACTTTTTCTGCAATATCTAACTTTTCACTTTCAGATAAATTTTCATTCTTAATTCTTTCTAAAACAGTATCTCTTGCATCATCTAAAAGATCATCTATATAAACTACATTTCCAGCTCGCGAGCTCATCTTGCCTTGACCTTTAATAGTAATAAAACCGTATGCTATGTGATTGAAATCCTCAAGCTTTCCAAACCCAAGTTGTTCAGAAACTGCAAATACCTGCTTCATTGCTAATGATTGCTCAGGACCTATTACCCAGAACATTTTATCTGGATGAAATTTATCCATTTTTCTTTTTGTAAGCGCTAAGTCTTGAGTAATATAAAGAGAAGTTCCATCTTTTTTAATTACAATTGTATCGGGCAGATTATAATTTTTTAAATTTGTCATAACTGCACCGTTATCAAGTTTAGTAAAGATACCTGTTTCTAAACCTTTCTCTACGATTTCTTTACCTTCCTTATAATGTTCATGTTCATGCCAAACATAATCCCAATGACTTCCTAATCTTTTCAATGTAGCTGCTTGGCCTGCATAAACATAATCTAAAACTTTTCTCCAAAGCTCCCAGGTTACATTGTCTTCATTTTCCCAATTAACAACTAACTGGCGAACTTTTGATTCTACATCTTCATTTTTAAAATCCTCTGCTCCCTTTACATAAAGCTGATCCATAAATTTATCAGGTGACAAGCCTAAATCTTCAGGTGTTTGCCAATCATCTTGGTTGTTATACCATTCATTTATATCTTCAATTTGTTTTGATTGATCTTTATTTGCAAATTTCAAATATCCCCACATCAATTTAGCAATTGCAATACCTCGGTTATTATCAATACAATCCATTACTACATTTATGCCAATACTCTTTGCTAGATTAGAAATCGCCATACCAGTAACATTATTCCTTAAATGGCCTAAATGCATTGCTTTATTTGGATTTGGAGAAGTGTGTTCGATTAACCAAGTTTGCCCTTTGCCCCAGTCACTTGTTCCAAAATCTGCAGATTCAATAATAGTATTTACGACCTCTTTTACAAGTGACTTATTAAGATGAAAGTTTAAAAAACCAGGGCCGGCAACTTCTACCTTGTCGATTTGGCTGTTGCCGGCAAACAAATCTGCAATTTCTGTAGCAATTTCAATTGGAGCTTTTTGTAGCTGCTTTGCTGCTTGAAGTGCTATATTTGTAGTTAAATCTCCATGCGTAGAATCTTTTGGGGTATCAAGTACAGCTTCAACAGAGCTCAATCCCTTCTCATTTAAATAGTCTGTAATCTTTGTTTTTATATTTTCGTTAATATCCATAAGGTGATTATACAACAAAGATTAAGCTATAACGTTATTACCAATACATTTGAGGACTTAATTATAGATTCTTTAGTGCCTTATCTACTGCTTCTTGGTCAGTAAATGGATACTCTGTTTTACCAAAGCAAAGTGACTTTTCGTGACCTTTACCCTCAGTAATTATTACATCGCCTGGCTTTGCAATCCTGATTGCAAAGTCAATCGCATCAAATCTTGAATTTACATTCTCCTCGTCAAAAGAATATATCTCTACCTCATCTTTTGTGTCGATATATTCTTTTTCTTTTATAAAGTCTAAATATTCTTTATGTACAGCAAATCTTTTAACAAGCTTTGCTCCACTTCTTTTTGCACCCCGAATAATTTCTGAATTGATTTCATATAAGCTCTCTGTTCTTGGATCCTCGCTTGTTATAACTACAACATCTGATAATTTAGCTGCGGCTTCGCCCATTGTAAATCTTTTTTCAACATCTCTAAGACCTGCCGACCCAAATACAGATATTATTCTTTTGACACTCTTTAAATTTCTGACAGATTCAAGCGATTGAACAAGTGAATCGGCGTTATGTGCAAAATCAATAATTACTGTAAACGGTTCTGTTTGCATTATCTGCATTCTTCCTTTTACACCTTTAAAATCTTTAAATGCATCAGCTATTATTTCTAAATTTAGTCCCAGACTCTGTGCTGTTTTAATTGCCGCTAGCGCGTTATCGATATTATAGAAACCTATCACCGGCAATTGAAATCTTTGCTTTTCAAATGTAAATTCTAAACCTGTGTAATCTTCTTCTGTTTCAGTTACATCAAACCTTTTTGAATATTCAATAAAATTAAGTGGATTTTTTGCATCTTTGTAATAATAATTTCGCAAAAAATCATAAGAATCTAAATCATCCTTATTAAGAATTACTTTGCCATCTGATTTTAATTTATTGATAAGTAATGCTTTTGCACCTGCATAATTCTCCCAAGTTTTATGCCAATCTAAATGATCTCTCTTTATATTTGTATAAACTGCATAATCAACTTTTAAAAATCCAAGCCTACCCTGATCTAAAGAATGCGATGATGTTTCTAATACAACATATTCCATCTCTTTATTCTTCATCTCTCTTAAGATTTTCTGAAGCTGAATCGGATCAGGAGTAGTTACATGAAAACCGGTATCTATATTTTTATTACCTGCAACTGCTTCAACCGTTGAGATTAATCCGACTTTTAATCCTGCATGCTTTAGTATGTGATAAATCATAGTTGCAGTTGTGGATTTTCCAGAGGTACCAGTTACCGCAATTATTTTTATTTTTTTAGCAGGATGCCCTAACTTTATAGCTGCGACTTCAGATTGAAGAATATGATAAGTCTTTTTTAATTTCCTAATTAAATTCATTTACAACATTAATAATGTGTAATCTTTTATTAATAAGACAGCATAGCTTATTACGAAGATTATAACTGACGCCCAAAAAAGAGAATCCACCAGAATTCTGTGCGTTTTTGTTTTGTTAACAGATAAAGAGTTAGGCACTAAAAAGCCAAGAATTATTCCCATACCTAGTCCTCCCAAGTGCGCCCAATTATTTATATTTAAACCTGGCATTACTCCAAATAAAAACGCAATAACTACAAAAGGTAAAATTTCTGAAGTACTAAATGGCAGCTCCTGTCCATATCTGTATTTCTTAAATGTTCCGCCCAGCAATAAACCAATTAATGCAAATATACTTGCAGAGGCGCCTAAAGATAAAACGTTTTGCCCTGTTAATAGTGAAATTAAATAAGAAAGCCAAACTCCTGCAATTCCTCCAAAAATATATGTAAAGAATAATTTCTTAGCATCATAATAATACAAAATTAACTGCCCAATTCTGTATAAGGAAATAAAGTTAAACAAAAAATGAATTATGTCTATATGAAAAAAGTTAGGAGTTAATAACAGCCACCAATCACCTGCCCTGATTTGTGCCGAGATCTGCCCTCCAAAAACATAAAATAAGCTTGTATCAAAACCTACAGTAGCATTAGCTATAAATGCCAGTAAAAATACAAAAAGGTTAAGTCCTAGTAAGAAGGTAAGTAAGTTAAATTGTATTTTTAGCTCTATATTCACTTAGGAGTTTATTAAAACTATTGATTCAATTCTATCAATAATTTTAGCAAGAGGTTCTTTGGTTTTGAAAATTTGTTTAGGAATTTCTTCTTGTACACGTTTTTCTATAAAAGAAGTTATACTCATTGCCTTCAACTTAGTAGTTACTTTGTATTTTGGATTTGCAACAGTTTCTATCTTTGCATTCTTTGAAATTATATAGCAAGCTAAACCTTTTTCTCGCCTCAACATTGAATAATCTATAGGTGTGGCAGACTGCTTAGATCGAACTCTTGAAATAATTAAAAATGAATTTCCTGTATTTACAAAAGTGTAAAAATAACCTGTTGGAATAGCTAACTTGTGTCCCTTTTTTAAGGTTACAATAGCTAAATCTTCAACATAAGTATCGTACTGCCACTCATCTTCTTTTGGCTGATTTTTTTGCATTACTACTATCATTTCACCTTGCAGTACTTCAATTACACAATCATATTTTCCTACAACTTCAGGTGAATAATATACATGTGTTTTAATATATTCAATTCCTAAAAGGCCAAATGGAATACAAATCATATCGTAAGATATTCCATTTGGCTGATTATCTTTAAAGAAAATATTTTTTCGATGTTTATAAACAACTTCCGGATATTTTAAATATTTATTTAGAAGAATTGGGACAATTTCCGAAAGTTTAACTTGATCTTCACCATCGCAATTAAGGTCATCAGCCAAAACAAAAGAAATGTTTTCGTTATCGAATTGGACTGGAAGACCACATACCTCTGATAGGTCAATCATACTTTTGCATTAAATACTTATGAAACTTGATGACAATTTCATTATATTTATGCAATTTAAATTTTGTCAAGGAAATCGTGAAACACTTTGTAACATAAGCACTTAAAAAAACTAAGTGCCGCGTAATTGTTCCCAAAGTTTTTTCTGTTTTGAATTTAATTTTTGTGGAACTTTTACAATAATTTTTACAAATTGATCTCCATTACCTCGCTCCCTAAATTTAGGACCACCTTTTCCTTTTAGCCTTAGGACTTGCTCGCTCTGTGTTCCAGCAGGAATATTCATAAAGACATCCCCGTGCACAGTCGGCACTTCAATTTCCCCTCCCAATACTGCAGTAACTATATCTATTTCTTTGTCCAAATAAATGTCATTTCCTTTTCTTTCAAGCGATTTATGAGATTTAACTTCAATTGTTACGTATAAATCTCCAGCAGCTCCACCGTTACGTCCATAATTTCCCTTACCTTCAAATCTTAAAGTTACACCATCCGGAATTCCCGCTGGAATTTTTATTTTGAAATCTTCTTTAGCAGACACAATTCCTCTTCCTCCGCAATTTAAACAGTTTTCTTCGATTAACTCTCCTGTACCGTTGCAAGCTGGACAAGTGTTTACAACCTGCATCTTACCTAACAATGTGTTTTGAACTTGTACAACTTTTCCTTTTCCTGCACAAGTTGTACAAGTTATCTTTTTACCGTTTTTTGAACCACTTCCGTTGCAAACTTCACACTTTGCATCTCGTTTATAAGAAACTGTTTTTTCTGTGCCAAAAATCGCTTCTTCAAATTCAATTTGCAAATTAAACTCTAAGTCTGCACCTCTATTATTTTTTCTTTCTTGACCACCAAAGCCAAATCCTCCAAATGAAGAGCCAAAAAAGCTGCCTAATAAATCTTCTACTCCGCCAAGATCTGCTTGAAAACCTTCAAAGCCATTAAATCCTCCAAATCCGGAGCCGCCGAAACCACTGCCCCCGCTAAATGCCTGTGTTCCGGCAAAGCCGTACTGATCGTAAGCTTTTCGTTTTTGGTCATCATTTAAAACTTCATAAGCTTCCTGCACCTCCTTGAATTTGGTTTCGGCGTCTGCCTCTTTATTTCTGTCTGGATGATATTGTTTAGCTAAAGATCTATAAGATTTTTTAATCTCATCTTTACTTGCACTTTTTGAAAGGCCTAATACCTCGTAATAATCTCGTTTTGCCATACTATAAGCGAATAAACTGCTAAATTATATCAGTTAGCAGTCAATTTAGGTAAGTGATAATTCCTTAGTTTACAGAGGATCAATAAGTGCCAGAGATTTTGTTAATATAGTTTCTGTTTCCGATACACTTCTTCTTGAAGTTGCTTCTATTTTTTGCGCCAAAAGTTCGGAGATTGTTTTATCTAAGATATCCCAGTTCTCGTTAATATATCTAAAGTTCTTATTATCTAATGCATAATCTACATTGCCTTTTTCCTGCTGACCTACCGGCCTAGTCAAGATAGCTTTCTTGTTAAATATTTCTATCTCTAAAATAGTTGCAGGCCCGGGTTTTCCAATAATAATTTCAGAAGCATTGAAATAATCTTGAATATTATTAACGTATCCTACTATTTTGATATTGCTATAAGAAGAAAATCTTTCTGTAAATTCGTTATACAAGCTTTGGGATTTACCGCAGATTACTAGAACATTACAATCCTGTCTTACTTTAATAATATCCATTGCTTTCTTTAAAGAATAGGTACCAACTCCGCCACCTGTTAAAGTAATTAACGGAAGATCGTTTTGAAAACCTAAACTGGACATTGTTTCTTTTACGCTAGCAAAATTACTTATTGATGGGTTTATTGGGAACAGCGGATAGATAATTTTTTCTTTATCAAGACCCCATTCTAGCAAGAGCTTATACGCCCGCTCTGTTGGGGCTGATGTTAAATCAGCACGTGTGTCTGCCCAACCTTTAAATAATGTGACCAAATCAGTAATTACTGTTACAGTTTTAAACTTGCTACCTGTCTTTTTTTTCACCTCATTAACAATCATATTAACAATTGGGTGGACAGTAATTATTAAGTCTGGAGCTTCACCTTCAATAATTGCAGTACACTCCTTTAACATAAATATCATTGTGTACCAATAAAATAGATCGTAACCTATTGAAGTATTAAATGCACGAAATAATGTGTTATTAAACGCCTCAAATGTTTTATTCTTTGAAACTAAAGTATAGGTTTCATTTGAACTATTGAATGGCTGAACATCTGCAACTTCAAACAAGTCTACAACTTTCACATCATATTTATCTATTATATTCATCTCCTCCATTGTCTTTAATAACGCATTGGCAGCAGATCGATGACCGTTTCCTACATCTGCAAGTGCTATCAAAATCTTTTTTCTTTTTTCATTTTGCATAGATTTACAGTAATATTAATAGATTTGTCGAGATTAATTATAACTTAATTTTGAGTGCATAATGTTATCAATAATTGTTCCCACATTAAATGAAGAAGATTATCTTCCAAATCTTCTTAAAAGTTTAGAACAACAAACATACCAAGACTTTGAAGTCATTATTGCAGATGCGGATTCTACAGATAGAACAAAAGAGATTGCGCAAAGATATGGAGCAAGAATTGTTAAAGGTGGAATTCTTACAGTTGGAAGAAATAGCGGAGCCAAAGTGGCTAAAGGCGAGCTTCTATTATTCTTAGACGCAGACGTATTAATTGAACCTCATTTTATAGACAAAGCAATTAAAGAATTCAATAGAAGAAATCTTGATATGGCAAGTTTTTATTTTAACAAGAAAGTCGACAACATAAATTCAAAGATTATTTACCACCTTGCAGATGCATCTAAAAAAGTACGTCAGTATACAAAATATCCAGATGGTTCAGGCGGCTGTTTATTAATAAAAAAAGATATATTTGATTCTGTAAAAGGATTTAATGAAAAAGCCATTTATGGTGAAGATGTTGAATTCTTAAGAAGAGTTGTTAAAAAGGGCTATAAATACAAAGTCATAAATCTTAATTTTTATGCTTCAACCCGCAGACATAAAAATGTCTTTTTAGGAAAGATATTGTTAAGTGGACTTATTGGCGGAATTACCATTTCAATTGGAGCGTATGGAGTTTTAAAGCTTGTTGAGCAAATGTATGGTGGATGGGGAAATCATCCAAAAAAAGATTAGGTTTTCTTTGCAATTACTAAATGACTAATTCCAAAAAAGTGTAATGGTGTTTTTTCTATTAAATGAAAAAATCTCTGAATTAATTTACCCATAATTCCGAATCTGCGAGTTAATCCATCAAAGCCAGGAAAAATATGTTTATGGTAAATAATTTCTCCTCCTGCTTCTTTGACTAGTCTTTTAATTTCTTTATTAGAATAATTGCGAACATGCGGAGCAAATCTTTTATAAATAAACTTAGGCATCCAAGGTAACAAAGGAATATTACCCCAATAATATTTTCCATTTAAGAACATTCCATGCGTTTCGAATGGCCAACCTCTATTTGGTGTAAAAAGTACCAAAACGCCGTCAAACTCTAAAACCCTAAAACTTTCTTTTAAAGTTTGAAGATCATCTTGTACATGCTCTAAGACCTCATTTTGAAAAACAATATCAAAGAATCCATCTTTAAAATCTAAAGCTTCCCCAGGGCAATGACGAATATTATCTGAAGGAATTTGCAAAAGCTTGTCATGTTTTCGATCTTCTTCAGTGGCAGAGTCAATCAGCTTTGTAAGCATTTCAACTTGGGCACCATCATATTCGCTGCCATAAACATTTTTTGGATTCGTTATCTTTGCAAATTCCCTTAACCAAACACCTTCTCCGCAACCTAAATCTAAAATAACTTTATTTTTGAAATCTATTTGCTGTTCTAAGATATCTAATCTTCTTGCAAATCCCATTGAAAAAACACTTCCTGGTTTTCCTAAATGTGCAAATTTTGTTTTACTAGACATTACTTTCATAGTTTTAGTATAGCTTATTCTTCAATTTTTTGGAGTTTAAATATATGATAGAATGGCTTTACAACGTTATCTATAAACACAATGGCAAGAAGAAAGCATGTTACTTACGACAGTCGAGAAACTTATACAGTAGTTGGACTGCTAAGCTTATTATTAGGTATTTTCTTTTTTATATCGCTCCTTTCGTTAAGCGATAATCAAAATAATCTATTTACACAAGCAAGAGGATTATTTGGATTCTCAACAGTATTCACTGTCTTTTTTTTATTCTCGGCGGGACTACATTTTTTAGGTAGTAGACTACCTTTTACAACTGGTAAAAGTATTATTGCCCAAGCAATTCTAATATTCCTAATTCCGGCATTGATGACTGCATTTGCTACAAGTGAACGCGAACTAAATCGAGGCGAAGAAGGTTTAGGAGGCGCAGTTGGAAGATTTATTGTGCAAAATGTATTTGGAAATACCTTCCCTACTGATATTGGAACAAAATTAATTTTGCTTCTTCTTATTTTAATACTTGCACCAATTGCAATCTCTGTCAGTGTAAGCGAGATAATAGATAAAACTGTTTTAGTATTTCAATGGTTAGGAAAAGTATATCAATTCATATTCAACAGAAACAAACCTGAAGAAGATGTTGTTCCAGAAAAGGCTTCTAGACTAGGTGACTTTAACGATTTGATTAAACAAAAAAGGATGCCAGAAAGCAGGCGAGGTCAAGACGATGATGATTATGCACCAATAAGACCGCTTCCGGTAAAAAGAATTACAAGTGAAGCCGGTGTAGAAATCAAAGAAGGTGCTATTGGAGAGGATGGTTTACAACAGGAAAGCTTAAAGTATCCAGGCTGGAAATTACCACCACTAAGTCTTCTTATTCCCTATAAAAAAGCTAGGGCTCATGAACCTGCAATTGATCAGAATGCAAGAATTATTGAACAGATATTAATGAGTTTTGGTATTGAAGCTAAAGTTAAGGATTCATTTATTGGCCCATCTGTTATTCAATATGCATTAGATATTCCACTAGGAATTAAAGTAGCTAAAGTAGCTACCCTAAGTGAAAATATCGCATTAGCGTTAGGTGTTGATTCAAAAGCTGTAAGAATTGAATCTATTCCCGATACTACATATTTAGGTATTGAAGTTCCAAGATCAAAGCGAGACATGGTGCGATTTAAAGAGATCATGGAATCCGATGAGATGGAACAAACACAAATGGAGTTGCCTGTCCCTATTGGTAAGAATATTGACGGCTCTTCTATTGTTGCAGACATTCAAAAAATGCCTCACCTTTTAATTGCTGGAGCTACAGGTTCTGGTAAATCTGTATTAACCAACTCTTTTATTGCCTCTATATTAATGAAAAAAACTCCAGATGAAGTTAAGTTCATTTTGGTTGACCCAAAACAGGTTGAGTTATCTGACTATAACGGAATCCCTCACCTGCTTACACCTGTTATTACAGATATGAATCAGGTAGTAAACGCATTAAAATGGGCTGTTCATGAAATGGATAAGAGGTATTCAAGCCTTGCACGAGAACAAGTAAGGAATATTCAGGGATACAATCAGAAAAAAGGATTTGCGGCAATGCCTTACATTGTAATTGTAATTGATGAAATGGCGGATATGATGATGACTGCAAATAAGGTAGATGCTGAAACTGCAATTGTAAGGCTTGCACAAAAAGCTAGAGCTGTTGGAATTCACTTGATCTTAGCAACACAGAGACCTTCAGTTAATGTTATTACAGGTTTAATAAAAGCTAATATTCCAGGAAGGGTTGGCATGAGCGTAACAAGTTCAACAGATTCTAGAGTTATTATGGATAGAATTGGTGCAGAAAGCCTGCTTGGCTATGGTGACTTATTATACAAAGCACCAGACAAGCCTAAGGCAAGCAGGCTTCAAAGCTCATTTATTGACCAGCAAGAAGTTATTCATATTGTAGATTTCCTAAAATCTCAGGCACCAGAAGTTGAATATGTAAACGAAATTCTTGAAAGCCAAACTCAAGAAAAAGAAGGTAGTGGATTAGGCGAATCTGAGTTTGGCAACGAAGGCGACATGCTTGAGCAGGCAATTAGAATAGTAGTATCTAGTCAAAAAGGTTCATCTTCTTTTCTTCAAAGACGACTAAGAATAGGGTTTAACAGAGCTGCGAGCTTATTAGAAGAATTAGAAGAATTAGGCATAGTTGGTCCAGCAAATGGCTCAAAACCTCGTGAAGTATTAATCTCTGATGCTGATGCCTTTATTCAGAGTCTTAGGGGGACTGAGTAGAAGTATCTTCTGGTACAGTATTTTCAATAATCGTATTAGTTGTATTCTGAGTTATAAACTTAGGATCAGAACTTAAATGCTGTTCTAGTCTTGGGGAGAACAAAGAATCTCTTTGGTATTCGACTATAGAGATATCAATATTTGATCTAGCTCCAGAAAAATTCTGATATGCTTCCCAAGCTACAGCAGCGATTAAAAATACAATTCCCATTATCATTAGTGTTAGCCATGATCTATTCATACGATTCTTAGTTATTGCTTAGAAAAAAAGTAATATTCCATATTTACATTTAAAACATACTCTTTATTAAAAGCTTCGCCAGCATCTATAATCTCTTGAGCCTTTCTATCCATTGTTAAAGTAAGTATGTTTAAAATACGTCTGTTATTTTCTAAATCAGAAACCACACTTAAAAGTCCGCCTTGAGAACCTTCAACTGTAATGCTAACAGTCTGCGCCCCAACTTGATTATCATATTCATTTTGAGCAAAACCAGGTGAAGGTGTATTGTTAAATGTTATTCTATTCAGTTGCGCACCGTTATTGCTTATAATTGCGTTTATTGTGTCTATAATATCCTGTTGTTCTGCACTGGCAGGAAAACTTTTATTAAAATAATCAACAAGAGATGACTTGTTTGTGTATTCTTCTGATAGCGTTTGAGATGTTTTCAATTTTTTACGTAATTTTTCAATTAATACATCTCGTTTTCCATTTTCTTCATTTTGAAAAGTAAATGCACTATATGCAGGTATTATTCCAACCATTGCCATAATTACAATAAATACAACTGTGACCGCTCCTACAAAATAGCTTTTATTTTGGCTTGTCGAGAGTATTTCATTCAATTTTTTTGTTGCATTTTTATACTGCTGTGGCATATTAAGGTGAGGATTCTAATTCTCCTCTTTGATAACTAGATAATGTTGCTACCAAAACGTACTGACCTGTTGATTGCAATACTTCTTTTTGCTCTAAAGATAAAGTATCTACAAAAACAGATGCGAAAGTAGGAGATGCTTTCATTTGGGTTTCAATATTCTGTACTGCAGATAAATCATCATAACCGAGTACAGTTACTCTATTTCTATCTAATCTAATCGTTAACTGTAAACCTGGATTCCTAATATATGAATATATCTCGTTTAAAACCTCATTGTATTCCGATGAATTACTCCATATTCGCTGATACGTTACATCTCTTCTTTGAAAGTCTCTAAATATTGGTTCTCTTTCTGTTGCATAAAAGCTGTTCTCTGCTCTAAGATTCTGTATTTCTTCATCTTTAGTTCTAGCCTGTGTATCAACAATTACTTTACCAACAAAAGCAGCAACAATTAACAGTTCTGTTATCAAAATAACTACTCTAGCTCTGGTTAAAATCCAGTTATAGAATTTGTCCCAAAAACTTGGGGGTGGCTGAACAGGTTTTAGTAAGTTAAAGATTCTTTTTTTTTCCATCAAACTTTTACAGTTTTTAAATTTCTATCACTATATTAAACTATATTAAAGTAGATTTAAACTTTGATTAATGAACCGATTGCACACTTATCACTTTCCTTTTTTAAGCGGAGAGTTAAAAATTGAAGCTGTAAACAGTATTCCACAAGATATTGCTAAAGGCATTTCTGATTTGATTATTGTACTTAAAAATGATCTTAACGATAAATACTTAAATAGCTCTTCGTATAAGTTAAATAATTCTAGTATTGAGCTTCCAGTTATTGTTAGTCCCGAGTTTATTGAATTTTTTGAAATGAATGTTGAATATTTTATAGCAACAAGATCAGACTTTAGCCCTTTTAAAAATCCGGTAATCGATAAATCTAATTTAGGTGATTATTTTATTATTGACAAATCTACCGATACAATAACAAAGATTAAGGATTTTAAGTTTGATAGCCCGCTGCAGAAATTTTATTTGATTCAAAAAATTGTAGATGAGCTTAACCGAAATAACATAAAGAACTACTATTTAAAATATGTTGATGTTGCAGCCAGCTTTGGTAACGTTAGATGGAACGCTTCTTTTGAAATCTTAGAAGATGAACATACATTGGATTTCAAATTGCATAATTCTTATGCATATTTTTTTGCACCAATCAGCTCAGAGCGGCAAGCTTCTTCTAAATTTGCAAATATCGATAAAGAGATTAACGCTGAATATATTATTCTGATTGGCGCAAACTTAACAGATTTGAAAATTCTTTCATTAGAAATAGCTAATCTAAGCTGGCTGCATCAATACAAGCAATTCAAGATGGAAAACAACGTCGATATAATTATCTATACTACAAATAAGGATATTATAGCTTTGTAGCGGGCTGATTTCTTTTTATACTAAAGTGATCAGGAACAGGATCTTCCCCTGGAATATTGGCTGAATTACAACGTAATATTCTAAAAAAACCCATTACACAGCCTCTTATTAAACCAAATTTTTTAATTGACTGATATGTATACTCCGAACAGCTGGGATGATAAATACAAACTCTATAGTCAACATATTTACTCCAAAAAGAATGATCAAACGAAAAAAGCTTTTGATATATCCTAATCAAAATCAGTCCTATATTTTTAGGAATTTCAACAATAAATTTTATCAGCTTCATATCAACTCCTTTGTAGCAAAGTTTTTTAAAGTTTTCTATTATAGGTTATCCACGTGGACAAATTTGTGTGCAATAATGGGGTTAGACTCTGAAATTTAATTTAATCCACCAAGTGTTATCTGATTATACTATGAAAATCAAAGACCCTGCACAGCTATGGAAAACTACACTTGCACAAATCGAAATCAAACTAGATTCGCCTGCAACTTTTAAGACCTTTTTTGTTGATACAAAACTTTTAAAAATTGAAGGGGGAAATGTATTTATTGGAGTACAAAATGCATTCACATTAGACTGGCTTAAAAGTAAACATGAAAGATTAATAAAAGAAACTGTTACTTATGTCTACGGTGAACCATTAAACCCAATTTTTGAAGTGTATCATAAAGGTGCAGTTGAAGAAGATATAACAGAAAAAAATATAGAAGAAGCTCCTTTATTAGCCGTTGAAAATGGAATGATGGGTGTTGTAACAGAAGCGATTACTAAAGCCGGTTTGAATCCAAAGTACTCAATTTCAAATTATATAGTCGGCAATTCAAACCGGCTTGCACACGCAGCTGCTATTGCAGTAGTTGATAATCCTGGCTCAATGTACAACCCACTATTTATGTACGGAAAAACGGGAGTAGGAAAAACCCATCTTGCACAATCAATTGGAAGATCCTTGCTAGAAAGGAATCCACGAAACAAAATTAAATATATATCCTCTGAAGGATTCTTAAATGAGATGGTCAAAGGAATTAAAGCAGGACAAATGGAAGCATTCCGCCAAAAATATCGTCAGGTCGATTTATTAATAATTGACGATGTTCAATTAATCTCTAAATGGGTCGCAACTCAAGATGAATTTTTTAACACTTTTAACGAAATTCATAATGCGGGTAAACAAGTAATTTTTATCGCCGATCGTAAGCCCGAAGATATTCAAAGCCTAGAAAGCAGATTAAAATCTCGAATGCTTGGAGGAATGGTAGTTGATATAGCAAATCCTGATTACGAAACACGCTTAGCCATTTTACAAAGAAAATCAGATTCTTCAGGTATAAACCTAAAACCTCAGATAATAGAATTTATTGCAAGAACAGTAACCGATAATATTAGAGAGCTTGAAGGTGCGTTACAAAAAGTAGCTTTGTACAACCAAATGAAGCCAAGCGGTGATTTAACATTAGAAGAAATCGCCCATACAATAGGTAAAGATGCCCAAAGTAAAAGAGAAAAGGTCAAAGTACCAAAAGTATTAAAAGAAGTCGCTAAATCATTTGCTGTAACAGTTAAAGAGCTTAAAGGACCTCGAAGAACAAAAGAATTGGCACTTGCTCGACAGGTGGCTATGTATATTTTAAGAGAAGAATTTAATTACAAATTAGAAGAAGTTGCTAAATTCTTAAATCGTGAAGACCACACAACAGTCTTGCATGCAATAGATAAGGTAAAAAGCAAGATGATGCTTCAAGATGGCTTTAATAGACAAGTAGCTCAAATAATTACCAATATTAATGAAAGTGCTAGCCCTGATGATGAGACTGAATAGTTGAATTAGCTAGTGAGATAAGTGTCTACAATGATTTTAAGTACTCCTCGCCTCTTTGTTGTATAACAAAGAGGCCATTTAAATTCGCAACTTTCCCGTCAATAATATTTCTTTTATTAAGTGCTGTAAAAAACTTAGATCTAATAACTTGACCTAATTTCAAACTTACATATTCAATATCCTTTAAGCTGGCTCCATTTATTCCATGAGTTTTAAGATATAGTAATACCCATAAAATCTTATCGCCTCCAATAACCATTTTGTTAAAAGTTGGATATTCATTTGAGATTGTTCCTGTTAATGCAATTTTTTCTATCTGCGGATTTAACTCTGACCTTGCAGGTTTCTTAAACGTTGAAACTCTCTTTATTTTAGCTTCTATTACAGGCTTACTTACTTGATTTTCTTTTAAATGGTTCTTTGGAATCTGTACATCATCCAAATCCGATAAATTTAGAACATAAGAGATTATTTTTAAAGCTTCTGATATAGAGATCTCTTTGCTGAATTTAAGTTCAGAGCTAGATATTTCTAAATTAACATTATTCATAAGTTATTCAAGTTATTTGTTCAAAGATATCTTAGCACTTGTTAGGAAAGTTTCAAGTTTTTAAACTATATTACTTGCTAAATTATATTGATGTCTTAAAAAGACTTTACGTAAATAATTTAACAGATTAGCAGTATATTAATTTAGGAAACTAAATATACTCGTAACAAGTTAGTATGTGTGTGGCAAACTTACTCACAGGAATAAAATCTTTTTCCTATAAGGATATTAGGTATTAATAAGCAAAGTATTCCCATAATTAGCCCACATGTGTAATTTAATAGAAAATATTTGTAGATCTTCTTTTTACGAATTTGCATTAAAATTAATCCACAGCTAATATCCACATATACAAAATCAAAATTTTACTGATATAATCATATTTATTGCACAGTTATACACATATAAACACAGCCTATTTACTAACACTTTCTACTTATTAAAATATAAATAGATTATGAAAATCACTTTAAATCACTCAAAGCTTGCAAAGTCCTTACAATATGCATCACGGGCAGTAAGTGCAAAGCCCAACATTCCTGTTTTATCCAATGTATTACTGGAAGTATCTAATACAGACCTTAAACTTTCAGCAACCAATCTAGATATGGGAATTAACATGTGGATACCTGGAAAAGTAGATGAGGAAGGTACTACAACTGTTTCTGCAAAATATATTGCAGATTTTGTAGCAGCTAGTTCTTCAGAAAAAGTAGATATTGCTACAAAAGAAAACACTCTTATAGTAGAAACTGCAAAATCAAAAGCAAACTTCTCTACAATTCCTAGTAATGAGTTTCCTCCTTTACCTGAAGCATCTAATGATCCTATATTCTCTATTTCTGCAACAGAATTGATAATTTCTATGGAGAAGGTCTTATTTGCATGCTCTACAGACTTTAGCGCTGGTAAGATTCAACAAACAGGTATTTTATTTGAATTAGAAGATGGCAACGACGATGAGATCTCTTTTATAGGTTTAGATGGCTTTAGGCTTTCAAAACGGACAACAAAAATATCAAACTTAAAAAGAGATTTATTATCGAGTCAAGTAATTGTTCCTGCAAGATATATGTCAGAAGTTGTAAAGATTTTGCAAGATTATCCAGATGTAGATACAGTTGAAGTTTATTTAAGTGAGAATAAATCTCAGATAATCTTTAAATTCGATGATGTTGAATTAACACTAAGATTAATAGAAGGGCCTTATCCTGATTATAAAAGAATAATGCCTGATTCTTTTGTTTATACATTTGAAGTAAAACGAAGTGATTTAGAAGAAGGTATTAAGGTTATCAATACATTTGCTAGAAGCAACTTATCAAATAAGACATTGTTTGATTTTGATATTGAAAACTCAAAGGTAAAGCTTAAATCGTCGGTTGCTGAAGTCGGTGAAAATGAAACCGAAATTGAAGTTTCAGCAACCGACGGCTCAGGTGATTTAAATTCAGCATATAACTTAAGATTCTTTCAGGATTTAGTTAGTCATATTAAGGGCGAAACAATTAAATTTGAAACTAAGGGTCCATTATCACCATCAATCTTTAAAGATAAAGCTGATGCAAAATATGTTCATATACTCATGCCTTTAAGAAGAGAGGTCTGATAAAATTATTAGATGGCAAATCTTTTATTTGTAAAATACGACGATTCTTTAAAAGAAGCTTGGGAAGAGATAAACAAAAACGCCCAAGCTTCTTTTTTAACGTCTATTGACTGGATTGAGTTTCAAAAATATTTAGGCAAAGAAATAGAACTCTTTTTAATAAAAGATGAAGATAGCTTTATTGGTAATTTCTATATTGAAATCTATAGACGTAGGATTTCTAAATACGCATATTCACCGTATGGTCCGGTTCTTGATTTAAAAAAGGTTAATAATTTAGAAAATATTTTTATTGAAATTAGAAACTTTCAAAAAGAGTTTATCCAGCAAAGAAGCTTAAACTGCCTTAGAATGGATCCACTAATAGAAGCTTCATTGCTTAATACATTTATAAAAATAGGATATGTTAAAGCTATGGCTCCAACCCAAGCTAAGTATGTTTGGGAAATAGATATTACAAAATCTGAAGATGAATTATTAAGAGAGATGAAAAAAGTGGCTAGGTACAATATAAAAAAATCTTCAGAAGTTGGATTTAAAGTAATGCAAACGGAAAGTGTAGAAGATATTAATAATTTTTATGCAATACTTTCCGAAACGTTTAGACGCCAGCAATTCACATCTTTTGGTAAAGAATATTTTATTAAACAGTTTGAGCAACTTTATAGTAAAGGTTTATGTAAAGTATTTTTATGCTATAAAGAAGGAGAAAAAGGAAAGAAATTTGTTTCTGCAGCATTAATAAACGTATTTAATAAAAAAGCCTTTTATTCACATGGCGGTTCTTTAAGTGATCCAGAAGCTCAAAAATATGGCGCATCTTACCTTCTGCATTGGGAAATAATCAAATCACTAAAAGAATTAGGAATAGAAAAGTATAATATGTGGGGAGTAGTTCCTGAAGGCATGAATGTAAAAAGTGGAATGAAAGGTGTATCTGATTTTAAGAAGCGGTTTGGCGGCTATCAAATTGATTATGTTGGAGCGCTAGATTTGCCAAACCGCTTTATGTACAGCATTCAAAGATTAGCTGAATACTTTATTTATCGAAAAGATAGGTATTAAAATATTAATAATGATAGATTTTCTACAAAGCCCAAATTGGAAAAAAGTTAAAGAGCAACTAGGCAATAAATGCTTTGATGTTGATGATTATTTTTTTCAAACAACAAAATTGCCAATATTAAATAAATATATCGGCTATATGCCGCGTGTTGACTTAACAAAGATAGACTTTGATTTACTTTTAGCCCAGGCTAAAGAAGCAAATTGCGTGTTTGTAACAATCGATCCGCAAAACTTAACACAAGATTTGGATTCTTTTGATTTTTTACATAATCAAGGAATTGATGCAGCCGAGGGCTTCCCTATTCATTTGCCAAAAACAGTTTTAATAGATTTGACATTGGACGAGCAAGTTTTATTAAACAACTTAAAACAAAAAACCCGCTACAACTTAAAACTTGCTCAAAAAAAAGGCGTGAGTGTGTCTATTTCGAACAAAGATTCTGACTTTGATGTCTTTAACGACTTGTATCAAAAAACTGTTGCAAGGCAAGGTTACGCAGGAAGAAGCTCATATTACCTAAAAACAGTTTGGGAAAACTTTAAAGAAGAAAATGCTTTTATTGCAACAGCTACTTTTGAAGGTATAGCAATTGCTAGCTGGTTTATTGTTGCATATGAAGATACATTGACTTATGTTTACGGTGGTTCTTCTGAAGAATATAAAAACGTTATGGCACCTTATGCTCTTGTTTGGGAATTAGTTAGGCTTGGTAAGGAATATGGATACAAATACCTAGATTTGTTTGGAATAAAAGATGATCTAAGTGACGGGTATTCAAGATTTAAAATAGGTTTTGGAGGAGAAGTTATAGAGCATTCTAAAACAGTAGATATCATTGTAGATAAGAATCTTTATAGATTGATTAAGGTTATCTACGCAATTAGGAATAAGATTAAATTTAGATAGTTGTTGTTAACCATCCTGCAACCCAGCCGGATCTGCCGTCTCCTAAGTCAATTTTCAAAAAGCCATTAGGATCTTCTTCTAAAACAATATATCTTCCACCTGAATCTACTCTACTTATCTCTTCAGATACTGTTGATGGTTCTGCTCTTACTCTTAAGAAGTTAGTTTCAGTTTCATTGATTTGAACTATTCTTTTATCGCCCCGCTGGACATTAACTTTGATTTCAAATTCACCTGTATCCATTTGGCCGTCGCCAACTAGCTTAATTTTGAATTTTTCAGAAACCTCACCTACTGCCAGCGGGGCTTTTACCTTAAAGTTAAATTCAACCGATTGATCAATTCTGAAAGTTTGTTCATCTATAACAGCCGGAAACTGAGATTGAGAAACCCATACATTATTTAAATAAAATAAGCTATTAGAACCATCAGATTTTTCTGCAAGCAAGTATGTTGAATCTGTAATATAAATATTATTAGGTCCAATATTTTTAATTCTTGCTGTTCCTTCAACTTCGTCACCTACTACCAACTCAGTTGACGCAAGTGTAACATTTTCTATTTCAATGCCATATTCTCTTACTTTTGGAGAGTATCTTGGTCTAATTAATTCTATAATTTGATTTAATCCTGTTTCCCATAGTCCAAAAATTGGAGACTGCTCTAAATAAACAAGATTAGTTTCAGATTCTCTTGTAAATTTAAGACCCGCAACTTTTACGTTATCAATACTTATAGAGTTTCTATTGGCAATATCTAAGATAAGATCACCTAAAGGAGTTCCAGCTTCTGCAGAAAAGTTTGTTGCATTGCTTGGTGCAAGGTATCCAATAACAATATTGTGATCGCCTAAATCTTTAATGTTAAGAATTCTTTCATCGCTACTTTCACTGCCGTAAACAACTCCTTTGTTATTGATTATGTAATGATAAGGTAAAGTTGGGTATCCTAGCCTTTGAACTGTGTAGTAGTAAATTCCTTTTAGCCATGTTTCTTCTGTTAATCTTGCATTACTTGGCATAAAGATTGGTACAACAAGGATTTTTTCTGGTAATCCGGTTGAATAAGCATCTTTAAAGATTGTTTTATCTAAACCTAATGTGTCTGCAGTTTTAATCTCCAATGCAGAGATATTTACAGGTAAGATTAAAACAGTAAGTAATATAGCTATACAAAATTTACGCATAATAATATTTTACATTATTTGTGCTTACAATTCTGCTAAATAAACCAGCATTGCGGTTTTTTCATCTACTAAACCAGACTTAATTTTAAGATCTGTAATAAACAGTTTTTTTAGAAGCTCTTTTAGTTCATTCTCCGAAAAGTTTCTTGCTTTATCTGCTACTTTTTTTAGTATAAAAGGTGCAAGCTTAAGTTCTGAAGTATCGTGCCCATTTGCTTTTGCATATTTATACTGAAGCATCAATCTGATTTCGCGATCTATCATACTTATTAGAAGCTGTGTATTTTCTTCGTACTTTGTTAATTTACTGAATTCTATAATGGCTTTATTCTTATTCTTTGCTCCAATATAGTCTAAGAATCGCCACATATCGCCTTTAATACTTAAACCTAAAATATCTTCTAGTACACTATCCTCTATTCTCTTCAAGCTTTTAGCCTTTATATAAGTTGATAACTTTTGAAGCTCGTTAATAACGGCAAATTTATTAAATTGAATTCTTTCAAAAAGAAATGTTATTTGGGCAGGTGTCAGTGGAATCGATAGTTCTTTAGTTTTTAGGCTTATCCAATTTTTCATTTCACCATCTTTTGGCAGATCATAGTTAAACAGTAACTTTTTTGTCTGAACTGCTTTAACAAACTTTAAGCGTGTATCTGCTTTTGAGTCTTGCCATATAACAATCTCAAATTCGTTTAATTTGTTAAAGTTCTCAAAAAAATATTCAACAAACTTCTTGTTATTTAAAAACCTTTTTAGAACCAGAACACCTGTTGAACTGAACATATCAACACCTTCCAACAGCTGAAGAATATAGTTTATGTCAGAAATTTCATCTGCATTAACAACATTTATAGATGAGTCCGACTTTGAAGCTAGATTTTGGGCAGTTAGTAAAGCTCGGCCATAGCTTTCGTATTGGTCCTCACCAGCAAAGAGATAGATCATTGTTCAAACAAGTTCACTGTAATATTTGCTTCGATTTTAACAGTACCTTCTTCAAAATTAATAGATTTAATACTTAGGTTTTCAGACTGAAAAATTCCTTTTATAAACGTTTCAGATAGATTATTTGCATCACCTGTTAAATTAAGTGCAGAATAAACGGTGTGAGTAACTAGCCCATTTAATGCATTAGGCAATTTTACTTTGCCTGTTCCAACTTCAGATAGAATAAGCTTACCTTCTTGATTGTAGCTTAGCTTTATAATGCCTAAGAGTGGTTTACTTGGCAGCGAATCGTCTAAATGCCAATAAAACTTTACAGTCTCATCTTCAAGCTTTACTGTAACATCCTTGAGTTGAGTTACTTTATTTCTAACAAGTGTTGTAACTTGATTTTCTGTTAAAACAATTTGAACATTGCCAATAGTATTAACTTGGGAATTTATATTTTGCTGTAATGATTCAAGGTTCTCTTCTTCATACTCAGGAGCCCTTTCTTCTGCGTTTAAATAACTCACAACGGTACTCCAAATAAAGGCTGGTTTTTCTGCAAAGATATAAACAAAACCTGCAACAATTAATAGAATAATTAAAAATAGACCACAACCCAAAGATCTGCATCCACACCCACATCCATTAAGATATCCTCGTGGTTTATCGCGATATTGGACTATAACTCTTTCTTTAACGACTTCTTTAGGCCCTTCTTCTTTTATCTCATTTACTTGAGAAGGAGAACTAAGTACATCCTTAATTGAAGCTCTCTTTTTTGGTGTATCATTATCCATGAAGCTTGTTTAATATTACATACTTCAAGTATAACAAAATTTAAAAATATGAAGCGTGTAGGTATTTTCTTATCTTTAGGAGTATTTTTGCTGTTAATTGCAAGATATTTTTTTGAGAATTTTCCACCGTACAATATTGTTCAGCTTCAGCATTTAGTTGAAGCAAATAATATTCAGCCAGGTGATTGGGAAAGTTTAAACGATGCAATAGATGTTTTAATTGAAAAGAATCAAATATTAAATTATTTATCTAATAATGCTTATATTGCAGCAGGAATATTATTAGCAGCAATATTTTCTCTTTTTGTTGCCGTTCATTTAGTTATAGATAAATTCTTCTTTAAAAACTTTTACGAAAAAGCTTCTTTATTTGATGCTGTGCGAAGAGGTTTCTTAGTTTGTGTAGCACTTGGCTTAACTATATATTTAAAACTCTATGGCATTGAGATTCAGACAATTATCTTCGTAGATATTTTTATTCTTGCAATAGAAATCCTCTTCTTTGTATACGTTAAGCAGCATCTTAAACTCGGTGTAGGTAAAGTGATTGAGTTCAACAGAAAAGTTGTAGACGAAGTAAAAAAGGATAACGCAAAGTAATAATTTGTATTGAAATGCATTTTCAATAGCTTTCTCCAACTAATAAACTCCAGCAAACTTTTTAAATTCTTTTTATGGAGAAAGCTAAAATCTTGCTGGCAGAAGATGATCGCAGCACCCACTTTTTTATTCAAAGATTTTTAGAAAACAAGAATTACTCAATAAAGAGCTGTTTTGATGGCGAATCTGCTATTAAAACTCTTAAGCAGGAACTATTTGATTTGGTACTAGTTGATTTAACGCTCCCTAAATTTAATGGAATTACTGTATTAAGAAGATTTAAAGATAAATATGATTCTCCTGTTATTTTACTGGCTGATGCTTGCACAGAATACGATGAGATCGAAAGTTACAAATCAGGAGTTAGTATTTTGCATAAAAAACCTATTAATTATCAAATTCTAGAAGCCCAAATAACCTCACTGATAAGGCAAAAGGAGAATAGTTCTGTACTGAAGATTGGTGATTTATATTTAGACCCTTCTTGTAGACTTTTTTTAAAAGGGAAAAAAGAGATATTCTTAACATTTAGTGAATTCAATCTACTCTATTTGTTTTGCAAACATCCTGGCAGAATTTTTAGCCGTCAAGAAATATTACACAAAGTGCTGGATGATGATGACACTCCTGGTGCAGTAGATACATTGATAAGCAGAGTTAGGAACAAACTTAAGACGTACGGTGATGAAAATATAATAGAAACTGTTTTTAAATCTGGCTTTAGATTAAAAAATATTTAAAATCTTGTGGCATTTTACTTATTACGTCTTTCCCTCCTATAAAAAGAGCTGTTGCCCAGGAATCGGATTCTAATCCTGTTGGTGCTTGAACAAATACAGTTTTATATTTGTTCATAGGAGCTCCGGTTCGTGGGTTAATTAGATGGTGGAATTGCTTAAACTTTCTTGCCCACGAACCGGAGCTCGCAATCGATGTATTATCTAGTTGAACCTGCCCAACGACTTCTTTTTCACCTTTAGTATTTTCATTTAATAAATCTATTGTCCATAATTCATCAATATCATTCTTCCCTTTAGCTCTAATATCACCTCCTGCATCAATTAAAAAATTATTGAAAACATTTAATTTATTGTAAGCACAATCTATTGCGTATCCTTTTCCAATACCTCCTAGATCAAGCCGCTGATGTTTAGCAAGCTTTACTTTTAAGTTTTTTTCATCAAGCTCAATCTCTTCCCAGGATGGCCGCTCAGCAACTAACTTTTTTACTAAACTATCGAGCTCTGGTTTATCAAGCTTTGAAAATTCGTAATTTTTATCATAACCGTACACCTCTAAAAAATCTATAACAGTAGGGTCAAATGCACCATCAGTAGCTTCTGCCATAGAAAGCATATATTTTATTAAGTAGCAAAATTCTTCTGAGATATTTATCCACCGTTCAGACTGCCTATTTAAATTAGATAATTCGCTGGTTTCGGCAAATCGTGTATAGGTTTTAACAATACGATCAAACTCGCCGAAACCAGCTTCTATTGCATCTAATATTTCAATTGTGGGTTCATCATCTTGTACAACTTTAAAAGTAATAGTTGTATTCATGAACTTTTGATGTCTAATAATTGTATTCATTTCGAGTAATTAACTTGTTCGATTTTGAACTTTTACTATGATATACTTTTTAGGATACTACATTTTAGTAAACTACTATGCACGAACTCCCTCAACTCCCATTCGAATATAACGCACTAGAACCTTATATAGATGCTAAAACAATGGAAATTCATTATACTAAGCATCATCAAGCTTATGTTAATAATCTTAATGCCGCATTAGAAAAGCATCCGGATCTGCAGTCTAAATCTGTAGAAGAACTTTTAAAAGGTGCAAACTCTTTACCGGAAGATATTCGTCAAGCAGTCATTAATAATGGTGGCGGTCACTATAACCACTCATTCTTTTGGAATATTTTAGGAACTGATGGAGCTAAAACACCATCAGGTGAATTACAGGATGGTATAAATGGTGTTTTCGGCAGCTTTGAAGAATTCAAAAAGCTATTTACAGAAGCAGCAACGAAAAGATTTGGAAGTGGTTGGGCTTGGCTTACAATCGATGATAGCGGCAAACTAGAAGTTTGGAGTACTGCAAATCAAGACTCCCCTATTATGGAAGGTAAAAGACCAGTTCTTGGTTTAGATGTGTGGGAGCATGCTTATTATCTGAATTATCAAAATAGAAGACCGGAATATATTGAAGCATTTTGGAATGTTATAAACTGGGATAAAGTAAATGGTCATTTTATAACGACATAATATGATTTTAATTCTACCCGGCTTTTCAATAAAAAATAAAGAAGAAGCTGAAAGCATAGCATCAGCTTTAAGGGAAAAAGGTGAACAGGTACATCTTCATATGTGGCGTCATTGGGATAGTCCTGATACTAAATTTGATCCAGAGGTAGAAATTGATTTGATAAAGCAACATATACGAAATCCTAGTGAATTAAACATTGTTGGTAAATCAATTGGTACATATATTGCTTCTTTAATGTTAAAAGATACAACTGTTAATAGGCTAGTTCTACTAGGAATTCCTGCAAAAGACTTGAATCCTGAAGAACTAGCTGCTTACACAAATTTGAGTAATTTAGAGCATTTTGTCGTTATCCATAACGATAAAGACCCTCATGGCGATATTCAAGCAGTAGAAGATTTACTTTCTGGACTTGAGTATGAACTGATATTAAAAGAGGCAGACCATCACAGCTACAACTACGTAGAAGATATCATCGAGGCACTAGGCCTAAGTTGATGTTATAGGGTATAATCCATTCATGCAAAATCTGGAAGATATAACAACATTAGCGATTGATACCTCATGCGACGAGACTTCTGTTGCGGTGGTTTCTGGCCGCCAAATTTTAGCAAACGAACTGCCTTCACAAATGGAATATCATTCTAAATTTGGCGGCGTGGTTCCTTCCTTAGCTAAGCTAGCACATTCAGAGCGTATTAATAATGTAGTTGATCAAGCGTTAAAAAGATCAGGTGTGTCTATGGATCAAATAGACTTAATAGCAGTAACATATGGTCCAGGATTAGCAATTGCTTTAGAGATTGGTTTAAAGAAAGCTAAAGAACTTGCTGTAAGGTATAAAAAACCTTTAATAGCTATTAATCATATGGAAGGGCACCTACTTTCATCTTTAGCAGTTCCTAATTCTAAAAAAAGTAGTAAATCATATATACCTAAATTCCCAGCACTCGGTTTTTTAATCTCTGGTGGACATACAGAGTTAATCTTAGTTAGAGATTTTGGTAGCTACTTAAAGTTAGGAGAAACTTTAGATGATTCTTGTGGCGAAGCTTACGATAAGTGCGGAAGAATTTTAGGTTTTGGTTATCCTGCAGGACCAGTAATTTCTAAAATTGCAAAAGAAAATAGAAAAAACTTTGAATTAAAAACAGTAAAAGATAATTTATCAACTAAAGCTATTTGTACAAATAAAAGTACAGGTGAGGTTTTTGAATTACCAGTAGCAATGGCTCGTTCAGGAGATTTAAATTTCAGCTACTCAGGTTTAAAAACTGCATTTAAGCAATTAGTAGAAGGATTATCAGGAAATAAGCTTACACATCAAAAAGAGGTTCAGGGTGAAAGTAGCTTATCTAAAGAACAGATAGTTGCATTTTGTGTTTTATTTGAAGCAGCTGCAATTGAACAGCTAAAAATAAAACTTGCTAAAGCGTTAAAAGAAAATCAAATTGAACAAGTATGGCTTGGTGGCGGCGTTATCGCATCCGCAAGGCTGCGAAGTGAATTAAGAAAAGTAGCCAAAGCTTTTGGCGCAGACTTGCTCTACCCTTATACAAAAAAACTAACAGGCGATAACGCCGCAATGATAGCGTTAGCTGCAAATTATAAAATTGCAAAAATAGGATTAACTAATTTAGCTCACGATCCCGTAAGTGGAATCTGGCTTAAAGATTTTGAGAAACTAGACAGAGATCCTTCATTGACTTTTTAACAGCTTCATTTGTAATACTTTTGTAAAACTCTTATTCTAAAATCTGAGCATATTAATATATTAACTATGCTCTCAAAGCTTTTTACAGCTTCTATTAAAGGACTTGATGTACAGATTGTAGATGTAGAAGTTGATTATCGTCGAGGAACAAACTTTTTTGCTATTGTTGGTCTAGCTGATAAATCAATTCAAGAGGCAAAAGAAAGATTACCATCTGCAATTAAAAACTCCGGTTTTTCTTTTGTACCAATGCAAATTATTATTAATCTTGCGCCAGCGGAAGTTTATAAATCAGGCTCCAGCTTTGACTTACCACTAGCAGTTGGATATCTATTAGCATCTGAGCAATTACAAATTAATCCGAATAAGAAATTATTTATAGGTGAATTATCTTTGAATGGAGATTTAAAGCCGGTGAATGCAGTGCTTCCGATCGTTGCTGAGGCCAAGCAGAAAGGTTTTACCGAAGTATTCTTACCTACTGATAATGCAAAAGAAGCCTCCTTAATTAAAGATATAAATATATTCCCAGTTAATAAATTAAAAGATATTCATAAACATTTTAACGGTAAATTAATAAAGACTTATAATCGAGATTCCGCACCAAAGAAAAAATTACTAGATGATGCATTAGACTTTTGTAATATTCAAGGACAACTGGTTGCCAAAAGAGCTTTAGAAATTGCAGCAGCTGGCGCACATAACTGTTTATTGAATGGCCCACCAGGCTCCGGCAAGACGTTACTAGCTAAAACATTTAAAACTATTTTGCCGGAGCTTTCGGAGCAGCACTCTTTAGAAGTTACAAGGATTTATAGTGTGGCTGGCCTGCTAAACAAAGAAAATCCATATATAAATCAAAGCCCATTCAGGCAGCCACACCATACAATTTCTTATATAGGATTAGTGGGTGGTGGTTCTAATTTAAAACCAGGTGAAGTCACTCTTGCACATAATGGCGTCTTATTTTTAGACGAACTACCGGAATTTAATTCAAGATCAATAGAAGTTTTACGGCAGCCATTAGAGGATAAAGTTATTACTATTTCTAGAGCAAGCGGTACTACAAAGTATCCTGCAAACTTTATTCTTTTAGCTTCTATGAATCCGTGTAAATGCGGATATAAAGGAGATCCAGATAAAGAATGCATCTGTTCACCTTTGCAGCAGTTGCAATACAAAAAAAGGATTTCTGGTCCAATATTAGATAGATTTGATTTGCAGGTATGGGTCAATAAAGTTCCTATTGAAAATCTAACTAATTACAAACGGTCAGAAAGTTCAAACTTAATACTTGAACGGGTAACTTATGCACGTGAGATACAAAAAGAAAGATTTAAGAATATGCAATTCCATACAAACACTCAAATGCAACCAAAAGATATAAATAAATATGTGCAGATATCAAATGAAAGTACAAAATTATTAAAAGCAGCAAATCTAAAATTTAACTTAACAGCCAGAAGTTATTACAAAATTCTAAAAGTAGCTAGAACAATTGCAGATTTAAGCAAAAAAGATAAAGTGGAAGAAACTGATATTTTAGAAGCTTTAAATTACAGATTTAACGGTTTACCCTAAGAACACCTACCCACTCACCTTGGATTTTGTTATCTTTTAACCGTTCTACCGTTTCTACTACATTGCCTCTAATAATTTTTTGAAACTTTTTAGTAAGATCGTTGCATAGAGCAACTTGCGCATTAGGATATTTTTTGGCAATTATCTGTAGAGTTTTTTGTATTCGGTAAGGAGACTCGTAATAAATAATAGTAAATTCACTGGCAGCATCAATAGTTTTGAGTATTTTTGACTCTTGTCTTGGTAAAAACCCTATAAAGCAGAATTTATCAGTTGGCAGTCCAGATAAAACTAAAGCTGTATCTACTGCTGTTGCAGAAGGCAGCACATCAATTTCTATTCCATGTTTTAAGCATTCTTCTACAAGTCTAAATCCTGGATCAGAAATTGCAGGCATTCCAGCATCACTCATTAAATGAACATCAGTACCTTGCAATATTTTTTGAATAATCCTTTTACTTGCTGCTTCATGATTTTCTTCCCGATAAGAAATCAGTTCAGGCTTGTTTTCAAAATTAATATCAGGAAATTTATCTGAAAATCGTTCTTTAGCTATAGATTTTATTTTTAAATAGTTTCTAGTATCTTCTGCGGCAATACAGCTAGCAGTAAATAAAGAATTAAAAACTCTTAAAGTGATGTCTTCAATATTGCCTAAAGGGAGCCCAACAAGTATAAGTTTAGCCATTATTTTCTAATGATATTCTCAACTAATGTTAAGTATTCAGGGAAAATTGCTTCCCAAGTAAAATTCTTTGCTTCTTCAAGATTTTTTTCTCTAATTTTTTGTCTTAGTTCATAATCATTAATTAAATTTACCAATATCTCTGTAAGCTTATCAATATCTGTGTAGTTGTATATGTAGCCGTTTTCGCCTTCTTTAATGATAATTTCAGCTGCTTCATTTTGGTAAGTTGTTATTATTACATTTCCTTTGGCCATTGCTTCTATTAAAGTGATTCCTGTAGCTTCCCAATTGCTTGGCAAAATATTTATTTGAGATTCTTCGTAAAATATTCTGTCTCGTTCTTCATCTGATGGAGAGAAAACAAATTTAACATAATCTTTTAAGTTATACTCTTCCACCATTTCTATCAGTTTTGGAGTGTAATTCCCGGCTCGTCCCATAATCCAGAATTCAAATCTTTTTTCCGTCAGTTTGTTATCTCGAATATTTTTGACTGCTTCAACTACATTATGAATTCCTTTGTACCATTCGTGTCTATTCATATATGTAATTACTGTTTTTTCTTCATTGGAATGTTCATATATGTTCTCTGCTATATAGTTAGTATCAATACCATTTGGAACAATAAATATCTTCTCTGGATTAATTCCATACTCTTTAGTCATCCATTCTATTTGTTTAGGATTTACAGCAATTACAACATCGTATAACCAAGGAATGAATAATCTTAGAATCGCAGTATAAGATTTTTTAGCAATAGATCTAAGACCAGTATCGTAATTAACAGCCATAAATGGGCCATGCGGGGTAACGATAAATTTGGTTTTGCCTCGAGAAAAGATCTTTTTGATAATCAGACAAAACTCTCTCCAAGCAAAACCAATACCAGAAGCGTGTATTACATCAAATTGATTTTGTAGCAGATATGTTAAAAGTCCCGGGTAGAATCCTGCATAGAGCTGTTTATTAAGCGACCAGTTCCTTACTATCTTCATGCCGTTATAAGTTTCGTGATATGGAAGCTTTTCGTTTCTAAATTTTACATTTGTTGTTATCACTGTAACATCGTGATCTTGTTTGCCCATTCGATAGGCCAGCGCATACATGTTCTGCTCTGCTCCGCCTTTAAAAGGGTGGAACCTTTGAATTACATATCCAATCTTAATCTTACTCATACACAGAGTTTAACAATTTTACGCTACTTTAGGTAGTTCACGAAGAATTCGAAGATATCTTTAACATTATATGGATAATTAGTCTCTCCTCTTTTACCTTCAGGAGCCAAAAAAGGAGAGTCGGTTTCAAAGAAAATACCTTTCTGATAAAAAAACTCTGGACTTTCTTCACCCGTTAGCTTGCCTACTATTTTTTTATAAACATCTCTTAGGTCATTTGCGTTTTTGAAAGTAATAATTCCATTCACTCCTAACCCATTTCCGGAATCTATAATAGCTTTGGCAATCTCATAATTACCGGTAAAGGAATGAAATATTCCTTTTACAGAAAGGGTGTTTTTAACTATTACTTCTAAACACTCTTTCTCGGCCCTTCTGGAATGGATAGTTAAAGGCAGCTTGAGTTGGGTAGCTAGCTGCAAATGAACCTCATAAAGTTTTAGCTGCAGAGATTTGGATTTTTGTTGGGATTCCTGGTCTAAATCTTTTATCCAATAAAAATCCATACCAGTTTCACCAATTCCTATAACAGCTTCCTTTGCAGAAGAATAAATCTCCTCAAGCTGCCTTCCAAAATCTTCCACCTGATTATCTGAATAATGAAATCCTAAAAAAAACTCGTGGTTAGGTATAAATACCTGAGGATCAATACCAATAAATGTCTTTATATAATCTGGATACTTTTGGGCTAGCAAAACCCCATTTTTAGACGTTTTTATATCAATTGCAGCATTAAATACTCCAGATACTCCGTGCTGTCGAGATTTTCCCATAACTTGCTCAATATTGCCTTCCAGATGACAATGAGAGTCAAAAAGGCCGTTTTTAGGTAGAAAATCGCTAATATGCATGCTCGTATTCTACTATAAAATCCGTTAGAATTATTGCCTATTGGCTAATTCTCTGCTAAAATTCATACGCTTTAAGATTAAATTAATTAGTATATGGCGAATACAAGTTCAGCAAAAAAGGCAATTAGAGTGTCTGCAAGAAAGAAAATTATTAACCTTCGAAAAAACAGACAGTATAAAGAAGATAGAAAAGGTGTAGTTAAAGCTATTGCCAATAAAGATAAAGCTGAAGCAGAAAAGCTTTTACCACAGGCCTTCAAATCAATTGATAAGGCTGCTAAAGGTGGCGTTCTTCATAAAAACACAGCTAATCGATACAAAGCTCAGCTAGCAAAAATGATCAAATCACTTTAAAAGTTGGTTTGGCCCTTCTTTTGCTATAAAATATACTAATGTCAAAATCTCTTGTAAAAATCCTAGATTTCTCTGTTTTACCTGCAGCCGTATTAGTTGTTGCAAAGCTTTTAGGCATACTCTTAGTAATTAATATCTTTAATATTGCCTGGTCGATAAGAGATTATACAGGTTCAATCTTTGCAGTCACTACTGTGCTCAATCATGATGATGTAATAACCGTAACTGCGTACTCTGATCTGTTTATGTTTGTTATTATAGCGATTTTCTTTTCGGGAGCTGTCTTTAGAACAATATTTTTACATAGCAGCCATGCCTCAGAAAAAGTAATCCTAAGCTTGGCAAAAAGAAACCTTCTGAATCTCTTAAAAGACTCCTATACTGTTTATACTCAAGCTTCAGCTTGGTGGATCTTTATGCTATTAACGAATGTAATTGTGTGGGTCAACTACCTAACCGGTAAAAGTTTTTTATGGATTGGTATTTCAGTAACATTTACTACGATTCTCTTAACTTTAATACTTGTGGTAGATGTTTTTAGAGAAATTGAACACATTAGAAAGCATCCATCAAAATATCAATGGAGCTAGTGTTAAAATCTACTTTGTTTAAGCTATTAAATTCAAAAAATGGAATTATCAGAATACAAAGAACTATTGAAAGAAATTAAATTAGGGAAAATTTTAGGAATTTTAAAACATCCTAATGCCGATAAACTCAATATTGCAGTATTGGACATAGGAGGTAAAGTAAAAGCAGTAATAACCGGGGCTTCAAATATTAAAGAAAACGATATTGTTCCTTTTTTAACAGAAGGAAATGTAGTACCTGGCTATTTACTTTTACAAGGAGAAAAAGTTGTTCTTGGCAAAAAAATGCTAAGAGGTTTAGAGTCTGATTCAATGGTTTTAGCAGAAGATGAAATTGGCATTGGAACAGATCATACGGGCATTTGGATTATAGAAGCTGAAAACAAAGATGAGCTGATCGGTAAATCTATTTTGGAAGTACTAGACGACAACACTTTAAATTCGGCACTAGCTGCAAAAAGTGAGGAAGTTCATTTTTAAGTTGTCGCTTCTGCACTCAATGTGTATCCAATTTCTAAGACTACAAAGGTTATGTATAATCCAAGCAGAATAAAACCTTCTTTTGGTGAAAGAACTTTTTTGGTTATTGTGAAGATGTAAAAAAGTAATATGGCTACAATTATTAACCCTGCAGTTAGTGCAAACTTTTCGTCTTTTATATAAACTCCTGTTGGATTTATTAATACAAGGAAGCCGAATAAAAGTGTGTTAGCTGTAGCTGAGCCTACATAGTTTCCAAGTGCAATATTTTTATCTTTTTGTAAGATAGACCTAATTCCAACTGTAAATTCCGGCAAATTTGTTCCTAAAGATATAATAAATAAACTGATTATAAATGTAGACATATCAAGCAGCTGCGCAAGTTTTAATGTGTTATCTAAAATAATATCGCTTGAGATAAATATTAAAACTACGCCCAAGATTAATTTTCCAAAGTAAGTTGTTAGTCCCATATTTATTTGTCTTCTCTTTTGTTTTTTAGGTTTTGCTACTGCTTTATTTTCAATCTTCTGCGGTCTGCTGTCTCTTTCTACAAAAAATATTAGGCCTGTATAGGCAGCTAAGAATAGTAGGCCTTCAGTTCCACCTACATAACCATCAAGCAAGAAAAGAGTTGGAAGAATGATTGCGATTGCCGAAAGGAAGAGCTTTACCTGACTTATGTCTTTTATAATCTTAGCCCCTTTTCCGGCAATCGCAATCAAAGGAATTAAAAGCAAAAAGAGAACAATAATTCCGCCAAGTAAATTGCCAGCAGAAATCTCTGGAGTTCCCTGAACTGTTGAGTTAACCGCTAAAAAAATTTCAGGTAATGTGGTAAAGATTCCTAAAATTACAAACGACACAATAAAGGTGTTCATCTTTAGTCGTTTGGCAATTCTTTCAATTGAATTTACTGTTAAACCTGACCCTACCCAAATCAGGGCAAAAGCTAATAAATACAGTACAGGATTAAATCCATTCACAGTTCAAAATTAAAAGCAAAAATAGTTCAAAATTCATTATACATAAATTTTAAAGACTAGATTGATTATTGTATAATCGAATCAATAAAGATTTATCCAATATTTTATGAGTAACCTGTCCATTGAAGAGCGTATTGCTCTTATTAAATCGATTGCTGCTGATGGCGGCGAAATTGTAGGAGAAGAAGATTTACCTGAAATTCTAGCTTCAAATGAACCTTTATACACTTATGACGGATTTGAACCATCCGGCCAAATGCATATAGCGCAAGGTATTATTAGAGCTATCAATACAAATAAGATGATTAAAGCTGGCTTTATATTTCGTATGTGGGTAGCTGACTGGTTTGGTTTTTTGAATAATAAGATGGGCGGAGATTTAGAAAAGATTAAAAAAGTAGGTGAATATTTTATTGAGATTTGGAAAGCCAGCGGAATGGATTTAGATCATGTAGAGTTTTTATGGACAAGTGACTTTGTAGGACAAAGAGAATACTGGGAGCTTGTAATGAAAGTTGCAAGAACAACAACTCTAAATAGAATTTTAAGAACAACAGAAATAATGGGCAGATCAGAAAAAGATGAATTATCTGCTGCACAGATCCTCTACCCTTGCATGCAGACAGCAGATATTTTTGGAGTTATGAAGTGCCAAGTTACTCAACTTGGTATGGATCAAAGAAAAGTGAATATGTTGGCGCGCCAGGTTGGACCGGAATTAGGCTTTTGGAAACCTGTTGTTGTAAGCCATAGAATGTTACGCGGATTAGGCGCGCCAATAGCTAACGAAGGTGATGCAGTAACAAGAGCAATTGCAGCTAAGATGAGTAAGTCAGTTCCAGATTCAGCAATATTTATGACAGATACCTATGATGATATAAAGCGAAAAATTACAAAAGCTTACAGTAAAGATGGTGAAATTACAGATAATCCTATACTTGAATACTGTAAGTTTATTATCTTCGAAGCTCATCATCTAAAAGGTCAGGAAAATTTATTATCTGATAGATTTGTTGTAAAAAGACCTGCTCAGTACGGAGGCGATATTGCTTTCAAAACATATCAGGAACTTGAAGATGCATTTGCTAAAAATGAATTATCATCAATTGATTTAAAGACAGCTGTAATTGAATATCTGGATAAGCTTATTCAACCTGTTAGAAATCATTTTGAAATAGATCTAAATGCAAGACAGATTCTTGAACAAGTAAAAAGTTTTCAAGTTACTCGATAAATTGATATATAATGGAGTTAGAAACAATAGTTTTTGACTCCATTTTTATGAATAAACGCAAACTTTTCGTATTTGGGCTATTAGGACTTGCTTTTTTAGCTCTCATAGGAACTTCAGTTCTTGCTTTTATGCTGTTGTCTAGAACAAATACTGGACTGTCGGCTGCAGAGCAGTTAGCTATCCTACGAAGAATCGCTTTAAACAACCCTAGCTATTCACAACTTGCAACTGCAGGCTCTGCAGCCGAGAACGCACTTGCTGCAGCACCATTGGGAACATCTCTTTCTAGCGATAGGATGATGATTGCTCCAGGATGGATAGCTAATCCTGATGCTAATTATTTTTATTCCAAAACCTCAATAACCCGAGGTCCAGCATTTGAACAATGTACATATGGAATTAACTTGCAGGATGATATCTTTATTCCAGTAGTAGAAAGCTATAACTTTTTTGACGAGTCAAACTATTACTCAAAATATGTTGGCTATAACCAAGATGGTTCAATTAATAATTACTCATTAAGTACATCTGAAAATAATGGAGTTACTTACAGAAGCGAGAATTATACATATTTAGGAGGTAGCTATGCTGTTAGAAACGTTTATGAGTATCCAGTAGATTCACAAGGACAATTACGAGCTGGCCAGACTTCAGTTTCTCCTGTTGCAGTTGACACAGGTGTTACAGATGTAGTCGATCCAGTTTCTATTCCGGTTTCAGCTCCTGAAGAAATTGAGCCTACTCCAGAAACTCCAACAGAAGAAGTTCCTCCAATTGATCCAACCGAATACTTCGGTCCTGATGTTCAGATTATAGGAATGCAAAATATTAATGGTAGAGACTATTATATTATCCAACACTCGTATCAAGCAGATTGTGCAGGTTATCAGAATAAAAGTAGGTGGGAATTTGATATTCAACAAGATATTAGAACTATCTACTCTGTTTCATATGCGGATGCAGAAAATTATCAAATAGCAAGAGTTGATAATTACTTAGACTATGTTGGAAACGATAGACTTATGGAGTCTTCTACAACAGAAACTGTTAATGAAAAGCGTACAGTTGCAGAATTATCTATTAGCTTTAACTTTGATTTGAATGTACCTGTTAGAGATATTGTAATTAATACAACATCTCCTGATGTTTTAATCTATGATCCAGAAAGCGAATTACAAAAACAAGTTGACTATGCAAGAAATACAAATATTGATGTCTTACTACCAAACGCAACAGATGCAACTAATCAATCTTTGTATATTAGTAACTATGATTTTTCTACAGTAGATAATTCAAGTAACTACTATGCAGATAGAGCTTTCTATCCTTTAGGTGAATTAGGAGACAAAATGTTTGCAATGTACAATGGCTCATTTTTGTTTACCTCACCATATTATTATCCAACAACGGTTGGTACGGTGTCTTATACCCTAGGAACAAGCAATTACTCAATCAATATTTATAATAATCAAGAAGATAATATTAAGATTGTTGATTCTTTCTTGTGGAGTGAATTAAGAAATAAAATGGAAACTCAAGTTTCTGTAAGCATAAATGGGGAGGTTGTTTCTGGAACACTTTATTCTTATGAATACAGCCAGGGCGGTACAATAATGCCGCTAGCGGCAGAATCACAGGCAAGAGATGATGTTGCAACATCACTTATCGCTCCAGCACCAGATGTCCCAATTAACTTATGCGGTCAGGATGAATGCTGGTATACAGATTACATATTAGTATTTGAATTCGGCAATAATAAATATGCTCTAAAGGAGTACTCTAATACAGGTATGGTAGATTCTATTACATATGATTTAGCTGCGGATAATGCAGAGTTTAGTGCATACAACACATCAAATAGCTCAGACTTTCAAGTTATTGAAACTTTATTAAGAGATTCTTTAAAGCCAGTGGCATCATCTTCTGGAGAGGGTTCTATGCCTGATGACAGATTATAAGCTAGTTATCTGCCTTGAGCTTATATAGAAACTCCTTTTTGAGTTTATTGATTTTCGGGTCTATCACAATCCTACAATATGGATAGTCTCTATTGTGATTGTAGAAATTTTGATGATAATCTTCTGCAGGGTAGAATTTTTTAAATTCAGTAATTTCAGTTACAATCGGATCTTTATAGATTCTTTCAGCCTCTATATGCGCCTTCACTTCTTCTGCCTCTAGTTTTTGTTCTTCATTCATAAAGAAGATCGCAGATCTGTATTGCATACCAACATCTCCACCTTGCTGATTCAATGTTGTTGGGTCGTGCGTTAAAAAGAATATCCACAGTAAATCCTTATACGAAATGACGTTTGAATCAAACTTGATTTCTGCTGTTTCAGCGTGTCCTGTTTCTCCTGTTGAGACCTCTTCATATGTTGGATTCGGGATCATACCACCAGAATAGCCTGGTGTAACGGAAATAACTCCTTTAATCCTCTGAAAAATAGCTTCTACACACCAAAAGCATCCCGCAGCTAACATTGCAGTTTGTAGTTTCATACAATAATTCTACTCTTAAAAGACCTATTCGACAACGCGTATATATTGGTGATATAATAAGGGTAGGCTCATTAAGATGAAAGGATAATAATATGCAGGCCTTACCAAACGATTCGATCGCGTTTGGCCTTACCGAGAGGCTGTTGTTACCGTACATGGTGATAACAACTATTGGCATTCAACAGGCATTCCCTCTAAGTGCGGAAGGAGAGACTTTCCGTGTGGGAAATGGCCTACAGAAAGAGGGATCGCGGTTTATGCAGGTTACCCTGCTAATTGGGGACCAAGAAACTTACGCGCAGAAGGTTCAGGTCTTTGACGAAAGTGAGGAGATACAATTCTATCTTGCTCTTCTTGATGGAGATGAGCAAGACAGCGAAGAATTCTCCGCCACGATTAAAGTCAAGAAACAGCCTGCGCGGGTCAAAGGACTCACCGTTTACACACTGGCGCGCGGGCATAGGCTTCCATTCACCTTATTGATCCGTTAACAATAGCGGGAGGTCACCATTTATGGTGACCTCCCGCTACAATCCACATGCTAAAAATTTAATATAATTTGTTCTTTCCTGTCTTTCTATACTCTTTATGCGCTTTAGAATGGTCTGCACCAACTTTAAATTTTTCTGCAAGTTTAGGCATCTTTTTGTCAAAATATTCCTCAATATCGATACCGCTCCGCTCTGCAAATCTAAATAGATATATTATTACATCTACAAATTCAAATCCTATCTCCGTTCTTGCATTTTTATTAGCTGCACGTATTTTAGTGAAATCTGATTGCCATTGATAATGTTCTGCTAACTCGCCTAATTCAATAAATATTGCATTTAGTAAAAATGAAGGATTTTCGTTGACCCAACCTCTCTCGTTAGAAAAGTCTACGATTATCTTTGTTATGTCGGCGATTGATTTGCTCATAAAGAATTCATATAAGATGTTATATAATATTATTCAGTTATAAAATTTATTATAAAAAACGTATACCAAAGTTAATCAAATTTTTTATGGAAAAAGAAACAATTTTTACAAAGATTGCAAAGAAAGAGATCCCTGCATATTTTATTGATGAAAATGATGAATTTATGGCTTTTTTAGATATTAATCCATCTGTACAAGGCCAAACACTTGTTGTTCCGAAAGTACAGAGAGATTCTTATGTTTTCAATCAAGACGATGAGTTTATGACTAGATTCTGGGCTTACATTAAAAAGATTACTAAGTTGTTAGATGAAAAATTAGGTACTCTAAGGTGTATTTTGATTTTTGAAGGATTTGAAGTGGATCATCTGCATGCGAAGCTCTACCCTATTTTAACTAAAGAGCAAGCAGATAACTTTGATTCACGCAAAAAGATAGAATTTAATAAAGAGATAGCAGAAGAAATTCTTGCAAAGTTAAAATAATAGTATTTAGATGAATATTGTTCTGGGCGGTGGCGGTCGTGATTTCCACGACCGCCACGCCCGGATTGTGCTTCCTGCTCACCGGAGTGCAGCTACGGCACGAATGCCGATAGCTACAAGGACCGCCATCAGTGGAAGAAACGCTACTAGCATTATCCCCGTACTGAATCGGCGGAACTCCTTCCCTCTTTCTTCCGCTTTGCTTACTCGTTCGCGCAGTTCTTTACCGCGTATCGTTGCCCTTATGGCAACCACAAAGATTGCCCATAGGCTTGTATACAGAGTAAGTACAAACAGTACGGTGTCTGTACCAACCCTCGCGGCAAGTAGTACTGAACCTACGAGTAGCACAATAGCGATATAGAACAAGAGGTTTACTACTCTTACGTGCATTTTCATCTCCTTCCGCAAAAAGCACAAGGAATTTTAACATAAAAGCGGATTTTTCCTTGACCAGCTATGGTTTTAAACATAAACTTAAGTAAATCTAAGAAAGGAGGTAAAAACAATGGACCAAGAAAAATCCGCACAAATAACCTCTTGCCTGGAAGATATGACAGAGTTATTAGAACGGCTCTTAACGTTTTCTAAAGATTTATTAGAACAATTTTCAGAAACAGGAATGCTGACAGTTGAAACAAAAAAAGATTTTGATGCTTTAGTTTTTGAATGTGAGCGCACTAAAAAAGAAGCAGAAGTCTTACTTGATGCTGAAGAAGCTACGATGTAATAGTCTAATATAAAGGAAGATGTTTAGTACAACAAAACGGAATCTACTTCGAACAGCACTCCATTAGAAGCTTCAATTTCGCTGCTCATCAGTTTTGCTTTGTCAAAGTATGTACCCATTTCTGTTTGCTCGATTGTAATTAGCTTTCCACTAATTGTTCTTATCCACTCTACTTTATTAATATCAAGTTTCCTTAAAGTTCCTTCTACAATATGGTTCCTTACTACAGTTCTAAGTCTTTCAATATTGTTAAATAATGATGTTAATTCTGTTTCACCTAGTTTTCTAAATGCATTATCATCTGGAATTAAAACAGTGTATGGACCGTCATCTTGTAGTTTTACATATTCACCTGATTTAGTTAATGCATCAAAAAAGTATTTGTAGTTTGAATTCTTTGAAAGTGTATTTAATAAATTTGTATCACCAACTCTGCTGACCTGTACTCCTGCAACTGATCCAGTACTGTTGTTAATAGGCTTTGATGCAACTTTTACAAGTATATATCCTGCAAACCCTACAATTAAAACTCCAAATAAAAGGATAGCTATATTAAAAAGATTTGGAGCAACAAGAATGACTTTCTTGTTTGTATTTGGATCTGGCCTTTTAATATTTATCATACAAATATTTTACACCATTAATTCTATTAAGCTATAAGTTTTTTAATCGATTTAAGCAGGTTATTCGTTTGATTTTTAATATGATTATCAGAAATTTTTGAATCTATCTCGTGAACTAGTTCATTACGCAGTTTATGAGCAGTCCAGATATTATTGTAATCATCTCTACTATAAAGATTTTGAGAATTTTTTAATCTTTCACCTAACGTTTCGCCATTTACTTTTTTCTGCTTTAAGACAAAATCTAGCAGTTTATCTGCCTCAATTAAAGAGTTTTTTAAGGAGAGATAATTATTAAGCTGTAGTGCTTTTTCAATATTATAAATTTGGTTTTGTACTTTCTTTTTCCATTCAGGAGTACTTTTACTACCTGCAGAACTTGTAATAAGAGCAATAATAAAAATTGCGATTAATAAAATTCCAATAACAATGATTACGAGTGGGTTCATATACGTTATTATATACTAAAGTATACATAAATTTTTAAGACCGAAATATGCAATCAGTAAATATTCTAGCAATTGCTGCTGCAACAATTGTATCTATGGCATTAGGATTTCTATGGTATTCTGACTATCTATTTGGTAAAGTATGGGCTAAGTTATCAAATAATAAGATGGATAAGGATGGTAGTTCCATATATATAATTCCAACAATATGTTTTTTAGCACTTAATTCGGTTTTTGCATATTTACTATCATCATTAAAACTAACCGGGCTTACAGAAGCTTTAGTTTTAGGCTTCTTCTTATGGCTTGGTTTTAGTGCTGTTGCAATTTATGTAAGCAATGTTTTTCAGCAAAAAAGTTTAAAGCTTTTTCTTATAGATTCCGGCTATATTCTGGCTTGTATATTAGCTTCCAGTATTCTATTAACACTATTAAAGTAATATGGATATTGTAACTTTAGTTATTGTAGGAATAGTTATTTTATTAACTTTAGCTTTTGCTCTTTATAAAAAAATACTTGGAGTTAGTACTTTTTTATTAAAGATTCTTTTTCCGCTAAGTATTATTGCTATTTTCTCTGTTTTATTTTTACCGCAACTATATTTGAACTTTGTGGAATCTAATTTCGTTGATACACCTTTAGCAAATAATCTAAAAAGTATTGATACAACGTTAACTAATGTAACTAGTTTACAAAATGAAATTATAGATAAAGTTCAAGGTTTATTGAATTGGGGTAATACTAACCAGATTGAAGAAGTTGAAAAATACACCTCTAATATTTACGGCCAAGTTGTTAGCTTATTAGCTAATATACTAAGAGTTTTGGTTCTGATTGTTTCTCTAATAATACTTTTATTCTTAGTGTATATTCGTTACGCTTTCTCGGGAGTTATTGAAGCTCAAAACCTTGAAAAAAGAATTGTTAAGCTAGAAAGAAAACTTGAAGCCCTAACTACAGCTGATTAATTATTCCCTGCTCTACACGATTTAATAATAGATTTTGTACTATTGGCTGCTCTAATAAATGAGATTCTATTGCCTTATCAATCTTAAATATTACCAAGATACCGATCAGAAAAAATAGAACTCCTAGAAACTTTCTGAGCTTACTATTTGAAGCTGCAGCCCAACTTGTTTTAGATACTATCCGTTGTCCAGCCAGGGCTATTAAAGCCAAAAATATTAGCATTCCCAGAATGAACATTACTAGGTATAGTAAAGCTTCCGGGATGCTAGCCGGCAGGACAGCAAATAAAATGTATCCGTAAGTTGGGCTGCAGCTTGTGAATATTGGGCCAAGTGCTATTCCAGTGATGATTGCACTTGCCTTTTCATCCTTATCTTTAAAGTTATTAAATAATTTATTGTTGATTTTATTAAGCCCTATTCTATTTGCTATCTTATCCCACAGATTAGGAAAGAGATAGAAAATACCTAATAGTAAGATTATTAAGCCAGAAAGCATTCTTAGAATGCTTTCTGGCAAACCTAAAAACTCTGTTGTGGCTTTAAATGCTAAAGTAAATACAAAGACGGAAAGCCCTAATGAAGCAAGGATTAAAAAGATTCGCCTAGTATTTTTATATTGTATAGCTGAACCTAATATAACCGGTAGCAAAGGTAAAGAACAGGGTGTAAGGATGGTAAGAATACCCGCAAAAAAAGATGTTATTGCTAAAATTATCATTTTAATATGTTAGCTTAGTTTTATGAATTCTTTTTAAAGCTTACCGCAATATCCTTTTTGCAGTAGTACTGTCTATTGTAGAAACTTCAGACACGATGCTTACTTCTGCAAGTTTTGTATCTAAACTGATTTCGTTTAAATAAAAATTAACCGTATGTATTGAGTAATCCGGATTTAAAATAAATTCACGGATAACTTTATCTCTATCTGATTCTAATAAGCTACTGAACGAAACAGGCTCATTTCCGCAATCGAATGCAACATAATCTGTGATTATGAATATCGTTTCTTGACCATCTGTTCTTTCTATAACCTCAAAATTATTATTGATTTCTAACAGATTTGAATCAATTATCTCGCGTTCCAGTACATCACTAAAGCTTACTGGTGCAGTAAAGGAAATGGGAAAGCTTATCGGTTCTTCTTCATTAAATTCAGTAACAATAACTGTTTCGTTATTTTTTTCTAATTTAACTATTGAATGCCCGTCTTCGAAGTACTCAAATAGCTGTGTTGTAGTTAACTCACTTGGTAGTTTTAGCTCTTTACAGGTTTCAACTTGAGAAGTTGGAGTATATGTTACTTCAGTTGTTCTTAAGTTGAAACCGTTTTCTTCAGCTTTTATAGGTTTAGAAATATAATTTTCGTCTAAAAATTCATTAACAGATAAGAGTTTTAATGCTGAAATTGACGTCTTTTTTGCTACCTTTTCAACAACCTCCTGCTTTCTTCTTTCAGAAAAAACTGGAGTATTATTAATAGTTTTAGGCTCTGTTAGGTTTGTAAGTATTAGGAATCCGCCTAAAACAGTAATAAAGCTTATTGCAATGACAGCCAGAAAGCTCAAGTTTGAGTCTAAAAGACGCCAAAAACTGAACTTTGGCTCAAGCTCTTCTAAGAATCGCTCTTTTAGGCGTGCTTTAAAAGCCGGATTTGCAACTGAGCTTTCTGGCTCCATCAACTCTAAAAATTGTTTTTCTTCTTGATCTATCTTATTTTTCATACAATATCTAGTATTAAAAAGTGTACAAAAACCTTGCTATAACGTAGTTTCTATAGCGTCTTTTAAAGATTTAAAAGCCCTTTTTTGGGTAGTTTTTACGTAATTCATATTTTTACCTAGCCTTTGGCAGATTTCTGTTAAGCTAAGCTTTTCTATAAATCTAAGCTGTAAAACAACTGCCTGTTTTTTAGGTATATGTTCTAAATATTTAATCAACCTGTCTTCAAATGGGATTGCTTTTTTACTCTCTTTTGTAAATGTATCCATATACTCTTCAAAATTTTCTCCAAAAACTGAAAATGGAATTTCTGCCTTGTATTTGTGTTGAAGATATTTAATAAAAGTATTACGGGCAATTCCAAATAAAAATGCTTTGATATTTTCTATTTCTTTTCCTTTCGCGTTAGCTAGAATATTTGCTAATGTCAGAAAAGTTTCACTGGTTAAGTCTTCTGCAGTATCTTTAGAAAGCGTTTTATAATAAAAGAATGAGTATATTCTATCAAATTGGTCATCATAAATTTTGGAGAGATTGAATTTTTGTTCGTCTAAATTCATTCCGTAGTATTTTTTGTTATTTCGTTAACACCTGTTTGAATTTCGTTCATCACTACCCTTACAAGATCTCCTATTAGTGGTATTGTACTTGTTCTAATCACAATTATCCCTATAATTCCAACAACAATCGAGGCTCCAATTACTGAACCTACTCCCCATGAGATTCCACCTAAGAAGTTATCAAACACAATGCGTCTTCTTGATTTCAAATGAACGTGGCTGCTTCGGTTTGCCATTTCTAATTTTTCTGAGTCCTGCATTTATCTAAAATTAAGAATTGTTTGTAAATACTTTACTACGTAATGTGATATATTTGTAGATGTATGATGGTAGAAAACAAAAGCGTGATGTCAAAATTTTCAATTAACAGAGTTATTTGGTACCTAACATTGTCAGATATTTTTACTTGGGGACTGTACATGGTAATTACCACCATTGTAGGTATCTATCTAGAAACTAAGTTAGGTGGGAGAGCTGTTGAATATATTGGTGTAGGTACTGCAGTATATCTCTTATCAAAAGGCGTATCTCAAATTCCTGTTGGGTTAATTACAGATAGAATTAAAAGAGATAAAGACGATATACTTTTTTTATTACTTGGGAATTTGCTTATGGGTGTTCCGTTCTTTTTTTATCCCCTTTTAGCAAGTCCTTATGTATATTTCTTTCTTCAATTTATTGCAGGCTTGGGTGCAGCAATGAACTTGGTTAACTGGCGTAAATTATTTGCTAAAAATTTAGATAAAGGGCGCGAAGGCTATAACTATGCAGTGTACGACACAATATTAAGCATAGCCGGGGCATGTTTTAGTATTGCTGCCGGATTTATAGCTTCAGTTAGTCAAATATATTTTGATTTAGTAATTGTAAGCATTGGTGGGCTAATGCTTTCTAGTGGAATTTGGGTAATATTAATTTACTTTGTAGAAAATCGAAAATCGAATAAATGATTAAGAAATTCACCCCATATAGATTACTTATAGGTTCTATTGCTTTAGTTTATATAGCATTTGGGATTCCTAAGATTTTGGGCGCAACTTCTGTTGAGGAGCTAATGTTAGCTAGCTACCCGTTTTTTAATGATTTAATTATCCTATTAATCGGCCTAACAGAAGTTGCGCTTGGAATAGCTATACTGTTTAAAACTACAAGAGTTCTTGCGTGTATTGGCATAATCTTGCATCTTTTAGGAACTTTTGCAGGTGTTTTATTCAATTGGAATTACTACATTAGTCAATCGACTTTATTCACACTTGAAGGTGAGTTTGTGTTCAAAAATATTATTTTAATTTCTTTGGCAGTATATATTTTAAGTATTGAAAGAAAGAAGGCTTGATACCTTAATATCAATAGTACATAATGTATCTAGGTTATGATTCAATTTTTAAATAGTCAAAAATCTGTACTATCTTCAATTGCAAACGGAAACCCATCTACCAAACTTAAGGTGATAGGTGTTGCAGGCACGCGTGGAAAAACTATTACTGCTCATATGCTTTACCATATCCTAAAAAGCTCAGGATTAAATGTTGGTTATATCTCTACACTAGGTTACTCTGCAGAACCACTAAAATATGAGCGTGACACTTATGCTAATGTTATTGATTCAGTTGAGCTCAATAAATTATTAGCTCACATGCATAAGGGAGGTATGACACATGCAGTTGTTGAGGTTAATTCAAGCGGGTTAAGAAAACGAAATTTTGACGGTATTACTTTTGATTCTGGAATCCTAACTAATATATTTTTTGATAGACCTGATGATTACGAGACTTGGGAAGAGTATGCTCAAACAAAGATAGACTTTTTATCTAAAGTTCGTGAAGGTGGTTTAGTTGTATTCAATAACCATAGTGCCGATGTTTCAAACTGGATAATTAGTGAAGCTAATAGAATTAAAAACAGTATTTATTCGTACTGGATAGATATGTCAAAGCTCGGAAATATTAGACATTCAATTAATGATGTTTCTTTTGAGTTCGAAAAGGAGCCGTACACTCTTCCAACTATTGGAACGGCAAATATTTTTAATGCTGCTCAAGCAGCAAAGCTTGCACAAATCTATGTTCCACAACATATAATTCCGGGTTCTTTAGGCACTTTTGACCCTCCAAAAGGGCGGATGGAAGTTGTTCAAAAGCATCCATTCTCGGTAGTTGTAGATTATGCATATACACCGGATATGTTGGAAGACGCACTAATGTATTTACATTTAATTAAGCCGTATAACTCAAGAATTATTACTGTTTTAGGAAGCAGCGGCGATCAGCACAAGGATAGAAGAAGAATTGCTTCCGCCGCTGCTAAATACTCAAACCTTATTTTGTTAGCAGCAGAAGATCCTAGAAGCGAAAGAGTATCAGATATTAATACAGAGCTTCATTTAAGAGCACAGCCAAATAGGGCTATTCTTGTTGAAAGAGTCGGTTCTCAGGAGGAGTACTCTTGGATTAACAAAGATAACTTAAGATTAAAGATTGAAAGAGTATGGGATAATCGTGACATCCCATTTGTTGCGTTTGATGCCGAAGACTATACAAGCCGTCTTAATGCTATAGATTATGCAATCAAATTTGCAAAGCCAGGGGATATTGTCTTTGTTACAGGAAAAGGTGATGAAGATACCCTATCATTTGCACATGTAGATTATGAATGGAACGACGCTGAAGCTGTAAGGCAAGCTTTACTTGGAAAAGTTAGTTAAATCTCTTCTAATAGGATTCGTTTGTTAAAACCGCCATTTTTAAGTGATTTTGCTTTTCTAATTTCTTCAACTTGTTCTAGTGTTGCACCATCTAATGCAGCAATTGCTTTTATAAGCTCCATAACATCTGCTAGTTCTTCTAATCTATGTTCTCCTGCTTCTGATTCAACAACTTCTCTAACTTCTTCTTGCAGCTTTGCGAATAAATGCCTCATATATTCCTCCTCTTCTAAAATTCTTGTAACCGGTTCCTTACCTTCATTCAGATAGATTATTTCAGGAATATTGTCTCTTACTAACTTTGGTAATGGCATATAAATGATCCTAACTGATATATTTTTATTCTACCATTTCGAATACAAAACTGTTTTATGATCACCTTCTGTTTTGGGCAGTTCCTGCCAGATCTTTTCTGTGATAAATGGAATAAATGGATGTAACATCTTAGTGTATTCTTTTAATGCATAAAGAAAGACATTTACCGTTTCCTGTAGCTCCTCCAATTTTGGTTCGCTAATAATTTCACCTGTATCTTTATTTTTCTGTGTATACAAATAGACCTTAGATTGCTCAATTAACTTATCACAAAAATTGTGCCAGAATTCATCGTACAATGTTGAACTAGCTAGTCCAAATTTAAATGTATCCATAAACTTGGTAACTTTTTGTTTTACATCGGTAATATGATTAAAAATCTCTTTACTATTATCAAGTCTTAAACTATCTAAAGCTGGAATGCTGTACTGAATATTATTCTTTTCAAAGTTACTAAGTACAAATTTACTAGCATTCCAAATCTTATTATTAAAGTTTTTAAACATCTCCAACTTTTCATAAGTTAATGAATAGCTTCCACCTGCACTGTTTTGATAAAAGTAAACCATTCTTAAAGGATCAACTCCATATTTCTCTTTAGCTTCATCCATTGGAATAACATTACCTTTTGATTTACTCATTTTTTGTCCATCAGTTCCTTTTACCAACCCATGAAGATAAACGTCTTTAAATGGCGCTTTTTTCAATTTAAAGTAACTGAACATCATCATTCTGCTTACCCAGTTTTCAAGGATATCGTATCCGGTCTCCATTACACTGGTCGGATAAAATGTATCCATTAAATTATTTACCATTAATGTTGCATATGGCCACTGGCCAGAGCTAAACCATGTATCTAGAACACTTTCTTCTTGCTTCCAATTTTGCCCAGGGCTTTCGAGTTGTACCTTCAAATGATTTTCATTTGTAGGATCTAAAACGATCCATTCGTCATTTAAATTTATAAAGGTTTCTACTTTACCGGTATTATCTATTCTTTCTTCGGTAGAGCCTACATACCATACTGGCATTCTGTAGCCCCACCACAGAGTTCTACTAATTGCCCAGTCTCTTAGATTTTCCATCCAATAAAAGAATTTGGCTTCCATATTTTTAGGATGAATTGTTACATCTCCGTTTTTAACCATATCAATTACAGGCTGTCTGATCTTTTCAATATCAATAAACCATTGGGAACTCATTATTGGTTCAACAACAGCTTTTGTACGTTCAGCAATTAGGACATTTTGAACCAACTCTTCTTCTGAAATTAAATACTCTTGGCTTTTTAGATCAGAAAGAATTTCCGGTAATGCATCTATATATTTTTTACCTAAATATTTGGATGGTACTGGGCCAACCAAAGTTAAGTCCTTATTTATTACATTGCAGTAGCTTATTTGGTTGGCCTGATTAGCTTGATTCCATTCAGTCATAATTGTGAAATCATCTAATGAATGGGCTGGTGTAATTTTTAAACAACCGGTACCAAATTCTTTTTCTACACGTGGACTTGTAATTATTGGAATAATTGTATTTGTTAAAGGTATCAAACATTTTCTACCGACTAGATTCGTGTAGCGTTCATCTGTAGGATTAACTGCAACTGCAGTATCTCCAAACATTGTTTCAGGTCTTGTTGTTGCGACTGTAATAAATTCTCCAGTTACTTGGTTATTATCATCAACAATAGGATATTTGATTCTATAAATCTTTCCTTTTCTCTCCTCACGTACACATTGATTATCAGCAATTACTGATTGGGCTTTAGGATCCCAATTTACAATACGAACTCCTTTATAGATCATATTTTGATTGAACATTTCTATAAATGTTGATAAAACAATTTCAACGATTTTAGGGTCAAGTGTAAAGATATCTCTATCAAAGTCAGCAGAAAGCCCAATGGTCTGTTCATCTTTCAATGCTAGTTCTTTATTCTGCATGTTAAATTCCCAAATTTGGTTATAGAATTCTTCACGGCTTAATGAAAATTTATCCACCCCTTTTTTCTCTAAAATATCTCGAACGAAAACACCCTCACCTTCTAAACCTGCATGGTCTTTGCCTGGTAAAAGTAAGACTTTTTTACCTTTCATTCTGGCATATCTACCCATTGCATCTTGATATGCATATCCAGAGATATTCCCTAAATGAGGCCTGCCATAAGCATTGGGCGGCGGACATATAATACTAAAAGGTTTTCTTGGGTCAGCTTTCATTTCTTCAGTAGAAACTACCTGGTCTTTTACAGGGCTGTATTCAGGCTTGTAGAATTTGTTTTCAAGCCAGTATTTAAGAATTTCGTCCTCATTTTGCTGAGGATTGTATGGTCCGTTAGGTAAGCTCATAAATTTATAATAATATTTTACTAATTTATGAGGACTGTTTGCAGTGGTACCACCTCTATTCCCTAATTTGAGGTATTAGGGCGCTTTTCTTAAGCTATAACGGGCTTGTCCCGAAAGAATCTACTTGCTTATAACGGCGTTCTTTCTTTTTCTTCCTAAGTGACGTTAATCTTAGGTAATAACGAACTTGAAAGGATTATATCACAAAACGTATATCTGTAATTATGATAAAATAAATCTATTATGACCAAGGGCGAGTATAAATTAAACTACATAATACTAATTGCTGCCCGTTTAGTGTCCCCTTTCCTGATATTTGTTAATCCTCTATTGGCTGTACTTTTTATGATTGTGTTTGACGCCTTTGATGGGCTTTATGCTGCAAGAGGTGGCATTAAAAGTATTGAGTATCAGCATATAGATAAAACTTTAGACCTTGTGGGGTATACAATTACCTTTGCTTTGGTAATTTTAGATCCTCGCTTTTATATTTTTAGAGAGCTACTTGCTTTACTCTACGCTTACAGACTCTTTGGTTTTTTTGTTTTTCTTAAAACACATCAGCGTAAGCTCTTTTTGTTGTTCGCTAATTTTTATGAGAATGTATTTATTTTAATTTTAATAGGAGTTATCGTACCTCAATTATCATTTTTAATTGAATCGCCGTTTTTGGTACCAATGTTTGCTTTGGTAATAATGTTGAAACTGATACAGGAATACATAGCGCACTTTGTTACAGGCTCTGTAATGGAAAGATATTTTGATGTTGAAATGAAGTGGGCTAAATAAAAGCAGTTTATTTGTTTTTTAAGTCTTCAAGCTCTTTTTTAAGACTTTCATTTTCTGCAATTAGTTTCTCAACTGCTCTATATGTAAGTTCATTAAATTTTTGCTGCCGCATGCTCTGCTTTTCAATCACGTTAATTACTGTGAATATGATTTTTCTTTGAACGAATGTTTTGATTTTGCCTAAGAACCCATCTCTACCACGTGATTGAAAGGCATAAATAGCACTTAATACATCTTTAGAAGATTCCATGGCAGGTAAAATATATTCTTTTAACGTTTCACTGTTAGATTTACCGCTAACGTCAACACCTTCATTTGCTAAATAGTCTTCGGCTTTTTGCAGTAGGTCTTTGGAATCCATATTTATTTAATAATTGCTGTTTCTATATTATCAACAAGCACTAGGTCTTCTTCTAGTGTAGTATTGGTTAGTTTATACCATTTAGTTGTTAAATCTGTAAATTCTACTTTTATATATGCAGTGCTATTGATGCAGTACGAAAGCTCCTTATTAATACTAAATGGTTTTTTGAATTCCTCTTCTACTAAAATATTTAGCAGATCGTCTCGAGAGTTAAATGTAGCATAAGTCAAAGTATTGCCATCAATATCAAACACACCAAACGAATTATCGCTTAAAGAACACAATGTTTGGTAGGTACTAGGTAGCGTTGTGACTACTGCGTTAGTGTCTCCCAGATTCATCTTGTAATAACTATCGGTTAAGGTTTTAGCTAAGATTTTATCTGAATCTTTAAAGAATTCAACTTGACTAAATGCAATAGGGCTTTGTGTTTCAAGATCTCGAATATTAGCTACAGTTGTTAATTTTACTCCGTTAGAATCATAAACTTCTGGTGCACTTACTGTATCTTTAATAACAACAAAATTTCTATTAGGACTAACGCTTACAATATTTCCTAGAATATTAGATGCTTTTAGTATTTCTTTAGATAAATAATTAAATCTATGCAGCCATCGGTTAGGTGCCTGACCTTGAGTATAAAGGATTGTATTGTTATCAGTCCACACATATTGATCAACTCCATCTTCAAAATTTCTATAATCTGTTGCAGTTGACCAAGTTTTGCTTTCAATATTGTATATGTATATGTCGTATATATCCTCTGCTGATTTACCAAGTGCGGCTACAAGCTTGCCGTCTGGACTCCAGGATAAGCTTTTCCACTCGCGTTTTTCTAACCCGATAATGAACCTTTCGTTCATTTTATTTTTCAGTTCAATTGTGTCGTCAGGCCTAATTACAGCATATTCAAATCGTCCACCAGGTGCGTTTGTTAAATCTATAATATTTACCGGCAAGCTTACAGGAGTTGAAACAGGCGGATTTGTATTATTAGTATTATTCATTCCAGATAGTAATGAAAGCAGCAGTATTGTTGCTAGTAAGACAATGCAGATTACAAGTGCAATCACTCCAATGAATATGACTTTTTTATCTTTCATAAAGGTTCAGATAATCTTCTATCATTGTACAACTTAGTCAGGCTGGTTTTAAGTACTATTCTTGTGTATTTGGAAAGATACTTTTTAATATTATATCAAGCGTATCTTTAAAATCATCTTCCTGGGTTGTAAATTGATACTCTCTAGGCAAGTATGGCTTTACATATTGTCCTTCAACGTTGCATGCATAACTCATACGTGGCAAAACATTTCGGTACGAAGTAAGTAGAAACTTTTGAGTTTGATATTTTTCCGAAATTGTATTACATGCTTCAAAGATATTTTTAGCAGAGATATCAATTTTGTAATTATCAGTTGGAATATCTTTAAAGAACTGCTCAAAAGGTTCAATTGATGAAACAACAGTTCTGTTATCGTTGTAAGCAATAATGAATACTTGAGTTACTCTTTTTTTAGTGTATAAATCTAACATTTGGTTAATTAGTTGCCTGGCGTTGTCAAAGTCGTATAAGATATCTTCCTGACGCAACATGACAACGCCAGTACGCAGCTCTAATGGGATTTCTTGAGGAGTGGTGATTGTGCGGCGCTGATAAGTCCATGTTACTAAAAAATACAAGGCTACCGGCATCAGCGCCGCCACAATCACAATAGGTAATATTAATTTTAAAATAGATCTTAAATTAAAATGTTTATCGCGAAAAACGATAAGCTTTGTTTTTAGCTTCCTACTTCTAATATCTAGGTTGCTTGTACCTCTCCTTTTGAAGTCCATTAAAGTTTTTTGTAAACAATATAATGGTTTTGGTTATTTTCTACTCCATCTTCGTTATATTCTTCCATTATTTTTAATGGAAGATGGCTAGTTAGTTCAATAATCTCTAGCGGATTATAGTAATGACAAAATCTCTTTGCTCCATTTGTACCAAATGTCATCTCAAAATCATTTTGTGAACTTTCAATAACTACAGGCGTCAACTTCTCTTTGTATCTATCAATTTTTAGGAATTCCCAGAAAGTAACAATCAAAAAGCCGTCTTTCTCTAACAAGAAATTTATTGTATTAAAAAATTGTCTTCGCGATTCTACTGTTTTTAAGTGATGAGTAATGCCAAATGCTACTATCAGGTTGTAGGTTTGGTTTATATGAGTACCCCACTTTAAGTCCTCAAAGTCTAAATTTAAAAGCTCAAATTTAGATAACCGATTAGTTGCTTGAATTTGATGCATAAAGTCATCGGTCATCTTTAAAAGTTCAGATGAATTATCTACACCAGTATATTCACCAAAATTTACACCAGAATTAACCAAAAACTTTAAAAAACGGCCATTTCCGCAGCCTAAATCCAATACTTTAGGTTTGGTAAGCGAATTAATATATTTAAGTGTCTTTTTCCATCCATCCCATGGAGCTTGCCTTGTTTTTGAGAAATCCTCTGCGTAAGTAGAATAAAGGTCCATACAAATAAATAACTACTGCTATTGTATCAGAAGTGCGTGTTAAAATTACCCAATGCAGAATTACCAATTTAATATCGAAAAATACAAATCAGATTTAGCTTCTATTGTTGCCGCTATTTTAAGTGCCAAAAAGTTTAATCTTAAGACTTTAGATAAAATTTTAAGAAAATATCCAAAGGATAAAAATGAGATTTTTGGCAGGGATCAGGTTATTGCAGGTATAAATCACTTTATAAAAGTAGGTAGTATTGAAGGTATCAAGCTATCAGGTAATGATATTAGTAGGCTAGGAAGAATTATTGACCAAATAAAATTGAAACCTATGCGAACGGTTTCAGGCGTAACTACAGTAACAGTGCTTACTAAACCATTTGCATGTCCAGGCCAGTGTGTATTTTGTCCAAATGATGTACGAATGCCTAAAAGCTATATTGCGACAGAGCCGGGTGCCCAGCGTGCTTTAATGAACCGCTTTAGCCCTTATGCTCAGGTTTTTAATCGACTACAGGCCCTTAAAAATATTGGGCACCCTACTCAGAAAATTGAATTGCTCATATTGGGCGGAACATGGAGCTATTACCCAAAAAAATACAAGATTTGGTTCATTCATGAGTGTTTTAGAGCAATGAATGAATTTAGCAGGCTCCATGGTAATGACAATGTATTTCATCAAAACATGTCCGATCTAGAAGACTTAAAAGGTATAAATATAGAAAATGATTTAAAAAACGATATCAATACTGATTTACGTAAGATTTATGGTAATAAACCATATAATCAGTTGATTCAAACAAAGGAATTTAAAGAGGCTTTTAAGGCAAAGATTATTGAAGAAAAAGATATCGAGTGGGATGATCTGATTGATGTTCAGGACAAAAACTCAAAATCTTCATGCCGATGTGTGGGCTTGGTTTTAGAAACTAGGCCCGATACGATTACTCCTGCAGAGGTTCTGGACTTACGTAAACTTGGAGCAACTAAAATACAACTGGGGATCCAAACATTAGATGACACCATAAGTGATTTAAATAAACGCGGGGAACATCGTGCAGAAACTTCACGGGCCTTCCAGCTGCTTCGCGCAGGCGGTTTTAAAATCCATGCTCACATAATGCCTAATTTGTATGGAGCGACTCCTGAAATTGATTTGAAAGTATATAAAGAACTATTTGAAAGTGAACAATATAAGCCTGATGAGCTGAAAATCTACCCTACTTCAATTATTAAAAATACTGAATTATATAACTATTGGCAAGAAGGTAAATACAAGCCATATACTACTCAACAGCTTATAAATCTAATAGCTGATTGTATAGAGGCAACTCCTCAGTATTGCCGTCTGACAAGAATTATTAGGGATATTCCATCTACAGAGATTGCAGACGGCAATAAAACTACAAATCTTCGAGAAGTTATTGAATATAAACTAGCAAAGGAAGGCCGCAAGAATCAAAATATTCGAGCGCGGGAAGTTAAGTTTAGGAACCTAAAATTTGAAGATTTAAAGCTTGATATTGTGCCCTATTCAACAGAAATGGCTAATGAGCTATTCCTACAGTTTATAACTGCTAAAAATGAAATTGCAGGCTTTTTGAGGTTATCTTTACCTAAAAGCAAAGAGAATATAATTACAAATGAGCTAGACGATTGTGCCATTATCCGTGAAGTCCATGTTTATGGCCCAAGCCTAGAATTCGATAAAACCTCCAGCGGACAAGCGCAGCACCTAGGCTTGGGCACTCAACTTATACAAAAAGCTAAAGAGATAGCTAAAGAAAAAGGCTTTACTAAACTTGCAGTGATCTCGAGCATTGGTACAAGAGAATATTACGACAAAAGAGGTTTCAAATTGAATGAATATTATCAGATTGCAGAACTTTGATTTCTAAATTCTGACTTTGTGAGAAGTTGGAGGAACCGACATCGATCCCAAATAGAATAGCAGTTTCTACCCCAGTTAGGCCCAGTGCATTCGCAATGGCAAATAAGGTCTCTTTTGTAGGATTAGTTAACCCATTTTCCATTCTACTTATACTCCCAAATGAGGCATTGATACGTAGCTCAAGCTCTAGTTGAGTAACATTCGCCCGTTTACGGAACTGTTTTATTCTTTTACCTATTGTCAGCATAATACATGAATTTTACTTGCTATGTTAAAATCAAGGAACATTTTGTTGCAAACTTTGTACAACAAAGTGTTAAGAGTGGTTTGACGTTGTCAGCTTGCTAATAGCTTGTACAGATAAGTGATCTGCCCTCTTTTACTTTTTAGATGTTAGTAAACCTATCACAATGAATAATTTGGAGGTGAGTTTGTCTGATTTAGGATTAACTCAGAACGAATCAAAAGTTTATCTTTTCTTGCTTAGAAAAGGACCAAGTACAATTTTAAGCATATCTAAATATACGAAGATAAATAGGTCTACAGTTCATATGGTTGTTGGTTCTTTACTAGATAAACGCTTAGTAAGTGAAATAAAGAAGACGAACAGAAGACATATAGTTGCAGAAGACCCGGAAAGATTTAGAAGCCTTATAGAACAGCAAGAGCTAGAAGTAAAAAGGAGAAAGAGTAATGTGTTGAACTTAATTAGCTCGATTCACGCTTCTGTAAATAATCTCAAAGAAACTACATTTGCAGATATTAGGGTGTTTGAAGGAATAGAAAATTGTAGAAGACTTTATGATTTTGTACTAACGTCCAAGGAAGTTTATTCTTATGTTAATTCTGTCTTTACTGCAGATCTGTTTCCCGAAAATGTACAAAAGTTCCAAACAGCTTTAGAAGGCGGTCTAGTACTCAAAGATATAATAATCAATGGTAAGATTATGAATGAGTTTGTAAGGTCAATGCTTAAATACCCTACTTATAGCTGTAAATTCTTAAAGTGTGAGGATAACTTTGATGTTTTAGACTATATGATAACTGCTAAAGGTATTGCACTTGTTTATGAAGAAGGGAAAGATATAAATGGGCTAGTAATATATAGTAAGCCGATAATACAGACTAGTATTTCTCTGTTTAAGACTATGTGGGAAGTAATTCCTCCTCCAAATTTCTCATTACGGAACTTTGATTTCTAAGTTCTGACTTGTGCAAAGTTATAAGAAGTGATATCAATCCCGAATAAAATAGCAGTTTCTAACCCAGTTAGACTTAGTGCATTTGCAATGGCAAACAAGGTCTCTTTTGTAGGATTAGTCAATCCATTTTCCATCCTACTTATACTTCCAAATGAGGCATTGATACGTAACTCAAGTTCGAGCTGAGTAATCCCTGCACGTTTACGAAAATATTTAATTCTTTTTCCTTGTTCCATAGTTTCGACAACAAATAAGTTTTTGCTATAATACTAGTCAATGATGGTGTCGGACAATTGCCGACATAGTTTATTTATATATGGATAGTGAAATATTAAAACTACTAGATCAAATTGGGCTTTCTAAAACTCAATCCAGGGTATACGCCTTACTCCTTTCTAAAGAACGTACAATAAAAGAGCTTATCTTGGTTCTCGGTTTAGCTAGAAGTACAATAATTGAAAGTTTAAATAGCCTCGATGATTTAGGATTAATAGCTTCTTTTATAAAAGATAATTCAGGCACAAAGATATATAGGGCTAAATCGTTAAATAGCCTCAATGGATTTCTTCATAATAAACTAAATACTCTAGAAGAAGGGATTGGAACTATTGTATCTGCACAAGAATCACTCAATAAGATATTTAATCTTCTAAAATTAACAGGGTCTTTTCTAGACAGCAGTATAGATCTGTATTTAGGAAAGAAAGAGGTTCTCGGATTGTATAGAGCTACTGTTAATATTCCAGAAGTATATTCGATATGCAGGTTAGATGACTATTATAAGACATTCCCAAAAGGTTTATTTATACAATCTCAAGCTAATAGATTAAATAAGAAGCGTAAGTTTAAAGATCTAGTAATAGAGGGTAATTCTGTAAAGGAACTTAAGGAAAATATAAAGGCTTATGATTATACTGACTATGAATTTAAAGTTATAAAAGATTCCCCTTTATTAAGAGAAAGCGAATTAACAGATATTTTTATAACAAGATCTTATGTTATTTTTTCTAACTTTAAGCATACGACTCCATTTTCCTTAAAATTAAATTCTGTAGAAATAAGTAAATTTTTAATATACTTACACAACATTGTCTGGGAAAGCGTTATTTAAGGAGTAAAATTAATATATCTTAAATATGATATAATCCCTTGATTTACAATGCTTTTATGACTGACAGAGACAAAGTTGAAGAATTCCTGTTGAAAGAATTGGCACACGTATCTCCGTTTAACCCAGATAAAGACTACCAAAAAGTTAATAGATATAAAAATGGAAATTTTGGAGTTAGTTCATTAGCTTTTTCACTGTATTCGAATGGGAATAATCCTAGAGGTAGTAGTTCTTTTCACAAATACGGATTAATTTATGAAGACGGGAACTCGATTTTTTCAATAAGCTTTTTTAAAAAGAAAGAAGATGATAAGGATGGTTACTTATTTATCGTTGCACCAACTGGATCCGGTATTGTTGACAAGGTAAGCGTCTTTATAAAAAGAGTATTTAGTAATAAGGAATTGCCTATTCGGGGAGCTTATCTTAGGTACTTGGATTTAAATTTATATATTGAATTAATAAAAAAAGGATATCTACCAGCCAAAGAGTATCCTTTTTGTTCCGAATCTCCCGAAGAAGATGAGACATTTAATAATTGCTTAGTTAGGATAGATGATGTAGTTGTTCTAGATGGTAAAGAAAAAAAAGTGAACAAAATTCATCTTTTAGAGGGTGATAGTAGTAAAAAAGTTAAATATGCATATGCCAGGTTTAGAAATTTTCTACAGAGGAATAATATAAAATATAGGTTAGAATCTTTAACTAATAAGAATTCAGCCCAAGCTTTAGATGTAATTACTTCCCACTTTGATATGCTTACCAGGCAAGGTAAACGAGCTGGCTCCTCAATAGAAGATCATGTTAATTCTATAAGTTCAAAAATTCTAAAGAATGGGGCTTGTATAGGATTTTTAGGTTTTCTTGGAAAATTCCCAGTATCTGTTTTCGTTGGCGAAAGCATATCGTCAGATACATTTGCGCTTTATACTCCATTCACACTTCGAGATGAAAGTATTTTAAATAATCTGACAGGAGGAGTGTGGAATGCAGACGAAAGGATCGGGTTATCTGCTATGCCAACATTTGCTTATGTAGAGTTGTTTAGTCTTCTAAAACAGAAAGGCTACGATTACGTTAATTTAGGAGGATCAGAATTTTCAGATTTAAATAAGTTTAAACGTCAGTTAGGAGGCGCTCTCAAACCTACCTATTGGGTATATCAATCAAGAGCACTCCATACAAAATCAAATACAGCAGCCGTATTATTGTAGTAATCTTTGTTAGAAATTACTACTCCAGTAACTCCTTCTTTTACAGTTATTACAGCAACCTTGCCGTCATAAATCAGTATATCTAGCGCTCCGGCAGTAAATAATATAGGAGAAAGCTTGTAGTGATATCTATCCTTTTCGGCATATTTAGAAGCGTATTCTTTTGCTACTTCAGAGTTCTCAACTATTTCCCATAGTTTTAAGTCTTTATTTGTTACATGGGCTTGTCTAAAAATTTCAGAATTATCAGGGAAGACTTCAAATATTTTCTGAATATTTGCGTAAGATCGTAGCTCTTGAGCTCTAAGTGCCTCAGTATATATCATTTGCACGCCTTTTTCTCCTGTGAAATATTTAACTTCAACATCATTCACATCTGTACTGGTGGGTATTAACCCGTGTATTGCCTGTATCGTATCAGGTAAGTTCTTCTCTAGTTTATTAATATCCCACTTCTTCTGCTCCATTAGAAACTTTAATTTATCAGGGTCTTCTGCTATAACCATTCTTCTTTCACCATAGTTTGTTTGGCTTACTAATCCTTTTTTGATTAATTCCTCAACGGTATTGTGTGTAGTGGATCTTTTGATGCTAGTTTCTCTAGCCAGATTCATAATTGTATTGGGTCCTGTTTTAAGGAGGGTTGTATAAACAGTGATTTCTTTATCTGTCAGTCCAAAATCTAATAAGAAGTTCTTAACGGATTTATCTATTTTGATCCCCATACGTTTAATTTAACAATTATGAATTAATGTCAAAATATTCTAACACATTGTAGGCGCTAATATCAAGGTAGCGCAGTGTTTTAGGGGCAATAAGACAGCTGCTGCTGACTGGTAGCTCGAAAATAAGATTGAAATCGAAAGTATTAATCGCGAAAGAAAGCCCCGGCCTTGGGGTCGGGGCTTGAAACAGCTTTATTTTTAACTTTATTCTTTAATTCTTCTTAAGCAAATTGAGCAAATGCTTTATTAGCTTCTGCCATTCTTAGAACTTCCTCTTTTTTCTTAATAGCAGAACCTTCTTTGTTATAGGCATTTTGCAATTCTTTAGATAATACAACCCAGAATTCAGTATTCTTTCTGCTAGCTCTTGCTGCTTCTAAAATCCATTTTAAGGCTAATGCAGTTTGTCTTTTTTCGCTTACTGGAACAGGAACTTGAAAGTTTGCTCCTCCAATTCTTCTGCTTCTAACTTCGATCTTTGGTCTTGCGTTTTCAATAGCTTTTTCTAAAGCTTCAGTACCTTTAGTCTTTGTTTTATTTGCTAAATCCTCTATTGCTTTATATACAATAGTTCTAGCAGTCTGCTTTTGACCATCGTACATTACGTAGTTAATGAATTTTGAAACTAATACACTATTATGTACTTCGTCCGGTTTGATTGGTCTTACCGGTGCTCTTTTTCCTCTCATTTATATTATTTAATAATTAAGAATTATGTTTAAAACAAAGTTCTCCTTAGCTTTCGCCGAGAATACTCTTCTTTTAAATTTAGTTATGGTGTCTTATGCTTTCTTTTCGCCTGCTTTTGGTTTCTTTCGACCGTATCGGCTTCGAGCCTGTCTTCTATTTTCAACAGGAGCAGCATCATAAACGCCTCTAACAACTTGGTATTTTACTCCAGGTAGGTCAGGTTTTTTTCCTGCTCTTAACAATACAACAGAGTGCTCCTGAAGGTTATGACCTTCTCCAGGAATATATGCAGTTACTACCTGTTTATTAGATAACCTTACTCTTGCGATTTTTCGTAAAGCAGAGTTTGGTTTCTTAGGTGTCATAGTTTTAACTGCAATACATACGCCTCTTCTAAATGGATTTGGTCGCATGTAGTACTTATTTTTAACTCCGTTGAAGTTAAAATGCATTGATTTAATTTTATCGTCTTCAGAGAATAATAGTCCTTTAAACCTTACAGTCTTCGTTTTTGGACTTCTTCCCTTTCGAACTAATTGCGAAACTCTTGCCATATTTATTTAAATATATTTATTTTATTAATTTATTCTATATCTGCAGGATTTTCATCTGCATCGGCCTGTTCTCCAACATTTCCGCTAGCAGCATCTTCTACTGCTTCAGATGTTTTAGCAAAACCGAATTCGTCTGTGGTACTTTCTACTTCATTTTCTGTACCAACAGTATCTGCACTTGGTTCTACCACTTCCTCTTCTACAATCAAGCCTAATTGTTTTTTAAGCTCATCTCCTAAAGGAACTGGTCTGCCGATTATAACATTTTCTTTTAATCCTCTCAAATGATCTACTTTACCTATAAGCGCTGCATCAGTTAGAACTCTAACTTGCTGCTCAAATGACGCTGCAGATAAGAAGCTTTCTGTTCTTAATGCAGAGTTTGTGATTCCCATTAGAACTCTTACAGATTTAATTGGCTTTAGTCCTTCAGACTGTAATCTTTCGTTCTCGGCTTCTAAGTCAAGTACATCTACGTAATCGCCAAGCAAATACTCTTTGCTATCGCCACTATCTACAACCATTGCGTACCTGGCCATTTGTCTAACAATTATTTCTAAGTGTTTGTCATCTACTTCAATACCAGAGATACCGATTACTTCCTGTACTCCTCTAATAATATATTTTTGAGCTTCTTCAATACTTTTTAGCTTAGCTAACTCTTTTGGATCTATTGATCCGAATGTTAACTGGTCTCCCTGTTCAACAATTTGACCATCTTTAACAACAAGGTTTATTAAGCTCTCAGTTTCTTTTTCAACTTCAACCTCTTTTGTACCTCGAACCGTAATCACCTTACCTTCTACGCTGGCGATACCATCTATTTCGCTTTGTAGCTCTTTTTTCTTGATGATTGCTAGTGTGTCGCCAACTTTAACTTTCTTACCATCTTTTACTGCAATACTCTCTTCTTTATCTACCTGATATTTCTTTACCACTTTCTTTTCTCCGGTTACTCGAATGATTACTTTCTTTTTGTCATCAATAATCTTAACTTGACCTGGTATGTCTGAAAGTAAAGCTAAAGCTTTTGGTGTTCTAGCTTCAAGTAATTCCTCTACTCTAGGGAAACCTTGAGTAATGTCAGCACTACCTGCTCTAGCGTCAGATTTAGACTTTAGAGTTAATTGAGTAGCAGGCTCTCCTAAAGATTGAGAGGCAATTGTACCTACAGCTACCCCAAATTCTACAGGCTGACCTGTTCCTAAGTCGTATCCATAACATTTTTGACAAATACCATGTGCTACTCGACAGGTTGTTGCACTCCGAACTTTTACTTCAGTAATCTCTTCAATAGCGTCTATGTGTTTTGCTAAATCTAATGTAATTGCTTCACCTGCAGATAAAATAACTTCGCCTATTTTTGGGTTAGCCAAATCTTGAGCTAAGTATCTTCCTTTTAGTCTGTTTACAAATGATTGCAATCTTTTATCTGCTCTTTCAATTACAACACCTTCTGTAGTACCGCAGTCTTCAACATTTGTAACAATATCTTGAGCTACGTCATGTAATCTTCTAGTTAAGTAACCAGAGTCTGCAGTTCTTAAAGCTACGTCTGCAAAGCCTTTTCTAGCTCCACGAGCAGCAACAAAATATTCAAAGTTTGTTAGACCTTTTTCAAAGTTATTTTTTAGTGGCAAGTCTACAATATTTCCAGATGGATCTGTTACAAAGCCTTGTACTCCCGAGATCTTCTTTACCCAAGGAGCAACTGGAATAGCTTTAGAATTGCTCAAATCTACCAAATTAGGAGATTTTTTTTGCGCTAATTCCCAAATTTCATCTTGAATCTTTTCTACTTCTTTTTGCCATTCAGATCTTCTGCTCCACTTTAGTTCATTTTCTGTAATGAAGCCCTGAGCGTAGTCGTCACCTAATTGGTCTTCTGTCTTTACAAATTCATCCAATCTCTTTTCTAAGATCTCGTCACCACCGAATCTGAATTCTTCCATCGAAACAGAGAATCCAAGTCTTCCTGCATAAATAAATCCAAGAGATTTAATAGCGTCTAATGTTTCTAATGCGATTTCATTTCCGTAGGTATTAAAGATACTTGCTGATAATGCAGATATATCTTTTAAGCCTAATGCACTATTAATAAATTCATGTCCTTCCGGCAAGGATTTATTTAATCTTGCTCTACCTGCTGTTGTAACAATAACTTTGCCGTCTAGTAATAATTTTACTGGTTCGTCAAAGTGAACTTTACCTAGATAGTAGGCAGAAATTAACTCGTCGATATTTGCATATGTATTTTTAGCATCAGCTTCGGTACCTCTCATTAATGTTAAGAAGTAAATACCGAATGCCATGTCTTTAGATACGTTGTATAAAGGTGAACCGTCTTTTAATGACAACAAGTTATTCTTTGCAAACATCCTATCTTTAACTTCTTCAACTGCTTTTTCAGATAATGGTAAATGTACAGCCATTTGGTCTCCATCAAAGTCTGCGTTGAAACCAGCACAAGTCATAGGATGTAGTCTAATTGCATTACCTTCAATTAAGACTGGGTAGAATGCAATAATACTCTGTTTTTGTAAAGTTGGAGCTCTGTTCAATAGAACTGGTCTTCCTTTACTTACATCTTCTAAAATATCCCAAACTTCATCAATTCCGCTTTCAAAAATCAATTTAGCTTTTGCAGGGTTTGCTGCTAAGCCTCTAGCAATAAGTTCTCTGATAATGAATGGTCTGAATAACTCTAAAGCAATAACTTTAGGCAAACCACACTGATCAAATTGTAATTCAGGACCAGGAACAATAACTGCGTTACCTGAATAGTCAACTCTTTTGCCTAATAGGTTTTGTCTAAATCTACCTTGCTTACCTCTTAACATGTCGGATAACGATTTGAATGGTAATCCTCTTGTGTTTAAAGAAGGTGCACCTGGTTTGTGGTTGTTATCTAACAATGAATCAACAGCTTCTTGAAGCATTCTTTTTTCATTTCTTAGAATGATTTCAGGTGCACCAAGTGCTATTAATCTTTTAAGTCTGTTATTTCTGTTAATTACTCTTCTGTATAAGTCGTTAAGGTCATATGTAGCAAATCTACCTCCTGGTAGCTGTACAATAGGTCTTAAATCTGGAGGAATTACAGGTAAAACTTCAAGCACAACCCAAGATGGATGTACTCCTGATTTTTGTAATCCTTTCATTATTCTTAATCTTTGTACGATTCTGCTCTTTTTTAATTGAGATTTACTTGTTTTTAACTCCTCTTCTAATAATGTGATTTCTTCATCAACATTTAGCTTGTCTAACAACTCCTTAATAGCTTCTGCACCCATACCTGCTTCAAAGAAATAGAAGCCATAAGATTCAAGAAGCTGATATTCTTCTTCTGATAATGTTGAACCGATTGTTACACTTTCAATTAAAGCTTTTAAGTCTACAAATTTCTTTTCGATATTATCTTGCTTTTGTTTATAAGCAGATTTTAATCTTGCAATTTGAGTTTTTTCATTATTTCTAATTCTTTCTAATTGAAGGTCTAATTTTGCCTTTTCTTTAGAAGACTTTCTTACATCTTCAGCTTCCTCTTCAAACTGAGCGTTAATCTCTTTAATCTTTTCTTCTAACTCGGTAGTAACTTCATCTGATTCGCTCTTTTTTAGCTCATCAAGGCTGCCAAGTGCTTTTTCTCGTTCTTCATCAATTACATTTGTTACAACATATCTTGCGTAGTAGATAACTGTTTCTAGCTTCTTTTGAGGAATATCTAAAATTAAAGATAATTTGTTAGGAACTCCATTTGAGAACCATACGTGTGCTACAGGAGCAGCCAGCTTAATGTGGCCCATTCGCTCTCTTCTTACTCTTTTATGAGTAATTTCAACACCGCATCGGTCGCAAACGATACCCTTGTATCTAATCTTTTTGTATTTACCGCAGTAACATTCAAAGTCTTTGGTAGGACCAAAGATTTCCTCGGCCATTAAACCACCGGGTTCTGGCTTGAATGTTCTGTAGTTGATTGTTTCAGCTCTAGCAACTTCGCCATGTGACCAGTTCATTACATCTTGCGGACTTGCTACTGAAATTTTTACTGCATTAAAATCTTTAAGCATAGGTTATTAGTTTAAGATTTATCAAAATAAATTATTCAACATCATCCATAACTGTTAAGTTAGGATCGTCAGTTACATTGCTGCCGTTTCCAATTGAGTCAACGATTTCCTCAAGTGCCATATCTGCTCTCTCTTCATCGTATTCTGCATTGATCTTATCAAGTTTAATTGCTAAACCTGCAAGCTCTTTATCTAAAACATTGAATGACTCTGGCACGCTAGGTGCTGTAATTCTTTGTCCAGAAATAATTGCTTTGTAAGCTGCAGCTCTACCAACAACATCGTCAGATTTAATTGTTAACATTTCATGTAATACATTTGGTACAGCGTGTGCTTCAAGTGCCCAAACTTCCATTTCGCCGAATCTTCGTCCTCCTCTTTGAGCTTTACCTCTTAAAGGCTGCTGTGTAACCAAAGTGTACGGTCCAGTAGATCTAGCATGAACTTTGTGATCAGCTAAGTGATCAAGTTTGAACATATATTTCATTCCAACTGTTACTTGTTGTTTAAACTTTTCTCCTGTTCTACCATCAAACAAGTCAACCTTTTCCTCGTATTGAAGTCCATTTTTCTTAGCCATGTCTAATAATGGCTCTAAGCTGAATTCAGAGAATGGCTGAACTTGCACTTTTACACCTAACTTATTTGCCAAGTTTCCAACGTGCACTTCCATTAACTGACCAATATTCATACGTCTAATCATAGAAGATGGACCAAGAATAATATCTACTGGTTTGCCATCTGCTGTATGAGGCATATCTTCATCAGGGACAACTTTAGTAATAACACCTTTGTCTCCGTGGAACCCTGTTAGCTTATCTCCAATAGAAATTCTGTGAGTTTTTGCTACCCAAACTTTTACTTGTTTTAGAACACCAGCGTTTAGTTTAGCGCCAGAGTCTCTATCAAGAATTTGAACAGCAACAACAACTCCATGCTCTCCGTAAGGCATTCTTAATGAGTTATCTCGAACATCTCTTGCGTATTCACCGAAGATTGCTCTTAATAATTTCTCTTCTGCTGTTAATTCACTTTCTCCTTTTGGTGCAATAATTCCTACTAAGATATCATTTGCAGAAACACTTGCTCCAATTCTTACAACTCCTTCTTCATCTAAATTTCTTAATGCCCAATCTCCTACTCCTGGAATATCTCGAGTTATAAGTTCATTACCTAATTTAGTTTCTCGAACTTCCTGAACATATTCTTGAATATGTACTGAAGTTAAAAGATCTTCTTTTACAACTCTTTGTGAAATCACAATTCCATCTTCAAAGTTATATCCATCGTATACCATGTATGCAGTTCTTAGGTTAACTCCTAGTGCTAATTCACCATGATCTGTACAAGGACCATCAATAATTACATCTCCTTCTTTTACTTTTTGACCAGGTAAAACAACTGGAGTTTGAGAGAATGATGTGTTTTGATTTGTTCTTACAAACTTTTCTACAGGATAGTCTACGATGTCATTTTTTCCATAGCTAATAGTTACTTTTGCGGCATCTGCATAAAGTACAGTTCCAGCTGCTTTAGCATATACTGTTCTTCCGCTAGCTCTTGCTGCTTCAGTTTCAAATCCAGTTCCTACAATCGGAGACTGACTCTTAATTAAAGGAATAGCTTGTCCCTGAGTTTTTGCACCAATTAATGTTCTATTAGGGTCATCGTTTCCAGCAAAAGGAATCAATGCTAATCCCATACTTGCAATTTGTGCGGGGCTAATATCTAAATAATCAACTTCTGTTGTTTTTACTTTTGCATAGTTTTGACCATCTCGAACGTATGTTTGTTCTTCAATTATATTTCCATGGTCATCTCTATGAACACTTGCGCTAGCGATCTTGTGCTCTAGCTCAGTATCTGCATCAATATAAACGATCTCATCTGTAACAAATGGTCTAATATGGAATTCAGTAAGTCCGGCTTTCTTAGCTTTTTCAGCTAAGTCTGTTGTGATTGCGTCACCTTTCTTACCTAATCTTTTACCATTTACTACCAAATCTTCAAATAATTCTCGATTTTTAAAGTTAGAAACTTTATCTATTTCAATAATAAATTTGTTTACAACATTAAAGTATGGAGCTTCTAAGAATCCATATTCATTAATTTTTGTATAAATTGCTAACTGGTTAACCATACCAATAGATGGACCTTCTGGTGTGGTAACAGGACATAGTCGTGAATAGTGAGAGTTATGAACGTCTCGAACAGAGAATGTTGCTCTCTCTTTTGTTAAACCTCTAGGTCCTCCCGCAGTGATCTTTCTTTTAGCTTCTAATTCACTAAAGATGTTACTTTGGTCCATGAATCTCATTAATGCAGAGCTTCCAAAGAATTGGTTAATTGCAGATACAACAGGTCTTGTATTTACAATCATTGCTGGAGTTACTTTCTCATCTGTTGAGTAAGTAGCCATCTTATCTTTAATATTTTTCTCCATTATTAGAACACCTACTCTAATTTTTTCTTCTACAAGCTCATCTACTCCTCTAATTCTTCTATTACTTAAGCTATCAATATCGTCAGGAAGTAATGTACCGTGATTTAATTTGATAAGACATTTGATAACTTCTACAACATCTCTTTTCTTAAGAATATATTCAGCATTTGTAATCTCTTCGTTAATGCCTAGCTTTTTGTTTAATTTGTATCGGCCGATTTTTCCTAAATAGAATCTTCGTTTATTAAAGAAGATATTATCAATTAAGGCTTTAGCATTTTCTAATGTTACAGTATCTTCAGGTCTTAGTTTTCTATAGATATCAACTAATGCCTCTTCTGTGTTTTTTGTAGGATCTTTTCTTAAAGTAGCATCAACAAAGCTTGTTTCGCTTTCTCCTTGTGGTACATCTACTGCACTTAAAACTCTTTTAATATCATTGTCAGAGCTGTATCCAAGTGCTCTTAATAATGTAGTTAAAAGAATTCTTGGTCTTTTTTGAAGTAGCTTAATGCTCATTACTCCATATTTATTTACTTCAAATTCGTACCAGTTACCTCGGTGAGGCATCAATTTAACTGAATATAGCTTCTTTTTTGATGATGATGCTTTGCTTTCTGAGAATAATAAACCTTCTGATCTTAAAATTTGGAACACAACTACTCTTTCGTTACCATTAATCATAAATGATGCTCTATTGCTCATTAAAGGCATATCGCATAGGTAGATTTTTTGTTTTTTTATCTCTCCAGTTTTTTTATTAAGAAGTCTTACGTTTGCATGCACAGGGGCATCATAGGTTTGTCCTAATAATTGTGCATCTCTGAAAGTAATTTTTGGTTCTCCCCATTCGAAACTTTCAAATGTGATTTCCCAGTTTAATCCTGTATAGTCCGTTATAGGATTAATTTCGTCGAACAATTCTTCGAATCCTTCAACCTTAAAGCGTTCAAAGAACTCTTTTTGAGCCTCCAAATAATCCATGGACATTTTAGGGGTGGGATTCTTAGTGAGGTTTACTCTATTATTTATGGCCATATTGTAATAAAACTTAAAAAGCAATAAAAAGACACACTCGCCCTATTGAGTGTGTATTAACTCTTTATAATCTTTAGATAATTTTCTTTTTTAGCATTTGCTATATATAGCTTTTAGGGACTTTTTTAATGTGGACTATTTATAGCACGAAATATCCCTAAAAGTAAAGTGTAAATATCATAATAAATTAAGAAAATTTTGCTGTCAACGATAAGTACGAGTAAAATGAAGATAAGTTAAAAAAATTTTTGTGGAAAGGTTTCGTTTTTACATTGTTATTTTTGCTATCACTTTTATTCTAGCTATAGTTTTTAGTTTAGCAGATGCAGGCTGGATTGTTGATCTGGTAAGCTTTTTGGCTTTTTTGACATCGGTAATTTATTTTCTTTTTAGCTTTGAAGAGCCTCCAAAAGCCAAAAAGCTTCTAATACCCGAAGTTCATAATTACTATAAATCCAGAATGAACAACTATTCAAACTTAGTTGCATTAGAATTCGCTCTGCTCTCTTTTTTATTTTTTATTGTAATTGCTACTACTTCGATTAGTTGGTCTTTAACAATACTTTCTTTATGGTTTATCTCTATTCCTATAACTTATGTAATAATTGTACAGACTTCTAAAAACTTAGAAAAAGAGAAATTGGTTAACTACTTTTCTTTAAAATTCCCAGAGTATGAATTCGTTCTTCTAGAACAAATTGTGACTGCTCTGCTCCTTTCTGAATCACTTAAAAGGTATCTTCTTTTACAGAATCTACAGGATAAAACCGATAACGAAAGCTTACCTTTAGAAAAATTTGTAGACACGTACTTGGAGTATCTAAAGGCAGCAGGTATTTCGCTTGTTAGCGGTGAGATCGAAGAAATAAATAAATTATAGTGTTAAAATTCATTCGTTAATAATGAATATATGAATGAGTATCAACAACAATTACTAGATCATTACCACTCGCCAAGAAATTTTGGTGCTCCTTCTTTTGAGGCTACTCATAATGCTAAAGTTTCTAATTTATCGTGCGGTGATGAAATTGAAATATGGTTAGAAGTATCTGCTGATAAGATTATTAAGAATGTGGCGTTTAGTGGCGAAGGCTGCTCTATTGCAATTGGAAGTGCTTCCTTACTTCTTGAAGAATTAAAAGGTAAAACATTAGATGAAGTTAAAAATCTAAGTGAAGACTTTCAGATTAATCTCGTTGGGATTCCTTTAACTATGGCTAGATTAAAATGCGCTACTCTACCCTTTCAAGCTGTTAAAAACTCCATAGAATAATACTACCGCTATTTTAGTTTGTTTCTTAAAAAATACTATATAGGTATACTTTCACACGAAAACGCTCCGCAGGAAAATTTTAAAGAATTTTTCTTACAAAGTTCTTACAAAAAATTTTAGAGGAAATAGGAACTGAAAATTTGCTTGCTGGCAAATAAATCCTTTAATTTTTATCTATTTAAAATATGGCTGTTCTATACTCAAGATTATGTTTCCAAAAACTGGCATTAAAGCCAGCTGATAATTAATAAGTGCAAATCCTTATCTATAAAGAAGAATAGGGCCATATGGTTATAGGGTAATGTTTAACACAAAGTACTTTACTTAAAAATTTTTATAGATGAATAGAGTATGTGAAATCAAAACATTACAGGGTAGAGTGATTGACAATTTGGCTTGCTAAAACATAAACTTAACTTGACTTTGAAAAAAGTCACAAGCTAAGATCCTTAACGGATAATTATTTTATTTATTTATTCATTCTCTATGAATAAAGCAGAATTAATTGCATACGTTGCAAATAAGACTGGTTTAACAAAGAAGGATGTAAACAGCGCATTAGACGCAATCGTTGATGCTGTTGTTTCAACTGTTAAATCCGGAAAGCCAGTTACTTTAACAAACTTCGGTACTTTCGTATCCGTAAGAAGAAAAGAAAGTGTTAAAAGAAATCCAAAAACCGGAGAACCTGTAAGAGTAAAGGCTAAGAACGTTCCAAGATTCAGACCTGGAAAGCACTTCAGAGAAGTTGTTTCAAGATAAGTCTAAATCTTTTTTAGCATTTATCCCGGCCGTAAGGTCGGGATTTTTTATGCTTAATTTATCTACAAAAATAGAGTAGAGGCTTAGCTGTGCTTAATATCATCAATCTTGATATAGGTGGATTGTGTGCCATTCCAATCGTTTCTTTCTATTGTTCCTGCTATATCTACTTTGTTTCCGATACCGATATTTTCTAACTCCTGTGCTTTATAGAAACCTAATGCTTCTGTTGGACCATTATCAGTATTAAATATAAACTTGATATGATTATTTTCTTTACCGAATACTCTTAGCTGATGGGCAGATACATTCCTTAGTGCTACCACGGGCTTTTTATTTGCCATCCCAAAAGGGGAGAGTGATGACAGTTTATTATGGGTCTCTAAATTGATATCTGTAAGGTTAGCTATCCCATCAATTCGAAGTTTTTTTATAAGATCTGCTTGGCTGATAGTACTGTTTGCAGCGTCTTTTATGGCGGGCACAAATTTCTCTAGATTATCCTTAGCAAAGCTAAGGCCTGCTGCTTGTGTGTGCCCGCCATGTGATAAGAGCAGAGCAGATAGATCAGATAAATTTTGAGCGATGTTAAAGCTTTCAATACTACGTGCAGATGCTTTTATCTTACCATCTTTTAAAGATCCTACAATGACTGGTCTATGGTACTTTTCACAAATTTTACCCGCAATTAGGCCAATAATTCCTTCAGGCCAATCTTCTCCATAAATAAAAAAAAGATTGTCATTTATTTGACTTTGAATTTGTTCTTCGGCTAATTTAATAAACTTTTGAGTTAAAAGTTGCCTCTCTGAATTTAAAGAATCGAGTTTTAAAGCCATTTTTAAAGCCATTTTATGGTCTTGAGTCGTAAGTAGTCTGACTCCATCCATTGCGTCTTCTAGGCGCCCTGTAGCATTGATTCTTGGTCCTAATACAAAGCCCAGGTGATAAGTATCGATACTGTTTAATGGTATCTTTAGATAGTCAAAAATATTTCTAATTCCTAAATTAGAAGTTCTCTTTAGTTTTTCTAAGCCTAATTTAACTAACGTTCTATTTTCATCAATCAAAGGCATAATATCGCAAACAGTTCCTATCGCTACTAGGTCGAGATATTTTGTCATATCGATATCTTTTTTAAGGATTTCATTAACAGCAGAACATACTTTCCAAGAAACAGCAGCACCGCATAGTTCACTGAATGGATAATTATTGAGTTTAGGGTGGCAAACTGCTAAAGCTTTATCTGGTATTAAATATTCGCCTGCCAATTTGCCACCTTCAACCTTCTCTTGATCCGATAATAGAGTATGGTGATCTGTAACTATAAATTTAATTTTATTGCTGAACTCTTTTATTAGTGAAGCGTCTTTAACTCCGCAGTCCACTGTAATAATAAGTTCACCACCCATTTCAATAATTCTATTAATTGATTCTTCACTTAAACCGTAACCTTCTGTAAATCTTGATGGTATATAGGGCAGAGCATTAAGGCCTAGATCTCTGAATAGAAACTGCCACATGATTGAAGTGGCGGTGATACCATCTACATCAAAATCACCATGTATAAATATCTTTCTATCAGTTCCCAAAAACTCTTTAATAATCACCGCCACTTTCTTTACATCACTTAAAAGCAAAGGAGAGTGTAAATCAGATAGTTGAGGATTAAAAAAGGAAGAGTTATTAGGATCAATGTTTCTTGACGAAAAAATCCATTCAATTAAAGGAGCATTATTTTGCTCAGGTAAAATCCATTCCATAGCAAGTAGGATAACACATTAACTTAATATTCAGGCAGGTCGCGCTCGTCTTTATCTAACCATTTTAAGAACTGTTTTAAACCTAAATAAATTGCAACTAAAGAAGCTGCTACAGCCATAATTATTAAAACAATTGTGATAATAAGGTTTCTAGTCTTTATTGAGGTGTATTCATCTGTAATAGGGAGTACTTCTGATTCGCTATTGGTAGCATAGTTTTTTCGAACCGTTGCGATATAGGTACTTTCAGCTAAGAATGCTTCAGCTCTTCCAAAAAGCTCATTTACACCGCCTCCTGAAATTGTTACTTCAATAGGAATTACGTATGTTTGACCTTTTCTAATTGATATATCTCCACGTGCTGTATTTCCTTCAACTACATAGTTGCCTTGTTTTTCAAATATATTTGGTCCGGTGGTTGTCCAAGTAATTCTTACTCTATCAGAGTCTATATTAGATTTTAGAACCATTTCAAATTTAACTTTCTTTGTAGCTGGGTCCTGAGTGTATTGTTTAAACTCTGTTCTTAACCCGTCAACATCTTGGATTTCTGGAGCTTTTGATTGAGTAGTTAAGTCTTGAGCTGTAATTACTATGGGACAAAGCATACTCATTGCAAGAATGCTTATTAGTAAAGGCCTTTGAGCAATTTTATATAATTTTTTCACGTGAGAGTATACCACCCTATAATAAATAATTTATAACTCAAAAGCATTTTACACTACCTTTCTAACGATTAACATTGGTGTTATGTTTCCATCATCATCTTGTCCTTGAGGATTTCCTTTTAATATTTGCATTAAGTCCTCTACACTAAACATTTCTCTTAACTTAGCGCCATATCCTATAATATTGTTATCTATGTTATTACCGTCTACAATCGCAGTAGGAACATTAAATTTTTCTTCGATCTTATTGGCTATCTCATCTGCATTTGTTGGAGGTAAAAAAGCATATTCATTAAAAGGTTTCATTGCTGTCGGAATAAAGCCATCAATTGCATTTATATTGTGTCCTGCTATCCTGTAGAAATATCCCGGCTTACCTATAAATTTCATTAAGGTACCTCCTATTAAAGCAAGAATCATACGTGGATATCCAACTATATTTATTGCTACTTGCATTTTTTCAGGTAGAGAATATCCATAATCGTTAGGCCACTTTTTTACAAACTTAACTATTAGTCTGGCAAGTAGTGAAATTTCGATTTCAGATCTATGAACAACATATTTTTCAGTAATACTGAGGATCTTTGAAGAGATACAAAAAAAATCCCCTTCTTGAAAATATGGAGCGGCATAGTCTTCAATAAATTTATATAGATCGTCTCCAATATTAACAATAGGAGTTTCAACAGGATAACGTGCATATTTAACTCCTTTATGCTCGCTTATAAGTTCTCTATTGGGATTAGCTTCAAGCTTTATTCCGTAATTGCTCATTAGTCTTTTGAATAAAATCTTATTGATTCATTTTAATTCAATACCTGAATTTTTAAAAATGCTTGTGCTTTACAATTTAGCTTTTACTCTTTAGTATGTAGTATATGGCTATAAAAAATCCTATTAACAAATTAGAAGCCAGTTTTGCAGTTATGGGCATTATTGGTTTAGTCCTTGTTAGTGCTATTAGTGTTTCGATGCTTAATCCAATAGTAGAGCAATATGGTTCTAATATAAGTTCTGGCGGAGTTGCTGGAATCTCTACTGAAGCGCATACCGCACTTCCTTTAGTTGTTAACGATACTTTTAAACAAGATCCCAAATTTAAAATTTCAAGAGAAGAAAATATTGATGGACAAGCTTCTTTTAATTTATCTGCATCTAACTTATTAAAAGGGACCTACTCAGGTAGCTTATTTAATATTTACAATCCAAATAATACTGAAATTAAAACTAGAGCTAGTTTTAATATTCCAGAAGCTCTTAAAGGAAAAATTAAAGTTTACTTAGAAGATGAAAAAGACTCTTTGATTATGTATACAAGAGAAGAATCCTTTGGACCAAAAACAATAACTCTTGATAAATTTTCTGAAAGAGAATTTGATTTTAAGTTAGAAGTCCTAGAACATTTATCATCGGCTGAGATGATATTTTCCTTAGCAGATGGGCAATAACCCCGTATACCTTTTGACACTCCCGTATTTGTAGCTTATTATTGATTTATTGGAAGGTTGTAAGAATTTTGTAAACCTAATCCAATTAAAATTGCTTAAATTAACTTTAAAACTAATATTATGGCAAAAGCACAAAAAGAAGATGTTACAGAAACTTCTCAAACAGATAATAAATCCAATGCAATAAAAATGGCTATGCAGCAGATCACTAAGCAATTTGGTGAGGGCTCAATTATGACCTTAGCAGAGGAGAAGGTTAAGAAATATGATTCAGTTTCTACTGGTGCAATAGGCTTAGATATTGCTTTAGGTGTTGGTGGTGTACCAAAAGGGAGAATTATTGAAATTTTTGGTCCAGAGTCATCCGGTAAAACAACATTAGCAATGCATGTTATTGCAGAAGCGCAAAAGGCAGGTGGAACTGCAGCTCTCATTGATGCTGAACATGCATTTGATCCTGAATATGCAAAAAAAATAGGTATTCAAACAGATAGTCTTTTAGTTTCTCAGCCAGATTATGGTGAACAGGCATTAGAAATTTTAGAAACTTTATTAAGATCAGGAGCACTGGACATAATAGTTGTCGATTCAGTGGCAGCTTTAACACCCAAAGCAGAGATTGACGGTGAAATGGGGGATTCTCACATGGGTTTGCAGGCAAGGCTTATGAGTCAGGCTTTAAGAAAGATTACAGGTATTGCAAGTAAAACTAATACAGTTGTAATCTTCTTAAACCAATTAAGAATGAAAATAGGAATAATGTTTGGAAACCCGGAAACTACTACAGGAGGTAACGCACTAAAGTTTTATGCTTCTGTAAGAATGGATATTAGGGCAAAAGAAAAAATTACTAAAGGAGAAGAGGTTGTTGGGAATCTGGTTCGTGTTAAGGTAGTAAAAAATAAGGTAGCTCCGCCATTTAAAGAAGCTGAATTTGAAATTCGTTATGGTGAAGGTATTGATAAAATATCTAGCCTAGTGGATGCTGCAGTTAAATACAATGTAATAGAGAAGTCTGGTGCGTGGTTTAAACGTAATGGTGAAAACTTAGGACAGGGCAAAGAGGGAATTAAAGAACTGTTAAAAAATGACAAGAAACTTTTGCAAGAGGTGTGGAACGATGTTAAAAAAGCGGCAGGTCTTTAATCGCTGAATTATAAAATACAGGTTTTAGTAAGGCGGCGCTCCTAGCGCCGCCTTTAAGTTTCTTACTCCAAATGAATTTTAAAAAGAAAACTTAAAAGTTCAGCTGGAATTCCTGTATAATAATTTTGATTATGGAAAATCTTAAAATTCCACTTGACTAAATTACACCGAATATTGTTTAATTTATTTATACTATTTTGTAGATCCCAAATCTACAGTTGATTTTTATATTTATGAACAATCCTGGATACAAATCTTTAGAACATTTATTCATCTCAAAAGTTAGAATTAAAACACTCAGATACTTTGCATTAAACCCTGAAGCTATAATTCATTTAAGGGGTGCAGTTAGAGAATTTGAGGAAGAAATAAACGCTGTTAGAAGAGAACTTAATAGATTAGAAGAAACTAAATTTATTATTTGCGAAAGTAAAGGTAATAGAAAATATTTTAGAGTAAACGTAGAGCATCCTTTTTACAACGATATGTTGTCAATGTTCCATAAGGTATATGGATTAGGCGGCGATATAATAACTAATTCAAAAAAAATCGGTGAGATTCAATTTGCGTTTTTAACTCCTACTTATACAAAAGGTGCAAATAATATTGAACAACATATTGATTTAGTGGTTGTTGGAGATGTTGACTTAGATGAACTAGAGTCTATTGTTCAAAAGATGCAATCAAACAAAGGCCGGGAAATCCACTATATGGTGCTAAAGCCAAATGAATTTGCCTTAAGAAAGCGAAGAAAAGATCAAATGATCACAGATGTTCTTATGCAGGATAATGTAATGCTAATTGGTAATTACGAGGACCTAGTTAGACAATAATGGAAAAAACAATACAAATAGTTGGCCCATATTTTACAAACTATAGCTTGGCAAAAGTTAATCGTGAACTTGCTTTAGCTATAAACGCACTAAATTCAGAATATAAAGCATTCTTGTATTGTGATCGTGAAGCAATTGATTACCAGCCATCTGCAGATGAAATCTCAAAACGGCAGCTGACAGAAGTTATAAAGCTTACACCTACTAAAACAGATATTGCTATTTACAATAATTTCCCAAAAACATTAACAAGTTTGCATGGCTTAAAAGACTTAAATGCAGATGTTAAATTAATGTACATCGCTTGGGAAGATGTAACTTACCCAACTAGTTGGGTTGAAGAAATAAATGAAAATCTTCATGGAGTAATGGCTACAACGTCTTTTGTTAGAGATGTCTTAATTGATTCAGGTGTTAGAGTTCCAATAAAGGTTGTTTCAAATGCTCTAGATCCGGAGTTAAAAAAAGAACAATCATCAGAATATAAGTTGAATACAAATAAAAAGTTTAAATTTATACATATAAGTTCAGCTAAACAAAGAAAAGGTGTAGATTTATTAATCAAAGCATACTTTTCTGAATTTACTAAGGACGATAACTGTGTTTTAGTGATCAAAAGTTTTCCCGGGCCAGACAATGTTGTAGAGCAGTTACTTGCAGAAAATAAAGCTGAAAATTCGCCAGAGGTTATCCATATTACAGACCCGAATCTAACTGAAGCAGAAATTGCAAACTTAACATCCAGTTGTGATTGTGCAGTGTATCCAACAAGGGGAGAGGGCTTTGGGCTTCCAATCTTAGAAGCTATGCAATTAGAAGTTCCAATTATTGTAACAGGCTACAGTGGACATATGGATTTTTGCTCAGAAGAGAACGCATATTTACTAGATTATAAACTAGAGCTGGCAAGCAAAAATGAAATTGTAAATTTAAATTCATATTGGGCTGAACCTGATTTTGATCAATTAAAGGTTTTAATGAAGAAAGTCTATAACCTAAGAACAGAAGGAGCAGAAAACTTACCGGAGCTAGAAGAATTAAATCAAAAGGTGAAAAATGCAAAAGAAACAGCAGGTTCTATAAGGTGGGAGGCTTCTGCAAAAGAAAGTGTTGAATTTTTAAACTCAATACAAAAGAGCGTAGCTTTTAAAGATAAAAATTTTGCAACACTTACCTTTTTAAACGATCAGACTGGAATAAGTTCTTACTCAAAAGAGCTATATAAAAATATAGAGAAATCTTTTAATAACTTCTATTACCTTGCTAATCAAGATATAGCAGATCGTACAGAACTAGATAGTACAAATGTTGTTAGAAATTGGTCTACTGGAGATACTGACTTTACACAATTAGTTGAATTCTTGAGTGAAAACAAGATTGAAATCTTTCATATTCAATATCATACAGGCGAGTTTCCGCCTTCAAGCTTGAATAATTTACTTGAAAATATAAAAAATTTATCAATTAAGACTTTTATAACTTTACACTCTGTAACTAATAATAAAGAGTTAGATGTTATTAAAGACTGTCCTAATCTAAAATTAGTACAAAAAGTAATTTTCCATAATCAGGCAGATTTAGATTATGCAGCTAAAACTTTAAATAATGTTGTTTTAATGCGTATCCCAAGAATAAGCTATAAAAATAGAAACAGAGCTAATTTAAAAGCTACGTTAGGATTAGAAAACTACTATCCAATTATTGCCACTCACGGACTATTAAATACAAATAAAGGAGTAGATAATGTTATTTCCGCAGTTGCAATGTTAAAAGATCGATATCCAAATATATTATTTTTAGGCTTAAATGCAGTTTCTCCGAATAATATTTGGGCCTCTGCGCTATATAAGCAGCTGCAGGAGCAGATTCAAAATCTCAAGTTACAAGGTAATGCAGTGCTGGTTGATGAGTTCTTAGATAAAAAGGTTATCGAAATTATTCTGCAATGTGGTGATATTAATGTACTGGCTTATGTAGATACAGCTGGAGAATCTGCGAGTGCAGCTATAGAAAAAACATTGGCTTCTTTAAAGCCTACAATCGTTACAGATATTAAGGCTTTTGAAGAACTCAACAAGGAAGTATTTAAAATTAAGGATAACTCCGTTGAAAATATTACTACTGCAGTCGAAAATCTGCTTAGTAACAAAGAGCTTTACAAACAAATAGTAGATAGTGCAAAAGTATATATTAAAAACTTCAGTTACTTAAACAAAGCATTAGAAACTTTAGAGATCTATTTCTAAAAGCCGTAATCTTTGTGCAGATTTTCGACTACTACATCACTATCTTTTGAATGCAGATTAACTGAATTCACTAATCCCAATGCAAGAAATACAGATACAATTGAGCTTCCTCCATAGCTAATAAGCGGCAACGGTACTCCTGTAATTGGTGTAATTCCTAAATTCATTGCAACATGCTGTGCAAAATTGAAAAAGATTAAAGCGATTGTTCCAATACAAATAAGCTTATTAAAATCAGTATCAGCATTCTTATAAATTAAAAACATTCTTATAATTAAAATAAGGTATAAAAGGATAATTAAAAGGCTTCCGGCAAATCCAAACTGTTCTGCAAATCCTGCAAATGCAAAGTCTGTAAAGGCAAAGGGTAGAAGGCCTGAATTTACAATATTGCCGCTTAAAAACCCTTTGCCGAAAACGCGCCCTGATCCTACTGCCATTACCGACATCTGTCTATTGAAATCTTCATCTAAACTAGCTTCTGAACTTGGCATAAGAAATGTAGTAATTCTTTCTCTTTGATATGGTTCTAAAATACTGTTGTAAGCAAAAGAAAGTACAAGAGGGATTAATAATCCTATTATCAAGAATACAAAGAGTAAGATTTTATTAAGTTTAAGCTTATTACTAAGAAATATTAAGATCCCAATAGCAACGATCAAACCTATAAAATTAAAGTTAGTATCGAGTCCATACAAAGAATTAATATTTCCAGCATCGATAAGGCTAATAATAATCCCAAGGATTAAAGGTATGGCTAAAAGTAGATTCTCTATCGTTATTTTTAATCTAAAAAGCAATACAGTAAAGAAGATTAAAGATATTAATATGGAATTCCCAAGAGAGCGCTGTTTAATTACTAACAGAATAGTAGTTGTGTAAAAAAGAAATGCAATAACTGTTCTGTGCAGCCAGTCGGATCTTAAGATTCTTTTTATATCAAAGTATTTAACTATTTGGGTGTTATAGATATCAAAGAGTTTTTCAGTGTGCTTAATTTTGTAGACCCCAAAACAAAAAGCGGCAACCAAAATAATTGCCACTTTAGCAAACTCAGACGGCTGAAAGCTAAAAAAGCCTAAATCAATCCACCTAGTAGCACCATAAACTTCTGTTCCAGCTAATAAAACTAACACTAAAGATCCCAGAGTGCCGATAATAGTTAATCCTATTATCAATAGATTTTTAATACGCTTAGGATTAATTAAACTGATAAATGAAAATAATAATGCACCTATTCCATAAAATATTAAGTGGTTCCAAAAGAGTGGTGATGTTCCTTCAGTTCTAGAGAATGTAGTCGAGAAAACTGTTAGTGCACCTACAATACATAATCCTAATATCGAAAGTAAAAACCAGAGGTCAATATCTTTTAGTTTGTAAAATTTTGGCATAGAAATATTATACAGCGCATCATAACAAAATCTTATAGAATTTAATTCCTATGGTATTTGTGCTAAAATCAACCAGTCATTTTTTTGAAATATTTAATGCCAAAAATAAAATCCGAAGTTAAAACAGAAGCTACTAAAGTAAGGACTCCAATAGTTGCAGTAATGGGACATGTTGATCACGGCAAGACAAGCTTTTTAGATGCAATTAGAGGCACACGTGTTGCTGCTAAAGAAGCAGGTGGAATTACTCAGAATACTAGAGCTCATGAAGTTGTAACAAAATCAGGATTTAGAATTACATTTATAGATACACCAGGCCACGAAGCTTTTGGCAATATGAGATCTCGAGGTGCAAAAGTAACAGACTTTGTACTTTTGATTGTTGCAGCTGATGATGGTGTTCAGCCTCAGACAAAACAGTCAATAGAATTTGCTAAGCGCGATAATGTTCCTGTAATTGTAGCTATCAATAAAATTGATATTAAAGGTATAAATCTTCAGAAAGTAAAAACTGAGCTTTCTAGTTTTGGAGTGGTTGCAGAAGAATACGGCGGTGATACATTATTTTTTGAGATATCTGCAAAAGAGAAAATTGGGTTAGAAGAATTGTTAGAAGGAATCCAGTTATTATCCGAAGTTCATGAGCTTAAATCAGCTAAACCAAAAGAAGGAATTTTAGCTGAAGCTTTCATATTAGAATCATCACTTGATAAACAAATTGGAAATGTAGCACTATGCATTCTAAAAGCAGGTAATCTGAACGATAAAGTATTTGGAGTTTCAAAAGAAGGCTATTTTAAAGTAAGAACCTATCTAGATCATAATCAGAATAATATTAATAAAGTTGAAGAATCTCAACCTTTCTGGGTTACAGGTTTAAGAGCAACATTGCCAGCAGGTGATACTTTGTATTTTGTTGAAACTGAAGATAAAGCAAAGGAATTAGTAAAAGAGCTAACAGTTGAAGAAGAAACTAGAGTAGAGCAAGAAAAGTCTGATGCTGAATCGCTATTTGCTCAAATGCTGATTAAGCGTGAAGAAATAAAACAGGGAATAGAAGAGAAAAAACTTAATGTTATTGTTAAAGCATCAACAGAAGGAACATTAGAGGCTATTCTTGAAAAGTTAAAAGAGATTAAAAACGACGAAGCTGTTGTAAATATTTTAGATTCAGGAACTGGAAATGTTACAGAGGATGAGATTAATAGAGCTAAGCTTGCAAAAGCTATTATTGTTACATTCCAACTACCTACACCAAATAAGATTGGAATGCTTGCTAAAAATGAGCGTGTTTTAGTTAGAAACTATGAAGTTATTTATGAGATGTTTGATGAAGTAGAGGAAGTGCTAAATGGAATGAGTGAACCAACTAGTGAAGAAGTTGAGATTGCAAGAGCAAAGATTAAACAGGTATTCACTTTATCTGATGGAAGCACAGTGTATGGCGCTGAAGTTACAAAGGGATTAATGTTAAAAGGTTACAGAATTAAGATTGAAAGAAATGTGAATAATGACATTTATGAGCTTGGCCGTGGAAAAATAACTTCGTTAAGAATAAAAAAAGAAGAGGTACGAGAAGTTAAAAAAGGTCTAGATTGCGGAATTGTTATGGACGGCAAAGCCGAGAATGTAGAAGCCGGCGACGATATTGTTGCTTACAAGGTTGAAACTTCTGTGTAATGACTGACTATGCTTATTTATTTTCAAGCCATTTTTGTGCTTCTAAAGCAGCTTTACAGCCAGCACCAGCAGCAGTGATTGCCTGACGATATTTATGATCTTCAACGTCGCCGGCTACAAAAACTCCTTCAATTGAAGTATGAACTCCATCCGGGCTTTTTATGTATCCTTGCTCATCAAGTTCAATGGTCTCACCAACATAATCAGTTACAGGGATGTGCCCAATTGCCAAAAAAAGCCCGTCAACGTTCAGCTCAGATACTTCGTTTGTTTTATTGTTAAAAATCTTTAGGGCTTTAACTTTTATATCTCCAATAACTTCTTTAATTTCTGTATTATATAGAACTTCAATTCTAGGATTATTTAAAGCTCTTTCAACCATAATAGGGCTAGCCCTAAATTCATCTTTTCGGTGAATTAGATATACTTTACTGGCAAATTTGGTTAAAAATGTAGATTCTTCCATAGCACTGTCGCCACCTCCAACAACAGCAATGGCTTTCTCTTTAAAAAAAGCAGCATCACAAGTTGCGCAAGTAGAAATTCCTCGACCGTAAAATTGATCTTCACCAGGGATTCCAAGTTTTCTGGGAGTAGCACCGGTTGCCAAAATTATTGAATCAGCTTGATACTCATTCTCGTAAGTTTTAACAGTCTTTTTGTCTTTATTTGCTATTACTTGAGTTGCATTTTCAAATATAAATTCAGCTCCGAACCGTTTAGCCTGCTCAATCATATTATTCATTAACTCAGGCCCTTTAATACCTTCTACAAAGCCGGGAAAGTTTTCAATCTCAGTAGTATTCATTAACTGACCTCCCCAAGTAGAGCCGGCAATAACTAGTGGTTCAAGACTAGCTCTTGCAGCATAGATTGCAGCTGTTAAGCCTGCTGGACCAGAACCGATAATAATTAATTTCTTTTTCATTCTGAAATATGCTTTTTCAAAAATTGTTCAAATGCTTGCTCAGGCTGATTACCTATTATGCCGTCTATAGCTTGACCATCTTTAAATAGGATAAAAGTAGGCAAGCTCATTATGCCGTATGTACTCGGTATTACAATATTGGCTTCGGTATCAAGTTTGGCAAAATTAACTTTTCCTTTCCATTTTTCTGCTAATTTGTGAATAGTAGGAGCTACCATTTTGCATGGACCACACCATTCAGCCCAGAAGTCAACAAGTGTATAACCTTGCTTAATATGTTCATTAAAACTTTGATCGGTTACTTCAACAACTAGGTTATTAGCTCCGTCTGCATTATTCCCATTTTGCTGGTTGGGTACCAGATTGGCAGTTACTCCCATAGTAAAAAATGTAAAAACTCTTAGATTATTATACTACTGCCCAAAGTTAAGTCTTGTCAAAAAGTAAATTTATTAAACTTGGACAAAACAGAGGTTTGCCTATAAAATGATGAAGATGGGACATTTTAAAAAATTCTTTACAATAGTAATTATTGTTATCACACTATCATTATTAGTTTTATCTAATATTTCTGTACCTTTTTTAAGCAGTGTAAGAGTTCAGTATATTCCTGCAGGTAGCAATATTGGTCAAAGCTTAGAAGAGCAGTTAGAGGAGTTAAACAGACAGATAGAGCAGATCCAGAATCAAAAAAGTGATTTACAATCGCAGTTGGATGCCAATTCATATATAATTTCCGGCTATAACTCCCAACTATCAAGACTTTATGCAGAAGCAGATATCTATAACAAAGAGATAGAAGAAATTACTCTTCAAATAAAACAGCTAGAACTTCAGATTGAAAGTCTAGATAAAGAAATTACTCAAAGAAGAGAAGATATATCGCAAACTGAAAGTACAATTGTTGGCTTAGAAGAAGAATCGAATGCAAGAATAAAAGACAATTACTATAACTTTAGACTTTATAGTACAACAGACGAAGCAAGCACAATGCTTAATTTTACTAATATCAATTCATTCTTTAAAACTTCGCAATATAAAGAACTTATTCAGTCGGGTACAAATGATGTATTAGTTCAATTAGCAGAACTAAAACAACAGCTTCAAGATAAAAAGAAAGATCTAGATGAGAAACTTTTACAAGTTAAAAAAGATAAGGAGGTTGTAGATATTAGAAAAACAGACCTTGCTAAAAAGAAAGAAGAGGCTGATGTAAAAATTGCTGCATACTTGGCTTCGGTTAGTCAGCTACAGGCACAGAATGCTGCAGCACAGACTAAAATTTATGCATTTAGTGAAGAAGAGATTCAAATGAAAGCTCAAGCTAATTTAATTCAGCAGGAGATAATGAACTCTTATGTTCCTGTTGGATCAGGTCAATATGTTCTAGCCGGTACGTATTTAGGAAAGCAGGGTTGTACAGGTCTTTGTACAGGAGCTCATCTTCACTTTATGGTATATATAGATAATCAGATTCAAGATCCTTGCGGATACTTAAAGAGCGGTATAGTTGATGGCTGTGGTGGTGGATATCTAGATAAACCTATAAACGGTTCTTTAATACTAACTAGTTGGTATGGTAATAGATGTTTCTGGTGGGGTAATCAAAATTATTGCGACTTTCATACAGGAATTGATATAGTTGGCCAGCCATGGAATGCTCCAATTTTTGCTACTCACGATGGATATGCATACAAAGGAGTTGATGGTTATGGAGCTAACTACGTAGTGCTTTGTCAAAATGCTAATTGTAACTCTGGTCTAAAGACAGGTTACTGGCACTTGAGTGAGTTTTAATCTTTCTTGGAAAAATATTCTATTGCTTTTTTAAGGTTGACTATTAATTGGTCAATGTCTTCTTCTGTATTGTATACGCTTAATGAAATTCTAACAGAAGCGGGTACTTGAAAGACTTCTTTGTGCAGAATTTGCGTGCAGTGGTGTCCAGCTCTTACACAGATATTAAAATCACCTAGAAATTGAGCTATATCATGAGCATGAACGTTTAGGCTGACAAAGCTGACTACACCTGCAGCATATTCATTTAATTCTGGGTGGAAGATTTTAATCTGTGGTATTTGTTTTAGCTTATTAACTAAATATTTACGCAAATTCTGCTCATGCTTTTCTATTTCGTCAAAATCGATAGAATTTATAAAGTTAATAGCAGCACCTAGTGCTATAGCATCTGCAATGGGCGGAGTACCGGCTTCAAATTTTTCAGGCAGCTCTGCCCAAGTAGCACTTTCTTTTGTTACTTCAGAGATCATACCTCCACCAACTTTAAAAGGCTCCATTTTTTCTAGTAACTCCTGCTTACCGTATAAAACGCCGATACCGGTAGGGCCGAACATTTTATGCCCAGAAAAAACTAAGAAGTCTGTATCCATATCTTTAACGTCTAGTTTTTTATGGGCAACTGCTTGTGCGGCATCGGCGATAAAAATAGCATTTTTTAAATTTGACTGCTTTTTAAGTTCCTTAATATCGGTATAGGTGCCGGTTACATTACTAATTATTGTATATACAACAACGTCATATTGAATATTTGGGTTGTAGTTATAATCTAGCTTTCCTTTTGTAATACGCTGCCACGGCAAAAAATTAGCATGATGCTCTTGCTCAGTTGTTAAAACCTTGGGCTCTGCAGGAATTATTCCGCTTCGTATAAGCGATTCTGCTATAAAGTTAGTAGAGTCAGTTGTACCTGATGTAAAAGTAATCTCTTTAGGATTAGCATTTATGAATGTAGCAACTTTTTGCCGTGCATTCTCATATTCAAGGCTAGTTTTTTCAGCGATAGGGTATAAACCTCGATGTACATTAGAGTTGTAGTGGGTATAAACTTCAATTAATTTATCAATCACCTGCTTAGGTTTTTGAGTAGTAGAGGCATTGTCCAAAAAAACTAGCCCGGAATTATTTTCAAAAATAGGAAATTCTTTTTTTATTTCTTTAATGCTCATTCACCTTTAGTTAAACGCCCTAATTATACCACTGTAGGATCTTTTAGAGAGTGGTATAGTCTAAGACAGCATCTGAAACTAACTTAAAATTCTTAGGCTTTGAGATATCCAAAACTAAAAGCCCTCTGTTAGTTAAATAGAATAATAAGTTAGACTCTTGGTAAATATCCTTTATCTCGTAGTCAGGTGTTAAGCTGGTTATTCGCTCTTCCTGGCTTCTATCTAAAGTAAATGTATAGATATTCCAGCTGGATTCTCTTTCTTCAAAAAATATCAGCTTATTATTATCACCTTTTACAAACTGATAGTCATTTCCTTTTAAGTTCTCTTTTAGAGTTCTTAAATCGTTAGTTGCATAATTAAATAATACTAAGTCTACCAGTCCTGTATTCTGGTTACGCCGTGAAGTTAGTAAAAGATTGCCATCTTGAGAAATATCATAGATTTTAATATTGCTGCCGCTCATAGCAAGTTTAGTTTCTGCAGATGCAGTGTTGAATAAATAAAGTTCAGTATTATTACTGATTGTATAAGAGTAGGCTACAATCCTACCATTATTTGAAACTTTATATTGATCAAAGCGGATACTAGGTTGCTCAATAAACTTAATGTCTTGTTTATTGTTGCCATCAATATCAAATAGCTGAAGCCCGTATCTAGCTCCACCTGTTTGATTAACCTGATAGATATTTAAAAGCTTTTTGGCTACAAAATTTGCGGTTATCGTTTTTAAATCGGTTGTAGTAAAGGTCAGTTTACTTAGTTCTTTTGTATCTAAATTATAAGAGTAGGGAAGGTTTAAGTTACCTTCTGCGGTAGACTGATAATAAAGTTTTTGATCTTCAATACTATAAAATTTTGATAGCACATCAATTTTTGAATCCTCGTTGACTGTGTTTCTATTGGCTCCATCAAAGTCTGAACTAAATAACTTGATTGGCGAGTTAGTTGCAGTTCCTGTTCGTGCTGCATAAATAGCTATGCCATCTTCTACTAACCTAAAGTTAAACAATTGGTTTTCACCTTGTCTAATCAAAATATCGTAATCACGTGATTTATATCCGTCTGCAGTAACCCTTATTTTATAATTTCTATCAACATCAAGTTCCTTAACAGCAAATTTACCATCTTCAGCAATATCTACTTGGTCTTGTAAGATGTTTTCAACAAAGAATTTAGCATTTAAAACAAGATCTTCTTTTATGTAGCTTTTCAACTCGCCTACAATATCGCCAGCTGGTTCTAAAGTAATTTCAGGTATTTGGTTTAATCCTGCTGCAACATTAATTTGCTGACTTATATCTTTAAAACTTCTTGATATAAATTTAAATTGCGCTTCTCCCACTTGAATATTTGGAATCTGAAATGTACCATCTTCATTAATTTTGTAAGTTTTTTCTCCTATCATTAAGGTGTCATCAATAAAACGGTGCCCATTATTAGGAATAAACTTACCTGATAAAACTCCTGTTAAGGAAGATTTTAATTGAAAGTCTTTTTTTGTTGTGTAATCGAGTAGAACACGGCTAACTGTAACTTCTTCAGTCAGATCATCATATCCATCAGCTTTTACTGTAACTTGTACCGGGCCGTGTTCAAGACCAGAAATAGAGTACTGTCCATTAGTGTCTGTTGTTGCCATTGCCTCTTCATTTATTATTATATTGGCATTTTCAACTGGATCTCCTGAGATTAAATCAGTAACTGTTCCAAATAAAGTAATTTTTATTATTTTAGTATCAAGCCTGGCAGCGGAAATAAGCAGAAAGGCTAGAAAACACAAAACAAAAACAACAAAGAATCCTAGTGTAATTTTAAAAAACTTCTTACTAAAGTCCTTTTTAAGTACACTACTTAGTACTTTATTATTAGTACTATTTGTTGGGGTGGCTGCTGTATCATTCTTTTTTTTATCCATATTGATACTCAACTGAACCTCTGATGGCAAATGTGATAAGTCTTTGCCGGGTAAATCAACAATAGTTGGTTTTACTGTTTCTGGCTCTTTTGGTAGTTCGCCTGCTAAAGGTGTTTTTTTAGGTTGATTGTCAGCATCCATTTTGGTTAAATAAAGTGCAGAAACAAATTAAGTATACTGATATACTAATAAAATAGCTATGAAAGTTATTAAAATCAAGAAAAACAAAAAAATAGAAGAAGTAACTCAAGAGGAAGCTTTAGAATCTGCCAGCTTAAGTAGAAGAGTTGAGCTTGATCCAGATGAGCAGGCAACCTCTACAAAATATCTAACCTTACCTTCAGAGCAAACTTACAAAAAGAGGAAAGGTTGTAGATTTTTATTACCCATTTTGTTTATCTTTTTTGTTCTTTTAATTATAGGTGGAGTTCTAGCTTACAATTATGTATATTTACCTTATTCTAGAATTAAGGCATCTGTAAATGATATTGAATCAAATGCAAATGCATTACTTGAATCTTTTGATAATAAGGACTTAAGTAATATTGATACTCAGTTTTTAAATATCAAATCAAGTCTTACAAAGGTTAATACAGAGCTAGATCAGTTTGAGTTTTTAGCAACATTTGAATATACCAAAGGATATTATGATAATTTCCAAGTAATTCGACGAGTTTTAGATAAAACAAGCAGCTTAATGGATTCAACTTTACCAGATTTAAAGAATCTGCTTAAAGTTACTGGCTTCAAAGTAGAAAAAGATGATCAGATGATTATTACCCAAATAGATCCTGACGGTTCTGCAGAAGAGGAGGATAGTGCATTCTCACTTGTTATGAAAGAGCTGCCGCAATATTTAGCGCTATACGAAACAATTGAACCTAAAATTATTGATATATTTGATGAACTTGAGCAGATTGATCCTGCTTACATACCGCAAATTGGTGGAGCTGCTGACTATACAGCAACTTTAGCAAAAATTAACGACTTTGCAGTAGAATTTCCTGCACTATCAGCTCAAACGATAGACTTTTTACGCGAGCTTCCAACAATTATCGGTTCAACAGAGCCAGCAAGATACTTACTGATTTTACAGAATGAAACTGAAATGCGAGCTTCTGGTGGACTTTTAACAGCCTTTGGAACACTACAAATGAATAATGGTGAGATTAGCGATATTAACCTAACAGATATGTGGAACTTAGAAACTTATGTTTCTTATGACTTAGGAATAGATGTTGGCTATCGAAATATTTATGGGCAGCATGTTTTGATGGAACGAGGATGTGGAGCTTGGTATTTGCGTGCACAGGATGCAGGAATATATCCAGATTTAAAACTTACAATGAATATGCTTTCTGACTACTATGATTATGCAAATATGTATAATCCTGCCAAGTTCCCAGATTATGAATATATTCTATTAATTAATAATCATTTCGCCGAAACCTTGGTGAGTCTTTTAGAACCTTTAGAAGTTGAAGGTTTCGGCTTAGTAACAGCAGAAGGCCTATACGACTTTATTAAAGCTGAAACAGATGCCGAAGAAAATATGGGCAGTGCAGAGAGAAAATCTATTATAAAAGAGATAGCTAATGCTGCCAGGGAAAAGTTTTTACAGTTCGAATTCAAAGACTTCCCAAATATTATAAAAACAATGATTCAATCAATTCAGGCAAAAGATATTGCTATTATTGCTCCTAACAATAATAATTTAGAATCTTACTTAGAAAAATATGGGTTTACCGGCGAAACTGTTAAGGACTACAATGGTGATTACTTTCAATTATCCGAAGCTCAGAACTGTTCGTTAAAGATTAATAGATGGTTAAGAAATGAAGTAACTCAAACTATTAATATTGATACAGACGGCAACATCACTAAACAGGTAGATGTTAAATGGTGGCAACCGGAGATTTATCAAGATGCATACTATGGTCAGTACGATTTAAGCGGTAACTTTAGTTACAGAGCTTGGGTTAGAATATTTATGCCAGATGGATCAGGTAATATTAATTCAAATGGCTACGCACATTCAGGCTATCTATATTATCGGCCTCAAGAGTATTACGATGATGAGATGAACAAATATATTAGTGATAATATTATTCAGTTTGATCACAGAAGAGAGTCAGAAGCAGATCCAATACCAGAACAAAATTTAAGTGTAAGCTACATGCTTCCAGATAACTTAAACTACAATACAACAGGTAATACCTACCGACTTTTAGTACAAAAACATCCAGGAAAATCGTGGGGTGAAAAAAATACAATAATTCTGCATCATGATGGAGCAGAGTATAAAGTAGAATTTGAACTAGACCGCGACAAAGTGATAACCTACTCAGACGGCATAATTACTGTAGATAATTACAACAAAAGCCTAGATTTTATCTTAAATCTGGTAGATAAAGTTCCTTGGGATAAAACTGAAGACTAATTTTTATATCGCTAAAGAAAGTAACGGGAGAGCCAAGGCTCTCCCTTTTGGCACCTAGTGCCGTGTGGTTGTTGCGGGAACGGGAAGACTAGAATTGTCTTCTTCTGTGGTCACATCGACATAGTCATAGTACCCACATTGCCCGCAGCGGTGGCTGCCGGTATCGCACTCAGGACAATTTTCCCGAGTACAAGTGCAGACCAGCCTCAGCTTCCTTAATTTTTTGTCACTCCTAGTGCTGGTGTTTTTCTGTCGATCCTTACTCATCTCAGTACCCCCTGGCACCTAGTGGACTTACAAACTCTACTATTATACCAAATTAGGGAGTTACTAACGATTATTCTGGCAGCTCTTTTGTAATGCGGAACTTTATATAATGCTTAAGCATGGCTAATTTAGACTTGAGAGGATAATGCTTGAGCGCAATAATTAGCCATGCTTTCATAAGCTGTTTTTCGCGGTTAAAGGATTTATTCTGAGTAGTGGACTGCATATAATTATGTCCCAGTGTTACCTCAGGAGTATAAATAACATTCCACCCATGTTTGTGAGCTCTAATAAAAAGCTCAACTTCATCTAAATACATCTTAATTAAGTTCTCGTATAAGCCGATCTCTTTAAGCATATCAGCCTTATACATAATGCAGGCTCCTGTTACACCAAATACTTCTTTTTGCTCATCATATTGGCCATTATCTTCCTCTTTGAAACCTATATCGTACGCCTGCATAAAGCCATCGTAGTATATGCCAGCAGAATTTATTAAACCTTCATTCTTATTTTTCCAAAATTTAACTTTTGGACCAACGGCGCCAATTTTTTTAGCAGAGTGAAAAGGTTTAACTAGCTCTGATATAAGGTAACGAGGAGAATATGTATCGGGGTTTAATACTAAAATGTATTCAGAATCATATTGCTTTAAAGCGTATTTAATTCCAGCATTGTTTCCGCCAGTTAAAAAAAGGTTTTTATCTTTTTCTATTAGCTCTACCTGAGGAAATGAATCTTTAATTATGCGTTTTGTATTGTCTTTGGAAGCATTATCGATTACAACTATATTGTAATTATCGTAATCCTGCTCATAAATACTTTTCAAGCAGTCATAAATATCGTTTTCGTTATTCCAAGTAACAATTACAACAGTCACTAAAGGACTCAAAGACATAGGCAAAGTGTTAAAAACTCAAAACTCTACTTTTATAGTTTAAACCAAAGTGTTTAATTAACAAAAAAATTCTGATAGTATAAATTAAGCTAATTAGTTATTGATCATATGGCAAATTTAATTGAGTTCTTAGTGCCAAAGGTATTTGCGCAGACAAGTGACGCTATTTCGCAGCCAACTTTTGGAGAAGTTATTGCAGGAACAGGAACTACTACAACTTCAAGTGTGCTTTTAAATTGGGATAATCCAACTGTAAGAGTAGGTGATAAATTTAAAGTTCGAGTTGAAATTAGAACTGGAGATTTTAAAGTTAGTGAATACAAGATTGTAGTTTCATATAATAAAGACTTTTTGAGTGTAGTAGATAAAGATCCTTCTGCTCCCGGTACTCAGGTTACTTTACTAGATTCTTTACTTACAGTAGCTAATGCATCTACTGATAATATTGCATCAGAAGGTAGAATTGAAGTAACTGCTAAAGCAGCTTCAGGAACCGATTATCAAATAAATAAGGAAGTTGTAGAAATAGAATTTCAAGCGCAGGCAGTTGGACAAACTAAAGTTCAGGTAGCTACTGCAGTAGATGGAACAAGACTTACAAGATTAAATGGACAGCCAATAGCCTTTAATGTAAATGAAGTAAACGTGAATGTAGCTGCGGCGGCTGTTAGTCAGACGCCAGAGCCAGAAGTAATACCACAAACTCCTGAGCCAGAAGCGCAGCCTCAACAGCCGCCGCCACAACCAACACAAATTCCAAATACTGCAATAAGTGATGGCCCAGGTTTTATGCTCAGTATTGCGTTGGGAGCAAGCCTAATATTCACAGGGTTTTCTTTGATATTTAATAAAAAGAAAAAGACTAGTTCCTGAAAGCCGTATTAATTGCACAAATCCCACGTTTCTGTTAAAATTTGAAGCTTAATTTTGTTCGTATACATGAAGGCAGAAAAACACGACAGCGATAAGACAATTGAAGTTGAAGGTACTGTTTTAGCAGCTCTTCCTAAACTTGAATATACTGTAGAAATTGATTTTAAAGGTATCAAACATACCTTAACCTGTCATGTGTCGGGTAAAATGAAGACCAGATTTATTGACCTAGAAGTAGGCGATAAAGTTTTGGTAAGAATATCTCTATATGATATAGATAGAGGCATAATATTCAGAAGGTTAACAAGTAGGCAAAAAGCTATTGTTTCTGCACAAAGTACCAAATAAAGTAGATATAAGTTGAAAAAACTATCCTTTTTTGGTATAAATGCACGTTTGAACTGGCTTTTATAGCCAATCTATTTTATAATTCAGAACATGAAAGTAAAGGCGAGTGTTCAAAAAAGATGTAGATACTGCTACATCGTTAAAAGAAATAAAAGAAAGGTCACCAACGGCAAAGTTGAGATTCGACCTACTTATTACGTATATTGTAAAGCTAACCCTAGACATAAACAAAGACAGGGTTAATCTCTTATTTTTTAATTTAGAAATCTGTGGCTAGAATTGTTGGAGTAGAAATACCGAATGAAAAAAGAATAGAGGCTTCGCTAACATATATATATGGAATTGGTTTTACAACTTCTAGACAAATCTTAGAAGCTACAAATGTAAATCCTGATAAAAGAACAAAGGATCTAACAGATGCAGAAATTAAAAGATTATACGAGTATATTGAAAAAAATATCCCAACGGAAGGTCAAGTAAAGCAGCAGGTTTTTCAAGCAATTAAAAGATTAAAAGACATTAGAGCTTATAGAGGAAACAGACATAAGTTAGGTCTTCCTGTAAGAGGTCAGAATACCAGAAGCAATTCAAGAACCAGAAAAGGTAGAAATATTGCTGTTGGAGGTTTAAAAAACAAAGTTACTAAATAATAATTAATATGGCAGCAGATAAAGCAAAAGCAGTAAAAGCTAAAACAGCTAAAAAGAAGAAGTTAAAATTAACTTCTCCTAGAGTTTTAGTAAATATTAGATCTACATATAACAATACAATTGTAAGTGTATGTGATTATGAAGGTAACGTTATTTCACAAAGCAGCTGTGGTAAAGTTGGATTTGTAGGCAGTAAAAAGTCTACTGCATATGCTGCAACAAAAGCTGGTGAAGATGCAGCATCAAGAGCAGTAACAGCAGGTGCTAAAGAAGCCGAAGTCGTAATTAAAGGAATTGGAGTTGGTAGACAAGCTGCAGTTAAAGGAATTAGAAGTGGCGGTTTAAGAATTACATTATTAACAGATAGGACCCCTGTGCCACATGGAGGAACTAAATCTAGAAGAGCGCCAAAGAAATAAAACTCTAAGGCAAATTAAAATAATTAATAACAAATATGAGATATACAGGTGCTAAATGGAGAATAAATAGAAGAGAACAAGCAACAGTGCTTGGTAGCTCTGAAAAATGGAAAAGAAGAATGTCTATGCCTGGACAATTTCCAGTATTAGCAAAAAGACCTTCTGATTATGCTATTCAGTTTAGAGAAAAACAAAAAGTTAAGAGAATGTACGGAATGACTGAAGCTCAATTCTTAAGATTCTATAATTTAGCATTAAAATCTGGCGGTAACACAAGTACTAGACTATTACAGTTACTTGAATTAAGAGTTGATAATGTAATCTATAGATTAGGTTTTGCTGCTACAAGAGCAATGGCAAGACAGTTAGTAACACATGGTCACATTACTTTAAATGGAAAAAAGCATAATATTCCATCAACTATTTTAAAACCAGGTGATGAAATAGTTCTAAAAGATTCAATAATGACAAAGGTAAATGAAATTTTGGCTCAAAATAAAAATTACAATCCGCCAGCATGGGTTGAAAGACTTGATAAAGGTGGAAAAGTTGTTGCAGAACCAACAAGAGATGAGATGGATTCAAGTATTAAGGAAAGATTAATTATTGAACTTTACTCAAGATAATAATTACCTGCTTCCCTATTTAGGGAAGCATATTTTTTAAAATTTTATAAAAATAAATATGGTTTCTTTGAATCAGTTTACTATCAAAAAGTCAGCTGCAAAGGGGAATTCAGCAACATTTGAAATCGGCCCACTACCAAAGGGATACGGTTCAACTATGGCTGTATATTTAAGAAGAATTTTACTTTCTTCTATCCCTGGAAGTGCAATCACTGCAGTAAAAATTGATGGTGTACAGCATGAATATTCAACACTTTCTGGTGTTGCAGATGATATTTTAGCTGTAATTTTATCTTTAAAAAATGTTGTTCTAGTTTCAAAAACTCTTGAACCGGTTGTTTTAGAGATTGATGTAAAAGGAAAAGAAGGTGAAGTTGTAGAAGTAAAAGCAGGAGATATTGAAAAGAGTGCAGAAGTTGAAATTATTAATCCTGATTATGTAATTACAAAGTTAACAAGCGGAAAATCAAGATTTAAAGCTCAATTAACAGTAAAAAGAGGAGTTGGATTTGCAGTAGGTGATGAAGCAGCTAGAAAAGAATTAGGAATGCTACCAGTTGATGCTAATTTCTCACCTGTAAAATTAGTAAACTATACAATTTCTCAAGCTAGAGTTGGTCAGGAAACAGAATTAGACCAATTGAATTTAACAATGGAAACAAACGGTGCTGTTTCACCTGTTGAGGCTTTGCATGTTGCAACTGATATCTTAAATCAAGCAACATCTCATTTAACAAAATTAACTGAACAAATGCTAGCTGGAAATGAAGTTACTGTTGCATTAAACCAGAAACAGAAGATAGCTCAAACAGTAAATGCACAAAATGTTGCAAAACCAGAATTAAAGGTAAGTGATTTAAACCTATCTACTAGATTAACTAATGCATTAGTAAAATCTGGCTATGATGATTTAAATAAATTGGAAGGTTTAACAGAAGAAGAATTATCAAATATTAGAGGAATGGGTAGTAAATCATTTACAGAGCTTTTAGATATTTTAAAGAAACATTCAATTAAATTAGTGTAATCACGGCATGAACAAGCAGATAAAAAAATATAGAATGCAAGGAAAAACAGCTTCACATACAGCATCTTTAACTAGAAGCTTAGTAATGGAGTTGTTAAGAGCACAGCAGATTAAAACTACACCTGCAAAGGCAAAGGTTGTTAAATCTAAATTTGATAGATTAGTGACTTTAGCAAAAAAAGGTGAAGGAAATAAAAGACTAGTTCAATCTTTTTTTGCGTCAAACGAAAAAGCTGTAAATAAATTCTATAAGGTTATAGAAAGCCAATTACAAGATAGAAACTCTGGATATACACGAGTAATTAAAACATTACCTAGAAAAGGTGATAACGCTGCTCAAGTATATGTAATGTTAGTTAATGCAGATGTAAAAGAAAAGAAATCAGAAGTACAAAAGTTATTAGAAAAAAGAGAGAAAACTGAAAGTGAAAAAAGTGTAGCAGGCAGAGTTAGAAAAGCAGTAACAGGAACATCTAAATCTAAAAAGAAAGATTAATTTTATAATTAAATTATGAAGAGCGTAACACAAATTAAACAATCTGATATTAAAGAAAAATGGTATCTTGTTGATGCTTCTGGAATGCGAATTGGTAATTTAGCATCTAAAGTTGCAGAGGTATTGCAAGGCAAGAATAATCCTTTAGTACGGAGGTATCATAAACCTTTAAATAAAGTAGTTGTTATTAATGCTAAAAATATAGACTTTACATTTAAAAGAGGAATGAGCAAATTCTATAAGAACTATTCTGGATTTCCAGGCGGTTTAAAGTTTACTAACTTAGAAGAAACTTTTACCAAACATCCAGAAAGGCCAATTGAAATTGCTGTAAAAGGAATGTTACCTAAGAATAAAAGGGGAGACGATATGTTTAATAACCTAAAAGTGTATGCAGATGAGAATCACCCTCATACACCACAGGAAATTGAAAAATTAGATATTAGAAATATAAGAATTTAATTTATAAATATGGCTGAATTAGAATATTATTACGCACTAGGTAGAAGAAAAACTTCTGTAGCAACTGTAAGACTTTTCTTAAAGAAAGGTAAAAGCACTATAAATACAAAACCAGTTGAACAAGTTTATCCATTAAAGCCAGAACAAGTTAGAATTGAAGAGCCATTTAGAGTAGCAGAGCTAGATACAGATGGAGTGAGCTACACTGCTGTAACAAAAGGTGGTGGAGTTCAATCCCAAGTAGATGCAATTAGATTAGCTATTTCTAGAGCTATTATAAAAAGATTTCCAGAAAAGAAGAAGGTTTTGAAAGATGCAGGTTTACTAAAAAGAGATCCAAGAATGGTAGAAAGAAAGAAACCTGGTTTAAGAAAAGCTAGAAAAGCAGAGCAGTACTCAAAGCGTTAATATAAGAATAATAGAGAATTTAAAAGCTCCCCTTTAGGGGAGCTTTTAGTTTTCTATTGAAACTGTATGCGATAATATTAATACTTACATTTTAAATATGTTTTTATGGATGATACTAAAGCTACTTCTGAACAAACAACAACAGAGGAATTTAAACTAACTGGTGACGAGGTTGTAAAAAAGGTTAAAGAGATTATTAAAGAGGGTAATGCAAGAAGGATAATAATCAAAAACGAAAAAGAAGTTTCGGTACTAGAAATCCCAGTTACATTAGGCGTTGTAGGTATACTTTTAGCTCCTTATTTGGCTGCCGTAGGAGCACTAGCTGCTGTACTTACAAACTGTTCAATTGTTGTTGAAAGAAGAAAATAAGAGGCTTTACATCACTTTGTGGCCAAATTCCTCATCTTCTGTATCGGCCATAGCGTCAGCTTTAGTCTTATGGACTCTACCATCTATATGGTTAGCAGGTACGTAAATAGTGTATACCTTTAATTTATCTGTACCTGTATTAATAATATTATGCTTTACTCCAGGGCTGACAATAACAACATCACCTGGATTAAAGTCACTTTCTACACCGTCTAAGACTGCTTTTCCTTGGCCTGAATAATTGAAAAGGTACTGCTCAACATGTTCGTGTACTTCTTCACCAATATCTTCTCCTGCATTTAGAGACATTACTACCAGTTGAGATTTTGTACCAGTAAAGACAACCTGCCTAAAAAAGTCATTTTCGACAGTTTTTGATGAGATGTTTGTTTGAAAACTCATAGAATATATTTAAAAGATATTTAGTACATCTTATACCTAATTTAACAATAATAAAAACTTTTGGTTATAATCTGCCAATGGATACACGATCAAAAGGGCGAAAAGCAGAAGAGATGGCTAAGGAGTTTTTGCTCAAAAAAGGGTATAAATTTGTGGGCAAAAACTCCTTCTTTAAAGCTGGAGAGATAGATTTAATAATGAAGGATGGTGATTTTATTGTTTTTATTGAAGTTAAAAGCTTAAGATTTAGCCAAGATCGTGATATTTATTCTACTTTAACTATTACAAAGAAAAGAAGGCTTTTAAGATCTATAAATAGCTGGCTTTATAAAAATAACTTACAAAATTCTTTATGGAGATTTGACTTTGTTGGTATAGTAGATATAGGCAATGGTTTTAAAATAGAGCACTTTGAATTTGTAAGTTTAGCTGTATAGCTAAAATGTGCTTACTGGCAAAAGGTTTTAACGATCTTATATTGATAAAACGCATTAGCAGGTATATAATTTGCTTGCTAACTTTAATATTTTTTTATTAATTTAAGTAATGCCAAAAGTTTTCCCAAATCCACAACTTATGCAGCAAATAGCTTCACTGATGCCACATTATTGCGATAAGTGCGGTCATAAGCACCTAAAAGGAGATTTAGAGGTAGTAAATGTAGATATTGAAAAAATTGTATGTAAGCTTGAATGTACTAATTGTAAAAATATTTACGTTTTTCAGGTAAATAGCCCAGTGGACGGTGTTTTAAATACTAAAAAATCATCAATAAAATCAGATATGAATACAGACGAATTAAAAAAATTTAGTGAGGTAGAAGAGATTATTAGCGAAGAGATCTTAGAAGTCTATATGACTTTAGAAGAGGTTGAAACGATTGAAGATTTTATTCTCCTATTTGAAGAAAGGTAGAACTTTCTTTTAATAAGTCCGGCACTTCCTTATTTTCTGCGGAGGTTAATATAAACTGCAGATCCTTTTCAAGTAGATAATTAGCAATTTTCAATCTATTGTTATCGTCTAATTCAGACATAATGTCGTCTAATAGTAAAAGTGGATAGGTTTTGTAGGTTTGATAATAAAGTAATAGCTGTGCAAATTTTAGAACACTAATACCAATTCTTTGCTGGCCACGTGAGCCTTTATACTTTAAGTCATCTTCATTTAATACAATACGGTAGTCGTCTTTATGGACTCCATATAATGTTTTGCCAACAATAATCTCTTTACTTCTATTGTTTATATATTTAGCTTCTAGAGTTTCTTTAAAGCTTAATTCGGTTGGATTTACGTTAGGCAGATACTCAATATCTAGCGAATAATGCTCAATACCAAATAAAACTTTTTGAGCATCGGCAAAAAAATCTTTGACCTTAGTAAAAAAATCGGCTCTAGCACTAAAAATTTCATAGGCAAGGTTCACTAGTTTTTCAGTCCAATAGTCTATCATAGTTTCGGGAACCTTGCCTTCTCTAACTTGTTTTATAACCGCATTACGGTTTTTTAAAATTATATTATATTGCGAAATAAGCTTTTTATAGTCGCTATTTAATATACTTAAAAACGCGTTTAAATCGTTCCTACGCAGTGCTGGTTCCCCTATAACTATATCAACACTATGCGGAGCAAAAAGAATAATAGGGAACTTGCTGCTGATTTTAGAAAGCATTGTCTTTTTCTGGTTGAGTTTGAAATTTCTATTTAATTTATTAGTGTCAGATACTGTAACTTCAAGTGTATCTAAATCCCACTTGGTTAAGACTTTAGCAAATTCTTCGTCAGGGCCAATAATTTCTGAGTGAGTGTTAATAGGTTTAAACGATTCTCCAAAAACAGAGTAGTAAATTGCTTCTAAAAGATTGGTTTTTCCGCTGCCGTTGGGTGCAATAATCAGATTCCCTTTTTCTCCAATTTGGGCCTCAAAATTGTTAATATTTCTGTAATTTTTAGCAGATAAATATTTAAGCATATTTGTAATTTTAACAGGGAAAATTCTAAAGTATAATTGATTAATTAGATTATTCGTATGCGAATCGGAATAGATGTATCAATGATAGATGTCAATAAAGCTGGAATCGGCTACTATGCGCATAGCTTGATAAAAGCACTAGCCGAAGTTGACGGGAAAAATGAATATTTTTTGATTACTCACGACGGCAATTTGCTTAAAGGTTTAAGGTTGCCGGAGAATTTCTCTATTATTCAAATAAAGGCACCTTCCGGTAACCTTAAATGGATGCTCAGATGCCTTAGGCCTATCAGAGAATTAGAACTAGATTATTTTATTTCACCTTCAAATCTGTTTTGGGGCTGTGTTTTAAGAAACTGTGTCACTATTGTTCATGATATCGGCCAGGTTCTGTATCCTAAGTTCTTTCCTAAAAAGGGCAATATCTTTTATAGAATAGAACTTAATTGGCTTTTACGTTTTGGTGGAATAGTAATTACGCCATCAAAAGCTGTAAAGAGGGATATCGAATCTAAATTTAAGTTAGTTAGATCTAAAGTTTTTGTTGTAACAGAAGGTTTACACGACTGGACTTTTGCAGAATATTCAAAAGTAGAAAAAGAGGCTGTTATTGAGAAGTATAAACTACCTTCAAAGTACGTCTTAAGTGTTGGTACATTGGAACCTAGAAAGAATTTAATTAATGCTATTCTAGGCTTTAGTGAGTTCTTGAGAACAGAACCGGATTATAAATTTGTAATAGTTGGCAAAAAAGGGTGGTTTTACGATGAAATCTTTGAAGTAGTTAAAGAATACGACTTGCAGGATTTGATCTTATTTCTAGGATACGTGCCTGATGAAGATCTTCCTATAATATACGATTTATCGCATTTTGTAGTTTCGCTAAGCTACTACGAAGGTTTTGGGCTGCCTTTAATTGAAGCTAATGCCAGGAAAAAGCTTGTTCTAGCATCAGATATTCCTGCGTATAAAGAATTGGATATTTCTGCCATGTATGTAGAAGAAACTTCAAACCCAATTAAAGTAGGCAGAGCAATGAATGTTATTAGTAATAAAAAGTTTGAACCCAAGCCAAAACTTTTTGACACTTATTCCTGGAAAAGCTCTGCAAAAAAGCTTTTACGCATATTGGGTAATAAATAGAAATATTGTCCAGACTACGCTATACTATACCCGCCAATTGACAAGACTTGGAATATGGTTTATATTCCCGCAAGTAATTCGTAAATATTACAAAAAAGAAAAATATGGCAAGAACTAAAAAACTTAATACAGATCTTTCAGAAAGAAAGACTGTAAGGCGAAGGAAAGCCTCAACAAGTGATGATTCTTCTTACGACAGTAGCTTTTCAGCTCCAGAACCAGTTGTAGATGCCCCAGCGGCCGATGATGTAACTTACAGCATGGGCGATATTCAGGTAAGTGATGCAGAAGGCTCAGGTGAGGATGAAGACTTCAAAAAAGCATCTGCAAAAGTAGCAATTGACTCAGATGAAGATGGTGAAGATGATTGGATAGACGAAGATTTAAATTTCAAGGATGAAGATATCTTTCTTGATATGGATGAAAGTTTTGATATAGATAATCCCTATAGCGACGACGATTATTAAATATAAATTAGGCACGTTTTCGTTCCGTCAGCTCGTTAGCTGAAAGTCACTCAAACGTGCCTAATTTTATAGCTATATGGCGATTATCGTGATTCTATGGTATCATTGCCCTGCTTAGATATTACACAATCCTAATGGATAACTTAAATTTCAAAAGACTTGAAACAGATAGAAATAAGCTTGTTTATCAAGTTACTGTTGATTATTCTGATTATCAAAAATACGAAGATCATGCTTATGAGCATGAAGCAAAAAAAATAAAAGTACCAGGCTTTAGACCGGGTCAGGCTCCTAAAGAAATGGTAGAAAAAGAAGTTGCATCTAAGGTTTTTAGTCACGCTGTCAACGAACTTCTTCCAACTTATGCAGAGGCAGTTTTAGTAAAGGAGAATTTATCTCCAATTTCTCACTTACATTATGACTTAAAAGAATTGGATAAAGAAAAAGGTGTTATTTTCACCTTTGAAGTTATAACTCAGCCAGAGATTAATCCAGAAGACTTTAAAAAAATTAAAATAGAGGAACCCAATAGTGAGGTTGATGAAAAAGAAATTGAAGAGGTTATAAAAAATATGATTAGAAACAATTTGCCTGCCGATAAGATTCCGGCCAAAAAAGCTACTAAAAAAGATGTAGATACAAAAGAGGAGGATGCAGATAAACAAGTAGACTTTGAAATAACAGATGAGCTGGTAGCTGAATTAAACTATGATGACACTAAAACCGTAAGTGAACTAAAGGCGAATGTAAAGGAAGCTCTTGAAAGCTTAAAAAAACAGCAATCTGAAAGTGAATTTACAAGTAAAGTTTTAGAAGAAGCAATTAAAATTGCTGACTTTCATGTACCGCACGAAATGATAGATGACCAAGTTGCAGGGTTAGAAGAAGATTTTAAAGCAAGACTAAGACAAATTAAATTAAGCATTGAAAATTATATAAAAACTCAAGGTACAACAATAGAAGAGATGCGAGGGCATTGGGAAAAAGATGCAAAGCAAAGGATCTCTAGTGATCTTTTGCTTGTAAATTTAGCTGTGAAAGAAGGTTTAGTTGCTACAGAACCAGAAGTTGAAGCAGAAATAGAGAAAATGGAAGATAAAAATTTAAGAGCAAGATATCAAAATCAGTCGAATAAAGATTATCTAAGGACTATAATGACTCGTGAACGAGGTTTAACTCGATTAGTAGATATCGTAAGAGGCAAGTAAGCCTATGAAAAAACATAAATTTGTCTTTTTGACTACCGCAATACTTTTTGCTGCAGTAATTGCAGGCAGTTTTCTGGCGGTATTTTTAAGCTATCGAATTTCGGCTGAAAGTGAATACTCTAAAATTGAGTTTGAAAAACTTCAAGTATCAGATCCAAATTTTATTGAGGGTAAAAAATATATTATCCCAGGAAATCCTGGATATAACGTAGACACTAAAAGAGTTCTCGGTATACAGAGTTTTAGACTTCCACTAGCACAATCAAACCAAGTTATTAATCCTACTCCTGAATATACTTTCACTGGAGGTTTAACTATTGAACAGCTTAAAGAATTTTTACAAACGCAGCTGACTTTAGTGCTTACTGAAATCGCTAAGGATACAGATGCCGCACTTTTGGAAGGTTTAGCATTAGAGAATATAGCCTTAGGTCAGGAAGATGAGTTTACAGCGCAAGCAAACCTAATAAATATAGGTTATGCAGAAGTATTTATGTCAAATTGTAACTTCTATAATGAATTACCTATTGGCTACAATTTAACAACAAAGAACTATATATTAACTAATACTGCTGAATTTAAAGCAAATCTTTGTGCTAAATATGTTCCTCCTACTGTACCAGAGGAGGCGACTTGTACAGACTGTACATTCTATCCTGCAGATAAGCTTCACAGATTAAGAGCTGACTATGCAATCGAAGTGATTAATGCAGATGGAGTTCCAGGAGCACAAAGATTTGCGGTTATAGCTTACTCAGATTTACTAGATTTATATTCTGCGGCAACTAATGCGGGCTACAATATGAGGCTAACTTCTGCATATAGATCTTATACAGACCAGCAAAATGTATACGAAGCTTCGGTACAGTACGAAATGGGCTTTGGTAAAAGTAGAGCTCAAGCAGAAAGCGATGCTAATAGTTATTCTGCTTTACCTGGATTCTCAGAGCATCAGCTTGGAACAACTGCTGACATATCTTCACTGGATTGTATTGGTATTGAAACTATGTGCTATTCAAACGAGGTCTTCTGGCAATGGCTTAAGGAAAACGCTCATAATTACGGCTTTGTAATGTCTTACGCTCCAGGTAAGGATAATGCAACTGGATATATCTACGAACCTTGGCATTACAGATGGATCGGAGTGGAATTAGCTACGGAATTTAAGCATAAATACGAATCCCGCAGTTATCTTGCTGAATTTTTACGCAATAAAA
>Ga0226835_1000178_pt1 | contig 109012 bp, 94 predicted proteins | sample LAC_MetaG_1_FD_163627 | JGI IMG/M metagenome (GOLD analysis project Ga0226835, IMG submission 163627) | Anaerobic ammonium oxidizing microbial communities from anammox membrane bioreactor (MBR) in UC Berkley, California, United States -... | ecosystem: Engineered > Bioreactor > Anaerobic >... | reverse complement strand
GAAAGGTTATAATCATTTTGGTGAGTCATTGGGTTCTCCTTATTTGGTTTGGTCACCGTATAAGGATACTTCTGACTCACCATTTTTGTTAAGGTCCGAGAATTTACAGAAAGAATGATACATCAACGACATTATTTTTACCAAACAAACACCGCTGAGATATAATCTTAAAAATTTGATTTATAGGGTAGTCATTGATGTTCAAATTAAGACACTTTGATTGGTTGGCTCCGATTTATGAAAAAGTTATCTCAGGTGAAGCCACCGATAAATTGATCGAGACCCTCGATTTAAAATCCGACCAATGGATATTAGATGCTGGTGGTGGGACAGGCCGTATTGCTGCCAGTTTACGGGGTGAGCGAAGAAAAATTATTGTTGCAGATATTTCTTATAAAATGCTTTGGCAAGCCCATCAGAAAAATGAATTGCTTTGTACAGTTTGTGATGCAAAAAAATTACCTTTTGAACATCATTTTTTTGATCGTATTGTTATCGTAGATGCGTTTCATCATATTCCCGATCAACCACAGGCAATGAATGAAATGTGGAGAGTTCTCAAACCCGGTGGAATTTTGACCATTGAAGAGCCGGATATCTCCCATACAAGTGTAAAAATGATTGCTCTAATGGAAAGAGTTCTACTGATGGGAAGTAAGTTTTTGAAAATTGAGGAGATGGTCAGGATGATTGAATTTCATCAGCCTCAAAAAGTAATGGTGTACAATGAAAATCATTCCTATTGGATCACTGCAATCAAATAATCCATCATGAAAGGCCAATTTAACCATGGCAGATGAGAAAAAAGAACCAGTTTGGAAATTCAGGGGATACGAACTGCGACCATCCGAGTTTACCACTGCGATGGTGCATTATTACCGTGCTGAAATTCAAAGGAGTAATGTGTGGCGGACCAGGCTTGACTCTACTACAAATTGGGCAGTGGTAACTACAGGAGCAACTTTATCGTTTGTTCTCTCCAGTCCAGACAATCATTTTGTCATCATCCTCTTAACTACCATTTTGATTGCGGTTTTTTTGTGGATGGAAGCCCGTCGCTATCGGTATTATGAGTTATGGAGTTATCGAACACGATTATTGGAAACAGATTTTTTTGCCGCGATGTTAGTTCCGCCATTTGCTCCGCATGCTGAGTGGGCAGAGAGTCTGGCGCAGTCTTTGTTGCAGCCCGACTTTCCAATCACGATGTGGGAGGCGATTGGGAGACGTTTAAGGCGTAATTATTTTTGGATATTTATTGTTTTGCTGGTTTCGTGGATCATAAAGATTGGGTTACATCCCTATCCTCTGACCAGTTTCCAGGAATTTATCCAAAGATCAGCCATAGGGGGTATTCCGGGGGAAATTGTGATTGCCGGTGGGGTATTATTTTATCTTGGATTGATCCTTCTTGCGGTATGGACAGCCCGTTTTCATCAGGCGAGCGGAGAAGTATTACCCAAGTATGATGTCTTCAGTCCTCCCGAAAAATTTTTCCCTCGGAGGCCAGAGTTTGCGAAAAGAAAACAGTTGTTGGTGTGGATTGTCACAGACATACCCGATCAAATCTCCAGATCCATCATGGAAACAATGCACCGTGGAGTTACCTCAATCAGTGGAACAGGCATGTACACAAAAAAAAGCCATTCAATCTTAATGGTGGCTGTTACTGTGACCGAAATTGCCGAGTTGAAACGAATTGTCCAAAACATTGACCCGCAGGCATTTATTGTAGTCAATCCTGCGCAGGGAGTTTTTGGCGGAGGTTTTCAGCCGTTGACCTTAGATGAAGAAAAATGATCCCCTAACTGGATTGAATTTCAGCACTTTTGGACTGTGAGTCTTTCTGATTCTGGTCAGAAAACCAGTATCCGACTCCCCATTTTGTAATGATGTAGCGTGGATTGCTGGCATCCGGTTCGATTTTTTCTCGAAGATAGCGAACATATAGGGAGAGACTGGCAATGGCATCTGTGTAACCTTCTCCCCAGGCTTCTTTGAGAAGATCTTCGTGAGTGACCACTGCGCCAATGTTACGAACCAGACAGGCCAAAAGACGATATTCGGTGGGCGTCAGGTGAAGCATTTTACCGTTACGGTAAACATGTTTGGTCTCCAGGTTGATTTTCAAGAAACCATCATCATACTCCAAAATTGACGGAGCGGGGTTGGTCGGGGTTTTTTTGCTACGCTTAATCAGCGCGGAAATACGAGCCTCTAGTTCCCGCAGGCTAAAAGGCTTACGGACATAATCATCTCCGCCAACTTCAAATCCTTTGACCAGATCTTGTTCGCGGCCTTTTGCAGTTAAAAATAAAATGGGTGCTTCAGTAATTTTCCTTAACCTTTTGCAAACTTCATACCCGTCCTGACCCGGCATCATGATATCCAAAATAATTAAATCTGGCCGATTTTTCTGAACAGCAAGAATTGCTTCGTTGCTATCATTTACGCCGATGACCTCATAACCGCGGGGCGTTAAATTGACCCTTACCAGTTCGCATAAAGTTTCGTCATCATCAATCATTATGATTTTGGGTTTCATCGGGGTTCTCCATAATGGGTAAGGTAAATCGAAAACAACTTCCTTTGCCGGGTGCGCTTTCAACATCAATTTTGCCACCCAACGATTCCGTCAGCATTTTGGCAACATACAGACCGATGCCGTGCCCGTACACTTCCTGAGAATCGCCGCCAGTTGCTCGATAGAAGCGGTTGAAAATCAGAGCCTGTTTGTCTGGCTCTATCCCCAGCCCATGATCAACCACGCGAACTTCCGCAGTACGATCATCGGCTATGCTCAGGATTACAGATATTTCACTATGCTCAGGTGAATACTTAACCGCATTATCCAGCAGATTGCTGAGGATGGAGTTAAGCGCATTTTCATCCGCCATCACCCAAACAGGTCTCGATGGTTTATGTATTTCAATGCGGCGGTTTGGTGCAATGATGCGCCATTCTTCTACCAGGTTTTCGACGACAAAGGTCAAAGGCAAGGGGCGCAATTCAACTTGAAATTGATGGGTTTCAAGTTGATGAACATCCAGGATGCGATCCAAAAATTGAGATAAGCGCTGGCTTTCTGCAGAAAGTGTATCCAGGAATTTTCGGTCAGGCAAGGGCTCATTCTTTTCTAGAGTATTGGCTATCAATTCGCTGATAGATTGAATTTTTGTTAAAGGGGTGCGCATTTCATGAGAAATTGAGGAAATCATCTCTTCTTGAAGCCGGTTTAACTCTTCTCGTTCGGTTATATCTCTTAATAACACAACAGCACGGGAGGGGGTCTGATTCTCTTCAAAAACCGGCGCTGCGGAAAGGTTAACAATGCGGCGTTTTGATTGATTGGGGCTAACAGGAATGGATTCCATCGTGAAGGAGGAGTTGTAATTCCACGCTTTATTTAATTCATGGAAAAACTGGATACAAGTCTCATTTGTAAGACCAAATACTTCACAAAAGTTTGCCCCGATCACGGCGCTTTCTGGCAATCCCACCTGTTGGATTGCCGCTGGATTTGCCGTGAGAATGTTGCCATTTCGGTTTATCGTAATTAACCCATCTGTTACCGACTCGATGATCAGGTTGGTTTGTTGTTTTTCCTTATAAATTTCTTGAAACAAGCGAACGTTTGTTAAAGAGGTGGCAGTGTGATCGGCCAGTAGAGAAAGGATCCAGTGGCTGGTACGGTCAAAGGCTTCCACCCGGGAGCTTTCGGTGATGATAATCCCCATCAACGATCTACCATGGGTTATATAACAGGACAACTGTGAAGCGGAAGACTTGAAGATGAAAGGGAATGACAATTCAAGACCATTAGTGTGTTCCAAAAAAGAGACCGACAGCGCTTCTTCGAGAATTTGTCGGGTGCGATCGGGGTCAATTTCATCCCCATTCACTCTTTGAATGAACTGCCCACCGTTAAAATTGACGAGGATTACCCCTGCTTCCGCCTGAGTTATATCCAGAGCGGTTGACAGGGTCAGTTCGACCACTTTTTCAGCATCCAGTAAATTGTTTAAGACCTGACTGGTTCTTTGGATGGTGGAAAGCTGGGAAATTTGGCGTTCTAAGGCATAGTCGGTTCGAGTGTAGCGGAAAGCCTGTTCAATTGCTTTTTCAACGGCGGGTACAAATTCGTTCAGTCGTTCAATATCCTGTTCGTAAAAATAGCCGGTAATTTTGTTGATCAGGATGATGCGCCCCATCTCGTTGCCGTTTGATTGGTACATCATTCGGCTCATCACACATGTGATGGTGTTGGGAGGGGGAAGGTTTTCGATCAAGATGGAGTTGGGATCATCAAGATTATTCAATATGAATGATTCGTTTTGAGAGAGAATATAACTTCCCAGGGTTGGGGATTCTGTTTCGGATCTGGTTCTTAAGGCGGCTCGGCCTTTGGCCGTATAAATTTGCCATTGTTTGGTAATGGGGTTTTGTAAAACAAGGCAGACCTGTTGAACACGAATAATTTGATGAACCTGCGTAATAACGATTCTGGTGATTTCTTCGAGGTTAAGGGTCTGACTCAAGAGAGTTTCACGGTTTCTTAACGCAATTTTCAAAGAAGTTCTTTGCCGCACGGAATTGGATAAATCTCCAATCACCAATGCGGAGATAAACAAAAGCAAGCTCACACCGACCCTTTCGATGGAATCGAAGGTGTAGCCATAAGTTTGAATTACAAAAGGAATCTCTACTAAAAATAAACTACTGAATATGATTGCACCAATTAACCCTGCAATTACTCCAAAGAAGTATGCCATTGAAATTACCGGTAACAAAGAAATCAAGTGAGAAAATGATGATGTGCTCAAATTGTCGGCTAGATTAAGATGATAAACGCCGATGAGTGCCATACTGATGAACGAAACAAACAACAGCGCAAGATCGCGGGGGCGAATGCGTTGAGGTAGCTCTCTTTGAGATGAAAGATGGTTATTCGTAACGCTCATAAATAGAATGGTTGGATCATCAAAATTGAAAATGCCAGATTCGCGGCAAATCCGACGTAAAGATTACGCCACCGATAGACGATAAAAACCGTCACGGCGGATAAGATAAATTTGTATATAAAGGTTATTACACCAAATGAGAGCATGCCTGGGTTTCTGGATAGATAAACCAAAGCGGGTAAGTAAACAATGAGATTTAAAAAACTTATCCAGAGAATGGTCTTTTTGAGGGAAATTGCTTTTTCGTCAAAGAGTAAAGAAAATAACTTGCCTCGAAAGAACAATTCCTCGGCAGGTATGATTAGACCGCTAAAAAGACCAAATAACCAGACGAATTTTTCGGTATTCAGTGACGGAAGGGGGAGGTTGAAATTGGGTAGAAATCGTGCAACCAGCAGGGCATGTAAAGCCAGCCCTGCTCCCATAAAGGCGCCAGAGGCTATATGAAGAAATGGATGATGAGGAGTAAGACTATATCTGCGAGCCTGAGGCAAATTCCTTTCAAAGATCCATGCCAGCATGATCCAGGCAATTATTATTGCTGCTAATGCTCCCCATCCAGATAAGGGGAAGATGACCGGGGTAAGATCGGGATTGGTAAACCAAGTGAAGGTGGAAAGGGCAGTTAGGACCAGAAAAAATGCTAACACTAGAATATTCTTTTGAGGCAGTCCGATAAAAAATTTATTGAGACTTTGTAAATATAAAACAGGTGAAAATAGATAGATCAGCAACAAATTGTGAGACTGCCAATCTTTAATGAAAGGAAAGATCATCAATAATCCAACTGGAATGGTAAAAATAAGAATTAAAAGATTGCGCCATTCTCGGTTTTGTTGAGTAGTGAGGGCCTGGCGATGTCCCCGTAAATCGTTGCGGATCTTAAGAAGCAATGCTTCCATGTTGTTCGATTTTGAATAAGTAAATAACCATGACTATATTATTAATAATTATACTCGGAACTAAATTATGGATGCACACCTTGAGAAATGGACTGTTATTCAATCAATTCCCATAATACTGGTCTGTTTTTTATATCTGAAATTAACCAAACATTGCTGTGGTTGTCCTGAGCTACCAGATCAAACTTGTTATCCCCCAGCAAAACCCAGCCGGTTGGGGTGAGCAGAAAAAGTTGATTAATCCTGAAACAAATGACAGAGCCGCTTGATGTGAAAAAGATTTGTGGTTGGGCAAACCCTTCTAGGGACGAGACCATCTTCAGAGTTGTTCCCGTGTAATGAAACAGAATATATTGAGTTACAAGCCCATTGAGATTGATCAGTTTCGCCAAAAACCAGGGGGACTCTGAGTGGTCCATCCAAACCTGGCTGATTCGATAGGTGGTATTTTGGGGGAGATTTTGGATTTGTGGCGAAAAAATTTCACTCCAGGCCTGACCATCGTATACCCAAATACTTGTTGGCGTTGTGAAGAATCCGCTTCCGTCAGAACTGAAGATGATGCTCGTTATGCAAGGGTTTTCCTCCGGAAAATCGCTTCTTCGCCATGTTTTTCCGTCAAAATAAAAAGGAACAGAGCCACCAACCTGGCGAGAGTCTTGCCAGTAGCATGCTGCTGTCCAAATATATCCATTAGAAGGGTTGGAATTGATCGTGAATATGGACTCAACGCCGACTTTATATGGTAATTGGATGCCGATTTCATTGGCCGTGAAGATTCGCCAGTTCTCACCATTATAAAATCGTACATCACTGGAGGTTGCCAGCCAAATTTTTTGACCTTCGTTAAAAAATGAAGTTCTTTGTTGGGGTATTGGTGGATTAGAAAATTTTGCTGGTAATATCCATCCTTGTTCTTTGCGGTATTCAGTGGTCGTTTGACCGTCCCATCGGAAAATTGAGGTTGAATTATCGGTGAGGTACCAAATTTGTGAGCGATTGTCTATTCCAACGGGTGTATTTCTGAATCGTTTGATTGGGGTTTGATTTTGATCCAAATCAAGAATTGCCAGACCGTACGAGCCCAACAAAAAGATTTGATGATTTCTTACAGCAAAATTTTGGATAAATCCTATTTGAATTTTATCGAGCCGAAATTTTAATTTGATTAAGGGGGCAGGATCATTCTGGTAGGATGTTTGGTTCAGAACCACCTTCTCGTCAGCATGAGTTTGGTCAACGTTCAAGGGAGAGTAAAAACTAATTAGAGGAGTATTGATCCATAAATTAATTGCTCCACCTGCATTTTTGATGGGCGATGCAATAACCAGGATAGTTAGAATAGAAAACAGGGCAAATAAACGAATTCTTTGGAGCAAGAAACATCTTAACCAACCCGCTGAGATACCCAATTTCATTATTGAATTGTACCTCAGCGGGCGAATTTTGGTTTACCGAGAAGTTCCAAGGGTTACATTCAATTCGAAAATTTTTCTTTGCCGGTAAATTTTGATCGTTACTGTGTCTCCCGGTTGTTGAGCAAATAGCGCATTTAGATAAGAGCGCTGTTGATTAATTTCCAAATCTCCGATTTGCACAATAATATCGCCCCTCTTTATACCGCCGCGGTCAGCTGGACTACCGGGTTCCACACTGGTTACATAAGCGCCCCATTCAACTGGCAGCTGATACCTTCGGGCAATCGTCGGATTGATGCCCTGCCAGGTAATGCCTAAATAAGGTCGAGCAAAATAACCTCTGGTGATGATTTGTTCGCTGATAAGACGAACGGTATTAGAGGGAATTGCAAATCCCAGACCTTCTGCAACGGTGGTTGTCCCCATGCCGCCCCGTACAATTAGAGTGTTGATGCCAATAATTTCCCCATTGAGGTTTACCAATGGACCGCCCGAATTCCCCTGATTGATTGCGGCATCGGTTTGAATTAAGTCTTCCATCGCATATCCCTTGCCGGTGTCTAATACTCTACCGGTTGCGCTGATCACCCCTACTGTTACGGTGTTGCGAAATTCACCAAGGGGTGAGCCGATTGCGATCACGGTCTCACCGGGGTTGAGCCGATCGGAATCACCAAAAATGGCAACGGCCGGCATCTGGCCCTCTGCTTTCAACACCGCGAGATCTGCATAAATATCCGCATTAATTAAATTTGCTTTAACTTGCTCGCCATTTGAGAGGATTACATAAATGTCACTGGTGCCTTCGACAACATGATAATTTGTCACAATATGGCCTTCTTTGGAAATGATTACTCCGCTGCCGCTCACTGTTTCATCTGGAGCCTTTCCAAAGAAGGTCATCTGACCGGGAATCGTACCGACTACGGTCACTACGGCTGGAGAAACCTTTTCTACTGCCTGAGTGATAGACGTTTGAATATCTGTTTGAGAAAAATTTAAAATCGAAGCTGTGGGGATTTGAGTATCTAAGATGGGTTCTGTCGAGGAATTATTTTTTGAAGTTTGATTGAGGACAAATAAGCCTCCACCAATTGCCCCAAAGAATGCACTGATACACGATAGCACCACAGCTAAAATGCCGATGACTAACCCTTTACGAAGAGACATATCCTGACCTCCGAAGAAGGATTATATGCCGACATTGTTAGGAAATTATTAATAGATTATTGAAAGAGTGTATAAAATTCTCCAAAAATGATCGAAAAATTGACCAGATTGTGGCGATAATTGGAGGGATTGTTGTTCTAAAAACGGGAAATTACTATTGATTTTTATTCATTCATTGTTGTGTCATTCAAAATGGATTTTTTCAATTGATTACGAAGTTGAATAATCTGGTCCGTAACGTGTTGAATATGGGCGAACAATTCTGCGTTGTGTTTAATCCCTTCGTTGATGAGTAGAGCGGCTGCCTCGGAGCGGCTCTTTGCAATTTCGGCTTCGACCAACATATCCAGATGTTTCAATGTTTCGTCGTTAACCCTTACCATGACCACATTACCTCTGGATTGTAAGGCTTCGCCAAGTGTTTGTCCGATATTTTCCACCTGTTTCCATGCTTCGCGTAAAGGATCAGAAGTTTGTTTACCAGATTTGGGCATTTCCATTTCAGGATTCACTTGATCTTTTTGAGATTGTTCATCGAAATGCTGGTACATGTATGTAATTTTTACTCCTTTGTAAGTGTATTACATGTAATATTATAACACATAAAAAAATCAATTTAAATTAAAAAACGCGAATTCGATAGAATCGCGTTTTTTTTCTGAAAGCAAAAAGGGGTATTAAAAGAGGGTTTTGATTATTTCGAACAAATTATTAAGGACACGAACCTTTTTTGAATAGGGCTGCTGTTTTATATAGGCGATCTGGTCTTTACCTCTTCCTGTGGTTACCAGATATAAATCAGGAATACCAGCATTCAAACCGGCTTCAATGTCCGATTGAGCGTCGCCAATCAGGATTGAATACTTCAAATCAATTCCGAATTGCCTGGCCGCTTCAAAAATCATGCCGGGTTTAGGTTTTCGACAATCGCAATTTTGTTCTGGTGTATGCGGGCAGAAAAAAACCTGATCAATCATCCCCCCGTTGTTCAGGATTTCTTGTTGAATTTTCTGGTCTATCTCCCGGTATTGTGCAAATGTCAATAAACCCCGTCCGATGGCGGATTGGTTGGTGATGATAAAAATTTTTGGACGGTTTGGAGTTCGATTAATTATCTGAAGAGCGCGTAACGAAGATGAATAAAACCTGACATCTTCCCAACGACAAACATAACTGGCCCGATTATGAATGATTACCCCATCTCGGTCCAGAAAAATTGCCTGCAGGTGCGAATGATTTCTCAAAGACTTGACAGAAGGTGTAGATTTTATGGATTCTTTACTGAGTTGCCTTTTACCTCTTTACTCTCCATCGTCTTCCCGTTTGAACTCTCTTTTTTAACCCCTGCGTAGTAATAATGGCTGTAATAGGACGCACTCTTAGGGGAAACGCCATTGATGATATAACCCAATATGTTGGCATTGGCTCGATTTAGTTGGTCTTTTATTTTTTTGAGTACATCCCGGCGGGATTTTCCTAAACTGATCACCGCCAGTACTCCATCAACCCGGGCCGAGAGTACAAGAGAATCGGAGATGATAAAGGGCGGACCGTCAATAATGATGACATCCGCAATTTCCTTCAGCATTTCCAGAGTACGAAGCATTTCCTGAGACCCCAATTGTTCAGAAGGATTTGGGGGAGTTGTACCCGAGGGAAGTAGGAATACCTGATTTTTGAATAATGGGATCAGACACTCTTTTCCAATCTTACCGTCCAGTAATAAGTCACCCAACCCTTTTTTGTTTTTTAATTCGAATTTTTCATCCAACTCCGATTTATAAAAGTCAGCGTCAATGATGATCACGCGCTTTTTTGCCTTGGCTAAAGAAAGAGCCAGGTTGATAGCAATGGTCGTTTTCCCCTCCGAATCACCAGGACTGGATATTAACAAAGTTTTGATGGTGTTTCCCAGTCCGAGAAATTCAAGATTGGTGCGGAGCGAACGAAATGAATCGGTGATGGGTGAAAAAGGCTCTTCGTTGACATAACTGAGGGTCTCAACATCTTTGGGAAAGCGAGGTATCTCTCCTAATTGAGGCTTCTGAATAATCCGATCAACTTCCTCCGAGGAATGGATCGCCTGGTCAATCCATTCAATAATATAGGCGCTTGCTGCAGCCAGGGCAAATCCGATCAATGCTGATGTCAATACGGTGATCAAGCGGTTGGGTCCTATCGGCCGGCTGGGGATTTCGGCTGGCTCAATCACACTAAGGGTATTCAACGCTCCTCGAGAGCTGCTGGACAATAAACGCCCGTAGTTTTCTTGAAGACTGGAGAGCTTGTTTTCGAGCGCGTTGATTTTTTGTTGGGTCTCGGTAATCAGGCTGGCACTGTTCAGACTTCCCAATTCAATTTTGAGTTTTTCTATTTCTGCGGTGGTGTCCGATATATTTTTTTCGAGGGTGGTCAATTGTTGTTCAATAAAAGATTGCCTTTCCAAATCATTATCCTGCATACCGGAAGGGCCGCGCTTGATGAGCTGTTTTGCAATTTCAGAGGCAACCGCTTGAGCGCGAACCGGATCGGAATCTGTGACGGTAATTTCAATCAATTGAGTATCCGGTAAGGCGCGTGCTGTGTAGGGCGGTATCCAGGTGAGATTCAATGACTCCATCACTGCCTTTCGTACCGGTTCACGGGTTGCCATATCGGCATAAATGGAAGCCAATTGTTGTTCTAAAAAGAATTGTGAGGTGTTTGGGTTGGGGTTTGTGAGGGATTGACCAATAATAAGTGTTGTTCTGGATTGATACATGGCTGGCTGACCCAGCGTGATAATAAAACTGGCTGCTGCAGCAATCAGGGAAGCTGCTAAAATCATCCACCACCACTTTAAAAGCGGGGCGTAGTATGGCTTTAAGTCCATTGTTGATCCTTCTCTAAATTCAATCGGTAACCCTCAATATCACCAAAATTGTAACCGGTTTTTTTTATAAATTCTATAAAATTTCTATAGAAATTGCTTATAATTTGGTCTCTGTGGTCTGACGATATAAATCTTCGAGTTTTTTTGCCACTTTCTTCCATGAATGTTCTCTTTCCACATACTCTCTTCCGGCGTTGCCAATCTGGTTTCCAAGTTGAGGATTAGATAACATTTTTAAAATCGAATCAGCGTAGTGCTGAGCATCTTCTGCGATCATTACTTGAACACCATCCGAGACGTTTAGAGCAGAAACAGCCAGGGGCGACGCAATGACGGGGGTAGCGCATGCCATTGCTTCCAACACCTTATTTTGAACACCTGCGCCATAGTTGAGCGGCGCAAGAGCAATGGAGGCTTTTTGAAGATAAGGCAGCATTTCGGGAACCGTTCCGGTGATTTTTATCTTGGGATTGACAGAGTACTGTTGAAGGGATGATGGCGGATCTTTCCCGACTACCCATAGTTCAACTTCTGGAATGATCTTCCAGACAAGGGGCATTATCCGGTTGATGGTAAATAATGCCATGTCAATATTGGCGTGATAACTCATTTTTCCGCTGATAAGAATCACATTCTTTCGCCGTGTCTCTGCAGGTGGAGGAGAAAAATAATCTGTATCGACTCCATTGGTGAGGATCTCAACCGGACTGGAAGGCGAGAGTCGGATAAATTCATCTCGATCTTTTGATGAGGTCACCAGAATTTTATCGAATTGTGCGGAAAGGTAGCGTTCATACTTTTCTGTTCGCTGGAGTTCAAATTTCATTAACCAGCGAATGAGTTTTTGGGGGTGATTTTTTTGAGTTTGGCGGAACAGCAGGGTAATCGAATCGACGCTGTCCCAAATAATGGGAATACTAACGAGATTTTTGACTGCAAGTCCGTACTTTGCACCTCTTAAGTGTTCCACATGGACTACATCAAATTCTTGGCTAGCGAGGATTTTACGAAGATTTTTTGATAAATCCTTGCTCCAACTATAGACGGCTTGAAGGGGTTGATCGCTAGGCAAAGCAGACAGGCAGTTGAGCATGGATCTCCAAACTGGCAACTTAAAACCAAATAATTCGAGGGTTTCGGCGCTGATAAGTTTTTCTGATGAGAATTCTCGTTCTTCCAGGTATAAAAGAGTAACCTTATGTCTAAGATTTAAAAACGATTTTATAAAATTGAACGAGCGAACTCGAATGGGGCTGGGGGTGTAAGGTACAACAAATAAAATATTCATGAGTGTTTGAAGGCTTTGCCGTTTTGAATTTTTAGGAATAACTCAGAAACTCCAACTGCTGCAAATAAAATCAAAACCGCATCCACCGGTAAACGATATCGAATTAAAGTCCAAGTAAAAATATGAATAAGGCTGTATATGACAATAAAAAGAAATATCAAAAAGACCGGGGAATATATATTTACCTTTTTTTCCCCCTTCCTCGCAAGAGTAGTGATGATGCCCAATAGCATAAAAGGCAGGAAAAGTCCAAAGCTCCCGACGCGAGAGATGTTGCTCAAAATTGAGGAGTGGGGCGATGGCCAAAACATGAAATAAACAGGGATACGGCTCAAGGACAATAAAATATAGCGGACTGGCTCTTGAAAGACAAACTGCATGCCTCGTTTCAACAACTCGCTATCGAGCGCTGCTTCATTCAGACCGTACAGCTCTTTGGGCAATAAGTCCAGGTAGGTGGATTGGGTCAATATTCCCTCAAAATGTGTGCCATAAATGGGATGATTTGCCCAGTAAAATGCAAAACCTGCGTTCGTATTCAGTAAAACAAATTGACCAAATCGCTCGTAGTTATAGATCGTAAATGGCAGGATAAACAGGAGGATTACAAGAAGACTGATCGCACTGAATCTTATGGTTGATGCGAAATATTTTTTCTTGAGAACAAATAGGAGCCACAAATACAAAAAGGGCAAAAATAAAATAAAAGCCTGTCTCAACAGGATGGTCAAAGATGTTGAGATTCCGAAAAGAATTGCAAAAAGAATGGATTGACGGCGATTTTGCATAATTCTATCGGAGTTTCTGGTAATCCAAATGGAGATCAGCAGGATTACTAAAATACCGGTTATGTAAAAAGGTTCGGTCATTAAGGTTGCCGAATAATAGACAAAATAAATATAGACGGCTGTAATAGCAGCAGCTAAAAGACCAACAAATGAATTAAAGGATAGTTTTCCAATGGAAAAAATTAAAACAGGGTGTAAAACTCCAACAATTAGTGCCTGCAGTAAGCGCACCATCAATGGATGTGGGCCGAACAGCCAGTAGATGGCTGCAACAAAAAAGGAATAAAGATAACTCCAGTGGGCAGTGGGTTCACCGGCCTGTGTTGCCGGCCACCAGGGGCGGTCAAACGTAAAACCCCAACCTTGCGAAAGGCGGATACCCAGTGTGTGATAACTGATTTGATCGGAAACCCCGGGCATATCATTGATTTGATTTCCAAGGAACAAGGCTGCCCCAATTCGCACCATCACAGAAAGGGTGGTAATTATGATCAAGATTTTTAAGGTGTTTTTATTGTCGCTGATCCATAGGTAAAAGTTTCGCATAGTTTATAATTGGTAAATCTGATCGAGTTTTTTCAAAACAGCTTTCCAGTCGTAAAGGTTAGTTACCAATTCTCTGGCATTGTTTGCCAATCGAAGTTGTTCGTCAGGAGTTTCAATCAGGTGTTCCACTTTTCTAGCAAATTCAGCAGGGTCGTCCGCCACCAACACATGTGAGCCATTTTCAGCGGAAATGCCCTCCAGCCCAATGGTTGTGGTCACCACTGGGATTCCTCTTGCGAAGGCTTCCAGTATCCTTACCCTCATTCCACCCCCAGCCAGAACAGGCACGACCATCACAGTAGAATTTTCCAAATAGGGGGTCAAGTCCTCAACATAACCAGTTATATCTATATCTGTTCCGAAGGGTTCGGCAAGAGAGAAAAAGTCTTTTGGAGGATTTTTTCCAATCACTGTCAAAGTTACATTGGGTATTTTTTCTTTGACTAATGGAAATACCTCCCGTAGGAACCACCTGATTCCGTCAGCGTTGGGAGGATAGTTTAGGGAGCCAATTGTCAAAATTTGATGAGTGTTCTGTTTCCGTTCCACGGGTTGAAGTTCCTGGGTGTTTACTGCAATTGGGATAACATGGATTTTGGACTTGAGAAAATCACCATCGGAATTGGGGAGTAATAAACTGCGGTCAAATTCGGTTACGGTTAGCACATGATCTACTCTTTGAACCAGCTGCAACTCGTAATTTTTTAGTTTTTTTGCCTCTTGGGCAAGAAATGGACGTAATAATAGAGGGGAGGATGAACGCATACGCTCCAATATAATCCAGGTAGCGTTATGCGCATCGAAGATTGTTTTTAAGTCTGGAGAAATCCCGTTCGGGCGTAAGATAAATTGCGCCATATTGACCTGGTCAATGTGGATTACATCAAATTTTTCATCAGTTAGCAGATTCTTAATAGCGCCAGCCATGGATGAACGATAGTCTCTTTCGATTAAAAAGGGGGTTCTTTTTAGTTGACTGATTAGCAGTGAATAAGCATCACGTAGTTTTGTCCGTCGGAGAGATATTGGGATAACATTCTCGCATATTTTACGAATCTCCGGTAGAAATTTTTTTTCTTCTAAGCGAACAAAAGTAACCAATGTGATGGAATGACCCCGTTCTGCAAGATACTTAAGAACATGCCAGGTTTTGATTCGAGGACCGGCATCAGGAGGATAAGGAACGATTTGTGTAAGAAACAGGATTTTCATTGGATTGATTTATAAACGAGGAAGTGAAGAAATTAAGTATTTATAATTTTCTCGAATTTGTTTTTGGTGATCCTTTTGCCGAGGGGTGATCCTGGCGCTTATTGGAGAAAAAGAAATGCGAATCAGCGATGCAACCAGCAAAATCAATTTGTAAATACCGGCTGCAACTTGACCTTGATGCTTCTTGAAAAATTGAGTTTTCGCCCGATAAAGTTGTAAAAACATCTCTCTGGCAAATTGCGAAGTGCTTTGACCTCCATAGTGAATTACTTTCGATTGGGGCACCCAATAACACTCAAAGCCCGCCTTGGCCAGTCGGTAACAAAAATCCACCTCTTCGGAATACATGAAGAAATTCTCGTCGAGTCCCCCTAACGAATCCCAGGCGATTTTTTTAATCATCATACTTGTTCCCTGGATAACATCGCACTTGTGAGGCAAATTTCTGTTCCAGGTTGTTTGTGGATAAAGACCGATTGGAATCAGTTTATCCAGATGGAGTAACCGCCAAAGTTCTCGAAATAAGGTGGGGAATGGATAACAGGACATTTGAAAACTGCCATCAGGGTTTTTCAGGTAAGAACCCACTGCACCCGCAGAAGGATTTTCAGAAAGGAAATAAACCAGCTCTTCGATTGCCTTATCTTCAACAATCGTATCCGGATTAAGCAACAAAAGATATTGTCCTTTTGCAATGGTGGCGCCCAGGTTGTTTGCAGCAGCAAACCCCAAATTTTTAGAGGATTGGATGACAGGAATTTGCGGAAATTTTTGTTGGAGAGAACAAACGCTGTTGTCGGTGGAGTTGTTATCCACAACAATGATTTCAAAAGGAACTTTACATGAATGCCCAACCAAACTTTCGATACAACTGGTCAAGTAATTTTCTACGTTGTATGAAACGATAATTATCGAAACAATTGGATCGAATTTATTCATTCGCTTGAAAATTCTGCTTTTTCCTTAATTCGATAAATACCAAAGCACCCATAAAAACCCAGCCCAAAACACTTGCCCGGAATCCTTCCATGCCCACATTGTAGACAAAGGGAATAACCCAATCGCCAAACATACCTGCTGCTAACACTCCACCCACTCCCCCTAACGCAGAGTAAACAAAGGCATATTCAAAATTTTGGTTTTCGATTAATTTTTTGGCGCGCCATCCGGATGAAAAAATTTCGAATATGAGCCAAAAATAGGCAGCCAAACCCAGAAGTCCAATCTGAGCCACAATGTCAATGTAGTTATTGTGTGAATTGAAACTGACCGAATATCCCAAGATTCTGTAGAAAGGTGTAAAAAAGTAATAGTTTGAAGGCCCCAGCCCGAAAAGGGGATTTGCTTTAATAATTTCCCCTAAAATTTTCCATGCCTCAAGCCGGGTGAGTAAACTATACTCGTTATCACCGCCCATAATCAGGTCATTTGTAAACTGCGAGGAGATTAAGAAGAGCAATCCTCCAAGGCCTATCAACGGAATGGCTAATTTCGGTCTGGTAAAGAGAACCACAAAAAAGACTGCTACTAAAGCAGGAAACCATCCTGATGTCCAGGATTGTTTCATAATAAACAGATTGTAAAGTATTGCAATGGCGCTAAAACCTAATAAAATTCGTAATTTCGGTGAAAGACCATGATTTAAGTAAGCCTGACCGAATGTCAAAACCAATAACCAGAGCCAGAATAGACTATCCAAAACTGCTCGTTGAAAAAAACGATTGACATAAGGGCGAAATGGAGGGATAAGAAAAGCAAAATTATAAATTCCTCCCAAGATGATAAATACCCAAACCGTGGCTTGTAACCACTTCAGGTCGGTTAATCGGTGGATGGTAACAATTAAGGTTAGGGTTAGCAAAATAAATAACGACAGACCGCCCAGTTGGGAGAAAAGTGAGGCGGATCTGCCCGGATACCAGGGTAATTGACCAAAGAGAAAGGCAATTATCGCCACTATAATCAATACAATTGACGGTTTAATTACAGCCGCAGGTAACAGGCGAATTTGTTTTTGCCTGGTGAGCATATCGAATACCCATAATCCAATCATGCCGATTGAAACAATCATGGCACTATTGATACTGGTTTGGGTGCCTGTGCTGATCCGAATAGGTACGATAAGACTTGCCATTATTAATATCGGGAAGCCGGCGCCGGGCCATTTCAGGAGTACCAATGCACCGAGGATCACCACGAAAAACCCGATAAAAAAATAAGCCAGTAGATTGCCCATCGCCAGCATCGGCGAGAGAATGGCGATAAGAATTAGCAAAACCGGGATCACAATCCATTTGAACAAAGGATGATCGGGATTGAAAAATTGAGTCGAGTTTGGAATGGATTTCATTATGAATTGGTAAGCGAATTTATCGTCTGGTTTAACTTTTGTCCAATGACACGCCAATCGTAAACTTTTTCGACTAACATGCGCCCTTCCTGCACAATTTTTTCTCTAAAGTTCTGGTCTTGCAGGATTTGAACAGTTTTATTTGCAAAATCTTCAGGGGTATTTGCCAGCAAAAGATGTTGACCATGGTTGACTTCCAGCCCCTCCGCACCTTTTGGGGTTGTGACCACAGGGGTACCGACTGCCATGGCTTCCAACACCTTCAGACGGGTGCCTGCGCCATGGCGTAATGGTACCACACAGGCAGCGCACGAAGATACCAAAGCATGAATATCTTCGACAAACCCGGTGAAAATTACCTTGCCTTGATAGTCGGGAAGTTTGTGTGTATCCACGGCGTCATTCTTCCCCGTAATTAGAATTTCGCAATCGGGTATTGATTTTAGGATGAGGGGAAAAATATCAGAAAGGAAATAATCCATCGCGTCGAAATTTGGCCAGTAGCTCAAGGAGCCATTAAAAATCAATTTATGATTGAATTTATGGATGGTTCGAGGTGGGGACAACTTAATTTCTATACCGTTTGGAATTGGAACTATTTTTTCTTTGCTAAGATCAATATATTCAACAGCACGGGATTTATCCAGGTCCGAGCAGACCAAAGCCAAGTCAAATTTTTGGTAGAGGTGATTTTCGTAATTCTTAAACTTCCAATAAGCCAGATAACGCCTTTGTTTTTGGAAAAAACCCTGAGCATTTATGTACAAATCTCTTAACATCAAAGCTAATAAGTTGTCCATATCCACAACCCGAAGGGTTTTGGTAATTTGTAATGCATATGGAGCGGTTACAAATGTTAGAGCAAAAAGCAAATCGGGTTTCCATTTCCTGGCAAATTCTTGTACGGCTCCAGCCATTTTTGCGGAATAACCAGCAACAACTGCGCTTGGTCGAGTGGAAAAAAAGCCCAGCCACGTTTTGAATTTTGAATAATGAAACGGATTTTGGTCAACGATGATTACCTCTTTGCAGTATTGATGAAGATGTTCAATCCATTCGTCTTTCACATCCATGTCTTTAAACGATATCACCGCAACCTCGTGTTCCTGACTGAGGCTGCGGATCATGTTATAAGCCCGGATTTTGCTTCCTTGAATGGGGGGATATGGGAACCAGGTTGATAATATCAGAATTTTCATCGTTATTGGGTTTTATTAATCTTCAAAAAAGGTTGACCATTCGGTATTCTGAAACTTGATTTTCAAGTCTTCGTAGTTTTGGATAATTTCCGAAAGAGGTTTTTGGATTTGTTTAAAGGTTTGGGCTTGAACTGGATATTCTGGGAGACCTAAAAACTGTTGGATTTTCTGAATTTGTCCAGTGGTATTTTCAGAAAGGTCTTCATAAATGACTTCAATCATTGGATGGTCTTTAAAAAACGAGTCGGCTTCCTGTTCCCATTGGCGTGTTTGAATAAAATCCTTCAAAAGAGCATCGTAATCGAGTTGGTAGGATTGAAGATGAGTTTCTTTACCGTTAGTATTGACCCACTGGCCAGTTTTTACCGCATTCTCACGGGAAAGATGGGTTCTGAGAATGTTTCTTCTTTTGATATGAATGATGCGAATATCTTTTTTATTATTGATAGTATGCCAGATTTGGGCAAAGGGATTTTCTCTTGCATGGTAATAAAATAACTTAAAGCCCAATGCTTGATATTTGGCTGGTATTTTACGAAAGACAATTTCCTCAAGAAATTTTTGAGGATCGTTTTGATAAACTTTGACAATTCTTGTAGTGGTTGGGAATTCCGGGTGGTCAAAATCAATTGCATCCTGGTTGCGAAATATTTCCCCTAAAACCAAAGCGGCAGGATGAGAATTGAGCAGACTTCGTAGAAAGTTACTTCCAGTGCGGGAGCGTCCCAAAATAATGAATTTTGTATAGGTGCGGGTTGAGGGGAAAAAACCAAATTCCCATGCAATTTCTTTTATTTTCATTCGTTGTTTATGGAAAAATTGTCTCATATTGACCCATGAGGTAACCGATGGTGATGATGGTTAATCCAGAATTTTGATTTTTCTTCTAGCCCCGAAGTGATTAGAGTAAAAATCAATCATGCCCTGTAACAAAGCATTTCGGTGAGGTTTTTTATTTTTCCAACGAGGTAGAAAACTCCATGCTAACAAAGTTCGAAATAATGCGATGTTGACGCCAACTCGATCTGAAAAAGAGGCACGGTGTTTGGAGAGCGTCAACAAGCGATTGCGAGTGGCGTAGTAGGTAACATTTGGGGAGGGTTGATAATTTCTCTGCACGCCTTTGTGCCAGATTTTTGCTTGAGGAACCATCCACACCTGCCATCCGGCAGAACGAGCACGAATACACCATTCGGTTTCTTCCCAATAATAAAAATATCTTTCATCAATTCCACCGACCTGCTCAATCACTTCTCTTCTAATCAATATGGCACATCCTGAAATCCAATCCACTTGGATCGGCTGGATAAATTGTCCCTGATCCTGTTCATTTTGACCAATATGGATTGCCTGCCAACTTTTGGTAATTTTTCCTCCGGCGCTTTGAATTATTTCAGGTTCATCAAAATGGTAAACCAGAGGCCCTAAAATCCCAGCTTGCTGGTTAGAAGTACCAAATTGGATTAAGTGCGAAATTGAAAGAGGATCAAGGATGGTATCTTCATTCAGGACGAAAACCCAATCAGCGCCAGCCTGTAAGGCGGCGTGGATTCCTGCATTGTTGTTGCCAGCATACCCTTTGTTTTCGGTTAGTCGAATAATTCTGGTTTGAGGGTATTGATCACAAATTGCTTCAACCGAACCGTCAGAAGAAGAATTGTCCAGTACCCATGTTACAAGATTCGGATAGCGGCAATTTTGTAGAGAAGATAAACAGGCTAGGGTATCGTCTTTTCGATTGGTGTTGAGAATAATAATGCCAATAAGAGGATCACTCATTTTACTCTAGCCAGACGGCGGGTAAATTTTTACGGATTTCAATATGCTTGAATTTTTGGGACTGGCGAGAGCCAAATTGCTTGACCCACGCAGCCATTGCATTTAATCCGTCTTCCAGTGAGGTGACAGGACGCTTACCAAAAACTCTTTGAATTTTTTCATGAGACGAATAGGCATCTTTGACTTCGTTGCGGGGTGGCAGGTGAAGGATTTGAGGTGACACGCCCATCGCTTTGGCTACGGACAATGCCAGCTCATTAACCGAGTAAGGCTGATCAGCGCCGATGTTAAACACCTGGTTATAGGCATCAGGAATTTGAACGGACTCCGCGATCAGCGGGGCAACATCTTTTATGTAACTGAATGCCCGGGTTTGAGTACCATCCCCAAATATGGTCATCGGTTTGTCTTGTAAGATCTGGTTCATAAAGATGCCAACAACATTTCTATAACGGTCGCCAATATTTTGTTTTTCCCCATACACATTATGAGGGCGGAAAATGATGTAATTCAAACCAAACATGTCATGGCTGACGCGTAACTCCTGCTCGACCGCCAATTTAGATATTCCGTAAGGATCTTCTGGATGAGGGGTATCCTCTTCGCTCATCGGCAATTTGGGACTTGCTCCATAAACAGCAATGGAGGAGGTAAATACAAAACACTTAACTTCGTGATTGATGGAAGCATTAATTAAATTAATACTTCCAAGCAGGTTATTCGTGTAGTTGAAGTATTTGATAAAGTGGCTCAACCCTTCGGCTGCATAAGCAGCCAGGTGAAAAACATAATCAAATTTTTCTTCTTGAAAGATATGATGGATGAGTTGCTGATCTGTAATGCTTCCGTGAATAAAGCCAGCTCCTTTGACGATATTATCTTCAAAACCACCTGAAAGGTCATCCAAAACAATCACTTCGTATCCACGGGCAATCAATTCCTCGCTGACATGCGAACCAATGAATCCCGCACCGCCGGTAACTAAAACTTTTGTCATTTATACCCTCATTTATCCAAAAAGATATGTGTAGATTGGTTTCAGGAAAGAATTAATGGTCAGTTTCATCAAGACCAATGGAATTGACAATCCAACAACGACTAAAATCAGGAAGAAAAGGAGGGGAAGCCCCAATAATTGTGGAAAAAAGTGATAAATTCCCCGCGCAGCGATTATCAAGAAAAGAGAATGAGCAAGAAAAACCCCAAAAGATTTCGGTCCTAATTCTTCGAGCTTTTTACTGAAAGGGAAGCGAATGTTGAAGAAACCAATAAAAGCCGATAAAATTGCTGCGGAATACAGGTTGTCTATGAGCGTCTCATGGGGGCCGATCCATGTTTGACCCGATTGGATTAACAGCCACTCCCATTCGAAAATACCCGCGATGAAAAAAACAACAGAGATGATCAATAAAAGCCAGCGTATTTTGTGAAAATTTTCCTTGATCTCAATTTGACGAAAGCCAATGATTATTCCGAATGAAAACCAAAATATATGACCAATGAAAAACCACCCCGAGTTAATGAAGGAAAAGAAGGGGGTAAGGGGCAGGTTCATACCAATAATCACGGGATAATCCGCCAGCTTTGTAAGTGCTTGTAGCAGGGCAGTGGATGCTAGAAGGATTTTCCAGTTCCAGTTGACCAGTCGGATCAACACAGGGGACAAAAGATAAAGAGAAATGAGTAACGGAACAAAATAATAGGCTTCGGCAGCCTGACCGGTAAGGTACATGCGCAATAATTGGATTAGAGAATAACGGGTATTTTGGAGTGCATTGAAAATGATCATCAGGGTTGACCATAACAAGTATGGTATTGCCAGATACTTGACACGGCTGACAACAAAATTCCAATCTAAGGCTCTCTTTTTGCCAGCGCTAAATGCTGCAAAAAAACCCGAAACCATCAAGAATGCCGGAATACTCGGAATTATCCATTGTTCCAGCGTTCTAAGAAGAAAGTAAGTAGATGAGTATAGTTGAGAGAAGTCCGGTGAACTAAGGGCGGTATACCGATGAACCCACCAAAACATAGCAACATACGTCCACCCAATCGAGTGATTGATGACCACATTAATAATCGCTATACCATTCAGTAATAAAAACCGTTTTGACATAAAGGATCATTCACCCAAACAAGTAACCATAAATTGGTCGCAATTTTGTAGAAAAAATAATTTGCATTCCCAACAAGGGTATTCCAAGACCGGCAATAAAAATCAAGGCAAAAAAGAGTAGATGATTGGGTAAAATCCAGGGGGTAAATAAATAGATCCCTCTTGCAAAAATTTCCATGACTGGAACGTGAGCCAGATAAATTCCAAAAGATTTTGCACTGAGAAAATTAAAGGTCTTATTGAAAGGTAATTTGATCTGATCGCCGAGAGATAAAAAGAAAAGCAAAATAGCAATCTGATAAAACCCATCAATGATTGTTTCCCGGCTCTGGAGTGGACCCTTAAAAACCTCCCACTCGATGAAGCCTGCTATCAAAAAGAAGATGGAAGCCAGACCAAAAACCGTATTCATTCTTTGAAGCGATGGTTTGAATTTTGATAAATGCAATCCCGCCACTATTCCTGCTGAAAACCAGAATACTCTTGTGATAAATATCCATTTGGGAATTTGAGGTAATGATTGGATCAATTCCCCCTGAAATCCCCAAAGTGATAATGTGACCGGTAAATGAATAAAAACTTGAATCAGACCGGTGACAATCAGTAGAACTTTCCAGTTTTTCCTGGCTGCGAAGATAAGCAATGGGGCAATCAAGTACAGTTGAATAATGAGTGGTACATAATAATAGGCAGGAGTTGTTGAACCAATTAATAAATTGGTCAAAATTCGTCCGGGGCTAAAACTTTTTCCCTCCACCAAACCCAGACCAAGAAAAAAGATTGACCAAATCAGATATGGAATCAGCAGTCCTCTAATTCGTGTAAAGGTTTGTTTAAAATTGAATTTGGAGGTATGCCGTCCTGCCAAAAAAGCAGCGAAATACCCGGAAACAAATATAAAGGCCGGGATACTGAAAACAACCACTTGTTCAACCGCCCGTAGAAAATAAAAAGATGGACTCGAGGCGAGGGCTTCGATAGGGATGCTGATTGGGTAACGATTACTCCAGGAAAACATGGAGGTCATTACCCAACCGGCACTATGAAACAGGATCACGCAAAATGCGGCGACACCATTGAGGTAAAGAAGGTTTTTGCTCAGCGGAGATCCTTTTTAATCCTGAGATAGTTGAGTAAATTCCGGTAAATCATCAATTGGAATACTGGTCAATTTTGACCGGAGAAGGTGATTCTCGGTTTTCTCGACGGTTTCAATATACTGCCTCATGGCGGCCAGAACGGGAACTTCCTTACGGTCGTAAACCTCTCCTTGAAGGAGACGAAGGACTTCTAGTCGGTACTTTTTGGATTGAATAAAGTGGGTGAAAAGGGGCAGCAATTTGTAATAAAGTCGTATGAATTCATACCAGACACTTACTCCTGCTCTCATTTTTACTTCGTAAGGTTTGAAAGCAGCTTCGCTGAAATCGCCGGTTTCGAATGCTTGCTGGATGAATTGGGAACCGTATTTTGCCGAATACAAAGCGATACTGACGCCAGAGGAAAAAATGGGGTCAACAAAGCGTGCAGCATCCCCAACCAGAATGAAGCCATTCCCTACAAATTTTTCCATCGAATATGAATAGTCGCCTTCTTGTTTAAATTCGTTAATTCTTCGAGCTTCAGAAAGAGCGTATTTCAACCCCTCATTTGAATTTGCATATTTGTTGAAATAACCCTCTACATCTCCTTTGGATTCCATAAATACTTCCTTCTCGGCGACAACACCCATTGAGGTGATTTTATCGGTGATCGGGATTTGCCATGCCCATCCTCTTTCCACCGGAAGGAAGTAGATATGGATAAAGTCTGCTGTTTCCGGTTCACCGCGATTTACATTCTCAAACCAGGCATGAACTGCGTATTGATTGAAAATTGGATCCTTTTTCTTTATTCCCAACTGTCTACCCAGAAGCGTGTTTCTTCCGCTTGCATCAACAATCATTTTAGCGGCCAAGTCAACTTCCTGGTCTGCAATTTTCACGCGCACGCCAGCAGCATACCCTTTTTCATCAAACAACACCTGTTTAACTGTAATTCCCTGATAAACTTCGCTTCCAAGTTTTTCGGCGTGTTTGAGTAAAAGTAAATCCAGTTTCCCGCGATCAACATGGTATGTGTAGGGTTGATTGATACCTTCTTGGGGAAATTCATCAAACCAAATATGAGAAGCGCCTCTGCCTTTGATATCATGCCATGATGCACCATACTTGTGCGGAAAACCTTCTTTTTCCAAGGTGGGAAGAAAGCCGATTTCCTTGTACACTCGCGTGGAGGACGTAACCATTGACTCGCCCACATGAGGACGCGGATGGATTGCAGACTCGAGAATTATGTTCTTGATGCCGGCCATGGAAAGATAACTTCCCATGACCGAGCCAGCAGGACCACCACCGATAATTATTACCTGATTCATTTTATGCCTCCGCTTAGAGTGTTGAATAGAGTTATTTCAATTCGACAGGGCGAAAATTAACCCCATAAATAAGAATAGATGGGCTTGATCGGAAATTTTTTCGAGAGGTGCATCATCAGTAATGGGATAGTGATACCCATGAAAACTAAAATTCCGAGCAAGATCACGGTTTGACCCAAAAGAAAGGGCAAAACATGGTAAATCAATCTGGCGCAGATTTCAATCACAATGACATGGCTCAGATAAATTCCATACGAATTGGCTCCTAAAACTTCAATATTGGAGGAAAGAAAAATATTCTTCCCCATAACGACATAAGCCAGAAGAAGCAGCGAATACAACCATTTGGTTATGAGGGATGACTGGGAATTAATCCAATCGTTCCCACTTGCATTAATCAATAACTGGAATTCGATCTGTCCAAAAATCACGAAAAATGCAATAAGAAACAGAATCCACCAGCGATGATTTTTTAAAAATGATGTAATTTTTTCACGATAAATGAACAGTGATAACCCGACTATAAACCACAATAAATGGGAAAGAAGGTAACCGCCTTTGAATAAGTTTAAAAAGTTCAATGATTGCGGCAAGTTAACATTCAGAATCTTGAAGTACCAGGTAATACCGGATAGAAATTGGAGTAAAAACCCGATTCCGACGGCAACAAGAGGAAATTCCTTGACGGCACGAAACAGGAATGGAGATAATAGAATCAATTGGATAATTAGTGGAACGTAATAAAAAGGACCATCCGCCTCGCCGAGAAGAAATACCCTGGCCAATTTTGTGAGGGAATAACTATTGCCTTCCATTAGCCTGAATACAACTGTAATTGATGACCAAATGATATAAGGAATCAACAGATAAATTATTCGTTTTTGGAGAAACCGGTAACTCTGGCGGATTGATTGATGATTGAGGGAAAATCCATATAGAAAACCGGACACAAACAAAAAAGCGGGTACAGCAACACCGGCAATCTGATCGGTTATCCTGAGAAAAATTGAAAAAAGATTGGGAGAGAATAGGGATTGGGGGGTGGCATTGCTCACAAAGCGGTGTCCCCAGAAATTGATGGCTGTTATTGCCCAATAAATAGAATGATGATATACGGCAAAAAGGATGGCAATTCCATTGAGCAAAAGCAGTTTTCTTATCATTAGAAAATTATCCACCAGCAGCAGAAAATGAGCTCCACCCTGCTTTTCTGCCAGCCAGAAAGGTTATTAGTGCTTTGCTGCCAGTTTTTGATCAAGATAGCTGCTCAGCGCATTCACGCTCATAAAGTTTTCTATTACCACGTCTTCATCTGGGACGGTGAAGTTAAATTTTTCTTCGATGAACGCTACCAATTGAAGAATTCCGAGAGAATCGATGATACCCTCGGCAAGCAGGTCTTCATCGTTGTTAATCGTCTTTTTCCGGCCTTTGGCAAGTTCGTTAAGAATAAAATTGTTTATGATCATTTGTGTTTCCATTTCCAGTCCTCCGTTTGGTTAAAAATTAAAAATTTTTAATCGCTCTTTCTTGCAATTCCCGCCTGTTGATTTTACCGGTTGATGTTCTCGGAAAATCATCGGATATAACGATTTTGGCTGGAATTGCGTAGTTTGGCAATCGCCCGGAAAGGTGTTTAACTATGTCATCCTCACTCAATTTCTCTCCTTGAACCAATATGATGGCAGCTTCAATTAAATTGCTGCCTTCAACATCAGGCACGGGATAGGCGGCGGCTTCATGTACGGCGGGATGGGACAACAATGCTGCTTCAACCTCATCCAGTTCAACCCGATAACCCCTGGTTTTGATCTGCCGATCCTTTCTTCCCAAAAATTTGTAATTTCCGTCAGGCATTTTTTGAACCAGATCGCCCGTTCGATAAAAAATATCTTCACAATAACCAAACATCGAGCGCCGGAAAAATCCTTTTTCGGTCAGATCCGGTCTTCCCCAGTAGCCTTTCATGACCGTCCCGCCCCTGATCAATAATTCACCGATTTGGCCGTCAGGTAAAGGTTTCCCTTCAGTGTCAATGACCAGGTCCTCTGTGTTTTCACAAACAATGCCAATCGGGATTGGCTCATCGGAGTCTTCCGATAAAGGAGCGACATGGTAGTAGGTACAAACATTGGTTTCGGTAGGACCGTAAAGATTTGAAAAGCGCGCCCATGGGAGTGTCTTCATAAGATTTCTTAGATGCTTGGTTGGGAAAGGCTCGCCAGCAAATAAAACCCATCGTAAAGACGAAAGGTTCTTTGAATCAAGCCCGCCCCTTTCAAGCATTTGAATCAACGCAAAAGGTACGGAATACCAAATTGTGATTTTTTCATCTTGAATCCACCTGGCCATGCTGGCAGGTAATTTGGTTATTCCTTCTGGAATAATGACGGTGGTGGCGCCGGCGATTGCGGCAGCAAAGAAATCGAAAGTGGAAAGATCGAAATGGAGTGGGGCGTGATTACTGATGTGATCAGAGGATGAGATTTGATAAGTTTGCACCGCCCATTCTGCAAAAGAAAGTCCACTCCGGTGAGTGTGCATGATTCCTTTGGGGGTGCCCGTTGAACCGGAGGTATAAAGGATATAGGCCAGATCCTGTTCAACCAGATTTATCGAGGGTTGTGAGGATGGATGACGGAAAATTTGATTCCAGGAATATGAAGGAACATTAATTTCTACGTCATTTTGAATTCCAATGATTCCCTCGAGAGTTGTCTTTTCGATGATTTCCTTGAGGTTGTCTTTTCTGGATTCGTTAGTAATTAGGAAGCGAATTTGACAGTCATTTATAACAAAGATGAGGCGATCAATGGGTGCGAATGGATCTAAAGGCACATAGGCGGCACCTGCCGACAAAATGCCATAAATGGCTACGGCAGAGTTGATATTTTTATTCATATAAATTCCCACGCGGTCACCCCGTTTTACGCCCAGATCAACTAAGAAGTTTCCTAATTGGGCTGAATTTTTAGCTAATTGATCATAAGTTAATTCTTCCTTCTGAAAACGGACTGCTGGATGTCTTGGGCGTAATAGAGCATTTTCATAAATTGCGGAATGCAAGAGGTAGCGGTAGCTCATTTTTTCCTCGCGTATTCGTAAGTTAAACTACAAATCTACTGATCTACTGAATTGTGGAAATCGAAGGATCATTTTCTGTGAGCGATATTGATTTTTTTTCACCCAGGAAATAGGTCATTAATGGGCCGGCGGCCACTGAAGTGATAATGGCGGTGATAAATAAAGAAACAAAAATTCGTTCATCAATTAATCCATTGGAAAGACCGATCCCTGCAAGAATAATTCCAGTAGCACCGCGCGCATTTAATCCACTGGCTATTGCAAATACGCGGCGATTGATTTTCATACCGGCTATTTTTGCGCCTAAGAGGACGGAGAGAAATTTTGAAACAATAGCGCTAAGTAGAATAACTGTGAGCAGGGTAAAGTCAAAATTAATAATAAAATTAGTTTTCATACCAATTGAAACAAAATAGATTGGTGCGAAAAATGCCATGACAAATTGAGAGATGACGGTATGGGCTTGTTCTGCTTCGGGATGTTTCCCCGCAACTACCGCCCCGAGTAAAAATGCCCCTAAAAAGGCGTGTATTCCTAAAAATTCTGCTACGGATGCGACTAATAAAATGGCTAAAGTAGTAAATGCTATAAAACCACTTGGCCACGAGACGGATTTTCTAATGAATCTCAGAGCTTGCGGCGCAAACCTTCTACCGAAAGTCAGCATTAGAATAAAAAATGAAAGGATTAAGAAAATAGTTTGATCAGCGCCGAGAGAAATTTCCCCAGCCTGGGGGCGATGAGTAAAACTCAACATGATTGCAAATAAAGTCCATGTGATTGAATCGTCAATCACCGTGGCATTGAGGGTGATTAACCCAATTTCTTTTTTTAGAAGACCCAGATCCTGAAGAATTCGTATAATAACAGGATTGGCGGTGTTCGCCAGGTTAATTCCAATGAACAATCCAAAAATAATCAAGTTTTTCTGTGCAATCGGTCCCCAAAGGGCTGAGGGAAGCAGATACACCAGTCCAACTCCAAACGCAATGGGAAGTATTGTGCCAAACAAACCAATAAAAAATGCGTATCGGCCAACATGATTTGTGTTTGAAAAATTAATCTCGAGGCCAGCAATGAACAAGAAAAATAGCATTCCCATTTTGATGGACGCATCACGTAAAATACCAACTTCCAAAGAAGATTGGAAAAGCCACTCAAAGAAATCGGGAAATAGCCAACCGAGGATAGTTGGACCAAGTAGGATGCCGCCAATCAATTCACCTAACACAGAAGGTTGTCGAAAGCGCCGCATGGTTTGTCCCATGACTAATGCGCAACCCAACATGAGAGCAATTTGAAGAAAGAACTTAATCAAATCTTGATTACTCATTAAAGTTGTGGTTTTCTCTCGACGGAATTAATAAAATTGCACTCGATATTCCTTACAGCCGCATCCCAACTCCACTTTTCCTGAACGCGCCGATACCCATTTTGACCATATTCAAGTGATGTTTGGGGATTTGAAAGAAATTCAAAAACTGCACGAGCAAAGATTTCTTCGTTTCTTTCGACCAGTCTTCCGCTGATTCGATCCTGGATGGTTTCAAGTAATCCACCTTCTTTTACTCCAACTACGGGGGTTGCACATGCCATTGACTCGAGAGCAACCAGTCCAAAAGGTTCTCGATGTGGGGCATAAGCCGTCAAAACCGCCTGATTATATAATTCGACCAATTTTTCGTCGGGAATGCCTTCTAGGAATTGGACTTTTACACCAAGTTGATTGGCGAGATTGTTCAAGTAGTGAAATTCTTCCGGGTTTGAAAAATTACTTGAGATAACCAATATTGGTTGGTGATGAGGGGGTATTAAAGAGATTGAGCGAATAATGAAATCAAATCCTTTTAGCGGGGTTAATGAGCCAACCGAGATGATCATATTCGTCTTTTGGACCCCCGTAAGGGGTTTGAACTTATCCGTGTCCACGCCCAGGTAATTGACTTCAGCATGGATTTGATAAATTGACTGGACCTGAAATTTCGTATAGCCAGAATTAACATATACATGACCGGCTTTTTGAATATTAAAAAGATCATTACGTTTCGCCATTGCTTTGTAATAGATTAAAAAGGGATCGACTCGGTTAATGGCTTTCCGCAACCTTGTTTCATCTTTGTAATATGGGCGTTGAGGGGCTTGTTCATAAAGAACTCGAAAGGGTTCATGGCAATAGTAAACGTTGGGTAAATCGGACAGGAATCTTATGAGCGAGGGGGTGTTTTCAAAACGACAAGGTTCAACGAATACCAGATCCGGTTGTTGATTGATGATGTCTTGTGCAATAATTTCATTGAGTTTCCTTAGTCTGACCAAATCGGAAACTCGGATAATTGAATTCAATCTTCCCCAAGGGGAACGGAATAATTTCCCGGATCGAAAACCGTAGACATTATGAGACTTTACCAAAGGACGTATGTCGCAAAAATCGTGATCGGCGCTTGAAAGGGAAAACACGTTGATTTCATGACTTTTGGAAAGTCTTTTTACGATTTCAAACAAAGATCTTTTTGCCCCGCCTGATGATAAATTATGATAGATCGCTATTTTCATAGGTTGTCAATTCGAGAAGGGAGACACAGGGGCGGTTTCCGGTCGTAAATTTTCTCTAAATTTGAGGATGGAATGCAAAATAAGGGGGCTAATGGTGTACATCAATCTGATAAGATAAGTTTTACGATCCTGGGGACAGAGGAGCACGGCTTTTGACAACCACTTTTTGAGATAGATTTTTCCGGCTGAATTTTGGATGAGACGTTTTATTACTGCAAGTCTGATCAATCGGTTTTGTTCGCAGGCAGGGATTTGAGAAAAGGCGGGATGAGACATTAATTCTTCAATTTCTTCCTCATTTAAATTTAGATTGATGAACAGATCGTAAAATACATAAACTCTGGTTTCCTGTTTGCATTGATTGAATCTCGGTAAATCAATCATTTTTCGCCGGCAATATTTTAGAGATTGGTTTTTTCTATCGTTCCCGGTTGTAAGCGTAATGTTTGTTTGATGAACGCGGTAATAACATATCTGTTGATTGAGATAACCGAACAGGATAAACTGAGATAAGCGGGTAAAAAAATCCCAGTCGGGTCCAATGACAATCCGTTGATCAAATTCAATTCGTGACGAGAGCGTTTTTTCACTCCGTAACATAACGGTCATGGGTGGGCCGAACACATCGGAAGCTCTCACAAGTTGTTCGAATAGATCACCCTCAAATGGGCCTCGCCTGTAGTTGGAAAGAGACGAAAGAATTTTATCGTTTGAATCAACATAAAAGCCATCACAATAAACCCCATCTTTTTCTGGATGTTGATTCAAGTAACTAACCATCAAGGCTAAAAAGGAGGGATGATAGAAGTCGTCAGCGTCTAAGAAAGCAAGAAATTCTCCCTGAATTTGAGAAAGTGCGTGATTACGGGCAGCAGCTTCTCCGGAATTCTCTTGATTAAAAACTCGTATGCGTGGGTCTGTAAATTCCGCAATGATCTTTCCGGTTTGATCGGTAGAGCCGTCATTAATCAGGATTAATTCCCATAAATGATAGGTTTGATTTAGCAGGCTTGTAATGGCTAATCGGATAAATCTTTCTGCATTATAGGCGGGCATCATTACTGAAACCAAGCCAGCCTTCAACGATGGGGTAAGCGATGTCATTTTCTCTGTTCTATAACTTGATTGATGATAGAGATGATGTTTTCAGCGGTTTTTCTCCACGTATGCATTTCCTCGGCTTCCATTCGTGCTTGCTGACCAAGTGATATCGTTAATTTGCGATCGTTGGCCAGTAACTTTAGCGCGTCAAGAAGGGCTTTTTCGTCACACGGGGGGATGATCAGTCCGGTTTTGTTATGAACGAGGGTTTCAGGCTGTCCGTTTTGACCAGAGGCAATGATTGCCAGACCAGCAGCTTTATAGTCAAATAACTTTAGGCCAGAAAATTCACTCCAGCCGCAATAAGGAGATAAACCAATTTCGCAAGTTGCCAGGATTTCGGCATATTCCTCTGGTGATAACGAGCCAGTAAAGGTAACTCGATCCTCAATGCCCAAATGTTTGGCAAGGGTTTGGGTCTCTTGCAAATCGCTTCCTGAACCAATCATAAACAAGTGGGCGTTTATTCCGCTCCTTAACAATTCTCGAAAAGCATTAATGGCGATTTTCGTGCCGTGCCACGGAAAAAAACTTCCCAGATAGACAATTCTGGTTTCGGCTTGAGGATTTTTATTCTGAAAATTTGCCAACTCGTTTCTGCGAAGCAGATTGACTAAAACGGTTCCGTTCTCAACCACACTTATCTTGTCTTGAGCTACACTCCATTTTTCGATCAAGTTTTTTTTCCATCCCTGACCAGAGGCGATGATGTGGGTTGCTTGTCCGAGCGTAAAACGGAAAAGGGCTTTGGAGATTATTAACTGCAAACCACCCGGTATTTGCCCTTTGGATTTGAGATCAAGCAAGGGGTCTCCATTAAATTCCAGAATCAGGGGGAGCCCCCTTTTTTTTGCAGCAAGCAGGCCTCCGTAGCTCATCCAACTAGTTCTTTCGTATAGCCAATCTATACTACTTAAATTTTCTAAAATTGCATCAGAAAAACGCTGACTTTCATAGTAATTCACATACGGAAGGCGAGAAAGGGTTTGAAATTTTCGAATGGGGCGTTCAAGAAATTTTTTTTGTCCATTCCGAATACTCGAAAACTCTTTTAAATCCTTGCTGATCCAATAATCGTTTCCCATTCCACCGATAAACAGGATTTGATGCCCCATCTCTTGCCATTCGTGAACGATATGACGAATATGATTGGCGGGGCCATCAAATGGGGGAGTGCGAAGTTCGGGGCTCAACTGGGCAAGGTAACCAATTTTCATTGCAGTGCGACTTCTTCAATACTCTTCCGGATATTTTCTCTAACCAAAGCGCTATTACACTTCTCCAAAACGCGATCACGAATATTTTTTTGCTTTTGAATCTTTTCATTGTTAGAAAGATTTTCATATTCTAAAATTTTGCTCCCCAATTCTCTGTCGGTAAAAAAAAGATTCTCTTCGGGGAGTAATTCTTCTGCTCCTGGCCACTGATGTGCAAAACAGTAACAACCACTTACAATGGCTTCCATTGGGGAAACCTGTAGTCCTTCCGAGTAACTGTTTGAGATGAAAATATCCACCTTTTTATAGAACTCTAAAGGGTTTTGGATGTGTCCATAAAAGGTAACTTTATTGTCGTTACCCAAACGCACGGGCAAATTGATAACTGCATCATGGTAATCGAGGAAACGTGGGTGAGCCCCCCCTCCAATATGTAAGTGATATCCTTTTTTATCCAACCCCAATTCATAAAAAGCCAGAATGAGTTCATAGACTCTTTTTCGGGGAGTAAGATGTCCTAAAATTCCGATATTTTTCTGGAATATCCGTGGTTCATAAGGAAATCTTTCTGGATTTATTGCTTCAGGTAGCACACAAATTTTCCGCTCATTTCCGGGAAAACGAGCATTAAACTCCCTCCGCTTTGCTTCACTGACCAAAATTATTTGGTCTACCTTTGACCAATCTACTTGATTGGCCCACTGGTAGAGTTCATAACGATGTAATCGCGTAACAATTGAGGTTGTCTTTGGAAGTTGGGTGGCAAATGCTAACAACTCGCTTGCCCACTCAAAAAAAACGACTTGGTGATTGGATAAAAAATTACGCAATTGATATTCAAATTGTTTTTTTTGAATCCGCTCACGAAAGAACGGAAACTTAATTTTTGGGGGTTCAAAGACATCTACAGCATGATGTTTTTTTAACTCCTGATAGATTTCATCAAAAAAAGCCCATGTTTCGTTAATAACAATACCGATTTTCATACTTTGGATCTTCAATCTATGTAGTATTTATGCCAGAGTTCAATAGCCATCAACGCCCCAATTTTTACGGCATTATTTTTTCCACCCATGTGATCCTTAACAACTTGGCGGATGCTTTCTGGTTTAAAGTAACCCCTTTCCAGAGAAATGGAAGAAAGAAGTGTTTGTTCAACCCATTCGCGCAGTGCAGTGCGAAACCAGGTTTGATAATCTTTGTAAGGACGATGTTCGGGACCAGCGAGCCAACCGAATCCGGCTTTACGTAGGTGCCACTTGATAAACTGGCCATTTCGGATCATGACCTCGCGGGCACAATGGGTCAAAGGTAAGTGATCGCGTGGGGTTGGAATGCGAGCCAGCCGGGGATATGCACGAATAAAACTATCTATCATCAACTTCCTCTCAAAGGCAAGATACGGCGGCACGGTCATCGAAAACTCAACCAAATCATTATCGGTAAAGGGCAGCCGGATAATTGCCCTATCTCTTGCCACAAGGACACCATTGATGGTCATGCGAGGAACGCGTTGGGTAAGATCAAAAAATAATCTTTGGGTTGCCATTTGTCTTACTCCGGCGGAGCGTACTCCCTGTTTGTAATCTTCAACCAGACCATCTCCAACGTCTCTTAAGAAAGATTCAGTGAATAATCCCGCGTGTTCCGGGATGTCAAAGGTGAGAACACGATAGTCGCGGTAGGCTTGCAAATGCTCGTGTATCTCTGTTTCGCGATCATAATCAGCCCAAAATCGAGGACGCAAGCCAAAACCGAACATGGCATCACCCATGAAGCCTTTGTAAATTATCTGAGCAATTTGAGTTTCATCGGCCAAATTGGCAATGGCATGAAGATTGACCAGATTACCCATGCCGTCGGTTAGCTTGACCGCTTTTTCGCCTTGTTTCAACAGCCAGTCAGGCTTCAGTTCAAAAAAGTGATGTGGTGTTCCAACTACGCCGGCCGCCTCTTTTGCATAACGGGCATCATCCGACCCCGGTATACTCCACGTAAAAGTATGAAGGTTAGAAGGACCTAAAATATCGGCAAGAACGGCTAATAAAAATCGAGAATCTAAACCACCTGAAAGCATTATCCCTTTTGCCTGACTGCCGCCGATCTGTCGTTGAACAGCCTTTTTAATTTCCAATAAAAATCGTTCCTGATAAGAAGGTGGCTCACAGAAAGGGTAAATATCAAGAAATTGAAAATGAAAGTATCGCTTGAGGGTTAATTTACCGTTTTGATATTTCAGGATGCTACCTTGAGGAAGCAGATTTACATCTTCGAGTAAGGTATTTTGATGTAAAAGGTGGTCAAATGTGAGGAATTCTTGAATCGCAACTCGATTCACACGTCGCGGCGTAGTCTGATCTACCAATATTCCTCTGACCCCAGAAGCAAACAAAAAATTCGATCCAAAATTTGCATAATAGACTGGATGTAGTCCCAGCCGGTCGTTCATAACAATAATGGTGTTATTTCGATTATCAAAAAATGCTGCAGAAAAAGCCCCATTTAATTTAATTGAAAAGGAGTCGCCTTCGAGTAAGTACAATCCGAGCAGAATTTCTTCATCTGTTTCACATTCAAAATTGTGTTGATTAAGTAAATTTTTCAATGGTGTCGTATCGTACAATTCTCCTTCAAAAACCAACCCAACGTTTTTGTTCTTATCCCATAAAGGCTGGTGATTTTGATTGAGAATCCCCAATGAATTTCTTCCCAAACCCCACCCTTGTCCACTTTCAAATTGTCTCAAAAAGCGATCCTCCCAATCCAATGCAACGGACATTTTCTCAATGAGGGTCTGGCTTTCGTTTGTTGATATATCTTTCTTAAAGCCGTAAATTCCCGGCATGATCATTTACCTTTCAAACTAAAACTTCATCAAACATTGATTCGAATGGCGTACCCAAATACTTTGAGCGGATCTGCTCAAAATTTAAAACCACTTCTCTCAGGTCGTCGCTGGTATTTTTTAAGGTCTTCCCTTCAACGGGAAATGGATCTACACCTAAAAAGTCAAAAACCTTTGAAAGAACTTGATCCCGGTTGATTAGCAAATCCTCGTACACCATTTTTAAGGTGGGCAAATTGAGCTTTTTTGTGAAATTAGTTAATTCTTCATCTGCCTGAATTCTTTCCAATAAGTATTGGTGAAAGACTTGCGGGTCTATTTCAAAAGCAGGCAAGCGTTCTTTTTCATTGTATAAATTCCAATTACCGGTAACATCATGCAAGCGCCTGGCATTGATTCTGGAAACTACGGCTTTGACTTGATTTCTTCGTTGCATTTGGATAATACGGACTTTTTTTTCAATCAACAATTGCATAAAGGAGCTTTTATCCAAAATATCCACTAGCTTGGTCTTAAAACCTACAGCACCATATTTCGTGACCAACGGCGGACTAAAAAATCTTCTTGCCCATTCAATCTGATCTTCTCCGCTTGCCCCTTTTTGCTTCATCACAGCAAAACGTTCATAAACAGATTGAATTTGAGGATGGGATGTCAAAAGGCTAATCATGTAGGTGCTGCCATCCCGTTCTATGAATAATATTACGTATGGGGTGACTTGCGAACGTAAGAAAAATTTACGCATGTTAACTGTCCTCAATTTGAGAATTAAGTAACGGAACCGGGCTTTTCAACACCGATTTCACCAACACGGTAAATGCCCCAAAATTTTTATACAAAGTCGGAAGGGTAAAAAGCGCTTTCCAGGCAGATTTGCGTGCTTTTGAATAGTTGTGATTGTGATAATAGATAAAAGCCTGGTTTAAAGCTGCCATTCCGATAATTTGACGGGATTCTTTTTTCAAATCACTCAGTTCTTCTGGAAGATTTTTATAAATACGTTCTAAAAAAGAAACGGAATCCTCCGTTTTTGGAAGGTCAGTCCAACCAGAAAATATATTTCTTAGTCTCAGGTAGCCTTCCTCGGATAAGGTTGGATCAAGTTTCAGCGCCATTCGAATGTGTTCATGAGCAAATCGAAAATCGGATGATAAAAATCCATGTGCCGCGGCTCTCAAATGCGCATGAGCATAAGCTTTAGGTTTCATTTTTTGCCATTCCTGGCTTAAATTGGGGTTAGTAAAGGTTTTTTCCAAAACGGCTAAATTGGCTGTGGTCATTTGCTCACCGTTACGGGTCATTTGTCCAGTGTGAAAGCGGTATTTAGACACTGCAACTGGAACAACTTCCATGTTACACCCCTCGATGGCTAATCTCAGCCAATAATCCCAATCCTCATAGGAGCGTAGCGTTTCATCAAAATAACCAATTTTTTCTTGCCATTCCTTTTTGATCATGACACTGCCGACATGAAAAGGATTACCCAGAATCAGGTTTTGAATGGGAGAAGGGAGAAAGGTTTCAAATTTTTTTGGTATAACCTTCCCACGTTGATCAATGAGTAAAGCATGGCCAGCGACAAAACCCAACTCTGGATTCGCTTTAAACTTATCCATTAAAAGCTCAATTTTTGGGGGTAAAAACATGTCATCCGAGTCAAGAAATGACAGATACTCACCTGAGGCAGCGCGAATGCCAGCGTTCCGTGCACTGGAAAGCCCTCCATTTTGTTTGTAAAGATATTTGATTTTAGGATTATTGTAAGAATGAGCCACTTCTTGTGTGTTGTCGGTTGAGCCATCATCCACAACAATAATCTCGATGTTGGGATAGGTCTGATTTAAACAACTTTGGATGGCTTCTCCCAGGTAATAACCCTGGTTATAAGCTGGGATGATGATTGTTACAAGCGGTGTGGTGTTGTTTTGCATCAATCAGCGCTTCCGATCAAGAGGCCATCTGAATATTCAACTCTTCGGATCGAGGTTGGCAATAACAGATTGATATCTGTTAAATCTGGAAATGCCTTGCTCCGAATTGATGAAAAATATGCAATAATCGCATCCCCTTTGGTTATTTCATTACTCATCTGGGTCATATATTCCTGGAAATTTGGATTGGGTATCTGCCGAGTTAGATCTATTTTGCGGGGAAAAGGGGCAGAGATTTTACCGGTCAATAAATAAATTCCTTCTGGAGAATTGGTGTAGATAGTTAAATCCGAAGGAATTTGCTTCAATTGATTAATTAATTCGGATTCGCGCCAATTTTGATGCGAGAAACCAATACCCAACTTATGATAATTCTGAAAAACAGATATTCTTTGTGTAAAACTAATCATGCTAAACGAGAGGACAATCAGGCTTATGGATAGAATCTTAAAAACAGGCGAAGTTCTTAATACATTAAAAAAATGTCCAACCCCAGCAGTCACCAATAACCCCGATGCAACAAAAAAAGGGGAAAGGATTCGATCGTCCAAAGGTGTGTTTGCATCAATAAAGGAGATAGAAATCAAAAGAAATATAAGATAAATGATTGAAAACATTATCAGTATCAAGAAATTCCATTTCGTTTCTTCCGAAAAATTCTTGTAACGTTTCTCCAGAACAACCAGGAGAGGAATTGCAATTAAAACCAGGATTCCTGACTTGGCTATCCCCGGTAATCCGAGAGGGATCAAATACCAGCTGGCAATTGTGTCGAGCCCTTGTTGAAGTTGGTTTATCCCGATGGGGTGAAAACCAAAACTGCGGTTGGCAAGGTTTCCACCAATTATGATCGTCCACATTACCCAAACACTCAATAATACCACCCCGGGTGTGGCTGCGTAGACTGCGGTTATAAACCTGTCAAAAAATTTTCCCTTATGATGTAAGAAGATTGCCCCTGTTACTGAAACGATTAGCGCCACACCACTATAACGGGTGAGACATGCTAAACCGAGCGAAACACCACCAATAAATACCAAACTTTTGCTTTCTTTACTTAATCCTTTGGCAATCAGAAACAAACCCGTAAAACCCGTTAATAGAAAAAGCGCCTCAGACCATGCCATAATATGGAGGTTTAAAATCAGCGGACTTATCGCCAGCGGAATCAATAAGACTACGGATAAAGAAGGCATCAATGAATGGGTTAGCTTCCGAAGATACAACCAGAATAGAATCAAATTGCCGCTTAATATCGCTAAATGAAGCCATCGGGTGGATTGAAGAAGAGAACTACCTGTAAGCCCTCCAAGGGAAAGAAAAAATGGATAAAGAGGGGGATAAAAAGTAAGAGCCTGATCGGGAGGATTTCCATAAGGAATGGTTAATCCTTTTGCGGATAATAAATTATTGGCTACCCCAATATATGCAGCCGAGTCGGGAGATGTTCCAATTCCCCATTTTGTGGAGAAAATTAAAAATCCACAAGAGACTAAGATAGCTGTCAGGAGAAAGAAAAGGTTGATATTAGACACACCCGAATTAGTTATTTTTTTGATAGCCATGGTCTTTTGGAAAAATTTTTTAGCGTAAAATCAAAAAGATCATTAAGCCTAAAGTTTTTACAATTGAAAAGGTTTCAGAAGAATAGAAAGAAATTTATTTCCGATACCATTGAACTTTTGGTTTTCCTCAGAAATTAACCAGTACAGTGTCCTCTTTTTCACTATTGTCTGTATGAGGATTTTTAAAATATAGGCTATGGTCTTAATCCGATCCAATATATTCGTACCAAAATATTTTGATTTCATTGGCTCACCAAAAAATATTGTAGCAACCGGTTTTTCTTCAGTCTCTTTTTTCCAAAATCGGATACCGTTTTCAGCGATTAATGAAACCTTTTTACTGTAAAAATGAAAATGAATTTGTTTAGGAAAATATTCACCAAGGTAGGGAAAATTTCCAGTTAAGGGATATCCATAACGTAACAAGTGTATACCAATAATCCCTTCAGTATAGCGGATCATTTCATCACTTAAGTGGTTTTTCCAGCTGTACGCTCGATTTTTATCAACAGGTTGTTCAACTTTCTTCTTCCACGGTACATCCTGACTATTTACTTGCTTTCCTGTAGTTGAAGTGTTAAGCATGGATTTCTCGTAATTTTCTCCAAGAAATTCACATAATTTCTTTAGCTCGAATTCCGTCTCTGCAACAAGGTCTTCAAAACGCAATGTATATGAACATTGATCTTTGGTAAAAAATTCATTACTCAATTCATCCATTCGTTTCCAATAATCAATTGCTTCAAAAAACGTCTTTGCACCCCACGGAACATTCATCAAGGACAATGCTACATCTCGAGGGTCGCGAATTATGCGAATAATTGGCGAATCGGGAAAGTATTCGCGTACTAAACCTAAGTGCTTAATATGGTCGGGTGTTTTTTCTACCCAACGAGACTTTTTTAATGAATGCATATAGGGTAAAACAATCGAGTTTAATATCGCAGGAACCCCAGGCTGTTGATCTTTCAGATACTCATAAATTTGTTGTTCTGATCGATGATACTTTTCTAAAATACTAATCCTTTGGGATGTGTTGGCAGTAAAATTTGTAAAGGTTATTGACTTGATGAAGTCCAATGCATTTTTTGGCCAATGAACAGGATTAACGAGATTTTCTATGTTCTCAAATGCCAATCGTTGGAAAAAGTGAGTTTCTGGCCCGCAACTCATTCGACTATGAGCAGCCAGCATAGCAGAAAGTAATGTGGTTCCTGATCTCTGAACACCAACTATAAAAATAGGGGGAGATTCCATTTTAAAACCTAATTAATCTTCCAGGAATGATCCAGATAAGCTATTCCATTTATTTCATTCCCGCCCCTTACAACAAGGTGATTAGCATTGTTCTTTCTATCGTAGAATGTATACCCGTCAGAATGAAAAATGACAGCATCAAAAGTATAGGCGTTCGGAAGTAAGTTAAATTTTTGAAATTCAATATCAACATAACCATCCCCCTCAAAATCTCCAGTGGGAATACCGTCCACATCCGTCCGAATTCCAGTAACCTGATGACTATTCAAAATGTGTATTACGACATTGAATACTGGATTTTTTACCAAGGTGTTTGTGTGATAGTAGAGACGAATTTTTACCTTATCCCCAACATCAAAGATTGTTTGTTTCTCTTCATTTTCATTCAAAATTTCTAATTCTTGGATTGTTATTTCCCCAGTCCCCCCCCGTATAAAGTCATTATATTGTTCATAGGTCTTGAGTAAGGATAAACGATAAATATCAATTGCTGATTCTGTATCACCATCATAAATCACCTTTCCTTTCTCAAGAGCGATTGAGCGAGGACAGAGATGACTGATCGTGTGTAAGTTATGAGAAACAATAATAATGGATACTCCCTTGTTTTTTAATTCTTGAATTCTCACCTGACACTTTGTTCTAAAAGCCAGATCGCCAACGGATAATACCTCATCTATAAGCAAAACATCAGGTTCTAAAAATGCTGCTACAGAAAACCCTAAGCGCACCACCATACCAGAACTGTAACTTTGTACAGGCATATCTAAGAACTCTGATAAACCGGAAAAGGAAACAATTTCATCAAAACGCTTATTGATTTCCTTCTTTGAAAATCCCATCAAAGATGCATTGATATATATATTTTCACGGCCTGTCAACACTGGGTTAAACCCGGCTCCCAGTGCAATCAGAGCCTGCACTCTCCCGTTAATATTTATTTTTCCTGTGTCAGGTAAAATCAATCCACCTAGCATTCGAAGAAGTGAAGTTTTGCCCGCACCATTGTGACCAATTAATCCGACTGTTTCGCCAGGTTGCACCTCAAAAGAAATATCCTTTACTGCCCAGAACTCATCTTTACGCAAGTTCAGATAGTTTCTTTCCCTCCCAATCAATTCACTTCCCATATCAAGAAGGCCATAATACAATGACCTCCGCATGCTTCTACAAAATTTTTTACTTACTTTATCAATGCGGATAATTGGTTTTGTCATTATGTCCCCAATTTTTCAATGAGTATTGGTAGTGATATACGATAAAGTAATAATGAAAAAAAGAAAACAACAATTGTAAGTATTAAAACGATTGTGACATGAAGAAGATTATCTATATAACCCACAGTTATTAAGTTTCTTGTGGCAATCAGGATTGGGCTGACAGGATTGATGATACTTATCAACGAAAAAGGGAACTTTTCAGGTAAGGTGTAAACTACGGGTGTTGCAAAAAATAACAATTGCAATACGATTGGAAGAGATGTCGAAACATCTGAATATAACATACCAATCGGGGTAATCAATATTCCAATTACTATTCCAAGAAGAACAAGAACAAAAATCCCAAAAGGCGCTAAAAGAATCCCCCACTGAATTTGAATTTTATAAAAGATCAAAACACCTATGATAATGATCATCCTGATGACCACATTGAACATGACACTTAAAAAAGCCGAAAAAATCAAAGCTTCTCGCGGGAAAAAAATTTTTACAATATAAGGCTTTGCGTTTATGGTGGCCTTCAATGGTGCATTTACACTGTCCGCAAAAATTTGCCATAATGTTGTTCCAATCAGGACATATGCTGGATAAGGCAAATTGATCGTACTCGTTGAAATTATGTTCCTGGACTGAAGTAAGATAAAGATTACAGAAGTGATTATGGGAGGAAAAAAAGCCCAAAAAACTCCCAAAAGGCTTTGTCTATATTGTGCGGAAATATCTCTAATAAATAGCCTCCAAGCCAATTCACGAGATAAGAATAAATCGCGGAGAATAGAACTTAAGAGCTTAAAGAGTTTTGGTGTTGATTTCTCCGAACCAGAAATGATGGTGTATTCCATCGCTTGTTTCTTCACAACTCTTACCTTTCTCATTGATGACGACTGTGTTTGTGGCGTAGAGCCAAAAAAGCAACAATTATTAGAACCGGGAAAATTGCGCTTATGTATATATCGCTCCCCGGATTTTCAGTTGGTTTTATTGGTGAAAATGTGGGAATTACGGTTGCTTCTAATTTTGGTGCATCTAATTCCGGTTTAGTTGTACTTGGAGTTTCCTCAACCGTAACTGTTTTCCCTATCATGGGATTAATTATTGGCCATGGACTCGGGGGGAGAGACGGCGCATCGGAAATTATGCCGGTCATAACATAAATTTCATATATCTGACTACCATACCATGCAGCTACAATAGTATTGCCATTTACAATGGTAACGGTTGGATTGGTCATGTTCGTATCTCCCCCAAAAACAGAGGCTATGGTTGGCTTGCTCCAACGTTCATTTCCGAGATATACACTATGCCACAGACCTAACCGAGAACCATAGATGTCGTATCCTTCTCGAACTCGATTGGCGATGAATGTATGTAATCTACCTTTGCTGTCATTCGCAAATTGAACCGCGCCATTATCCCCAATCAAGATGGGAAATACATCAAAAGGGGTTGTCCATGTTTTGCCATGATCATAAGAGTACATTGCACCACGATACGCTCGAAAACCGCCCTCCCAAATGGAAACCAGTTGCCCCGGCCCAAGCAGAGCCATGTTATTCCAATCTCGCTCATATTCGTTTTCCAGGCGAACACTCAAGGGGAATGGGTTTGCCCAGGTTTTTCCATTGTCCTCCGAATAGGTGAAATAAACTGCCTGCCCGTTTCCGGAGCGGTCCCATTCAGTCCATGATAAGTATATAAATCCAGGTGGCTCCAGTAATATGCGAATATTACTCCCTCCCCTTTCTGGATCTGCGAATTGGAAAATGTCTCTGGGTTCAGACCATGAAACCCCTTTATCTTGGGATGTCAGGTAAGAAATTGCCCTTCCCTGAATTCCACCCGTCCCGCTGGCATAAGCGATATGCAGCCCTTGCTCAGGGTTGTATGCTATATCTGCAGAATACTGCTGACCAGTCAGGTTGGCATCTAATTTAATCGGTGGAGACCATGCATTCAAATTGGTTGCTTCCCAACTGGGTACCTGACGGTAATTCAGTGCATATCTTGGAAAATCAGGGAGAGTCATCCAAATTAAATGAATTGTGCCATCTTCATCAATTACAGCACGCGGGAATACTGAGATTGGATTGCCATCACTCAATGGCGAAATATATAAATCAATGGGGCGGCTCCAAGTTTTCCCGTTCCAAACGGAATACATGATCGTGTCCGCGCTATTTCCCGGTGTAGGTCCGGTTTTTTCTGCCCAAAACAAATGGGCCAGACCAGCCGGGTCTGCTAAGAGAAATGGATCGGTTGAAGTCATCTCAGAATTTGAAATATTCACAGGTGGTTGCCAGTCAATATCAGGAGCTTGAGCCGTAACTTTCGTCATGGGTTGAATAAACCATACGAAAATCAAAAACAATAAAAAGAAAAATTTGCTGATCATCATGAATTGGAAGGAGAGTTAAACTGGAAAAGGGGGCGTGATTTTTCTTAAGTTAGCCGGCGGTTTTCTGCCAAATGTGATAAAGAACAATCGCAGCAATCACCAGAAAAGAGAACAAAGCTCCAATTACTATTCCAATAGTTGGATTGATGATTGAAGCGGGCGCAGTGTTAATTACGCGGGGTGTCTCAGTCGGAAATATCGCAGCGGGTTCTTGTGTAGTAGCGTTAATAACGGGTGTTTCCAAATTATTTTCATTTCCAATGCCTGCTTGAGGGGTTTCAAGTAAGGGTAAGTTTTCAATCTGTTGTTCAGTGAAAAGTAAATGATATTCGGAGCGATTATCCAATATATTCATGGTTGTTGCCGATAGTGCCACTTCTAAAAATCCATTGGGTGAAAAGATACCTACCGGCGAGGATGAACTTGAGTTCAAGTCAAACTCAATTTCTTTCGCCTCGCCCGCAATCCAATTGTTTTCCCAAATCAGGTGTTGTAAAGAAACGTTATTATCATTTCCTCTTAGTAACTGAACCAAATGGATACGACCACTCGCGTCAATGGCAATTGACGGTACCCCGATTTTTTCTCCGAGAAGCGAAGGCATGTTTGCCCTAACCCAACTGTCACCCTTACTCGAAGAATATTCATGCCATATTTGGCTCTGACTGCCTGAATTTTCCTGCCAAAACCGATGAATGACACCGTTGGGACTGTGGTAAATTCGACTCCAAATTACGGCTGCATCGGAAATCCTGTCTGGTTCTGTCCAGTTTTGACCACCGTCAATAGAACGGCTGTAATACAAGCCAGTTGGAAACAAACGATTTGCCGCAATTTGGTAATTTACCCAAACCAGATGATATGTGGTTTCATCTAAAACAACCAGTTGCGGGTTGTTAACCGCCTCAAATCCAAGGGTTTTAGCGTTTAGAATTTTGGCTGGTTGTGTCCATGTCAGTCCCCCGTCATTTGAAGTGGTGATGTAAATGCCGCGCTCCTCATTAAGTGGAACGCAATAAATCACAATCAGTTTTCCGGTGGGTTCAATCAGGAGGCCAGGCGAATCAGCAGCATAATTTGAATTTGAAAGCAATACGGGAACACTCCACGAACTGGTCATAAAAGCCTGATTAGATGGAGCAGAAGAAAAATAAATATCCCCCTTTAAACCATCTCGCCAAACCAATAGCAAGTTGTTCGTGACAGGATCAAAATTTGCAGAGATGTGATCAATAAATTTGTTTGGTGATTGATGAATCAGAATGGGTTTAATCCATCGGCCCTGGGCTTCCCGTCGAGAATAAAAAAGGGTATCTGAAGGGATGCTGGGTTCGCCCTCGTTGCCTGAACTCCAAAACACATGTGGTTGTCCCTGAGAATCAGCTGTCATTGCAACAGTTAGAAAATTATTATTGCTTATGGAAACCGTTTCCGGGGAAATCCAGGAGGTGTTCTGCTCAAACCAGGAATCTAAATCGCTCAAATTGCGCTTTTTCCACCAAATATCACCTTGTTCCAGGTCGGCGCCAATCAAATTCAAGTTTCCTTCTTGATCTATGAGAATTTGCTGACCGGTTAGTGTCAAAATGGTTCGTGTTAATGGATCAACCACCTGAAGCATTTCGGATTGTTGCTTTGATTTGCTCCAGCGGTTTCCGTCCCACGCAGTGAGCAATACCTGATCACGATTTACGGTCATCAATATCAGGTACTGGTTGGTGTATTCAATTAATTGGGAGGATAAAGCGCAGCCAGGAATATCCTCCATCATCCGTTTTGGCTCACTCCAGGTTATTCCTTTGTCTTCTGAGTACTGGAAAGATTGAGAGCAGCTGAAACCGGGTTGTCCGTCTTGATAAACCAACATGATTTGGTTTTGAAGTAGTGCAATTTGGACATTATAGGGGGTAGTAGCACTAGGGCGATTTTGAGGGCTGACAACTTCAACAGGCTCTTCCCATTCGTTCCCTCCAACCTGGGATCGGGCAAAAAATACCGTTTTCAATGGCCGATTATCCCAGGCAACGTAAATTTCCTCGCCTTCTGCATCATTGTGAACCGCAATTTGAACGTTTGCCGATTCACGGCCAAGGGCACGAAAATATCTAGAACCATATATCAAGACCGCGGGCTGCCAGGATGAACCACCTGAGCTGGATTTACGATAATACACCCCCGCCGGCCGATTATTTACCTCTTCCGTTTGAATAAAAACCAGATGAACCGCACCATCGAGGGTGACGGAAACATCAAAGAATACAACACTCTCGGCAAGTATGGTCGAACCGCTCCATGCACCCGGGCTGCTAAAATTATCCCCAGTTGCCCGGTTGTAATACAGCTTGCCTTCCTCGTCAATCCAGAAAGCGTGCATTTGATTACTGGATCCAGTGTAAAGGCTTGGAACATACAAGTCGTTTGGGGCGCTGACTGGTTGAGGGGATGTCCAATCCGATCCATTTCCCTGGACATACATTAGATCATCAAACTCATCTAACCAAAAAACATGAAGGAGACCTTGGGGACTAACGACAAAGGATGGGGAAGATGATGAACCAGACCGGGAAAGATTGACCCCCTCGGACCATGTTTCTTCAACCTGAGCAATGGTCTTTTTTTGAATCCCTGAAAGACCAATCATTATTAGCAACACCAATACGATAATTTTTCGATTCATCCCAAGTCCTTTGAGAACCGCGTCAACATCGGTATTTAAATTTCCTTCTATCCGAACACCAACCGATACATCGTTCTTCCTCTATTCTTTTCAACCCATTCCATGAACAAAAGCGGAAGGAAGATAGTAATTGCCGCAATCACCATAACCAGCAAGGGCTGAATAGCCAATAATTGTTTTGTGCCAATTTGGATAACTGTAAAAAAGATTAGATTGATGATGATGAGATTAGTAAGATAAATACCGTAAGACCTTTTCCCTAACCTCTCAAAAAAACGCACAAATGGCATTTGTTCCCTTTTTACAGTGGTCAACCAGATGAGTCCGAATAAGGGCACAATAATTTCAATTAGCGGGAGGGATGTAATGCTCAACTGGGTTGACACTGCAAGTGAAAATAAAACAAGCGTTATGACAATCAAAATAAATACATTCGTTTTATTACTCAAAGTTTGTTTGAACCATTCATACCGAAGACCAAATATTACGCCCATTGGATAGAACACACCCCACAGAGCAAGCGGGAGGCGAATTATCGGTGGAGCGAAAAATCTCGCCCATTCGGGCAGGATGCTCCCAAATATGTCCGGCCGAAGCAAGATAACTAAAAATGCCTGATATGTAAAAAAAGTCAGAAAAATCAACAAGGGGGATTTCTTTGTCAAAGTGATCAGGAAGGGTGCAAAAAAAGTAAAAAAGAAAAGCAACGGAACAAAATTATTGGGGTAGCCAACGATCAAGGATTTTGCATATCCAATTAACGAATCCTGCTCACCAAATAAAAAATATGCAACTACATAAAATACCAAAGACCAGATGAGATAAGGCAAAGCAATATGGAGCAAGTTGTTTGGGATCAGGCGATACATGGCTTTCAAGCCTTTTCCCTGCGCTGCGTAAGCAAAGTAACTGCCGGCGAGAAATAGAAACAATGGCACAGCAAAAATCCCTAATTCTTTTATCGGAATCAACAGAGATTTTTGCCATTGAGGAATGCCCACCCCTTGATTTCTGGCAAACTGAAACCCAAGGGTGATGGAATGGTTAATGACCACAAGCAGTATTGCAATGCCACGCAGAGCAGGGAAATTTCTATTCACAAATGCGCACCTTTATTTGTGACCATTGTTTGATTTTGCGATTTCAGGGGCTAAAAAGCCGCGCTCTTCAAGAAATTGAACTATTCGATGAGCATTTTGGAGTGGGGAAGAATTGACCGTTTCGAGGGTAATTTCGGGATTAATCGGTTCTTCGTATGGATCATCAACCCCGGTGAAGCCGGTTAATTGACCACGACGTGCTTTCGCATAAAGTCCTTTCACATCCCGGCTCTCACACAGGTCTATGGGAGTATCCACAAACACTTCGATAAATCTTTCACTTCCCACCATTTTGCGAACCTCATTGCGCGCGGCACGATAGGGGCTGATAGCGGCACACACAGCCACACCATTATGCCGCACAATTTCACTTGCAACAAAACCAATCCTGAGAATATTTGTATCCCGGTCTTCTCTGGAAAATCCCAACCCCTTTGATAAATGAGTACGAACAACATCACCATCCAAAAGAGTGATCTGGCGTCCCCGTTCTAACAACAACGTGGTGAGAATTTCTGCGGTAGTGGATTTTCCGGCTCCGCTCAAACCGGTAAACCAGATGCAAAAGCCCTGTTGATGCCGTGGTGGATAAACCTGTTGCAAAATCTGGGCTGTTTCCGGACGGGTGAACCAATCCGGTAACAAAACCCCCTTTTCAAGATAATCCTCTCGAACCTGAGTGCCGGATATATTGAAAACCCGTGCACCTTCAGGAACTTTACTGATTTCTTCGTAACGATCTTCATCAGGTAAATAGACCAATTCTTTGAATTCAACTGGAGAAACCCCGATCTCATCTGCGTATTGAGCCAGTAGCGTTTGAGCTTCGTACGGGCCGTAGAAAGGATTCCCATAGCTATCTTTACCCGGGCCGGCATGATCCCTTCCGATGATGAAATGAGTAGCCCCATAGTTGCGGCGGATGATGGCATGCCATAATGCTTCGCGCGGGCCTGCCATTCGCATGGCCAGGGGTAGCAAACTCAATAATGTCCGATTGGGATCATAATAATTATTTACCAATGTGCGGTAAACCCTTACTCGTGTGTAATGGTCAACATCTCCGGGTTTGGTCATGCCCACAACGGGATGAATAAGCAGACTTCCATTTACTTCATCAGCAGCCCGTTTGGTTAACTCTTCGTGTATTCGATGCATTGGGTTGCGAGTTTGAAAAGCCACCACATTTTCATGGCCCATTTCAGAGAGTTTTTTCCGAACTTCCAAAGGTGAAAGCCTGAGATCTGAAAAGTCATGGTTGGCAGGTAAATTAATTACCTTAAGTTTCCCCGAAATATAAACTTTACCCCAATGAAGCATTTCTGAAATCAATGGATGTCGAGGATCCGTTGTTCCCAAAACAAGCCGGGCTTCTCGTTGAGCATCCCAATGGAAAACCTCATTAATCTCCATGATCGCCAGAGTATTATTCCGTGAATCACACAAGTTAATCCGATCGGCAAAGGAGGGCAGGTCTTTTTCGTCAATTGGCAAAGTAACGGGGATTGGAAACAAAGTCCCGTTTTTCAATCGCATTTCTGTGAGGACCCGTTCGTAATCCTCTTTCCCCATAAATCGGTCTAAGGGGGAAAACGCTCCTACTGCCAGTAATTCAAGATCACAAACAGAGCGGGGGGATATCTGGACAGAAGGCAAATGTTTGGATTCTTCTATGAGAGCTTCTCGTTCCTCGCCTTCTGCTAACAAATTGATCAATCTACCGCCAAACGGTGCGATTAGTTCAGTTTGTGTTTTTGTTTTAGTCATTCGATATAATCCTTTTTAATATAAAATTCAGGGTAAGAAGCTATGCTCGTAATATTGGAACTCCATGTTAAGGCAGCTCTCACCCTGTTGATGGTCAATTGCAAGGGTTTATTTGTAAGGGGGAGAGTCGGAGGTACTCTGTTGTCCTCTTCTTTTGTAGAATGTCCAGAGCTACTCGGTGCACTTGATCTTCACTCAGGTTGAGTTGTTCGGCAATTTCCTTTTCCGAATACCCATTTTCAACACCATACCAGATCAGATCCAATATCTCGAAGGGGAGACGGAAGAAAAATTCCTCTTGAGTGCTACCTGCGCTATAAGTATCCGAAGTGGGGGGTCTTTGTTGGATTTCGGATGGAATTCCCAGGTATTTTGCCAATTGATAGACCTGGCTCTTGAATAAATGAACAATGGGACTGAAATCCACACCGCCATCGCCGTATTTCACAAAAAATCCCAGGTCGTGCTCGTTTTTGTTCGCGGTACCCGCCACGGCGTAATTTTTTCTTTCAGCGTTATAGTAAAGCATTGCCATTCGGGTGCGCTGCTTGAAATTTGATGCCGCCATAATTTGTAAAAACTCTGCTGTTGGAATTCGTTTGGTTATTTCTACCCCTTCCGGAGAGACAACCGTCAAATAGAACACATTTAGAGTTTGTTCTTCTAATAAACTGCCCGGGAGGGTGATCTTCGATTTCCAATTTCGATCAAATTGAGGGATAATACGACGGATAGCTTCATCTCTCCTTTGATAACAGCCTGCGCCTTTCAATGCTTCTGATATATCCTCAGTAATGGTATCAATTCCCAGCGAATTAGCCAATTCCATGGCTAGTTGTCTGCTGTCAGGGCTGGATTCCGATTCTGGTAAAAGTATCCCAAGCACTTTCTGGCTACCCAAAGCTCTCACACACAAAGCGGCAACAACCGATGAATCAATTCCTCCACTGATACCTACCACGACCCCACGGCGATGCAGATCCTGGAAAACAGTATTCCTTATCCATCCAGAAATTCGATCTACTTCCTGTCGCACATCCAATTGAAGCGAATTTTTTGAAAAAACGGGTTGACTTGAAATCGTCATTTTTCCTCGAAGAGGCAATTCAATTTTGGATTTTGTCAATTATCTTGATTGGAGCAGATGTTGTTTGATTTAGAGAACCATTCCGAAGAATGAATTGATCAAACAGGAGCAAAGTAGAAATAATCCCCACAACTACCATCTCCTCAATTTCACTAAGCTGATTTTCGTTGGAAGCTTTCAGGAATAGTTTTTTTACAGCAAGTTTATTAAACAAATCACTTTTTTGAAGATTTTCTTCACTCACCAGATCGGCCAGATATTCAGGTTGATGGTTACTAAAGAAAGAGGATTTTATTGGAGCGCGATATGGTTTCTTTTTGCGTTTCCAAATTTCTGGCGGTAGAAAACCACTGGCAAATTTTCTTAAGAGGTATTTTTCGTTCAATCCTCTCAACTTATAGCCGTCGGGCAATCGGTTGCAAAACTCAACCAGGCGATAATCCAAAAACGGGAAACGCCCTTCTACGGAATGAGCCATTGCCGGTCGGTCACCTTGAGACGATAAAAGATAAGGGGACATAAAGGTGACAACTTCCAGATATTGAGCCTGTGCCAGGTGCGACCATTGTTCAAAATCAACCGGGAGATGGATTTCATCGTAATTCATGCTTTCAGTAAGGGGATCCTTAAGAAACCTCAATGATCTTGCGGTATTTTCCCAGCGGATCAGGTGAGAATAGAATGGAGAGTCGGTTTCCATCAACTTACGCTGAAAAAATGCCATCAAGAAGTCAGCCGAGCCCCTTAATCGTGGTATGTCTGGATACAATTTTTTGAAAAGCAAAGGGCGAAAAGCAGATGCCGGATCTCTGGCAACAAATCTGCGAATTTTCATTTCCTTGAATATATCGTAGCCGGCAAGAAATTCATCCGCTCCCTCACCGGTTAGGACAACTTTGTACCCATGCTCCTGGACAAGCCTGGAAAGTAAAAACATCGGAGCCGGGGAGGTGCGTAATACAGGACTTTCGGTGTGCCAAATTACGTCTGGAAACACCCTTCCGATGTCTTCTGGTGTGCACTGAACAACCTGATGCCTTGTGCCAAGATAACGAGCCATTTCTTGTTGAAAATCACTCTCATTAAATTCTTCGTTGCTAAACGCAATTGAAAAACTATCCAACGGGGTTTCAGTATATTTGCGGATAATTGCTGCAATGGTTGATGAGTCCAGGCCACCGCTCAAATATGCTCCTACTGGCACATCTGCTCGAAGTCTGATCTGAGTAGCATCAATCAACAAATCAACAAATTGCTCAAACACCTCAGTCTCACCGATCAGGCTCTGATGATCCTCCGCTTGAAAGGATAATTGCCAGTACGGTTCGATAATCATTTTATTTTCCCGGTATAGAAGGAAATGGCCGGGCGGAATTTGTTTCACATTTTCGAAGGACGTACGTGGTGGTTGCACTGCCCAATAGGTAAAAACTTGACTTAAGGCATGTTTGTCTAATTCGAGATGAAAACCTGGTACCGCAAGGAAGGATTTAATCTCAGACGCAAACATAAGAGTGGTTGAGTCACATGTATAAAATAAAGGGCGTATTCCAAGTCGATCCCTTGCGAGTAATAAGGTTTTTGTGCGGCTATCCCATATCGCAATTGCAAATTGACCATTCAAAAAATTCAGACAATCCGTTCCATACTCTTCATAAAGGTGCACAATTACTTCGGTATCGGTCTTCGTCTTGAAGCGATGTCCTTTTTGTTCAAGAGGAGGTCTTAATTCAACGTAATTAAAAATTTCCCCGTTGAAAACGATCCAAATGGTATCGTCTTCATTTGAAATTGGTTGTGACCCGCCGGCCAAATCTATGATGCTCAATCGCGCACTGGACAGACCCGTTTGTTCGTCCCGATAAATACCAAATTCATCTGGTCCGCGGTGATGAAGTGCCAGAATCATATTCTTCAACACCTCGAGAGAAATGTTGTTGGTTGGTTCATAATGGAATATTCCACTAATTCCGCACATGATTTTCTATCGAAGCTCGGTCTTCTTTATTTTTCCGGATGATGTTTTTGGAAGTTCATCTACAAATTGAACAATTTTGGGAATCATAAAATCTTCGAGGTGGTTCCTACAAAACCGAAGCACATCTGTTTCTGTAAGAGAAGAGTTGTTTTTAACAATGAACGCTTTTATGGCCTGTCCAAGCAGAGCATCTTCCACACCAATAACGGCAACTTCATGCACTCCCTCGATTTTATAAAGGACATTTTCGACTTCCTTAGGTGATACTTTTTCTCCGCGGCTTTTGATGACATCATCTTTGCGAGCGACGAAATAAAAAAATCCTTCTTCGTCCATCTTGAAAAGGTCACCCGTGTAGCATAATCTTTCCCCGGGTATCCTCCCCGGCCGAAATCGTTGTGCAGTAAGTTCCTCATCCCCCCAATACCCACGCATGACATGCCTTCCGCGCACCACCAGTTCTCCAACCTCCCCAGCGCCTAGCCGATTTCCACGTTCGTCCTCGATCCAAACCTCAGTTCCGGGAATTGCAATCCCAACCGAATCGGGTTTCGTATCAAGATAGGAGGGGGGGAGATACAGGGTTCTTTTGGTTTCAGTTAAACCGTACATTGAATACAATCGAACATGCGGAAAAGTATCTCGAATTTTCAAGATATGGGCGGGCGGAAGTGCTGCTGCTGTGTTGGTCATGTAACGAAGACTGGATAAATCGTAATCATCCAAATCCATATTGACCAGCATGGAAAAAATGGTCGGAACACCCGGAAAACCGGTTACCTTCTCTTTTTCAATCAAGTTAAGGATCTGGGCAGGAAAACTGAAACCCTTTTCTAAAACCAAGCGCCCCCCAAAAGAAAAAACCATCAAAAGCTGATAGAGGCCGTAATCAAAGGACAAAGGCAGTACATTGATCACGACATCATCTTCAGTATTCCCGATGTAAGAAGTAATGGAATTTACGGCAAAAATAATATTGCTATGATCCGACATTACACCCTTTGGCTCACCCGTACTGCCAGAGGTGTAAATCAAACAGGCCAGGTCCAGGTCAATATTTCTGGCAGGGAGACGGGTAGGGGGGTAAGTTTTGAGAAATTGTTCCCATGAGAAACATGCTGTGGTTGGTTCTGTGGTTGGTTGGTCGAGAAGCTCTCCTTCTTTAGCAATTACAACGAAGAATTTTATACTTGGGCAAGAAGCACGCATTTCCTCAATTGGAATTTTCTGGTGAGGGGATACAACCAAGGCAGATACACCACAATTATTGAGGATATAAACCAATTTATCGGTTTTGGTGGTGGCGTTGATCACAACAAAGACCGCGTCACATTTTAAAATTGCAAAAATCCCAATCACCAATTCAACGCTATTTTGCATGAATAGCGCAACCCGATCTCCTCTTTGAATTCCATTGAATCTCAGACCGTTTGCGATACGATTAGCGCGGTCTTCTATCTCGGCATAGGTGAGACGCTCATCCCCACATACAAGAGCCACTTTTTCAGGAATTCTATCCGCACTTTTTTCCAGAAATTCCTGAACCAACCGAAAGCAGGTCATTGAGAAACAACACCTTTCATCCGAAGGTAATTCGCCAGATTCCTAACCGAATCGAAGTTGGCCGGAATAATTTCCCGATCCTCGACCCGAACCCCGAATGTCTCTTCGACATAAGCAACAATCTCCATGACGTTCATCGAGTCAACAATACCATTTTCAAGGAATGAGGTCTCTTCAGAGTAAGGATATCCATCGTTTGTAAACAGAATGTTTTCCGCAATGTAGTCTTTGATCTTTTGTTCAATAGGTTGATTCATCATAAAACTCCCAACGATTGAGGTAGGATGATGCTTACGACTCGCTTTTCCCGGTTTGCCACTGGAAATGCTGCAGACCGACACTGATCGCTGATTTCATAGTAGAAAAATCAGAGAAGACCATTTTCAGGTATGTCAAAATAGGGCCAGGTCGAAGTGCCCACTCCCGAAAAGCGCGTTTTTGCCAGTAAAGGAGTTTTTCAGCCGGCAAACCGGGATAATCCAACACGGTGCCTTTGTCCATATCCACCTGTTCCCAACGCGTTCCGGGGCGGAACCAATTTTCCCGAACGACTTCAAAGAAAAACGGCGTTCCAGGATAGGGTGCAGCCACATGAAACAAGGCGATATCCAGAGGAAGTTTTTTCGAAAACTCGATGGTTTGACGAATTGACTCTTCGGTTTCGGTTGGCAAACCTATAATGAAGTATCCCCAATTCTTGATGCCGGCTTTCCTGGCCCATGTAAGGGATCTCAGAGCAGTTTCCGGATAAGCACCCTTTCGTGCATGACGTAATACTTGCTCGCTGCCCGATTCTATTCCCCAGGTCATCAAGAAACATCCCGCTTTTGCCATCAGATTGAGCATTTCCTCGTCCACGTAATCAACCCGGCTATTGCAAGTCCATTTCATGTTGATTTTGGCATCAATCATTGCTTTACAAATTCCGATAACCTGATCGCGATTTGCCGTGAACAAATCGGCATACATGTTCACGTTATTAATTCCCAGTTTTTTCAACACCCACAGTTCTTCAAGAACCTTTTCTGGGGAACGTAAACGAACGGTGTACTGATAACTCACATGCTTGATGCAGTAGATGCAACCAGCGGTACAGCCACGACTGGTGACAATAAAGGTAAAAGGTCCTTTCATCAAAGGCATGACGTACTTTTTATAGGGCAACATTTCGTGTAGTGGAATCGGGAGATCGTCCAGATCCTTGATGAAGGGACGGTTTTTGTTTAATATGATCTCATCCCCCTTGCGCCAAACAATCCCCTTGATTTCATGCATATTGACGGTTCCGTCTGCATTCAGGGCAGGGCGGTATTCAGGATCGTGCTCATTAATCAATTTTTGTATGAGGGGAGGCCGTTCATCAATTTTCCCTTCTAGATGATCAATCAGGTCTCGAAGGGTCAAATCCGGTTCTCCGACCAGCCCAATATCCAGAGCGGGGTAGGGGCGCATTGTTTCTACGGGAATCGGTGTGATATGCGTCCCGAAAACCATGGTTGTCGCCCCTCTGGCTTTTGCAAGAAAAACACCGTACATGTCATTTTCAAGTGTTGGGGCGGTGAGTTGTGAAAGATAATACTTTGGCTGATATTTTGAGATCAGGTTAGCAAATTCTTTCCAGCCCATTCGTTCTGCATTCGCATCAATAATTTGAACCTTATAGGTAGGCACGAGCAAAGCAGCCATCTGAGCGAGCGAAACTTGCGGCCACACCATGTTCTCTCTCGTTCGTCGGCCAACCCGATGTTGAGTCCGAATCCACAAGCCACCATCTGGCGTTGGAGGATTGACCAGTAAAACATCTACAGCGTCTTTACCACGCGGCTGGCTTAATAGACCGTTACGCACGATGTCATCGGCGTTGGGGAATTTTGCCATTTTCAACGGAGCTACTCGATGTGCCCCCAGATTTTTGTATTTCATTTCCATTTGCGGCTTTTCGTTCATTTTTTTTACCTCTCTAAACCCGTAATAAGTTTGAAACCGAAAAATTAACCATTCAAATCTTGACGGATAAGTAACTCGCGCTGACTAAGGTCTTCCAAGACCCGCATCAATGCCCAATAGAGAATAAGTTGAACACCAACAAGAATCATCATTGCGCTGCCAAGCAAGTACAACCAGAGTCTCTCAATTTCCCATCCAGAAATACCTAATGTCAGGCTAACGATACTGAGAACCAAACCGGCTAAAAAGGTTATGCTGCCTAATAAACCAAACCGGCTTTCCAGGGGCTTTTTAAAAATCGGTTTACCAAACAACCCTTGCCGGATATTCTTTTTGTAAAAAAGGGACACCAGGTAATTCGACGTTGCACCGAGGGCAAAGAGTGCCACTCCGGTTACTCCTGCAACCATCCCTGCAAACAAAGCGGCCACTCCCCATGGGCCAATCGTGGTATCCCCGGACAATCGAGCAACAATTAATCCGAAAATTGAGAGTAATGCGAGGAAAATACCTGCCAGTCCCATGATCCCCAAAACCCGAACTGGGTTATAGGCCATTACTGTCCACACCATAGATTGAAGGAAAAGCAATCCATCCCGTATAACACTTAACTTGGATCGTCCTATCCGTTCGCTGTATGGGATAGGAATTTCACACATGCGAATACCTTCATGAACTGCTCGGGTGCTCATGACAGGCGTTAGATTTAACCCGTTTGGCAAAGGATAAATCTGGGTTAAGATTTCTCGTTTTACCACCCGCATTCCGCTTGCCGAGTCGGTAATTTTCTGCCATCCCAGCATGGTCAATAAACCAGCAAAGAAAATATTGCCCACTCGGCGGGTTGCTGGCATTTGACTTTGTTCGCCTGCCATTCGCGAACCGATGACTAAATCCGCGCCATTGAGAGCTTGTTCACAAAGTAAGGGGAAATATTCGGGTGGGTAGGTGCCGTCAGCATCTAAGAAACCAATGAGCTCACCTTTAGCTCTGGAAAAGCCGGTCTTTAACGCCCCGCCATAACCTTTGTTGACTTCATGTTTAATAATGACCACATTGTCATCTTGGTCCGCAATTTTCTGAGCAATAACGGCAGTGTTATCCTTTGAACCATCGTCAACCACCAAAAGCTCGAGATCATCTATGCCAACTTTTCGGAGAGCCGGTCGAATTGACAGAACTCTTTCCATGATTTCAGCAATACCATTTTCTTCATTGTAAGCAGGAATAACAACGGATAAGGTGCACACCTCTTACCATCCTTTCAAAAATAAACCTTTTTATCGGCGGATAATTTGACTTCTCCACTCTCTCGAATGACACGGGCAGGAACACCGCCAACAACTGTATGGGCGGGAACATCCTTTGTAACCACTGCCCCCGCTGCGACAATAGCCCCCCTTTCAACGCGAACCCCGTCCGTGATAATTGCACCCGCACCTAGCCAGACATCATCCTCTATGGTGATTCCCTCCGCAGTAATTCCCTGATCTACAAAAGGTAATTCGGGATTGCTGAAAACATGATTGACCGCTAACAATTGTGTGAACGGTGAGGTGAACACGCGATCTCCAATGTTTACACCCCCTTGCCCTCGAATAACACTGTATTCCCCGATAAGACAATTTTTTCCAATTTTTATTCCTGAGTTGGGTATTCCGCGAAAATTATAGACATGCAAGACGGCCCCATGCATTACGATGGTGTTCTCGCCAATTTGAATTCCATTGGGGCAAGCATGAAGATAAGCCCCCTGGTCGAGGTAAACTCCCTGGCCGAGATGGATTTTGTCTGCAAACCGCAAACGGACCCCATTTTCAATTGCCGCCAGACCATCCATGCGCATAATCAACCGATATAAAACCGCACGAAGTGCGATTCCGATAATTGTCGGCACCCAACCGACACTCAGATATAAAAATTGTTCCAAAATATAGCGGAACGGATTTGAAGCCTGACGGCTCAAATAAAGACGGATTGAATTTTTCTTTGAAGGGGTCAAATTTGAATGATGGTTTTTCAAAAAGGCATGCTCCGCCATTACGACACAGGATCGTAATGGCTATTGCAGTTATTACCCCTTGCCGGATGGTGTGTTACCTCACACGCATACGGTAGGTTTTTTCGTGAAGAGATAAACCTTCTTACTTTTCGATTAAATGTGCAGCGGCCAAAATGGAGGGGGTTAATGAAGTTGCCATTTTGGAGACATAATCCAGGTCTTCTTTAGAGAATTCGCCACCTTGAGGGTGAACAAGGGTGATTGAACCGAGCACCCGATCGTTTACTGATAGCGGAACAGAAACCGCAGATCGGCTCTTGGCAGGATCGCCATCCCAAGGCCTTCTCAACCACCGTTCATCTTTCGACGTATTACTTACCAGCGCTGGCTTGCGGTTCTTAATTACCCAACCTGCCAAACCGTGCTGGCTGATTTCAGCCAGTTGTTCCATTGGGGGGTTTGACACCTGACCTTCACGGACAGTCGCACCTGCAATCACATTTCCCTTTTGATCCAGTAAAATCAGTGTTCCACTGCTTGCTCCAGTGCTACATAATGCAATTTGCAGCATGTAACCCAAACTATGTTCTTCTGTGACAGAGGGAATCATTTTTACATCTGGATTTCCCTCCACATCTTCATTGCCGTGAATTGCGCTATCGAATAAAGATTCAGCCAGTGATTTTGGCTCTTTTAGAGGGGTATCAACCGGTTCAGAGAACTGAGAGACCGTAATTTCTGCCATCCTTAACAATGAATAACAGATGACATGTTCAATCGAAAGGTGCAGGTCCTCGATATGCTGGACATTCTGAGAAGGTACACGAATTTCCAGATTGGCAATTTTTCCAAGTTTTCCACCGTTGTAACCAGTCATACCTACGGTAAAAGCGCCGACCTTATTGGCTAGCTCAACCGCATGGATTACATTCTCAGAATTACCACTGGTTGAAATCCCAATGACGATATCATTGGGCTGAACAAAATTTCTTAATTGATCCACAAAAACATTCTCATATCCATGGTCATTTGCAAGGGCTGAAAAGATGGACATGTTATCGGACAAACCAATCACCTTGAAACCGGGTAAATCAGGGAAGGCGGTATTTTTGGCCAGGTCACATACAAAGTGAGATGCGGTAGAAGCGCTTCCGCCATTACCCATGATGAAAATCTGCCGGCCGTTCAATCGCGCATTGTGAAGAATATGCACCAATTGATCAATTTTTTCTGCAGGTAGTTTCTGAATTGTTTGATCTAACTCTGACATATATTCTCGAATGTACTCGATCATTTCAACCTCCTCCAGACAATGCAGCGTTCAGTCTGCTAGCGTCGGTAATTGAATATGGTTTTTGAACCATCCGGTTCAAGTCGAATGGGTACTTCGCGTAGACCATTCAGCGAACTTCGTACCGCATCACGTTTTTCGTAAGGACAATACAGAAGTAAAAAACCACCTCCACCGGCTCCGGTCACCTTACCGCCTAATGCTCCGGCTTTGCGGGCAGTTTTGTAAATCTCCTCGATTTGACCGTTACTGATTTTGCTGGCGAGTTGTTTTTTGTATTGCCAGCTTTCGTGAAGTAGAGTCCCGATTACATCAATGTTTCCCTTTTCGAGTTCTTCTTTTGCAACATAAGCCAATTCTTTCAACTGACGTAAAGTTTTTTTATTTTCATGAATGTTATCTTGTTGTTCTGAAAGGATGCTTGCCGCTTGTCTTGTAGTACCGGTAAAGTACAACAGAAGGTTTTCATTCAAACGCGTCATTGAAACTTCATCCAACGGCAATTTATAATTACACACCTCACCGCTGTTTGAAAATTCAAAAAATCGCAATCCTCCGTAAGCAGCAATATACTGATCTTGCACTCCTATTGGTTTCTTCAGAATGTCAATCTCAATTTCACAAGCCTCTCTGGCCAATTGTTCAGCATTGATGGAGCAATTAAGGTAAGTGTACATCGCGTGAAGAGCCCCAACAGTTACGGTACTGGAAGAGCCAAGCCCTGAACCGGAAGGAATATCACCCATGGTAGTGATCTCCACCCCTTTGGTGATTCCAACTTTTCTCAGGGCTTCACGAATCAATTCATGTTGGAGGTCATTGATGTCTTCAACAATTTCAGTTCGTGTGTAACCAACGCGCAGAAAATCATCAAACCTGCGTTTTATGGTTACAAAAATGTATTTGTCAATCGCAGATGACAAAACACAACCCCCTTCTTCCATGAAGTAAGAAGGAAAATCCGTTCCCCCCCCAAAAAAACTGATTCGTAAGGGAGTTTGAACAATAATCAATTCACCAGCTCCGTTTGTCTGAAAAACTCGACCGTTTTACTGAGACCTTGCAGGAGTGAAGTCTTCGGTTTCCAGCCCGTTTCAGCCTGAAATTTGGTACTATCCAGATAAATCCTTCGTGTTTCGCCCAACCTCGCAGGACCAAATTGAACCTCTTTTGTGTAATGGGTGATTACTTTCAGACCCTCAAAGATTTGAATCACGTTAGTTGGCTGCCCTGTTCCAAGGTTGTATACATAGCCACCGGAATTTAAAGAGAGAGCAAGGCGATTGGCTTCAGCAACATCGTCCACAAAAACAAAATCCCTCTCCTGCAATCCATCACCATGAATAGTAACCGCTTCATTGCGAGACATCTGGCCAGTAAATATGGCTACTACGCCGGCTTCACCTTTGGGATCCTGACGAGGACCATACACATTCGGGTAACGAAAAACGACATAATCCAATCCATACATCACGCGGTACATGTACAAATAAAGTTCAGTCATGTACTTGGTCGCACCATACTGGCAAATCGGCTGAATGGGATGTTCCTCGTCGCAAGGAAGATACTTTGGCTCGCCATAAACCGTTCCTCCAGAGGAAGCATAAATGAATTGCCGTACATCATATTTACGAGCGCATTCCAACACATTCAGAGATCCCTTCACATTTACATCCGCATCATAGAGAGGATCAGCGACAGACCGCCGTACGTCCATCTGAGCCGCATGATGATTGACAACGTCAGGGCGCTCCTTCTCGAATATCTGGGAAAGGTTTGAACTGCGAATATCCAGCTGATAGAAAGTGGCTGCAGGATTGATGTTGGTGTATCTGCCGGTCACCAGATTGTCTACAATGACAACATCATGCCCATCTTGAAGGAGCAAGTCAACTACCGTTGACCCAATAAAACCAGCCCCGCCTGTTACAAGAATTTTCATGATGGTTAGCCTTTCTAATATGCACCGCGTTTGCTAAGTACAGCGGGTATGGTTTGGATGATCAACTGAATGTCCATCCATATGTTCCAGTTGCGTATGTAATACATATCAAAACGTACCCGTTCTTGGTAACTGACATCCGAACGGCCCGAGACTTGCCATTTTCCGGTGATGCCGGGTTTTACAGTCAGCAGATTGATTCCCCATTTTTTATACTCTTCCAATTCAGGGGCTGTAATCATTCGTGGTCCAACCAGGGACATCTCGTTTCTCAGAACATTAAACAATTGAGGAAGCTCGTCCAGACTGGTTTTTCTTAAAATCCGGCCTATCCGGGTAATTCGAGGATCGTCTTTGATTTTGTGGTATCTGACTAATTCCTCTTTTTTTTCTGGATACTGTTCTAAAACATCATCCCCATTGATGACCATGGTTCGAAATTTGAAGGCATCAAATTCTTTCCCATTTACTCCCAGAACACGCCTACGATGGATAACCGGGCCGGGAGAATCCAGTTTAATGGCTACAGCAATGAGTAGAAGCAGAGGGGATATCAATATGAGTAACGGGATAGACACCCCATAATCTAATGCAGCTTTTAGCACTTGTTCACTACCGGTCAATCTCACTTTGTTGACTTCCACAAGTGGGACCCACGCAAATTCCCGAACGCTCAAACCTGTTGTGATGATCTCGTAAAGGCCGGAAGATATTCGCAATTTGGCTTTATCCGAGGTTCCGAATTTTTCAAAAATATCCAGTAATTCTTCGCGGCTTAAGGCACTGCTTGTGAGAATCACTTCATCAATGCAATGCCTTTCGATCAAGTCCCCCAATTGTCGAATATTCCCCAAGGTTTTAAGTCCTTTATCGTTACCTGTTGGATCTTCTGTATTTGTGACAAATCCAAGCAGGCTCAATCCCGAATGACGAACATCGCTCAATTGTTGAGCCATTTCGGCAGATTCCTGGTTGTACCCTACAATTACAGCCCTTGACAAGAAGTAACCATAAGTTCTCAAGAAGTAAGCCACACGCCGGAGCAGAAATCTTCCCAACGCCGTAAAGAAAAATGCCGAAAGCCAAGCTATCAAAATCCAACCCCGCGCAAATACAATGCGAGGCTCAAAATAGCCAACTGCAATGACAATAATCATCGCAAGGGTATTTGCTTCAAACAGCAGATGATATTCTCGCACCCCGCCAAGTAAGTTCTCCCGTTTATACAGACCCCTCAGTAGAAAAACTGCCAGCCAGGTGGGTATAATCAGTAAAATTAATCCTTCATAATAGTCAACAGATGTCAGGGCTCTTGGATCGAATATGGGCAAGGTCAACTCAAACCGAATTAAGTAAGCAAACCGGAGACCCAATCCAATATTCAAACCATCGCTGATCAACAATATCACACTAAACAGCAACCACTCCCAATAGCGTGAACGAGTTTTGGTAGCAGTAGTAGATAATAAAGTCTTTTCACGGATTTGGTCTTTGGTTAATTCTTTTTCGGTCAGGTAAGAGGAACGCATAAAGACCACCTTATCGAATTTCACATAAGCCGATTTGGAGAAGTTCTAAAGGATTGATAAATTTCCAAAATTCGGCGAGATAATAAAATTAATAATCTTTATAAAAATTGTACAACACCCAAAAGCCCAGTCAATCTTTTATAAACAAATTCTAAAAAAAGAATAAGAAATACCAAACCAACTATAAGAATTGATGCGTAAAAAAGTATTATGAAAAGTTCAGAAAAAAGGGGGAGGGGGGATTAATAGATTAAATGCCACGAATAATAAAGTCTTTTTGGCAGTTTTTTCCCGATCGAAACCATTCAAAAATGTGTTTAAATCACGTGAAAAACGATTCGATGAATCAAAAATGAGCCAATGGGGCATGGATTAGATAAAATATATACCCAATATAATATATCTTATCATGGGTTATACAAATGTTTTACCCTTTTTGTGTGTCCAAATGGGTCTATTTAGCCACAATTCGGCTTAGGAATCTTCTACCCAGCCAAACTTTTAATGAAAAACCCTGCTTCTTCTAAAGCCAATCGCACTCTCCAAACAATTTCTTTAGCACTCGGAGAATCTCCGTGAATACACAGTGTGTCCACCTTAAGGGTTGTGTTTGAATTTTCCGATTGGATTGCAATCCCCTCGCTTGCCAAACACACGGCTTGTTGAGCAGCTTTCAGCGGATCATGGATGATTGAGCCAGCCCAACCGCGTGGCATTAACCTTCCATCTTGAAGATAACCACGCTCTATAAACCCCTCATTTGCCGTTTTCATACCATATTCCAACCCCATTGTTACCAAAACCGACCCGGCCAGACCGACAATGATTAATTCACGGCTAAAACGCCTGACTGCAAGGACAATGGCCTTGGCTACTTGAGCATCCTCGGCTGCCTGATTGTAAAGCGCTCCATGTGGTTTAACGTGGGTCATTTCTGCGCCACTCGCCCGAACGAAACTCCACAAGGCTCCAATCTGGTACAAAACCATCGCTTCCACCTCTTCTGGTGCCATTTCCATCTTACGCCGCCCAAAACCTTGCAGGTCCGGATAACCGGGATGTGCGCCGATTGCCAGATGATGTTTAACCGCTTTCTCGACCGTTTTTTGGATTACAACTGGATCACCCGCGTGGAAACCACACGCCAGATTAACTGAACTCAGAAAAGGCATCAGATCTTCGTCCATTCCCAATGTGTACCGTCCAAAACTTTCACCCATGTCGCAATTAAGATCAATCGTTTTCATTGAATAGATCCAGCCCTTTCCCAAAGTTCCGAGTTGTATGGATCAGTATCCAAAAATTCGAGCCTTCGACTCAAAACCATATACGCTTCTCTTGCTTGTTCAGGAGAAACCGAGCAAAACTGAATCTGACTTCTGAGAGGTTCGCATTGCGCTAACAGGGGTAAATCTGCCCGTATCACCACACCTATAATTGGATAACCACCGCTGGTTGGAGAATCCGCCATCATGACAATTGGTTCTCCATTGGGGGGAATCTGAATTGCCCCAGGGAGCATTCCCAAGGAGATCAAATTGCCCGAGAAATTCACTGTTAATGGTTCGCCTTGCAGTCTGTACCCGCTTCGGTTAGACGAAGAAGAAATCACATAAGTTTTCTGAAAAAACGAATTATAAACATCTTGATTGAACCAACTGGAGTGCGGCCCAACCACAACTCGGATAACAGGATCGGGTTGATAGTATTGAATCGCCTCGATTGAAAAAGAACGATCGCGTATCCCTTCCTGGCCCTTTACGGGTTCGCCAATTTTCAATTGATCCCCCTTCATGAGAAAGCGCCCAAACCCACCGCCGAAACCACCCACCAGGGATGTTGAGCGCGACCCCATGAGAGGCTTTACATCAATTCCTCCATGAAATGCAATGACTGCCCACATCCCACCCCCTTCGTGATCAACTTGGACGATTTGACCCGATTGCACTGCGATGGATTGCCACAGGCTCATCAATTGTCCATCCAGTCGAAGAGAAAACCCTTTCCCACACACGGCCATCAACAAATTTTTCAACGCTCGAAATCGAAAACCGCCCAATCCGATCTCAATACACGCCAATTCATCTGGATTTCCAACCAGCCTGTTGGCTGCTCGCAAGGCGAATTCGTCCATTGCACCGCTGCGCGGTACTCCAAACTGTCCCCAACCATATCGCCCCAAATCCTGGATTGTCGAGAAATAGCCGCCGTCTAAAATTTCAATCATGGCTAATGATGTCATTCCCAACAGGTATAAATCGTAGTCGGTCCCCTGGTTTGAGCAAAAAATAGGGAGCTTCTTCAGGATTGAACAATTGCACAGGAGTCCAACCAATCAATTGCCAGCCGCCAGCCGATTCGTTTGGATAAATTCCAGTTTGATTTCCAGCAATGCCCACCGAGCCGGCTGGTACACGGGTTCGGGGTGAAGAAAGACGCGGGGTGGCAATCCTTGGATTCATTCCGCCAAGATACGGAAAACCGGGACTAAAACCCATCATGAATACTGTATATTCCCCCTCACTATGAAGGCGGATTACCTCGGCGGGAGTTAAGCGGTTGTATTCAGCCACAAAATCCAGATCAGGCCCATCATCTCCCCCATAAATTGTTGGTATCTCTATCATCTTGCCTGGACGATAGAATGCCATCTGTATTCGATCTAGCCCTTCAAATATCATATTGTAAAGAGTATCTAAATCAACCTGAAAAGGGTCAAATTCGATAAGCAATGAGGCATAGGCGGGAATCAATTCCCTGATTCCATGGATATTTGAAAGGCGCAACCATTCACTTAAGTGGTGAACTCGCCGATTCACCTCGAAATCAATTTTATCTCCAAGAATGACCAGCAATCCGTATTCACCGAATGGCTCAATGTGAAAATGGGTTCTCATGGAATTAAACCCGATTTTGCGTTTGTGTTCAAAACGCGCGATCAAATAGGGTCAGCGCCGCACGTGACCGTCACCCACAATGACCCACTTGTATGATGTAAGTTCCTTCAATCCCATCGGTCCACGCGCATGAATTTTTTGCGTCGAAACCGCAACCTCGGCACCCAACCCCAATTGTCCTCCATCAGTAAACCGAGTACTGGCATTAACATAAACCGCGGCCGAGTCCACTCTTTGGATAAACATTTCGATATTTTCTGGGCTGGTGGATAGTATACCATCGGAGTGAGCAGTTGAATGCTGTTCAATGTGCTCTATGGCTTCATCTATATTATCCACAATTTTTACCCCAAGCACCAGAGATAACCACTCTGTATCAAAATCCCCTTCCCCTGCCACTTGATATTCCCTCGATGGTTGTAAATTGAGCAGCTCAAAAACGGATTGATCTAAACGAAACGTCACGCCGGCATTACTCATTTGCTCAAAAACCTTGGGTAAAATTGTGTGAGCGATACCACGATGGACAAGCAATGTATCCAAAGCATTACATACCGTTGGTCTTTGAACTTTCGCATTGAAGATGACCTCAACAGACTTTTCAACATCAGCGCTTTCATCAACAAACAAATGGCAGATTCCGATACCGCCAACGATTACCGGTATCTGGCTATTTTCTCTACAAAATTGATGTAATTTTGCACCACCGCGAGGAATAATCAGGTCAACATAGGATGGCATCTTCAGTAAATCCAGTACATAACGACGCTCAGGACTTTCAATCAATTGAACTACCTGTGAAGGTAAACCCTGCTTTTGCAATGCCACCTGTATGATTTCTACCAATGCCCGGTTGCTCTCAATCGTTTCACTCCCTCCCCGAAGAATAACCGCATTACCAGACTTGAGCGCAAGGCAAGAAACATCAATTGTCACATTTGGTCTGGATTCGTAAATCACTCCCAAGACCCCGATTGGTACCCGCAGTTTACGAACTTGCAGCCCGTTTGGTAACACTTGTTCATCCAAAATCTCTTTGAGCGGGTCAGGCAGGTCTATGACTCGTTGAATATCGGCTACTATTCCTTCCAATCGAGAAGGAGTAATCAATAGGCGGTCTATCATTGCATCTGAAAGACCCTGCTGACGAGCATTTTCCACATCTTTTTCATTGGCCGCCAATATATTGGTTTGTTTCTCTAACAACAATTGGCCAATATCCCGTAAAACATTATTTCGTTGTTCGGTCGGGGTTATTGAAAGTATCCTTGCACTAATCCTGGCTCGTTTTCCGATTTCACTTAAGTCAACCATTGCAATTCCTCTCGATGGATTGGATCATCACTAAATTATTGCGGTGGATTACCTCATCCCCGTAGGTGTACCCTAAAATTGTTTCTATTTCGGTGGATTGGTGTCCGATCAATTTTTCCAAATCACGAGCTGCATAATTGGTAATGCCCATTGCAACCGAACTGGCCTTTCCGCACAACACTTCAACGGCATCCCCCCGTTCAAAATCCCCCGACACTTTGGTAATTCCAATGGGCAATAAACTCCGTCCTCTAATCAGAGCCAGTTCTGCACCTGCATCAATGTAAATTTCTCCGTTGCCTTTTGCGGCAGTCAGAATGTATCGTTTTCTTGCTTCTATTTTGTTTAATACAGGTGAGAAATAGGTACCGATTGGCTCGTTATTGACTATGCGCAATATATTAAGTGGCACACTTCCGGAAGCGACTACGACAGCACAGCCTGAGCGACGCGCCAGATCAGCTGCTTGAAGTTTTGTAATCATACCACCTGTACCCACCCCACTAACACTGCCACCAGCCGCAGCCCATATTTCAGGAGGTATTTCAGCGCTCTCGATTCGACCGAATAGCCTTGCATGAGGATTTCGACGTGGGTCTTGATCATAAACGCCGTCCTGATCGGTCAGTAAAATCAACAAATCCGCCTCGATCAGACTCGCCACCTGAGCAGAAAGATTGTCGTTATCCCCAAAACGGATTTCTTCAGTAGCGACTGTGTCATTTTCATTGATGATGGGTATAACAGATTGATGGATCAGCGCCTCAAGGGTGTTGCGAGCATTCAGGTAACGCCGCCGGTCAGTTAAGTCTGCTCTGGTGAGCAGCACCTGGGCAACTTTTTCTTCGTAGATGGCAAAAAAGCGTTCGTACATTTCCATCAAACGAGGTTGCCCAATTGCAGCCAGCATTTGTTTCGCGGGTATGAATTTAGGTAATTCAGGATACCCTAAAGCCTCTCTGCCGGCGGCGATTGCACCCGAGGAAACCAGCAAAACCTGAATCCCGCTTTGTTTTAATTGACAAATCGCTTTGACCAGATCAATCACCCTCGGGGGCGAAATGTGCCTTCCGCCCGCTGTAAGTGTAGAAGATCCTACTTTTATTACGACTCGCTGATAATTCATTGGGCTTGTTCGATCCTAAGAGATCAGTTTCAATAAAGCCTTGGCAGCCATCAAAGGACCTTCCTGTTCCTTACCAGGGACACCCAGTTGGGTTCTTAATTCTCCGACAAACACATTCTGTTTAAATAACTGATCAAAATATCGGACAGCCAATTCTTCATGCAAATCCTGATATTGAGGCGGGCCGAAGATATTTGCAAAGTAACTGTGCACCAGACCCTTTGTGTTGGTAGTCCCCTTACTCATTACCGCTCCGGAGCGGAACACTTCAAGTGCATCTTGAGCATTTTCAAAACGGCGAATAATCGGATAGTCCTGATCAACCACCTCGTAGTTATTGGCATACAAGAATACATCCACTGGGTAGCCGCGCATGACTTCATCATACGTCGTAATCGGGATAACTACCCGAGCGTTGGTCTGATCCGGATTCATAATAATCGTGCGGTCAATTTGCCCCCACGCATAACCCGACTGAAGGTCATCCAATCTCACAAACGCCCCAATTTCTGTACCAAAACCTGCAACTTTTCCACTCGAGTCAATTTGAAGAGAGCCCATATCATCTGCAATGGGAATTAATTCTTCAACCTCATCACCGGCAATTTGTCGTAACGCTTCCAGAGTTTCAGATTTTCCAGCACCTGTGTCTCCTACTATTAACACATTGGATTCTTTGCCTGAGCGCATGCGTATGTGAAAATAAGCCCCATGATAAGGCAGTCGGCCTCGTTTCATCACAATAATATTATGCAAGGTCAACACCATTTTCTTTAGATAACCAAAATATCCAAATTCATCTCGACAAGGCACGGCAGCTACCAGCATGTGATTTTCTTCGTCGTCGTAGAAGATGGTTTGATTTTGCCCCTCCATCAAGCCGGGAATCTCCGGTACACCAAACAGATAAATCGCATCCGGCTGTTGCGTAATCTGGTCACTCTCGGCCAGCTCAAATAAATTACATAAAGAAAATCCCAGCTCAAAGAAGCGCATCGAAAAATAGATCATGACAACCAGATCACCAACCTTCGCTGGATAACAGACCCATTCTTCCGGATCCAAATGCAACCCCCGTACCGGATTGAAATTTACCCGCTCGAACATGCCTTTTCTTTTGTTTGAAGGTGAGTTGAAAATCATTGGCGGGTAAATCATGATTTGTCGGATAATCGAGATGTTTTTTAAGGCGGTATAATCGCCATTCGGGTATGGAATTGGCGCAGGTAATGCAATTGCGCCAATTTCGACGCCCGCACTCACCTGCCGATAAACACGCGGATGACTTCCGGTAATGTTTTCCTGAATATCCCGATAAGTGCTGCGCACAACATGCATCAACCGCTCAACCGTTTCGGCAAAGGTGCGGTAAGGACGCCGATCCATTTCATCCAGCGTTCGATCGCAAATCAGGACACGATGGAGACTCCGCCAGTAGTTGTATAAATTTTCAACAAAATCATAGATTAAATCGCGTTCGGTCAAGAACTTCCTGGCCGGTTCATGAACTTTAATCACCAAATCGGCGGGTAACTTGACCAGAAAGCGAAAAGTATCAATCATTTCGGTTATCGCCTTTTCGGAAACCTGACGATTTGGGAACAAATTCAAGAATCGGGATTCTCGCTTTTGTAAATGGCGTATAAAATCCCACAATACATCCCGGAACAAAGGACTGGTGAGCAGCTCCTCCGAATTCTCACAAATCTTCCCCCGTAATCTCAAAACAACTTTACCATCGTACATTTGATAGGTCAATGCTTCCATTTTTGCTCCTCGCCTGAGTGAAAATTTTGAAATATGTTTATTGCTGTCAAATGATCCCCACCCGCTCTTCTAACATCTGAGTCGTCAAGGATTTCGGGCGTTCAATCGGCTTGCCCAATGCGCGTGCCCAAATCGCATGGGCAGTCAGCCCTAATAATCGGCTTACGCCAAACAAAACGGTGTAAAAATCAACCTCCCGCACCCCGTAATAATACTGCAGACAGCCGTTGATTGCGTCCACATTCGGTCTTGGATTTTTGATCTTCCCATTTTCTCCCAGAATGGAAGGGGCCAGGCGGTAGACCTGCTTAACCAATTGGAATAATGGATCCTGAGGCAAAAATTGTTCCGCAAATTCCATTTGGGCGGTGAAGCGTGGATCAGTTACCCTCAATACCGCATGGCCGTAACCAGGGATCACATAGCCCGCCGACAACTGATTGCGAATGTACCCCTCCAATTCTTCGTCTGAGGGTAACCTTTGAAAATGATCATACAAATTCAGCAGCCACCGAATACATTCTTGGTTGGCAAGCCCATGCAACGGGCCAGCCAGGCCATTCATTCCAGCGGCAGAAGAAAGGTAAATATCGGAGAGCGCTGAACTGACCAGATGGGAGGTATGAGCGCTCACATTGGCGCCTTCGTGGTCAGAATGGATGACAAGATACAAACGCATCAATTCCTGGTACTCCCAATCCGATCCTTTACCAATCATTTGCGCAAAACTGGCACTCCAATCCAGATTGGGATCTGGGGGTTCTACCTTGCCGTCCTTGTACTTCCAGCAGTATATGAACGCAGCAATTTGAGGAATTTTCGCCGTCAGATTCAAACTATCTTCTAAATAATATTCCCAATACTGCGATTTCTGCACGCCTTCCAGGTAAGCTCTGGCAAAGAGAGATTGTGGCTGCAACGCCATAATTGCCTGACTGAAAAGCGTCATCGGATGGGTTTCAGGGGGCATTGAACAAATAACGTCCCAAACATATTGGGGTACTTCTGACCGGCAACGCCAGATTTCTTCCACCTCTTCTGCTTCTTTTTGGCTCGGCAATTCGCCGGTCAAGAGCAAGTGATACAAGCCTCCCGCCAGCGGCATTCGAGAGTTTTTTGCTTTTGGTAACAATGACAAAACCTGAGAAATCGTGTACCCCCGTAGACGAATCCCCTCATAGGGATCAACATAAGAAATATCACTGATGCTGATTTGCACACCCCGAATACCGCTGAGGATTTGTTCTATGGTTACCTCTCCAACCACAAAGTTGCTATATTCTTTTTTCAACCGCTGAATCCGCTCCATCCATCGCGGTATCTGTTCTTGAATTTTCTCCTTGATAATCATCCCGACTCCCACTTGTTATGAGTTAATGACTCAAAATTTGAGAAAGAAAAGCCCGACTGCGCTCATGAGCCGGCTGGCTGAAAAACACCTCCGGGGTTGCCCGTTCGATTATTTTTCCATAATCCATGAAAATCACCTCATCTGCGGCTGCGCGGGCAAAACCCATCTCATGTGTTACGACCACCATCGTAATTCCCTCTTCAGCCAGGTTCAGCATCACATCAAGAACTTCTTTGATCATTTCCGGGTCAAGTGCACTGGTGGGTTCATCAAACAACATAATTTTCGGATCTTGAGCAAGCGCACGGGCAATTGCAACACGCTGCTGCTGTCCACCCGAAAGTTGAGCCGGATAGGAACGGGCTTTATCCGCAATTCCAACCCGCTCTAGATGATGCATTGCAATTGCTTCGGCTTGAGATTTTGGAATTTTGCGGACAATTCTTTGCGCCAAGGTCACATTCTCTAAAACGGTTAAATGAGGATAAAGGTTGAAATGTTGGAACACCATACCAATTTGGGAACGAATGGCGTTCAATTGTCTTTGATTTCCGGTGATTTTCTGCCGCTCGATCCAAATCTCACCTTCGGTAGGAGTTTCCAAATGATTTATACACCGCAAAAGGGTGGATTTACCCGAACCGCTCGGGCCGATGATGACAATCACTTGTCCTCTACGAACCGTCAGGTTAACCCCATCCAACGCTACCAAACGCCCAAATTTTTTCCTGAGATTGATCACTTGAATCATTTCATGCGTTGCGTTCATCTTGTCTTACTCTTCTTTCTATCCATTTGACCAAAGCCGATAACACTACCGTCATCATCAAGTAAAGTACTGCAAGGGTGACATAGGCTTCTTGATATTGGAAAGACCTGCCAGCATACAACTTCGCGATTTGGGTAATATCCCTCACTGCCAGTACCGATACAAGCGAAGAATCTTTCAACATTGAAACGAAATCATTCCCAAGAGCGGGTAAAACATTCCGAATTGCCTGCGGAAGGATAATAAAACGCATTGCCTGCCAGTGCGTCATCCCTTGTGCGCGGGCAGCTTCCATTTGGCCTCTCCCGATGGATTGAATTCCAGCCCGGAAAATCTCCGCCTGAAATGCACCATAAGTGACAGAAAGAGCAATAATAGCACGGGTCGTCATTGGCACTGAGCTATTTTCCAGTTGTATCAACGGCTGGGCAATCAATTGCAAGCCTATTTGGGAAAACCACTCCCCAATCTGGTTCAAGAGACCGACCCCAGCAGGAACACCCACAAAAGCGATGAAAAATATCAGCACCAGCATGGGTATTCCGCGAATTAACTCTACATACAAAGTACCCAGGTTTTGAATTACTACATTGTGCGAAATACGCCCCAGGCCAGTAAATAAACCCAAAACCAGGGCAATTCCATATGCAACCAGTGTTGTCTGAACAGTGACACCAACACCAGCCCGGATGAAGTTGAAGGCATCCTGATAACTGGGACGAGTCAAGATCAAATGCGCCGTAAGAACAAAAACCCCAATCAATCCAACAGTCCACCAGGGAAAAAGACGGATCTTTTCTCTTATTTCAGCCCCAGTCAATTGAGGAGAGGCAATTTGCTGTTTTGCTTCAATAGTCTCTTTCACCGCCATACCTTTATCCTCTCATTGGCGTTGGTTGTAACTTTTTCAGCCACAACCAACGCCTTATTCCTCAAAACTATTTAATGTCCTCTTCGGTTACGTTAAAGGATGGGCCAAAATACTTTTCGTTCAACGCCGCCAGTGTACCATCCGCTTTCATCGATTCAAGAGCCTTATTAACCGGTTCAACCAACGGACTACCCTTTGGAAAGACAAATCCAAGTTCATCGCTGGAAATCGAAGGGCCGATCAGCTCCAATTTATCTGCGTTTTGACCCGAATACCCCATCCCGACAATTTCGTCAATAATGACTGCATCCACATCCCCAGCTATTAATGCTTGAATAGCAAAGGGGAATTGCTCAAAAGCCTTGATTCGTCCTTCAGGTAAAAACTTAACAGCAGTTTCATAATTGGTAGTGCTGACCTGAGTTCCCATGATTAAAGCGTCATTCTGAGCAAATTCCTCAATGCTGGTGAATCGAGACTCACCTTTTCGAACCAATAACCGTTGTTGAATCTGAATATATCCGATAGAAAAATCAACAATTTTCTGACGTTCAGGTGTATTGGTAATTCCATCCGCTGCTACATCGAATTGGCCATCCGAAACGGCCTGAATCATTCCATCCCAAGCTGTTTCAACAAATACAGGGATACAATGCAGGCGGGTACAAATTTCTCGCCAGGCATCGTAATCCCAGCCTCCCGGTTCACCAGTTTGAATTGAAATGTAGTTAAAGGGAAGATAAGCATTTTCAACAGCAATGGTGACTTCACGGCATCCCAAATCCACAATAGCTGTTTCTGCTGTTCCCAAACAACCTTCTGGCTGAGAAGGCGTGTTAATGCTTGGGGTTTCACCAACGTTTCCAGTTGAAGTTGAGCTGGTATCCGCTGGACTTCCACAAGCGCTCAAGAACAGCACGATTGCTAATACAAAAACCTTAATAAGTGAATTTTTCATCTCTGCCTCCTTTGGTTTTCGATACTTTATATTATGATATTATTTATCCAATTTCAATAATTGATTTCTAACTCTCGCACCTCCAGGAAAATTGGTTATAAAAAACCCTCCCGTTTGGGAGGGTTTTTGTTCTCAATTAACTGGTGTTAACCATTAAGGCTAAGCGCCAAAAACCGCTCCCTGTTTGTAGGTTCGGTTCTTTGGGGTACGCTTAGCATTGGTTTGGAAAAACATAGCAATTTTATAGCACCATTGACAGGATATGTCAAGAACAATTTCTGGCATTTTCCATCCAATTTTTTAGGTGTTTCGCTCAGGCTTATACTTTTAAGTACCCGGTCAGATTTCTCCTGACAAAAACCAAAATTTTTCCTTGACGGTTATCCGACATACGACTAAAATAATCCGTCGGCTGTCAAGTCGAAAATCTAATTCATAGAGCGAGGGTAACCTGTCAAGGTGAGAGGCGCTCGAGGACGGAAAAAAATGGAAAAGCTCGTAATTCAGGCAACTCGGCGATCGGTAACCGGTAAAAAGGTGGGAGCACTTCGAAGAGAAGGCAAGCTACCCGGCGTACTTTACGGTTATCAAACAGAATCTACTCCAATCCTAATGGAGCTGCGTGATGCCAGTCGTGTGCTTGCCCACGCATCATCATCTCAATTAATCACAATCAATTTAGATGGAAAAGAATTTGCCACTCTGGTCCGCGAAAAACAACGTGATTTCATCAAAGGCACACTGCTCCACGTTGATTTTCAGGTGGTTTCTTTGACGGAAAAGATTCGCACCAATGTTGGCATTGAACTCAGCGGCACATCTCCTGCCGTCAAAGATTACAACGGCGTTATCGTGCAGGAATTGGATGAGATCGAGGTGGAGGCTCTTCCACAGGAACTGCCCGATAAGTTTGTCGTAGATATTTCAGGTCTAGCGAAAATTGGTGATGCGATATTTGTGAGGGACTTAACGGTTCCCAGTAGCGTCGAAATCCTCAACGACCCGAATGAAGTGATCGTCATAGTCACCGGTGCTGCTCCTGAAATCAGCGAGGAAGAAGAAACCGCCGAGGAGATCTCGGAGCCGGAAGTCATCGAACGCGGCAAGAAAGAAGAAGTGGACATCGAAGACTAAAACAATTCTTGATCAGGATTGGCGAGCAGCACAAATCGGTTTTGTGCTGCTCTTTTATTAAAATCTACAACAACCAACAGAGAGCCTAACGGCACAATCCTTGCACCTTCCCAAGCAAAATTCAACCTCAACAAAGGTTTTCGCAAATGTCTCATCAAAGCCATTATCCTTTCTCGATTGATCTACTTCTCAAACTCAGCGAAGACGCTGTTCTGGTTTTTTCTCCCTTAACAAAGAAAGTAATTCGCTTTAATCATAAACTTGTTGACTTATTCAATGGGGAAACCATTGACCATATTCTTCTGGAGCGGTTGTTTTTCTCCAATCCTGCCGGTCGTGATGTGATTACCGCTCGGAGTGGCAGCATAATTCGGCTTAGAAATTTCAAAATCGGCAAAGATAACCGCCATCTTGAAGTTCGTTTGAAAAATATCGAGGATAAAGACCTCGGAAATTTAACCATTGCCATCATCAAAGACTTGACCCAGCAATTTAAGTGGCAAAAAACTCAGGAAGCTCTCTTAAAAATTGCCGAAAGCGTTGCCACCAGTAAGGATTTATCGGATTTACTGGTTCAATTCCATAACATAATTCGCCAGATAATGCCCGCCAATAATTTTTATGTGGCACTTTACCATCCCGATCAAAATCAGATCTCATTCCCGTATTATGTAGATGAATTTGATTCCCCACCTCTACCTCAACCCCTGGGCAGGGGGTTGACCGACTATGTTATTCGCAGGAAAACTCCATTATTGGTAACGCCGGAAATCTTCGAAACCTTATTAAAAACCGGGGAAGTCGAAGCGATTGGCGCACCCTCAATTGACTGGTTAGGAGTACCTCTCCTAGCCCGGCAAGTAATCATTGGCGCAATGGCAGTTCAGAGTTACCAACACGAAATTCGCTACACACAGGAAGACCTCCAATTTTTGACCATTGTTGCACCTCATCTTGCGAATGCCATCCTCATCAAGCAAGCAGAAATCGAACAAAAACAACAACATGATTTAATAAAAAGTATTTTCGACAATTCACCAAATGCCATCGTTTTAACGGATTTGAAGGGAAATTTCATTGATTGTAACCCCGCATTTACCACACTATTGAACGTTCAGTCAAAAGATAGAATTATTGGGAAAAATGCACTTGAATTCATTATTCCCGAAGACCACCAAAAGGCTATTCGATACTTCAATCAAGTCATCGCTTCTCACACACCACTTGAAGATGAATTCACTGGATTGACTTTAGATGGTCAAAGGTTAATTTTAAAAATAACAGCCTCGCCCATTAAAAACGAGAATCAACAACCCCAATATATCGTGGGAATTTTCAATGATATTACACAACAGCGAACTTCTGAAACGGCCCTCAAAATCAGCGAGGAAAGGTACAAGCTCGCTTCAGAAGGCGCGAATGATGGGATTTGGGATTGGGATCTTCTGGCTAATCGCATTTATTATTCACCCCGCTGGAAGAAACTCCTCGGTTATTCCCCAGATGAGATGTCCGATTCCCCCGAGGAGTGGTTCAACCGCATTCACGAAGATGATCTACCAGGCGTGAAATCAAACTTAGAAGCTCACTTATCAGGATTGATACCCCATTTCGAAACCGAACATCGCATTCGTCACCGCGATGGTGAATATCGCTGGGTACTCGCTCGAGGAATGGCCGTGAAAAGCGAGTTTGGCAACCCTCACCGTATCGCCGGCTCTTTGACCGACATCACCCGCCAAAAGGCGAACGAAGATCAGCTTATTCATCAAGCCTTGTACGACCGTCTGACCGGCCTGCCTAACCGCATCTTATTCATTGAAAGGCTCGATCAAGCGATCAAACGTTCAAAAAGGCATGAAGAACCCACCTTTGCAATTCTCCTTTTAGATTTGGATCGCTTTAAACTAGTCAATGATAGTTTGGGTCATCGTGTGGGAGATCAAATGATTGTCGAAGTTTCCCGCCGATTAGATGAATGCCTGCGGGCAGAAGACACCATTGCGCGACTGGGTGGCGACGAATTCGCCATTTTACTCAATGACCTGCACGATCCGTACGAAATTATCCAAATCATCAATCGCATTCAAAGGGAAATAAGCCGTCCGCTTGTTGTTGAAGGGAATAAAGTCTTTACCACTTGCAGCATAGGGGTTGCAATAGCCAATCCCGATACGGATTCCACAGAAGCCATGATGCGCGATGCCGATACTGCCATGTACGAAGCCAAAGCACAAGGAGGAAACGGCTATATGATTTTTGATAAAGTTATGCATGCTAAAGCCGTAACCCTATTAGACATGGAAACGCACCTGCGGCAAGCGCTTTCCAGAGGCGAATTGGTGGTTTATTATCAACCCATCTTTGATGCTTTCACCCAAAGAGTGGTTTATGTTGAGGCTTTGCTCCGCTGGAATCATCCCAAACATGGAATTGTACTTCCCAACCAGTTCATTGATCTGGCAGAGGATACTGGTTTAATCCTTCCTATTGGTGAATGGGTTCTCCGGGAGTCCTGTACCCAACTCAAGAAATGGCAGGCATCCGGGATGAAAAATCTGAAAGTCTCAGTTAATTTTTCTGCCCGGCAATTCCAGCAAACCGATTTACCCTCAATGGTGCGGGACGCGCTTGTACAAACTCAACTCGACCCCGCCTCTCTGGTTATTGAAATTACGGAAAGTCGCAATTTTTCACAATTCGAGAAATTCGAAACCATGTTGTGGGAACTTCGCGGTTTAGGTGTAAAAATATCCATTGATGATTTTGGAACCGGTTATTCATCGTTGAGCACCATTCAACGATTACCGGTCAACACCATCAAAATCGGACAAAATTTCATCTCTCAAATAGGGGTACAAAAAGAAAATGACTTAATCATCCAATCCATGATTGAAATGGCGCATCGCCTCGGGTTAAGTGTCATTGCCGAGGGTGTTGAAACCGAAGAACAGCTGACAGCCTTGAGAAGATTTCATTGCGATATGATCCAGGGTTTTCATTTTAGTAAACCTGTAAAAGCAAATGAGATCGAAAATTATCTGAAACCAGCGGATTATTAATCGTTTGTTGAGACCAGACCGAGTTTTTCCAAAAAATCTAACAAAATTCGAGCAGAAATCCCCCACAATTGCTCCCCGTCATAAGGTCTGTAAAACACGACACCTCGCCGAAGACCAAAAGGCGAAAGCCAGTCCCGAATCACAAAATTCTCCTTCTTGATGAGCCAATCTAAAGGAATAGTAAATACCCGGCTGACTTCACTGGGATTAATTTTTAAAGGGACTGGCCATTGGATTTGGGCGACTACCGGAAAAATGGTGTAGCCAGTAACCGATTCGTGCGGCGAAAGCTGACCCAAAACCTGAACATAGTCTGGTTTCAAGCCAATTTCCTCTTCAGCCTCTCGCAAGGCAGCCGTCAAGGGGCTGTCATCGGTTGGTTCGATCGCTCCTCCGGGAAACGAAACCTGTCCTTTGTGGTCATTGACCAAGTCAGACCTGCGAGTGAAAAGGATGCTCCATTGGCTCTTTTCGTGGATCAAAGGCATTAAGACCGCTGCATATTTTCCCTTCACCGGAAAAGAGCGAACTGGATAGTTTATTCTTGAATTGAGACGACTCTTAATTTGTTCGGCTGTCAAAGAAATTTTCATTTGAACCGACCACGTGCAAATCAATCCTCAATGTCTTCTTCGCCGCCTTCTTCTAAATCATCTATTGAATCATTTGTGTTTTCGATCAAAACCGGGCGCGCAAAAATCAAAAAACCCGTGTGAGCAACCATACGATCAACAGGACGGAAACGTTCCGGCTCAGGTTTGTAATAGCGAAGCAAGACTTCACAAACATCCACAAAAGCAAAATCAAATTGACGTAAAGCCAGTAATAACCGAGAAACCTGATTGGCTGTGGGTAGAATGCTTCCAAAAAAACCGCCCAATTTTAAGGCGCTCCGCGCATGATGAATATAATCATACGGATTTGGTAAATCCAGAAAAAGCGCATCCACCCCCTCTTCATCAAAACCTTGTTCAGCAGTCAATTCCCGCAATTTGAATTCAACACGATCCTCAAGACCCAGTCGGCTGATATTCTTGCGAGCCAGTTTTTGCATCTCTTCTCTGGCCTCATAGGTGATCACTTTACCGCTGTTCCCCACCGCAAACGCCATAGCAGAAGTCAACGAACCTGACCCGGTTCCGGCCTCAAGAACAACCTGTCCTTCACCAATCCCCATCTGGATAAGGATAAAACCAATATCTTTTGGATAGAGGATTTGAGTATTCCTGGGTAATTCTTTTAACAAATCTCCCAAGGCAGGCTGCAACACATAAAAAGGATTGCCCAGATGGCTTCTAACTCGGCTGCCCCACGGTTTACCGATAATGTCATCAAATCGAACAATCCCCCGATGCGTCTGTAACTCACCGCCTTGTTTAATTCTGACGATAAAACTCTTGTGACGCAGCCCAACCAGCTGAGCCAAATCACCATCATTCACCGTTGTACCATGTAAATTCCAGGTCAAAGTTCCCTCACAATTTTTTATTCGTTTTTCGTTCTGGTTCAACCTGAACAAGGCTAAGCCAGTATCCAACTGCTAAAGTAACAAAGCTTCCAATGGTCGCCGGGCCAATGTTTAATTGTCCAACCTTGAAAAATTCCCATCCAACCAGTCCCCCCAACCAATGGCCACCCCAAAAACCAATCCATGCAAAGACCAGGTAAAGCCCAAGCCTGATCAGGCTTCCGCCACGCCAGAGATGAAATACAGATCCATAGAGGGTGGCAATGACCATTCCTAACAAAACCGATTGAAAGATCATATTTATGCCTTTTCTTGGGTGATCAAGGGAATTGCCTCGCCAATCATTCCCCCGCCAATGACTTCATCCCCTTGGTAAAATACTGCCCTTTGACCGGGGGTTACATCTCTCACGGGTTGCTCAAACTTAACGTGAACGCGATGATCGTCCATGATTTCGATGATTGCGGGGACGAAACGAGCCTTATATCGAATCTTGACCTCAGCGGAAAAGCAAACCGCAGGCGGATTCTCTTCTATCCAGTTTACACCTTCAGCAATCAAACCGCCAAACCGTAAATCGGTTTCTTTCCCCACAATTAAGAGATTCTCCTCGACCTTTTTGTCAACCACATAATAAGGATGCGGCAATTGAAGTCCTAAACCTTTTCTTTGTCCAATTGTATAAAATCCCAAACCCTCATGCTCCCCCACTACTTGACCTCCGGTCGTAACGATTTTTCCAGGCCTGATCACGTCTGGCGCGTTTCGTCTAAGAAAATCTCGATAATCCTGACCCGCCAGGAAACAAAGATCCTGACTATCCTGCCGTTCCGCAACAGGCAAGCCAAAATCTCTGGCTAATTGACGGACCTGGGGTTTTGTAAATTCTCCAACAGGTAACAGAGTGTGTTGCAATTGATCTTGACGAAGGACACTCAAAACGTACGATTGATCCTTGTTTTCATCCAGACCTTTTAGAAGCTTTACGGTTTTGTTATTGGCTACACGCAATCTTGCGTAATGACCGGTAGCCATTTTTTCAGCACCCATCGCCTGAACATGTTTCCACATATAATCCCATCGGATATATCGGTTGCACAGAAGGCAGGGATTAGGGGTAATTCCTGAACGATACCCCTCAAAAAAATATTCCACCACAACTTGCCTGAAAATTTCCTGAGCATTGATCGCGTAAAAGGGAATTTTCAATTGTGCAGCAACGCGTCGGGCTTGAGCCATGGAGTCGGGAGTACAACAGCGGTTGCTATCTTCTTTTCCCGGCTCGCTCCACAATCTCAGCATCACGCCAAAAACTTGATAGCCCTGCTCCTTAAGTAATGCAGCTGCAACCGAGCTATCCACCCCTCCGCTCATTGCAATAGCAACTTTCACGTCCTTCATCTTATCGGCCTTTCAACTCTAACGACATTTTTCGGATTTTATGAACCAGTAACGGTAATACGCTTACAAATTTTTCGATATCTTCTTGAGTGGTATATTTACCAACCGTAACCCGCAAAGATCCAAGCGCTAAATGTGGAGAAATACCCATCGCCAACAGTACTTCCGAAGGTTTTGGATCACCGGTTTTACAGGCCGATCCGGATGAACAGGCAAAACCAGCAGCGTCCAGAAGAATCAATAACTGATTTCCATCAACACCCTCAAAAACAAAACTGGCGTGATTGGACAACCGCAATGTCGGATGCCCTGTCAAGTGGGAGCCTTCGATATTATCTTGTACCGAGGAAATAATACGATCGCGGAATTGAATCAAGGAGGCGTGTATTTTCAAGCCCTCAGTCTGAGCCAGCTCAAAAGCCTTTGCCATCCCAACAATGTAAGGCACATTTTGAGTGCCCGAACGAATTCCATTCTCTTGCCCCCCACCGGTCAACACGGGAAGTATGGGTGTACCTTTTCGAATGAACAAGGCGCCAACCCCTTTTGGCCCATAAAACTTGTGAGCGCCAAAAGCAGCCAGATCACACCAATCTTCGAGCCCCTTCAAAGGCAAATGAGCTGCCGACTGGACAGCATCTACATGAAAAGGTACCTGGTAATTTCTGCAAATTTGCCCTAACTCTGCTACCGGGTTGATCGTACCAATTTCGTTATTTCCGTGAATCACCGAAACAATTGCCACATCGCGGTCAATAATTTTTTGGAGGTAATCAGGGTCAACCATTCCAAAGGAGTCAACCCGTAAAAATTCCAGGCGAAAACCAAAATGATCCGCCAGTTGTCGGGCAGTATGAGAAACGGCATGATGTTCAACCGGGGAAATGAGGATCCGATCTGCTCCGTATTTTAATTTCCGCTCGAATGCAACACCTCGTAGAGCCAGGTTATCGCTCTCGGTACCGCAACCGGTAAACACAATTTCACTGGAAGAAACCCCCAATAATCGGGCAATGGTTTCACGGGCACCCTCAAGAGCAGCTTCTGCTTCTTGACCGAAAATGTGAACCGATGATGGATTACCAAATTGTCGGGTGAAATAGGGAAGCATCGCCTCTACCACCCGATCATCTACTGGTGTTGTGGCCGCATAATCAAAATAGATCTTATCCAAAGATGCATTCATCATCACAATCCTAATTCAGACAATCCGTGTAGATTATAGCACGCTTATTCTTGGACATTTATTTTGTGTCTGATTAATCACCTGTTATAATTGAAGGAGATTGTTATTATTCTCACATGCATCTTTCAGGAGGAGAACTCCATGACGACAAAAATCACGTTCGGAACGGATGGCTGGCGAGGTTTCATCGCCGAAGATTATACCTTTGCCAATGTTCGACGTTGCGCACAAGGATTTGCAAGTTACCTGATTGAAAAAGGTAAACACGGACAGAGTGTTGTCATCGGTCATGATAAGCGTTTTCTCTCAGAGAATTTCGCGCTGGCTGCCGCGGAAGTGATGTGTGGCAACGGGTTTAAGGTGTACTTAACTCAAACCGCTACACCGACTCCGGTGATTGCATTTTCTGTGGTCAATAAAGGCGCAGCAGGCGCTATCAACATTACCGCATCCCACAACCCTCCAACCGACAATGGTTTCAAAGTTCGAGACGAACACGGGGGTGCCGTTGATCCGGAAGGTCTGAAGCAAATCGAGTCCTTAATTCCCGACTCAGAAACCAACGTGAAACGGATTTCGGCAGAAGAAGCCGAAAAGAACCAGTTGCTGGTTCGTTTCGACCCAGCCCCAGCGTACATGGATCATCTGAAATCCCTGATTGATGTACAGCCCATTCGCGACGCTGGATTAAAAATCCTGGTTGATCCTATGTGGGGCAATGGAGCCGGTTGGTTTCCTCAAATTTTAGCCGGGGGTAAAACTCAGGTCATTGAAATTCACAACCAAAGAAACCCCATATTCCCTGAAATGTCTCGTCCCGAACCCATTCCACCGAACATTGATGCCGGCTTGAAAGAAACTGTCAAACAAGGCGCGGATGTCTTAATTATCACCGATGGAGATGCTGACCGGGTTGGCGTTGGTGACGAAAACGGCCGCTTTATAAATCAGTTACAGGTTTACGCGCTGCTGGCATTGTATTTACTCGAGGTCAGAGGAGAGCGCGGGCCTATCGTCAAAACCCTTTCAACCACCAGTATGCTTGAAAAACTTGGGAAAATTTATAATATTCCCGTCTACGAAACAGGGGTGGGTTTTAAATATGTCGCTCCAAAATTCCTCGAAACCAACGCGCTAATTGGTGGTGAAGAATCGGGTGGTTATGCTTTCTGTGGTAATGTACCCGAAAGAGACGGAATCCTCGCCGGTTTATATATCCTGGATATGATGGTGCGTTTGAACAAAAAACCATCTGAATTGATTGATTTACTCTTTTCCAAAGTAGGTCCCCATTATTACGATCGGATTGACTCGCGATTTACCGGCGACCGAGCCGAAAAAGAGAAAATGATTCTTGAAGCGAAACCAACAACGATTGGCGGCTTAAAGGTTACTGGTTTAAATACTACTGATGGTTTTAAATTCATGCTGGAAGACGGTGGATGGTTGCTGATACGATTTTCGGGAACAGAACCGATCATCCGCGTATATTGTGAAACGACCCATCAAGATCGCGTAAAACCAATTTTGGAAGATGGCTTAAGACTTGTTGGGTTGCAAAAGTGATCGTTTATCAAGACACACATTGTCATTTGAACCTTAACCAATTTGATAATGATTTGGAGCAGGTCATCCAGCGAGCTCAGCAGCAAGGCGTTAACCGGATTCTAGTACCTGGCATTGATATGGAGACCAGCCGGCGAGCGGTTGAACTTAGTGAAAAGTTTGACCCGGTTTTTGCTGCGATTGGGGTTCATCCCAACAATGCAACTTCGTGGGAAACTGGCAGCCTACCGGGCTTGCGAGAACTGTGCAGCCATCCAAAGGTAGTTGCCATTGGCGAAATTGGTTTGGATTACTACCGTGATTTTGCCGAGCCGACCCTTCAGATGGAAATTTTTACATCTCAACTAGATCTGGCATTGGAAACCTCTAAACCCGTAGTGATCCACAACCGAAATGCCTTACACGATCTTATGCCCATTCTCTCCGAATGGGTAAGCAGATGGCATCGGTCGGATAAAACCCAAGGAAAAAAGCCGGGTGTTCTTCACGCTTTTGACGGTGACCTTGAAAGCGCCGTTCAAGCCATCAATTTCGGTTTTTACATTGGAGTAGCTGGGCCGGTCACATTTTCCAATGCCAAAGAGCGCCAGAGTGTCACAAAAGCAATTCCATTACAAGCGATGATTGCCGAAACCGATGCTCCCTATCTGGCGCCTCATCCTTTTCGCGGAAAGCGGAATGAGCCGGCATGGGTAAGTCTGGTTGTCCAAAAAATCTCAACGCTTAAAGGGCTTTCGCTGGAAGAAACTACCCTTACGCTAGTGGATAACGGTAACTACTTATTTGGATGGAGATCGTCTGATTGAGCACTACAACATCCTTTATCATTCCCGTACAGGAACAGATCCATCAAGTGGAGAACTTGATGGAATCTCAAGCCGAAGGTCACCACGCCGACTTACAAGCCGCCCTGAGGCATATAATTACATCCGGTGGAAAACGCATTCGCCCCACCGTCACTTTACTGGTTGGAAGAATGTTAGGCGCAGCGCAGGATAAGTTGATCACACTGGCCGCGGCCATTGAACTGTTACATACCGCCACTCTTGTCCACGACGATTTGATTGACGGGGCACTTTTACGTCGCGGTATCCCGACTCTCAATTCGCAGTGGTCGCCTGGCGCAACCGTTTTAACAGGAGATTTTCTTTTTGCACGGGCAGCCAAACTGGCTGCAGATACCGAATCCATACCGGTAATGAGCCTGTTTTCCAGTACACTCAGCGTCATCGTCAATGGAGAAATTTCTCAACTGTTTTCCAGCCGCTGCCAGGCAGACCGGCAAGGCTATTATCAGCGAATTTATGCTAAAACCGCCTCATTGTTCGAAACATCAGCCACATGTGCTGCGTTGATCAGCCCTGTTACGGAAGAAACCATCCAGACCATTCGAACCTACGGCTTCAATATTGGGATGGCTTTCCAGATTATGGACGATGTCCTTGACTTCATCAGCGACCCGTCCAAGTTGGGTAAACCGGTCGGGAGTGATTTAAAACAGGGTTTAATCACCCTCCCCACCATTTACTACATCGAAAATCATCCAGAAGATGAAATGGTTCAACAAATTTTAGATGGGCACTGCCCGCATTATGAAGAAGAGATTCAGAGCCTGGTTGAGCGTATTCGCACCAGCCCGTCAATTGACCAATCTATTGCCGAAGCAGAACGTTATGTCAATGAGGCATTTTTGTGCTTACAAAAGTTACCGCCTTGTCCTGAAAGAACTCACCTGGAAGAATTGACCCTTTACATTACCCGCCGGGAGCTTTAACCCGAGACGAAAAAGCCACCTCACAAAGAGGTGGCTTGTGCGCTGGGTGGGAGTTGAACCCACACGCCTTTCGGCACATGGCCCTCAACCATGCCTGTCTGCCAATTCCAGCACCAGCGCAATCGGCTTCGATATTATAATCTGCTCTGGTAGTATGTCAAGAAATCTGCTTGCCGAGACCCACCCAATCGGAGGATGCCATGACAATCATTTTGGACGCAATGGGTTCTGATCAATATCCAGACCCCGAAATTCAGGCAGCCGTAATCGCGGCAAAAGAATTTTCAGAAGAGATCATACTTGTTGGTGATGAGAATTTAGTAAAGCCCAAATTGAAGGCGCTCGATTCCCAAAACCTTCCCATCCATATTGAACATGCACCTGATCTGGTTGAGATGGGAGAGAAACCGGTTGAAGCCGCCAAGCGTAAACCGCGTAACTCAATGGCTGTTGGGCTTAACCTTGTCAAAGAAGGTCGTGGAGATGCCTTTGTTACTGCCGGAAACACTGGAGCCGCGATGTTCAACGCCTTACGCATATTAGGACGAATTAAAGGTGTTGCCCGGCCCGCTTTAACTGCTCTCTTCCCTGTGAGGGGCGGGCATTGCGTTGTTCTCGACATCGGCGCCAATGCAGATTGTCGGCCTGAATTTCTTCTTCAATTTGCTGTTTTAGGCAGCATTTATGCTGAAAAAGTCCTTAACAGAAAAAATCCGCGGGTCGGATTGTTGTCGAATGGAGAAGAAGCCGGCAAGGGTAACCAATTAATCAAGGACACATTTCCTATCCTGGAAAAATCTGGATTGAACTTCATTGGCAATGTTGAAGGCAAAGAACTCTTTGGTGGTGCAGCCGATGTGGTCGTAACCGATGGATTCACCGGAAACATTCTCCTTAAATCCAGCGAGGCGGTTGCCAAGTTGCTGACAGACACTTTGAAAGAAGAATTGACCGCCTCCACAATCACCAAGATAGGTGCATTGCTCGCCAGGCCTGCCTTTAATAAACTGAAAGCCATGATGGACCCTGCCGAAGTAGGGGCTGCACCGCTTCTGGGAATTGACGGTTTGGTTTTTGTGGGTCATGGTCGTTCCGACAACCGCGCCATGTATAATGCGATTCGCATTGCCCGTCAAGCCGTCAAAGCCGACTTATTACCGGCCTTGCGCTCAGCCATCGAAGAGCGGCTTGAAATGGTTGAAAATATTGCAAAAACCACTTTGAATCAGTCCTGAATTGAGGTTTCATCCCATGAAGATTGTTTCCAACACCAAACTGATCAAGCGCAATAAAAAAATTGGTCAAACACTCACCATTGGCGCTCTCGTCGTGCTTGCCATTGGCTTGTATTACTCTTTCACCCAACCGGAACAAATCACCATCACATTTGGTGCTTTATTGTTCGGCTTTCTGATGACTCAGATAGGTATCTACTTCGGCAACCGATGGGGAAGGTCTCCACGACCTGATGAACTGCTCACATCAGGATTAAAGGGATTGGAGGATAAATACACCCTTTATCATTATGTGACGGATGTTCCACATGCTCTTATCGGCCCTGCCGGCATCATTGCACTGGTTCCAATTTCAGTTGGCGGAACAATTATTTACGATGAGATCAAAAATCGCTTTCGTCAAAAAGGCGGTAATCTGTACCTGAAAATTTTTGGGCAGGAAGGATTGGGAAGACCGGAACTGGATGCGCAGTACACCACCAATGATCTAGAAAAATTCCTGAAGAAAAAATTCCCTGATCTGGAAACACCCGAGGTTCAAGCCATTTTGGTTTTTACCAATCCAAAAGCCCACCTGGAAACTAACGGCTCTCCCATTCCGGCCTTGTCGTTAGAAAAATTAAAAGACTTCATTCGCAAACGGGGAAAAGAAAAACCGGTTTCTCTTTCTCTTATTCAAGAAATTCAAAAAGGTTTACCGGAGGAAGACCTTGTCTGACTCTTTTTTTCCCTGTTGATTGGCGAAGATTGTGGAGACCCCTCTCTGCTAGAGGGGTTACTTTTTTGCTTAACCACCTCGCTGAGTGCTTTCACCTCTGCAGGGTTCAGGTATCTCCATTCACCCGGTTTCAGGCTGCCTAATTTCAAATTTCCAATCCGCAGTCTGATGATTCGATTCACTGGCAGCCCGATTGTTTTTCCAATCTCGCGTATCTGTCTTTTCTTACCTTCGCGCATAACCACTCGAAGCCATACCCCCTTCCCGGCGCTTCCTTCCACGACAACTTGAGCGGGCGCTGTGCGAGTCCCGTCGGGAAGCACCACACCCCGCCTCCAAATTGCCAGTTGTTCTTCATCTGGTTTGGTAAACAACAAGACCCGGTACTCTTTTTCGTGTCCGTAACGCGGATGGGTAAGCCGATTGGCTAATTCTCCATCGTTGGTAAGAAGTATTAAACCCTCGCTATCATAATCCAATCTCCCAACGACGAATAAATGCTCCGGCAAAGGAACAAGGTCAAATACTGTTTTACGCTCAGTTCCCTTCACATCATCCGAAAGTACGCCGCGGGGTTTGTGCAAAGCAATATAAATTTTCTTCCCGCTCGGTTTAGGAATGGGTTGACCATCTACCGTGATCTCATCCTTTTCCACATCTGCTTTTGCACCGAGTGAAATCAATTCCCCATTGACTCGAACCCTGCCATCCGCAATTAACAGCTCACAGGCTCGTCTTGATCCAAAACCTGCCCTTGAAAGAATTTTTTGTACCCGTTCCTCTCCCATTGATCAATCCTTTAATAACTTCTGTTCTTCTGGGCTGACCCCTTCTTGTTCAAGCAACTCGAAGGGCGGTAAATCATCCAGCGAATTTAAACCAAAGTGCTGCAAGAAATCCATGGTTGTTCCATACAAAATAGGACGACCGGGGCCTTCCGCCCTGCCGACCTCTTGAACCAACCCTTTTGACAGCAGACTTTTTAAGACCCCATCGCTGTTCACCCCTCGAACCGCATCAATACCCGGCCGGGTGATCGGCTGGCGGTAGGCAATAATTGCTAGTGTTTCTAAAGCCGCCCGGCTAAGACGACTGGTTGCCTCAAGACCCAAAAATCGCTCAATCAACAAAGCCAATTCAGCTGGAGTGGTCAATTGATACTTGCCTTGAAAATACTGAATTCTCAGTCCTCGACCCTGTTGAAAGATCAGGGACAATCTTCTTAAACCTTGTTCAACTTCATCTGTGTGGACTCCTAGCGCCTCCGCCAGTTGATGCGCACTTACTGGCGAAGGAGCAACAAACAATAAGGATTCCAATTTGGACTCCAAGGAAAACTGATCCTCAGGTAGGTTCGCTTCACTCATGCTATAATATGCCTGTTCAATTAATCTTGGCTGATTATACTTGAATCAGATAAAAACGAATAAGATTGCTGGTCTTGTGATCAATACTGAACATAAAAAAGGGCTGTATTCTTCGAGTTTCCACTTGTTTAAAGTGGCTATTCTCCTTTTCTTATTGTCGGGGTGTAATTCTCCTCAAGCGAATTCGACTTCAGCTCTTCCTGTTACAGTGGTGGATTCCAACGGTCAAATCGAGGTATTTGCCCCTTTTGGATCGTCAGTTCTGGATGTTCTCCAAATGGGCAATATTGAACTGGGTTCCTTGGATCGCACCGAACCCCCTTCCTTTACCATCATCACCGAACCAACCACGATAAAAATTACCCGGGTTGAAGAAGAATTTGAACAAGAAGAAATTGTTATTCCATTTGAAAGACAAACCGTAAAAAACGAAAACCTCACCGAAGGCGAATCCTTACTGGTTCAACCCGGAGAAAATGGCATTCAACAAATCACCTATCGTCGTTTAATTGAAAACGGCGTTGAAACTTCACGATCGATTTTCAAAATCGAAGTCATAAAAGAAGCCAAACCCGAAATCTTGATGATTGGAATTCAATCTCCCTTTGTTCCACTGGAAATTCCAGGCAAACTCGCCTATCTAACCGCTGGCAATGCCTGGCTTATAGAACGAGACACCCGTCAGCGCAAGCCGATTGTTACGACTGGCGATTTAGATGGACGGATTTTTAGCCTTTCACCCAACGGGGAATGGCTACTTTTTACACGCAAATCCAACGCGGAGGGTGAAATCAACACCCTATGGGTGGTCAGCCTGGATCAGGAAAACGCGCAACCCATTAATCTCAACGTAAAAAATATCATTCACTTCGCCGAATGGCTACCTAATCGTACGGCAACAATCCTGTATTCCACCGTCGAACCTCGCCCAACAGCTCCCGGTTGGCAAGCTAATAATGATTTGAGGCGGCTTGTATTTAATTCGAACGGAAGAGTCGTTCGTGATGAAAGCATCATCGAAACCAATGCGGGGGGAATTTACGGCTGGTGGGGAACCTCCTACCACATATCACCCTCGACCAATTCCATCGCTTTTTCCCGCCCAGACGCGGTTGGTCTCGTCAACGAGGATGATGGCACCTTGAATCCTCTCATGAATCTGTTACCTTTCCAAACACGATCCGATTGGGCATGGGTTCCGGGTATTGAGTGGAGTTTGGACGGTAAAGTACTGTATGTGGTGAATCACGCCCCGATGGCGGGTGTTAGTGACCCGGAGTCATCCCCGCTTTTTGACTTGAATGCTTTTATCTTACCTTCAGGTCCGCTGGTAAAATTAATTTCACAAACCGGCATGTTTGCATATCCAAGCATTTCCAAGGGGAAAACGGAAACTCAGGCATGGCTTGCTTACCTTGAGGCTATCTTCCCAGAACAGAGTGAAAATAGCCGTTACCGTCTGGTCGTAATGCAACCAGATGGCTCCAATCGTAAAGTAATTTTTCCGACAGAAGGGGGTACTGGACTTGACCCGCAGAAAGTTGTCTGGTCACCCGCGCAAAACGATACTACTCACAATTACCTTGGTTTTATTTACCAGGGAAATGTCTGGCTCATTTCAACCCAAGATTGGCAGCCCAGGCAGGTGACTGGCGACAGCCTGATTACACGAATTGACTGGAAATAATCTTATTTCGAAAGGTTTAAATCCCAATGAGAATTTTAGTAACCGGTGCCGCAGGATTTTTAGGTTCACACCTTTGCGAACGCTTGTTGAATGAAGGCCATTCAGTCGTTGGTATGGATAATTTCATCACGGGCAGCCCGGAGAATCTTGCTCATCTTACCAACAATCCAAGATTCGAGTTCATCCGCCACGATGTAGCTAATTTTATTTTTGTGCCTGGTAAAATTGACGCTGTTTTGCATTTTGCGTCCCCCGCCAGCCCTAATCCATCTTCTCCCTATGGATACACCAATTTACCCATTCAAACCATGAAAGCCGGTGCATTGGGTACTCATAACACCCTTGGGGTCGCTCGCGCTCATAATGCCCGCTATCTGCTGGCGTCAACTAGCGAAATTTACGGTGATCCGTTGGAACACCCCCAAAAAGAGACTTACTGGGGTCATGTTGACCCAATTGGTATCCGATCCGTTTATGATGAAGCCAAGCGCTTCGCTGAAGCGCTGACGATGGCCTATCACCGCTACCACGGAATCGATACACGCATCGTTCGCATCTTCAATACCTATGGGCCAAGAATGCGATTAGACGATGGTCGGGTAGTCCCAAACTTTATTCAGCAGGCTTTGCGCGGAGAACCGCTCACCGTTTATGGAGATGGATTACAAACCCGCAGTTTTTGTTATGTAGATGATCTGATTGAGGGAATTTATCGGTTATTACTGTCCGACGAACATTTTCCAGTCAACATCGGTAATCCTGCAGAAATCACCATTTTGGAGTTTGCAGAAACCATTAACCGATTGGTCGGCAATAAAGCCGGTATTATCATGAAAGAATTATCACGGTTAGGCGATGATCCTCAACGACGCCGACCGGACATTACCCGAGCAAAGGAAATTTTGAAATGGCAGCCAACGATCTCCTTAGAAGAAGGCATCAAAAAGACCATACCCTACTTCAAAATGAAATTGGGATTGGAATGATTTTGACAAACTCCCGCGAACGAACCCGTTTTATCCGCTTTGCGATTGTTGGAGCAATTGGAGCAGCCATTGACTTCGGCGTGTTCAACCTTCTTACCCATTTCGTTCCTTATTTTCGGGAAAACGCAGTTTTTGCTCAGGCAATCTCCTTTACACTTGCCGTCTTCAGCAATTTCACCTGGAACCGCCTGTGGACTTATCCTGATTCGCGCAGCAAATCCATTATGCGCCAGTGGGTTCAATTTGCGGTTGTGAGTGTCATTGGATTGGCTATTCGTACTCCGATCTTCCTATGGTTGGAGGGTTTATTGATACGCACCTTCTCCAGTTGGTTTCCCAAAGGTGCTGCGACTCCAATTGTCATTGCCCACAATGCTGCTTTGGCAATTGTCATCGGAACAGTCATGATCTGGAACTTCATCGCCAACCGATACTGGACTTACAACGATGTCACTTCTTGAGTAAAGATGATTGAAATACCGGCTGAAGATTCCCCCCTTCCACCGTCCAACATTCGCTCCCTTCGGGAATTAATTGACCTTGTCTCTGGCAGGAGCATAAAAGACCAGATTCCTCAGGAAGATGCTGGTTACGCTGAAGTTTTGCCCTTTCCGTTTCTGGCGTTGGTCGGTCAGAAAGAAATGAAGATCGCTCTATGCCTGAGCCTGATTAATCCCGAAATTGGCGGAGTTCTCCTGATTGGTCCACGCGGAACCGGGAAAACCACTGCCGTACGTTCCCTGATTGACTTACTCCCGCCAGTGGAACGGAGTGCTTGTTTTTACGGCTGCCTGCCGGAGGATATTGAAGCGTTTGGTATGGATGGTGTTTGTCCCGATTGTGCTAAAAAGTTTGCCGAAGGAAAACCCCTCACTATTCAAGATCGGGTGAAATTGGTGGAACTTCCGCTCAACGCAAAACTGGAAGATGTAATTGGCGGCATTGATGAACGAGCGGTTGTTCATGACCGCTTGCGGTTAAAAAGGGGCGTACTCGCTCATGCAGATTTGAACATTCTGTATGTTGATGAAGTAAATCTGCTTGCTGACGAGATAATTGACGCCATCCTGGATGCTTCCGCAAGCGGAAGTTATACGGTCAGACGCGGCCCTATCACCGCCACATACCGGGCAAGATTCACGTTAATTGGTTCCATGAACCCTGAAGAAGGTAATTTGCGTCCCCAAATCATGGATCGGTTCGGCCTGCGTGTCATTGTCAAAGGGTTGGATGAGCCGCAGGAGAGACTTGAAGCCTACCACCGCACACACCTGTACCGCCAGAATCCACGTAAAATGATAGCCCTATATCAGGCCGAATCAAACATGGCCGCAGAAGAAATTGCCCACGCGAAAAGCATTCTGCCCAGTGTAGTATTGCCAGAAGATGTCGCCAAACAAGGCATTCAACTTATTCAAAAGATGCAAATTGATTCCCTTCGTGCCGAAATCACATTATTTGAAGCAGCTCGAGCCTATGCAGCTGCTGATAATCGAACCATTGTGACAAGGGAAGATCTACGTCAGGTTGCCCCGATGGCACTTCGTCTTCGCCGTTCTCGTTTTATGACTGAATATTTTTTAGGGAGAAAAGAAGAAGAACAAGAAATTCAAAAGAAGATTGACGAGGTATTAAGGATAAACGGCGTAAAGGAAGGTTAAAATGACCGAATTATCTCACCGAAAAAGAATGGAAATTTGCCTTGCCGGAGAAATTGCCGACCGTCCGCCGGTTGCTTTGTGGCGGCACTTTCCTGTAGATGATCAATCCCCGGATGGTCTGGCAGCTGCAATTTCCAATTTCCAGCGCACCTTTGACTTTGATTTTATCAAAGTCACGCCAGCATCCTCTTACTGCATTAAAGATTGGGGTGTAAACGACGTTTGGAGAGGCAACCCGGAAGGCACGCGTGATTACGATGAAACATTAATCAAAGACTTTTCTGATTGGGAAAAATTGAAAGTTCTCCATCCCCGTAAAGGCCACCTGGGCCAGATGCTGGAGTGTCTTGAACTGATTGTGAAAGAATTTTCAATGACTACTCCTGTGATTCAGACGATTTTCAGTCCTCTTTCTCAGGCTAAAAACTTGGTGGGTAAGGAAAATTTGTTGGTTCACATGCGTGCCTGCCCGGATACATTCAAGACCGGTCTAGAAATAATTACTCAATCAACCCTCAATTTTATGGAAGAACTTAAAAAAACCGGCATTGATGGAATCTTTTACGCGGTTCAACACGCTCAATTCAGTCACCTATCTATCTCGGAATTTCAAACCTTTGGGCGGTTTTATGATCTTCAGATACTTGAAGCTGCCAAATCCTTCTGGTTGAATGTGGGACATATTCACGGCGATCACATCATGTTCGATCAGGTCTGTGATTATCCCGTTCAGGTATTGAACTGGCATGATCAACAAACCTCTCCCACATTGAGCGAAGCTCAAGAACAATTCAAGGGTGTTGTTTGTGGTGGTTTAAGGCAGTGGGAAACGATGGTAATGGGAACACCTCAAGCAGTTTATCAGGAAGCGCAAAAAGCTATTGACCAAACCACAGGGAGCCGTTTCATCCTGGGTACAGGTTGCGTGATTCCCATTACAGCTCCTTATGGTAACATTCTTGCTGCCCGTCACGCAGTAGAATCGCAAAAAGAATGAGCAACCCACGAATCATTTCTGGCAAAGCCAAAGGAATACGATTACAAGGTGTACCCGGCAATATCACTCGCCCAATAACGGACCGGGTTAAAGAGGCTTTGTTTAATATTATTGGGTCGGATATTGAAAACGCATCTCTACTGGATTTGTTTGCGGGCACTGGTAGTGTTGGAATTGAGGCTCTGAGCAGGGGAGCATCTTTTGTCCACTTCAACGACATTCATCGGCTGGCAATCGTAGCTATCCGCACAAATCTTGAACGTACCCGTTTGAAGGATAACGCAAAAATTACCCAACAGGACGCTTTTCTCCTTCTATCCACTCCCCCTCATCAATCTTTTGACTACATTTTTATTGCCCCGCCTCAGTATAAAAATCTTTGGAAAGAAATCTTGACTAAGCTCGACCAAAATATAAACTGGCTGGCTGATGATGGTTGGGCGATCGTTCAAATAGACCCCCTCGAATACGAAAACCTGACCCTTGATCATCTGATCGAGGTTGAACAGCGGCGTTATGGCAGTACATTGCTTGTGTTTTTCGAGAAAAATCAAAAATAATTGTTAGTTCGAAAAGTCAATTCTAAGGTGATCGTTTTCATCGTACCAGTATCGGGCATAAAAAATCTCACCATTTCTTTTTGCACTGAGCACCTTTGGCAACAAAACTGGTAAATCCTCTACAAGGGGATATTCTCGCAATTTCTCTAGAGCAATCCATTCCAACGACCCTTCCGCTGAATTTTCTACAGGTTGTTGATCAGTTTCTCCGCGAAAAACAAACAAACCGATTCCAGTTTCTTCTCCGGCATCAATCATCACAATTCCACATAACCAGAGGTGGTCAATTTCCAACCCCGTTTCTTCTTTCAGCTCACGCCGGGCTGCTGAAAGTACATCTTCACCCCGTTCGATATGTCCCCCAATTCCATTATACAAATTCGCCCATATTCTCTTCTGGGGGTGCCCCTTAATCAGCAACAATCGGTTTCCCTGCGTGATAAATATCAAAGTACGCGGGATAATTTGAAACCGATTGTTGCTGACACCCTGATCGTTTTTGGGCATAAAAGACTCAGCTCAAAAACATGGGCACACCCATGAAATCACGAATCTTGGGTTTGTAATTTTCAATGTCGTAATAAGCCGGTACATCCACTCGTTTTCGACCCGCCAGAACCATCTCAATCGGCACGGTGGTGTATTTTCCACCATGTAAAGCGACCATTTTACCGGTCTCATTTCGACGGATTAGCTGAACCGCCATTGTGCCAAATGACATCGCCACCATTCGATCTAACGAATCGGGAGCGCCAGATCGCATCAAGTACGCCAGCTGTTGATACATGGTATGTTGACCGGTCAAGCGCTTGATTTCCTCGCAAACAATCTGACCAATTCCACCCAATTTCCGGTGGCCAAAGGGATCCGCTTCTCCACTTTCCACCACTTCACCACCTTCCATCACAGCGCCTTCGGATATGGTCATAATTGCATAGTTTGAGGGATTGCGGCGTTTATCTGCCATCAAAAAGTCAGCCAGTTTCTGCATATTGAACGGTACTTCGGAAATGATAGCCCGATCAACATAAGCCAGGTAAGCCGTGATCAGACTGGTTTCTCCAGAATTTCTTCCAAATAATTCAACCACCCCAATCCGTTCATGAGAACCAACGGAAGTGCGCATATTGGTGATAAACTCAACACTTCGGGTGACTGCCGTGGAAAAACCGATACAATAATCCGTACCAAAGATGTCATTGTCCATAGTTTTCGGACAGGCTACAATCGGGAATCCCTCTTTGTGCAGTCTAACGGCGAAGGATAGTGTATCGTCCCCACCGATAGGTACCAATACATCAATACCTAAATTGGCTAAAACCTCAAGAACATAATCGGTGTAATCAATCTTTTCCTCACCGGCTACTTTCTTCCCATAATTGGAATTTTTTAGAAAATCTGGAGCATCTTTCAGTGATACCCGTTGAGGATTGGTTCGTGATGTATGTAGAACGGTTCCCCCTGTGCGGTCAATCGTACGAACATCTTCTTCGTGCAATTCACGAACATAGTAATCACGCGTAGATGGCTCATTCTGATTGTAATGCAATAAACCTGCCCAACCCCGACGTATACCGATGACCCGATACCCCTGCTCTAAAGCATTCATCACAACTGCCTTGATGCAGGGGTTCAATCCCGGTACATCTCCACCCCCGGTTAAAATACCGATTGTTTTTGTCATATTTACCTCCACCTTGAATAAAAGTTATGATGTCTCAGGTTGTTTCTTCATGTGAATAAGGAATTTGAAATGACACTACAGTTCCACTGCCACCGATGCGAGAATCGATGTTGAAGTAGCCACCCAGCATCTCAACCCGTTCTTTGATTAATTTCAAGCCCAAACCCTTGCCGGCCATTGCCTTGGAAGGATCAAAGCCCTTTCCATCATCTTTTACCTGCACCTTAATCAATTGAGAATCCATGATGATCGAAACCTCTATCTTTAATTTTTGGGAGAGGTCGTTATTGTGCCGGGCGGCATTCCCGATGATTTCCTGAAGTGAACGGAATATCAAGACCTCAATATAGGGTTCCAGTCGCCTTTCGGCGCCCATTATATCGAGCTTAATATCAACGCCACTTTCATTTTGGAAGTTTTCCACATATCGCTTGAGAGTGGGAAACAACCCCAAATCATCCAGCATCATCGGTCTCAGATCCGTGATGAACAAACGGACTTTTTGGAAGGTGCTCAAGGCGGCGGCCTTTAGATTCTCCAATTCCTGTTTTGCGCGAGTAGGGTCAACATCAAACAAACGACTGACAATTTCCATTTGAACCACAAAGTTCGATAATGCCTGAGCCGGGCCATCGTGCATTTGTCTGGAGAGGCGCTGGCGTTCCGCCTCTTGAGCATCAATCAATTTCTGCAACAATACGGTTCCGCGTTCTTCCCCCGCTCCACCCATCTCCTCTTCTAAAAATCGGTTGGTTTTTTCAATTAAGTCCAATAATTCTTCAAGATATTGTTTTTTGGTTTGTAATTTTTCTAATTGACTCCTTTTTTGAACCATTTGATTGAGGGATTCAATGGTTTCCTCATAAGTTCTGACAATATCCTGCCTTGGCAAACTGTCAATTTGAGCTTTAACAAAGTTCAATTGGGTAATTTTTTGCTTGTTAAGTTCGTTCAGCTTGGCGATTTGTGAATTTTGTAAATTGATCAAAGTATCATTGTCATCCAGATCTTTTGTGAATTGAGCCTTTTTTTCCCTTAAAAAGGTAAGATATTCTTCCCGTGTATCCTCATTCTTCAGATGATTGCTCATGGAGGCCCTCTCTTTTGTACAACTTGAAAATCATGCCAAGTATAGCACAACCTGTTGTTGCTGTTCTTATTTTTTAAACCAGGAAATCTCCCCCCACCCCCATTCCGCCTCCGGAAGCAACAAGAAGAAGCGAACTCCCTCGTAAGTCTCCAGCAAACGCACCCCACTCATGTCGTGAGGGTTTGCGTACAGATTGGACAGGTTTTCCTGATTTTCTTCCAGAAGCAAGTAGGTCGCTCCGTATCTTTTCGCGGCTGCAAGGGCGTGACGGATATCCCCATCAGGGATGACAATACTGGGTCTTCTGGTAGCCCAATAAAAACCCGGCGGATTATTGACCATCGCAATAAGTTGTTTTGAAATGTGGAGTTCTTCAAGCCTTTCCCCAACTCTCTGATACCGCTCGATACTTTCATTCCACACATGATGATTGGGGACTCTATATACGCGCTGGTAAAAGAACCATCCTGCAATGAATAGATTGATCAAGATTAAAAAGGTGCCAAACAACGTCATTGAAGTAGATATACCCCAACCACGCGCCTTTTTCATCCAGATAATAAGCTGCTCCAGGCCAGCAACCGACATGCTCCAAAAGAATATCTGAATAGCTGCTCCCGAATGCAAAAACCCCCCACGTGAACCAGCAAACGGAAACACAATAGTCATCATTCCCAGTATTAACAACCACATCATGGTTTCAAATTTTACTGCCGAATGATGTCTTTTACTCCAGCACCCCACCAGGATAAGTGGTAACAGGATGATTGAACCCTGAACAACAAGAAAGTTCTGCAAATTCAAGCTGAGTGCATCCAGCCTTGCGTGGATAATGGCCGGCAATCCGGCTTTAAGCCAGTTTGTAAAGTTCAGGTGATCATTCGGATAAGCAAAAAGCTGGTTGTAGCTTGTCAGCCAAAGACTTTTTCCGTTGCCGGGTGGAAACATACTCCCAAAAACAACCCAATTTCGATAGTACCAACCCCCTGTCAGAATCAAATAACCGAGTAAAAGAGCCAACAACCCGTTTATGGCTACGCGCATTTTTTGGCGGGATTGCCATGGCCGGATTCTCCAAATGACAACCCCAAAAGCGGAAATCAACCAAATCAAACCATCCGCCCTGGTCAAATGCATCCAACCGGCTATAAAACCCAGCAGTAAAAATCTTTGAAAACTCTCTAATCCTCCAATCCACTGATTGTTTGCAAAAAATGCAATAATGACAAATAACCCTCCCCCTATCATATAAGGTATAAAGGTTTCAGGAATGGTCAGATAAAGGGCATAAACCCCCGGAAAAACTGCAAGGCCGCCGGCTATCCAGGCATAGGCGGGATTTGTTATTACTTTCCTGGTAAGATAAACGGTTAGTACCGGCAAAAATCCAGCCATCAAGAGAAACGGTAATTTTGCCCACACAAAATCTGGAGAACGACCAAGCCACATGCCCATAAACGCAAGCAGCGACGGTAGAGGCATCCAGTAAACAAACGCCGGAGCAGGCAATCCTTTTGGATTAGCGAGGTAATTCCAAATATATGGTTCTACAAAGCCATTTCCTTCAAAGAGTTGCAGACCTCCCACCGTGTAATATGCTGAATCCATATATCCCGGTCCCTTTTGAAATTGTGTTCCAATCAGGGCAAAGATTATTCCACTCAGGTACCAAAACCAATTTGATTGGGGGATTTTTCGTGCCATCTCCCATCCTTTCATGGCCGATTCCCGAATTCGTAAATATCTAAATCACCGATTTGTGTGTGACTTAATTGTATGTATTGGCTGGAAAGAGCCTCAAGAACCGGATGCTTAAAGCCCCTCTCTGAAAATTCCTGAACGGCTTTCCTAAAAACGACAAAGAAGAATCGTTCTTTTTCCCGAATTATTCGGGAGTAATCTTCTATCGGGTAAATCCCCATCGCTTGTTGGGAAGCCAGCGCCAGTGTATCGTTGGGAGAGCCAGGTTCATCTGCGAGAAAAGCCGCATCGTGATATTCATCATAAAAGCGCATCGGGAAGTAGCTGAGTTTATTGTCATGTAAAATGAACACTTCTCGGTTTTGGGGTAAATTGAGATATTCCACAGCCTGACGGAAAGGCGAGCGAGGAAATTCAGCATAGGTATAAAAAGAAGGTAAAGATATTGCAGCTGTCACAAGAAAACCCCCTAAAAGAAATGCTCCTATTCCTCGTTTCCATCTCAAGACAATGATCCTTGCCGCTACAATGGAATACATAACACTGGAGAGAATGAAAACCCTTGTAACAAAAACCGGCTGCATGAAGTAGGAAATCACAAATAACAGAATGGGTAATCCGAACAGAATCAGGTTTAACAGCATTATGGCTGACTTGTCACTCCGATCTTTCCACAATTCCCAGAGTACAACAAAAAACAGCTGTGCGCTGAGAACGGCTGATACTGGCAACAATGCACCTTTTAAGGGTAGATTGGCATGAAATAATATAACAGCCTGAAAAATCTCCACAATCCCAGGCCTGGGAGTCCAGAAAGCTCTCTGAACTTTGGCAATTTGACCAGGCAACAAGAAAGCCCATGGTAAATAAAACAATCCAATAACCAGCTGAGCTTTAATTATTCGTAACTGGTCCTCCCATCTTTTTTTCCAAAGAAGATAGACGTTTCCCCAAATTAAACCAAACCCCGCTAAGGCATGGCTATACATCGCCACGACACCGCTTAAGACTAACCCAACCCAAAGACCCGCCTTATCCCGTTTTTCTTCAAATATTCGGTAAAAAAACCAGTAATAACCTAGCTGCCCCGCCAGCATTAAAGCGTACATCCGCAAATCCTGGCTGTGATAAATTTGCAGCGGCGATATCGCCAGCAAAATACCGGCGGTGATACCAATGCGCCACCCAAACATCCGCCGTGCAAGGTCAACCGCGATAAGCCAGCCGATTAAGGACAAGCCAACACTGAACAACCTCAAGAAAACCAGATTATCATTCAATCCCTGCCAAAAATGAAGCAAAAAATAATACAAAGGCGGCATCGTATCTGCTGCCGTTCCTTTGATAATATTCCCCAAATCCCGACGGGCAAGGAAAATACTGAAGGCATCATCATACTGGATTTCACGGCTTCTGATCCCCGTCAGCCGTAATCCAACGGCTAGCAGTAGAGCAAGTGTCAAGTAAGACCGCTCACTTCCTTTCGACATATCTACGAAGATGCCCTGGATTCGAGCGTTTCAAACCACAATCGCGGTGGTCTAACGGCCCACCAGCGATTCCAATACAGGACGATGATCAAAAACAGGGGTAATGGCAGGAACATCACCGGGCTTTGGATGGGTTGGTAATCCATCTCTACTGTGGTTAGAAAAATCTCCCAGATTCCGACAAAAAGTAAAAACATGGTAGCCACGGAAAGAACTACTCCCCGATTCCGCCAACGCTCAACCCAAACAGCGAAAGTTAAAACAACCCCCGGATAAGCCACGATGAAATTACCAGGATCGGTTTGCAACCCGACCCAAAAGCTGACAGTTAAAGTCAGACACGCGGTCCACAAAAAAGCTCGAAATTCGCTCTTTCGATTGATGAACCATTCCACCATCAAAATCAACACTGCCATCCCGGAAACCACTCGACCAAGGCGCTCACCTCCCTGTGGGATAATTGCCCCTAATGCAGCCGGCAAAGTACCCGGAGGATTATAAGATGGATAGCGTAGAACTTCCCGTAAGTTTTGGATGATCCAATCCGGGATCAAAATTAACGCCAAACCAATTAGGAAGCCCATACCAATCAAAAACCAGATGATAATTTTCCAGCGGCGATGGCTGGCCGCCCAAAATAACACAAACACAATCAACAACAAAACAACCTGCGGTTTGATGGTGATTAAAGCCATGAGAATCCCGGCCAGCTCATCATTACCGGCTCGGACGGCAAGTAATATCCCCACTATGGCGAGGGCGATTAAAATGACCACATTCCCCAGAATCACTGGTCTTAGGGCATGATACCAGAAGACCGAAAACAATAAAAACAAGGCCAGAATGAGCGGTTTTGGCCGCCATCGTACCAACCTTAAAGACAAAAATGCCATAAGGATCAAACCGGATTCCAACACCGCCATCCAAACCGCTCGGGCAAGGTTGTAATCTGCTATCAGCGCAAACGGCAAAAAGACGAGAATCGAATAGAGAGGATAAGCAACCCGCAATTCATGTTCACCCGCCCTGGCTGGCCGGCCATACACCATATTTTGAATGCGAAGTGCCACCTCATCAGAATAGGGGCTCAACCCATCTTCAAAAAAGGATTTCGTTCCCATCCAGTGAACTAAAAAATCATTGCCCCCGGGATTTTGAGATGTATAACGATAATTCCCCCACACCAACAGACCAAACAAACCACTTCCGAGCATAAAAAGCACTATAATTGCCAATGAGGAATTTCGTGACATCGAGAACGCTTCTCCTTAAAGTACCGACCAACCCCTAATCAATTATAATTCAGCCCAGTATGAAGACAAAAATTTCACTTGCCCAATTTGAAGTTCAAATCGGAAAGCCTGAGCAAAATTTTAAAACAGCACTGCCCTTTATTGAACAGGCTGCCCGCTCAGGCTCTTCAATCATTTTACTGCCCGAATTATGGAGCAGTGGTTACGATTTACAACACGGTTCAACATATACCCAAATTAATCAGGAAATTATTGGCGAGTTAAAGTCACTTTCCGAACAATATCATCTTTCTATTGGGGGGTCTTATATCACTTGCGACGAAGTGGGCTGCCGCAACACTTTCTTGATCACCTTGCCGGATAAAAGTGTCACTCCTCCTTATCACAAAGTCCATTTATTCCGTCTACTAGATGAAGATCAGTTTTTTCAGCCGGGTGACCAATATCTCTCAGTTGATTTTAACTGGGCTAAAGCCGGTCTGGCCATCTGTTATGATCTTCGTTTTCCTGAATTGTTCCGTTTTTATTCAAGGCAAGGTGCATCTTGTGTTTTGATCGTTGCCCAATGGGGGGCCAAACGCGCCGAACACTGGCGCACATTTCTCAAAGCCAGAGCCATCGAAAATCAATTGTTTGTGGCGGGTGTCAATGCAATTGGAATGATTGGAAATACCCCACTGGCCGGGTACAGCGCAGTCGTATCTCCATGGGGAGATGTACTGGCAGAAGGGTCTCCCAATCAAGAAGAATTAATTACCGTAGAAATGAACTTTGATTTAATTGATGAGGTAAAACAACACTTGAATTCGGGACAGGATCGCCGTGATGATTTGTATAAGGAATGGTATAACCGGTTTCCTTAATCCGACTGGTCCCCCTCTCGTGCAACGACAATACTGACCTCATCCTCGTAGAGTACTCTCCAACCCCTTTTGATTAATTTCTCTACTACGGGTTGTTGGGGCTCAATCAAAAACCAGCCGATTTTCCATTTTTCTACGGCTTCTTCCCATCCCTCACCGGTGTTGAGAATGTTCAGCCAATTCTTCAGAATTTCATCACCAAACAGGTCGGTTCTCCCGTCAACAAAGACCGGTGTTTCAGGCATATTCCAGATCAAATAACCTCCCCAACCGTAACTATTCAATAATCTGCCGTCCGGAATTCCCTTCTCTTTCAAATACGCTACGGCTTTTTGAGGATAGAACCGGGCCTCATAGGCACTAACCACCACTGGATGAGTCACATAAAACCATTTTCCAATGGCAACCATTCCCAGTAATCCAATTATCGTGATATTGATGACCCGGCGATAGTTGAATGGAAAAACAACCTGGTTTCGACTCATCCGATTACCATGTTGATTAAAGAAATTTTTCAAGCTTTTTGTAATATCAACGAAGATCTCAGGCAAATGATTACCAATGGTCAGGGTGGCAAAAATCGCAAACGGTGCAAAATTGCGTTTTGCAACCAGGGCTAAATAAGTAAATCCCAAAAAGCCGACAACTTCAAAACCACTGACCGTCTTTTTTGAATATGCGAAGGAAAAGATAACAATGAAAAGTAAAACAAGAAATGGCTGCATTGTCAGTTGATGAAAATCAGGTGACGCCCACTCATCAATCAAGGATTGCAGGGTTTGCACCCCTACGGTCTTAAAGGGAACAATCAGGGTATTTAAACCATTCGGATTGATTAAGACACCTGACAAAGCCACCAGTATCCAAATGAAATATTTTTTCAGCCTCCCAAATCGCTTCCCTTCATTCGAGGGTATCAAGAGAGAATCCAGGATCTCGCCCGCCAGCAGAAAAAGTAGAAGAAAAATTCCCAAACCATATCCACCGTGAAGATTGGACCAAAGAACAAACAACGTAAAAAACCATATCGTACCCTGAAAACCGCCATGCTCCCGATATGTTCGAATCAGCCCCAATAAAATTACGAACATCAATAACGAAAGTATTTGCGGGCGTGGTGACCAGACGAAAGAACAGATGATCGCAGCCAAAATCACAAACCACGCTTTAAATAAGGCTCCGCCCTCCATGATTTTATATAATATTCCCATACTAGCTACCGCTGTAATCGCTACACATAAACCCAACCCCCAAAAACCGGCATTTTCAAAAAACCAATAAAGAACAACCTCACCCAGCCAAGAATGATTAATCCAGTTCTCCCCTGCCCGGGTATAAGAAAACACATCCTTTAGCAGTGGACTTCCGTTCTGAATTGTCCATTGACCTGCCCTGAGATGCCACCACATGTCGCTGTCCAGCGGCACACGCACAGCCATGATAAACACCAGCAACAGGGTAATGCAAAACAGCAAATTATCGAGGTTTTTTTGATCTTTTTCCAAAGGGTTGATCATTGCGCGCTATCAGTTTGAATAAATAATTTTTCGAAATCAACTATCCGTATAGGATTTGACAGCTTGTAATAAATGACAAAGTCACCAATCTGTTTCTCGTTCCATAAAATTTTTCTCTCTTGGAGCAAACTACGCAGTTTTTGATCCAGGGCAGGATTTCGAGTGGTTATCAAAGCCACCTTGTCCGATTCCTCAACCATTTGTGTATAGAGCGGGTAACGATCATCGCGCCGCGTATATCTTAAATCTGGATGATACGGGAATCGGGGACTGAAAATGATCTCTTCGTGTGTAAGAAACGCCAGCGGATAAGCAACCCAGTAGTTCGTATAACCCCTCAATTCGCCATTTTCCCGCAGATATTGAATTACTTCCGGCATATCTCCCATATCCACCCGTGCAGGGGCGTAAAATTGGGTTGTCAAACCCGGTGGATTGGATGCTGCACATTGCAAATTTCCCCACAGGTTGAAAAGTGCAATCAACCCGGCCAGACTTAAATATGCAGGCTTCTTTTTACCCCATTCATCCAGAACTTTTCCCCCCATCAGACTTAATACCAGCCAAACGGGTAAAAAATATCTTCCACTTGGGTCAACACCAAACGAAGTAAACACAAAGCCGAGAATGAAAGTAAAGATAACCCCTTCAATCACTTTGACCTGAAACGAACGAGGCGATCTGATCCAATCCCAAAAAATTTTCCCCCATAAAAGTAATGTGAATGGGATCAATGGCAATCCCAGCCAGAAAACATCCCACGGAGGACGCAACCCGATTGCAGCAGGCAAACCCAACACTACAAAGTAGACCATATGATTAATCGTTCTTAACCAAAAAGGCTCACGCTCCACTGCCACAGCCGCACCGAATAATTCATGAATCAGTGAGCCTAAGCCATTTTGAAATGCAAAAAACCACCAGGGAAATGAGCCCACCAGTAATCCCACCAAAACCAGGGTTATCCTCCAGGTAATGATTCTTAAGTTTTTAATCCGGAAGGTACGAAGTAAAATTCCGATACCTGCCGGAACACTGTAAACCATAGTCAACCCATTCACCCATAATCCAAACCCACACAAAAAACCCCATAACAACCACAAAATAACGGAGTGGCTCCCTAGCCTAAATGTACGCATTCCTGATGCACGATTAACTTCTGTATCGGCTTCACCACCGCTTTTACTAACTCGAAAACTGATTTCTGAACTTGCTTCTGAATATTTCAACAAGTAAAATGTTGTTATCAAAATTAAATTCCCGATCAGCAAGGCTTCGCCATATCCCCCTAAACTGACCGTAGTATATAGCGTCGTATTGACCGGCGGTATTGCCAGTAATAAGGTAGCGATCAAACCGGCACGGAACGATCCAAAAAATTGATAACCGACCCAAAAACCTGTCAATATCGTTAAAAGATATAAAATTACCTGAACAAGCCTGATTCCAAAAACCGATTGACCAAAAGCCTTAAAAAAAACTGCTACAAGGAAGGCATCTAAACTGCCCATGTAGGCCTGTCCGTAGAAAAAGATGGGCTTTTCCCCCGCCAATATGTGGCGAGCCATTAACCCCACCACTGCTTCATCTGCATTGAAGGGAAAAACACTTAAAACAAGCAGGGAAACTTTCAGAGATAGCCCCAGTAAAATCACGAAGGCCAAAAGCAGGTATCGCTTCATAGTTGAATGGTAGTAAAACCTTTTTGCTTGAAAATACAGTAATATTATTGTATTCAGGATTGGAATTCACTACCAAACAATTTTATCGGGGCATTACCCAATGATTCAAAACCTGAAGAAAAAAGCCTTTCTTTTTGTTGTTATTTTTCTTTTCAGCCTTTTATATTTTATTGGAATTCGTGAAGTTCCCTTTCACCCAGATGAAAGCACCCAAATTTTCATGAGCCGGGATGTTGAACTTTTCTTCTCCCAACCTTCCTCCCTTTCCTATAATCCAAACAATTCTGAAGATTTGCGTCAGCGATACCGATTGCTTGATCCACCAGTCAGCCGCTGGTTTATCGGCATGTTCGGCTTGATTTTTAAGGTCCCCCCGTTACCGGCCGATTGGGATTGGGGAAAATCGTGGGAAGAAAACGTACAATCGGGTGCTTTGCCTCCCCCATCCACCCTTTTGATTTCTCGATTAGCAGTCAGTTTCATCTTTCCGTTGCTTCTTTACTTTGCTTATAAAACGGGCGAAGTCCTGGCTGATAAGAAAACTGCTTGGCTTAACCTTGTTTTTACAGCCTTGAATGCCTTAATACTGCTCCATACTCGCCGGGCAATGGCAGAAAGTCTTTTAGCCTTTTTTTCTTGCCTTTCTCTTTATCTTCTGGTTTCAGGGAAAAAGCCCGTTTGGCTGCTGGCAGTTCCAATCGCATTGGCATTTAATGCCAAATACTCAACCGCTCCACTGGTTTTGGCTGGATGGATTAATTGCCTGATGAGTTCTTCAAATTCGCCTTTCCACCATCGTTTGAAACCGGTGCTGCTTTATTCAATTATTTTTATCCTGACTACATTTTTACTTAATCCGGTTTTATGGTCATCCCCATTGGATGCTTTGAAAGCTGCCGCCGAAGAAAGACAAAATTTATTAGCCGCTCAAACGACTGCAATTGGAAGTTTCAATCCCTCTCAAACACCCCAAACCGTTCCAGAACGTTTATTGGCACTAATCGCCCAGATTTATATCGCCCCACCAGCGGTTGCTGATGTTGGAAACTATCTTTCTGCTACAGAACTCCCCGCCCAAATTTACTTCTCCCGCCCATGGAATAATCTAACCAATGGATTTTTCAAGGGAGGCTTCTTTCTTTCCCTGACCATCATTGGCCTGTTCTGGATGATCCGCCGGCATTGGAGTTCAATATGGAAATTTTCAAATCCGGCCACTCTTTTTCTGCTGACTTTTATCGTTCAATTCGCTGGAATTATAGGTGGAATTCCACTCGCTTTTCAGAGGTACTATCTACCCCTTATGCCTTACATCACCTTCTTCATTGGATACGCCATAAGCCAGGGGATTGATCTTGGTAAAAACACAATCAAACGTTCGGTTTAAAAAAGGATTGGCATGGCGGCGGGATGTCAGAAGCCATGCCAATCCTTTAAGTCCCGCAGGCAACAAAATCAAATATGCTTGTAATATACTCGATGATTCTTATAGGGTATTCCCCCGACATTGATCAGATCTTTTCGCATTTGAACAGCCGTTTCTGCCACCTGGGTCAATTCAAAATGTTCAAATCCATATTCCTTGATGGTTTTATCCATTTCTGAATATAACAAGGCATTTCCACCTCGTCCCTGATATTCCGGTAGAATTCCCGCTCCATTTAAAGACACCCATTTCGTTCTCTTCATTTCCGCCAGTAAATCAATAATTGCCCAGGGCGTCAACCGGCCTTTTGCCCGTTGTAGTGCCGCCGAAACATCTGGAAAACCGAACAGGAATCCCACAATCTTATCCCCATAGAGAATGACTTTAATCAAACGCGGATCGGCGATCGTCAACAGGTTCTGCACCACAAAATCAATCTCCCGCTGCGTCAAGGGGTAATATTCCCAATTGTTCACAAAAGTCTTGTTATAGGCTTCTCCAATTTGAGGTGCGTAAGCCTTTAATTCCCGCTTGGTATTAAAGGTTACTACCCGAAAAGTGCCCTTTTCCTTGACCCGCTGGGCAACCAGATGAACTTTTTCTGGCATCTGAAATTTATCCCGATGAAGATAACACGAGACGAAGTCCACTTCTTTTTGAAATCCCAAATTTTCTACCAGCTTCACGTAATAGGGAGGGTTGTAATTCATCATCACCATCATTTGGCGGTGTTCAAATCCTTCAATCTGAATACCGTAACCATCAAACGGACTTAAGCCTTTGGGACCAACCACTTCATTCAATCCACGAGCATGCGCCCATTCAAATACCCGATTGAACAAAGCGTTAGCCACATCTTGATCGTCAACACATTCGAACAAATAAAACTGAGCCTGACGGGTGTCATGGTATTCGTTGAAAGGCTTATTCTCCAACGCTCCAATACGGCCAACCATTTCGCCATTCATGCGAGCCACAAAAAACTCCCCTTCGGAATGTTCATAAAAGGGATGTTTTTTCGGATTCAACATCAACTTGATATCACTCAGAATGGGCGGTACCCATTGAGGAATATTTCGATAAATTTTGAAGGGAAATTCAACAAATTCATTGACCGCTTTTTTATTGGATAAGTCAACCTTTTCAATTGTGATCATCTCTCACCTCACAAGGGATTAATGATGAAATTTACTAACCGATGATTGAGTATACTCCCTTTTGCATGACCCAAGCAAAAATTCTGGTTATATTTTGGAAAAAGATTACGCAACCTTTTTTCTGTAAATTCGAGTCAGAAATATCCATCGTTCTTTAACAATCAAATGACTTGCCAGAGCAATAATGTTTACCGATCTGCCACTCTTCTGAGATCTCCATCAAGAG
>Ga0226835_1000177_pt1 | contig 109623 bp, 82 predicted proteins | sample LAC_MetaG_1_FD_163627 | JGI IMG/M metagenome (GOLD analysis project Ga0226835, IMG submission 163627) | Anaerobic ammonium oxidizing microbial communities from anammox membrane bioreactor (MBR) in UC Berkley, California, United States -... | ecosystem: Engineered > Bioreactor > Anaerobic >... | reverse complement strand
GAGTGCACAACTATAAACGATTGCCTATTTTGCAACGGGCGATCAAAGACGAGGTCAACAATAGAATCCAGTCCAATCAGCCCAAAGCCAAAGTCTCTAGATTTTCAACTAAGAAACGGACATAGTCGATGCCGACGCTACTGAGCGGTAGCCGGAATTGGTTACTGAGCGGCAAACCACACACGGTGCAGCATGAGCTTATCCATTGCGTTATTTGCATAGTCACGTACATACGGTTGCAAAAAACGGTAGTCTTCATCGTGCATAATCAGCAGCATCGGCGCGTTGTTTATTGCAACCTGCTCCGCCTGCCGGTACAGGTCCATGCGTTGCTCACGGTTCTGGGTTACCAGAGCCTGCTCGTAAATCCTGTCGAACTCACTGTTCACAAACCGGGTAGAGTTAATTGGACTGATCCCTGTTCCCTTTGGAACAAGTTTCCCATAGAACAGATTGAGGAAGGTTTCCGGATCAGGGAAATCTGCCACCCAACCCAGCCGGAAGAAGGATGCCTGCCCCTGGTCAATTTTTTTAAGATGCTGCGCAAACTCCACTTGTTCAAGATGGACAGTGATATTCAGATTTTCCTTCAGCATGCTTTGAATTGCTTCTGCAATCTGAACGTTCCTGCCTCCGCCGGAGTTTAACTGCAGAGTAATCGGCCCAAGCCCCTTCCCGTTCGGATACCCGGCTTCGGCAAGCAGCTCCCGGGCAGCCGCCGGGTTAAAGCTGTAGCCCTGTACCTTTTTATACGGATACCCGGGCATTGAGCTGGGTACCAAACCATGCTCAGCGGGTCCGGCGGCCTGACCATGCAGAACGTACTTAATAATACGCCTTCTGTCCACAGCCATGTTCAGCGCCTTCCGAATACGCACATCCTTAAACAGCGGATCGGTTGTTAAAAATCCATAATACTGCGTACTCATTGCCGGCGTATGCAGAAGCGTGAACCTCGAGTATCTGCCTTTGGGACGCTTATTCTCGTCAACCACATCGGCAAAAAACTCATTCGGTATCCTATACGATTCCTCCAGGTTGCCTGCTGCGAACTCCAGAAGCTGCAGCTTGTCATCCTTCATGAACGAGAACCGCACTTCATCCAGAAACGGCAGCCGGTTTCCGGCTTCATCGGTATCCCAGTAGTAGGGATTGCGCCGAAGAACCAACTGTCTGTCAGGTTCCCACCGAACAAACATGAATGGTCCGGTACCAACGGGGTTTTTGAAGAAGTCCTTGCCATAGTATTCAACGGCTTCACGTGGATGAATGGCCATACTGGAAAGAGCAAGGTAGTTCTCAAAGGGGGCTATGGCACGGGTGAGGGTAATCGTAAAGGTACTGTCATCAACTGCAGCAAAGCCACGCACTCCGGGCAATGCCGGCTCTGTTCCGGTATCATGAGCTTTTACGGTAGCGTTAAAATACTCTGTCGCCCCGAGGACTTTATCCCTGAAGTAGTCAAAATTTTTAGTACCGGTGCGTATATCGCAAACGCGATTCAGGGAGTATTCCACATCATGCGCTGTTAGCATCCGGCCCTTCCCGTCCGGGAAGCACGGATTATCGTGGAAACGGGCATTTGTCCGCAGGTGGTAGGTGTAGGTACATCCATCGGCGCTCACGCTCCACGAGGTAGCAAGCTCAGGGACAAGTTCGAGCCTGGAATTCAGTCCCACCAGCTTGTCATAGATGTTGGATGCAACGTGACTGCTGGTAACATCGTTAATCAGCACCGGGTCCAGCGAGCTCATTTCGCCAACTTCATTCAGCCGGTACACGCCCCCGTACTGTTTTCCTCCGGCGGCAGGACGGAAGGTGCCAATCATGCTTCCCTGCTTTGTGCAGGCAGAAAAGCCGAGTGCTGTGCACACTCCGGCAAGTACGACTGCAACTCTAATTAGGCCGCGTTTCACTGGTTACCGCACCGGAGTTTCAATTTCAATCTGAACCGTCCGTGAATAGGAGCGTCCTTCAGGCGTGTTGTTATCGTACAGCAGTCTGTCGGACCCCACGGGCTGGATGGTTACCCGGTTATCAGGCAAACCAAGAACGCGCTGGGCCTCAAGACAGCGTTTCCGGGCCAGTGTCCGGTTATATTCACTGTTGCCCTGCCTGTCTGCAAATCCAAGGATACTCACCTTACTTTCCGGCTGGATTCTGCTTCGTACTCTGTCCATAACACGCTGATTCTCGGCACTCAGTTGTGCTGAATTAAACTCGAATACAATCAGTGAATATCGCTCGATGAGTTTACCGCCTTCCTGCCGTGCCTTCATCAGCTGGATGTTGATATAATCCACACCAATGGTATCGGCAACAGAACGCTGCTGACCAATCTCGTTGCTAACCGTAAGCTGTGCAACCAAGGGCTGAACGCTTTTGGGAAGGACGCCGTCGGCGGCCTTCCACTCAATGCCCGAGGGCTTTCCGGAACCGGTTCCTTCGGCAAGTTTCGACGTACCTTGCTTAAGACTTGCACTCCATGAGGCGATGTCCTGTCCGCCAGCCACGACCGGCTTCACTGTTAGTGCATTTGGTGTAATGATCAAATCCTTGTCTTTAAACTCAACCGGTTCAAGGATTACAGGATCGTTTGACGAGATTTCGACCCGGCGGTTTTCGGACTGTCCGTCGGGCGTTAACGGGTTTGCCGGGCTTGCCGGAAGGAGTCTGGCAGAAACTTTTATCCGTGACGGATCGATTTTAAACGATTCTACAAAATAATTTTTTATAGCTTCTGCGCGCTTCTGTGCCAGATCGCGGTCATTTTTCTCAACGTCAACGTTGTCCACACAGCCAACCAGCGATAGTGTGGCTGCCGGCGTTCGCAACATTCTGTAACCGATCACATTGAGCAGGTTGCGGTACACGTCGATCTGGTTACGGGTCAGATCCATCGGCCGAAACTCCACAGCCTGATCGTGTTCGAACAAAATCTGTGCAGTGCTGTCAATGCTGGCTACACCGGTGGGAAAGAATACCTGCGGCAGCAAGGGATAATTCTCGATGACTTCAAGTTCTTCAACCCGGATTGTATCTACCGGATGTACGGTTCCGGTGGAATCAACCGTCTCGAACTTTAGTGTCAGCTCTGGAGTAAACGGACGTGGTGTTTCACGAACGTACGATTCACGTTTATGGGTGGTAATAAACCGGTCATCGGCAACATCGTTAATACTGTCCTCAAACATGGTTGACGCCAGATACACCTGGTCAGAACGCAAATTTGGCTTTTCAACAATTGTTGTATCCCGGAAAACAACAGTATCCCGAATAATGCGAGGTTCTTTGGGTGCGTATATCCCGTATCGAAGCGAAACACCCAGTTGGAATGAATTCACAGCCCAGTTCACAGAGCTAACCTTGGTTAACGGCATGTAGTACCGCACTTCGGGCGACATCGAGAATCGCGATTTGGTGAGCAACTCGTATCCTAATCCAAGGACGGCATGAAACTGGGTTGACTGCAGATCCGGAATCTCGCCGGCAGCTTCGTTACGGATTGTACTGCCATCCAGGAAGGTATAGCCTTCGGGCGTAAACAGAGTTTCCCGCTGATCGAACGAGTTGCTCAGTATCAGACCCGGGCGAAGTCCTGCATGAAGCCAGAAAAAATCAAAAACGCGGTATGCTGCCGTTGCCTCAAATGCCGCCATCGGCATTGATGCATTCAGCACGTGTTCAACCTCGACATCGGTACGCTGCTCCGTGGGTATCGGCCCATCGGCGAGTACCGGTTCATTACCAATTGCCTGTTGCCGTTTTAATGTTCCGCTCATGTTGGTATATGCCAGGCGCACCTGCACCCGAAGATCCCGAAGAACCGGAATTTCTGCCAGCGCGGAAAATACAGGCATCAGTGAGGTTGCATCCTTATACTCAGAACAGCACGAGGGGAAGCCCGGCAGTGCACCGAAGGAGGCACTGTGAAGATTGATACCAAGCGCGGCGTTTGCGCCGATAAAGTACTGCAGGTACAGCGTTTTTCCGGTTGACTGATCTATCAGGGTTTCCTGTGCCGATCCAACCTGGGGAAGAGATGCCAGTACAATACAACAAAGCAGAACAGCGCGAAAACGGAACATATAATTGGCAATATTCATTTTATTGGTCATTAGTGCATTACCACTGCTGGTACAATGCGCACCCGTGATGGGGTTGTAAGCCTGAGCGCATACATTCCCGAAGCTCGCTGCTGAACGTTAAACTGAACAACGCGCGCTGCATCACCAATGGTGTGCACAAACGTTATGCGGTCAACAACAACTCCCTGCGGATTAACCAGCTCAAGGATATGAAGCCCCTTCTCGTACACCTCAACATCCACCAACAGGTTGTCGGCAGCCGGACTCGGATACGGATTAACCTTAAACTGGCCGGCTTTCTTTATCAATCGCGGACCACCTTCCCGGCAAATGTCAAGTCGCAGCCAGCCGTCCTTCTTCCGTGTAGTATAGGTTGAACTCGTTGCCGAAAGTTCGGCAAACAGAACATGGAGTTCGGTACTGTCGGTACTGCCAAGGGTTGCCTGACCAAGCAGTTCGGTGATGACAGATTCCTGATCTGTTACGGTTACCTGCGGCAGGAGAATTTCCAGTTCAGTGACTCCGCCGATACTTTCGTTGCGAAGAATGGTTCCGATACTCACCCGCTGAACAACCATGACCGATGTAGAATACCGTAGCACCATCCTGCCTTCGGCAGTGACTGATGAAGCAGCACCGGCTACAATCTGGGCTCCTACTGGAATAACCAGTTTATCTTCAGCGGGAGACACCGTCAGTGTTGGCATTCGTACTTCGATCTCCACGTTTAGCCGGCCACGACCGGAAACGGCAACTGCCTTCCGGTCGGCACAAGGCTGATCGATATCAATATAGATCGTGTCAACGTACGCGATGTTATCTGTTGGACTAAATGTTACCGCAAGGTCCAGTCGCTCGCCAGGCTGCAGTAAATATGGCATCGCGGGTCCGCTTATCGTGATAACGCCTCCAGACTCACCCTTCAGACTAATTGCTTTGATGGTGACGGGTAAGGCTCCGGTATTAATAAAGGTTACGGTTTGAGTGCTGGACTGCTGAACGTCCACAAAACCAAACACAACCGGACCGGGCGTGTTGGGAATCGACGTAGCCCGTACACCCGAGAGTGTGCACACAAACGGGGTAGGCTGATTGTTGAGTCGAACGCGTATGGTCACGTCGGCAAACTTGGCTCCATCGGTGCCCCCGCGGGGATCGAATTGAACTACCACTTTTACAATCTCACCGGGCTGCATTGTTGTTCCGGTAACAGCGGCGGGATTGAGTATCGTAAACAAAGGAGCATCCGGACCGGTAATACCGGCTGAAATCAGATCTGCGGGGACATTGCTGGTATTCGTAATCAGAATGGTATCTGTTTTTACCATGCACTCAGCAAGGGCGCCAAAGTCAATCGTGTTGGTAATCCCCACTGACGCATTCTCGGCCGTCCACCGTACAAGCACCGGAAACGAATCGGCACAGGGCTGTCCTGAAATGAACCAAAGCGTATCGACGGCCGACATTTCAAATAGCGGTGATACGGTAATGGTAACAACCTGCATGTCTCCGTTGGCCAGCGTAAACGGTGCAGGAGTAGCCGAGACCACCGTACTTCGTGAACTAACAATCTGGTCGATGGTAACGGAGCTGCCGGTAGTATTGGTGTACTGAACCGGAATCGTAACAGTATTGCCGACGGCAACAAGACCGGCATCGATGTACTTATTTCCTGCAAGGTCAAGGTAGGCAAGAGTGCCACTCAGGGGAACGTCGATTTGTGTAGCATTAAAGGCTGTTGTACGCACACTAAGAATTGCACTTCGCGGTATGGTAGGATCGGCAACAGGACGAAATGCGATCTCGTACAGGGCAGTACCGCCGGGTGGCAGGATTGTATCCTTGGGCTGACGTAAGATGGTAAAATCAGCCTGATTGGTTCCGTTAATAAAGGCAGGATACAGAAGATTAACGTCAATACCTCCGGTGTTTCTGATCAGTACCTGCTCAACGGCTGATTGGCACGTGCGGGTAGGCGGGTAAACAACAAAACCAGGGTCGGCAATAACCTGGGCCGCCTGCGACTGCCCTGCCAGCAAAATGATGACGGAGTCACTGCAGCTACGTCCGCCCAATGTGGTTGTATTGGAACTCATGAGTTTTACCGTAGCCTGGTGGCTTCCACCTGCTATCGGTGCGTACTCAAACAACAGGTCAACAACCCCGCCCGGTTTAATGATACCTGGTAGAGCTGGTGTAGCTGAAACAAGCCGGAACGGTGCCGGAACGGCCGGTATGGCGCCAACGTCAAGATCGCTGGAACCGTCATTACGAAGCTGAAGCAGTAATTGCTTTGCCGAACCTGTGGGAACAATACCGAACTGCCCTGTTCCAAGTAGGGTAAAACCGGGTGCAACACCTTCAAAACGGATCCAGACGGTATCAGGCTCGTCACAGCCATCGATGTTTAACAGTGTAGCTACCACGCCCGGACCAACCCGCTTGGCTACAATCGTAAAGTTCAGGTTCCTGAATCCGCCAACATCAATCGTGAAGGGCAGATTAGCGCTTACCTCTACAAGGCTACGGTTGGAGCTCACAAACGATAGCGGGGTAACCGGATCAAGGCCAATGTTCTCAAGGATGATTTGCTCCGACAACACTGAGTTAACACATAACGGCCCTACGTTAACAGTATCAACCTTGCTCCCACGATAGCGGTACGATAGCTTAATTGGACGCACATCAGAAACATACTCAACAATCCAGGGGTTGCGAAGCGACGATGTATCAGTATTTACGAGTTCAAGCTTTTCGGACTGCAGACCAGACATGGTGGCCGGCGGACGGAACTCGATGACGTACACCTTACTGTCATTACTCTGAATTGAGTCGGGGAACGCGGTTGGTGAAACTACACTGTAGCCGGTAGGATTTCCAATGAACCTGGCTGTTGTGATTTCAAGGGGGCTTTCACCCAGATTGGTTACAACAATGGTATCCCGAACAACCTCACCTTCGCAACGATAAACGCCAAGGTCTCTCTTTTTGTCGGTCTTGATAATGGGTGGTCCCTTTAGGCGAATGATATTCCATGCACTCTGCGAGAACACCATGGAAGGTTCTGCCGTAAACTGATCCTGTACGGGTGACGGTATGATAAGCCCAAATGCAATGTAGTACACCGTGTCGGTTCCGGGCAGCCTGGTAGAGAACCGCCAGCTGCCACTGGAGCCTGTTGGCGCATAGTTGCTGATGGTATCGTATGCTGTCCAGCTTCCGTTCTCGGGTTTAATAAAAACACAGACATCCTGTCCGCTTGCATTCCCAATGATGCTCACATCCCGCAGCGACACCGTAATGGTATCGGATAAAATTCCAATTTCGGTTGTTGCTGACGTCTTCAGCCAGAAGTCATACCGAATACGTCCCGGGGCACCTCTCAGATACGGAGAACGGTCCTGACCAACAGCCTGGGCGGCTGACGAGCCTACACCAACGTTATCAAGGCGTGATCCCAGAATTACGCCACCGCCTGAACCGCCACCACCCGGAATATCGAGTAACGAAGCAACTGAACCATTGGCAAAGACATCAAAATTGCCAAGCTGGCTTGCATGAATCGAGATGGCACCGCCACCGCCACCGCCGGCAGAGCCCTTGCCGGCAACACCCGAAGGATTACCGGATGCGCCGCCAGAGCCCCCTGCCAAAGGAACAAGCATCGTGTTGCCAACCTTTCGGCCCTTGTTATTCAGGCCGGGCGATGACAATCCGTCGGTAGCATTACCTGCCGATGCTCCGGGCTGACCTTCCCTGCCACCGCTTCCACCCCCGGCACCACCGGTGGGATTACATTGATCTTTATTATCACAACCTCTGCCACTCTCACCAAAGGGATGGCCGGTGCCGCCACCACTGTTTTCGTATGCCGATGTTAGGTCGCCCCCGGGGCTCCCATTGAGTGATGCACTACCAAACTGTCCACCAGGGGGGAGATCCTGACCGCTGCCAATACCGGGCTTTCGACGTGAGTTGCTGCCAATGGTGGCGTTTTCGCCGCCGGGACCGCCGCCTGTATAACCGTTTCCGCCGTTCGACCCGCCACTACTGGCGATTGGTGCGTTAAATACCGATCCTCCACCGCCTCCACCACCGGGACCACCGTTGGATCCGTAGCCACTTGCATTAATGATACAGCCATTCTGTGCTATCAATCGTCCAACGCTCATCAGAACAAAGGGCAAATACCCTTGGTTGCCGGGGGTACCCGGATCGGTATCATTGGTTGAAATCTTATACTCGGCGCCGGAAAGGTACATCGAGTCAATGATCATTGCGCCGCGTCGTGATCTTCGGCCTAACGATCCTTCACCAAAAACAATATCCGAGCTGGTCCGCTTATCACCAATCGGTGTTGGTCTTACAATGTAGAAGGTATCAGCATCACTTGTCTGGCCACCAACTTCAACAACCAGCGGTATCTTGAACTGCGGTTGCAGCTGCGTCCAGTCATGACTGTTTGGGATAACCGTTGGGACAACAAACACGGTCGTGCTAATCATCCGTCCGTTCCAGCTTACCACACACGGTCCAATTTTAACGATCGCAGTATCGGCCGGGCGGGCACAACGCACCCGCACATTGTCACCAGGATTGTTCAGCGAAAGTCCGTCCGAACCAAAGTTATTGTTGGCGTTATGAGGTCCGATAATCTCGATATAGGTTGCATACCGGGTTGTTCCGATATCCGGCAACAGGTACGAAATCACAGGCTTGGCAACAGTCTGTCCCGGCATCACCATTCCTAACACACACACAATGGCTGCCAGGATTTTAGGTACACCCCCTACAAGGTTGGATTGATACTTCATACGCCAGTGTTGCCTTTGCTAATTCTGCACAAAAAGTCCGACTGCACACGGTTGGTTCCGAGACGCTGATTCATCTTCATTGTTCTCGTCGCTCCGGAAACACGTTCCGCAACACCAGGGCATCGTTGTCTGATACACCCTGGAATGGCCGAGTGCTTGTTCCTGCCTAACAAAACGGACAAACCTTTGGAACACTCCAAACTCTGTGCCATTTTCATCCTTAGGCGTTGCTCCAGTGGAGTTAGAAATCGTTGTTTGCATGGAGTAGCCGGAGACCCGCTGGAAATCATGTGCAAAAATACAGAGTAGTGCCGGCATGGTTCTGAGAATACCGGATGATTCCGGTTTTCTGAAAGGATTTTTCTCCGGACACGAAATGGTAGGCGGTACTCAATTATCGGGAAATGATGTCTAAGTTACCGTTATGGAATACGAACTCGATGCACTGATGGATGACTATGTAACGGCTCTTTCGTCGGAGAGAGCTCTGAGCAGTCACACCATCACGGCGTACCACACGGCCCTTCAGCAGTTCAGGGTGTTCCTGCTTGAAACGTACGATACCATTCCGGCACCGGCAGACCTAACGGTTGCCGAACTGCGTCCGTTCCTTGGTTGGTTACATGATAAGGGGCTTAGCCGACGTTCAATCAAGCAAAAGTTTGCTGCATTGCGTTCGTTTTTTTCATGGTTAGTGCGCATTGATGTTGTACCAATGAACCCAACGCGGGGTATTACATCACCAAAACTCGATAAGAAATTGCCATCGTTTCTCCAGCATACCGAGGCCGTAACGCTAGCCGGTGTGTTTGACCTGACAACCGAAGCAGGTGCGCGCGATCACGCCTTGTGTGAGCTGTTGTATGGCAGCGGACTGCGTATCAGCGAGGCTCTGCAGCTTAATGTGGCTGATATCAACGAGCAGCAAAAAACCGTCCGCGTCATGGGCAAGCGTTCAAAGCAGCGCATTGTCCCGGTGACCGATGCTGCAATTGCAGCGATCCATACCTATCTGGCATTCCGGACCGGTGTTGCCGGTAGTGGTCATCGTAATGCAGGCATGCCCCAGCCCCTTTTCCTTGGAACAAAGGGAGGTCGGCTCACACCAGCAGGAGCATGGCGAATTGTAAACAAGGCACTGGGGCCGATTACGGAATCACAACGGAAGAGTCCTCACGTGCTCCGCCACAGTTTTGCCACCCATCTTCTGGATAACGGGGCCGACCTTTCGGCGGTGAGCGAGATGCTCGGTCACAGCTCGCTGAGCACCACACAGGTATATACCCATGTGAGTATCGAACGGCTTAAGGATGCCTACAAAAAGGCGCATCCCCGAAGCGAAACGGACTCCGAATAGCTGCTAACGGTGCAGATGTCCCCGGTACCGTAATGACCAAAATTGCACAACGGTGTCGGCCAATAACGGTAAAGTTCGGTATTTTCCCGTAATGATACGGTTTGCTGTTATCGGTGCCGGGCACCTTGGATCAATTCATATCTCACTCTTACCAACGCATAACAACGTTCAGGTTGCCTGTGTTGTTGACCCCGATGAACAGCGCGGTCGTGCAGTTGCGGAAGGCGTCGGAGCCGTATGGGTGCCGCGGGTTGACGCCATGCCTGCAGTTGATGCAGTGGTGATTGCTGCGCCAACCACCTACCATCATGAACTTGCCACACACTGCTTGTTGAGGGGTATTCACACCTTTATCGAAAAACCGGTAACAGCAACGTATGCCCAGGCAACCGAGCTGATGAATCTTGCCGCACAGAGTGGATGCATTGTTCAGGTTGGCCACATCGAGCGGTTTAATCCTGCATTAACGGCACTTGCAGATTTTGCGCTGAAGCCACTCTTTATCGAAGGACATCGGTTGAGTACGTTCAAACCCAGAGCAATCGACGTTAGTGTGGTACAGGACCTGATGATCCACGATATTGACCTGCTGTTGTGGATGACGAAGTCAACGGTCACCGATATCCAGGCTACCGGGGTGGCAGTATTAACCCAAACACCCGATATTGCCAATGCCCGCCTCACGTTTCAGAACGGCTGTGTTGCCAACCTTACGGCGTCACGCATCAGTGCCAAACCAATGCGAAAGCTGAGACTATTCCAGAACGAAAGCTACATCAGCATTGACCTGGCTCAGAGTACCGCCGAGATGTTCAGACTGATTGATCAGTCTGATCTGAATCCAGGACGACAAGTCTCGCTTGGTAACATCACAACGCAGTTCGGCAATAAAGTGATTGTTCTGGAAACACCTGCCGTGCAGCCGGCCAATGCCATTGCACAGGAACAGGCATCGTTCTTGCGCAGTATCACAACCAACGGCAGCTCTGCCGTTACTGTTGAAGAAGCTGCTGAAGCCGTTCGCATAGCAGAGCAAATTGAAGCTGCCATGGCTGCAACGGTACCCCACATATCATAAATTTGCTTAGCGATTAACTTGACGCTCCATCGATTCACTTTTCTTTTACTCGTTTCCGTTACAATCATCCTTTCCGGGCTAGCGAATCCCGCACCCATACGTGCCCAAACCGAGGCTGCCGATTTTTCACGTATTGGTTGTGCAGGGTTTCTTACCAGCACAGTATCCGATTACCAGTGCGTTGGCATCAACCCCGCGAATCTTGGTGTTGTGCCTCAGCCGGAAACGTTTAAGATGTCGGACCCTCTTACCTACGGCATTTTTCGCAAGAAGCGCAACTGGTCGTTTGGTCTTATTGAAGGCGGAGTCAGCCTTCACAGCGACGCTCTAAACCGAAGCGGTGTACTGGATATGCTAACACAAACCTCGAGTGGTACATTTTCGGATAGTGACAAGGTACAGGCGGCTCGTAACTTTGCTAACCGTGGTATCCGGTTTTCCGCTGAGTTAATCACACTTGGTGCAGCATATCAAAGCAACTCATGGGGCGGGCTTGCAGTAACTGTTCGGGAGCGGATCTCCGGCACCTTCCGTTTTAACACGGAAGCCGCACAACTTGTATTTGAGGGACGCAATTTTTCGTATTTCGACAGCGTGGGTGTAACCTATAATGGCGACACTGTGGGGTACAGCACCAACCCACGGTATTTTTCTGACTTGTTTAACGGAACGCAGCTCTCTCTGGTGTGGTATCGCGAACTCGGACTCTCGTACGGCGTTGAACTGGTACACCTGAGCCAACTATCGATCTATGCCGGAATTGGTGCAAAGTATCTCCTGGGCTACGCCCTGATGGATGCCCGCGTTGTTAATGGCAACCTGCATGCACAGAGTGCCTTAAGCCCCGTGTTTGGCGTCAACTACGGTAAGGCTTCCAGCAACTCGCTGATACCGGGCAATGAATTTATCCCCGTTGGCACAGGCTACAGTGTAGACATCGGCATCACCATGCGGTACAAAAACATTGCGTGGAGCGCCAGTGTTGTTGACGTAGGAATGATGGTCTGGGACGGCAATGTTTTTATGGCTCAGGACACCATACTCAACGGTTTGATAAGTACCGGCTTCAGCAGCTATAACATTTTTCAGGAGGCACCCAAGATTACCGGTGACGGGAACTACTTTAAGTGGGTTGGCGCAGCTTCAACCAAGAGCACAATACCCGCACGGGTACGGATTGGCACATCGTACACCCACAACGTACACTGGACGTTCGGCTTTGACGCTGTGTTCCCGGTCACTGATGCCGCCGGTTCACTCGGTGAGCCCATTGTGAGCATCGGTGCCGACTGGCGCCCCACCGTATGGCTTAAATGCGGAACAGGTTTTGGAGCAGGGGGGAACATGGGCTCGTTTATTCCGGCTAGCGTCCTCTTCTCGGTGTTCGACGGTATGTGGGAACTGGGGATTGCCTCACGGGACCTGATAACACTGATCACAACTAATCGTCCGATTATCAGTATGGTTGTAGGAGCAGTACGCCTACGTTTGTAAGTGTATTGTACGAATGTAACGTCCGTCACCCCCCAAACTACAAATCTTTTTTACTGTTTTCCCATGCACTATCCGTTTTCTGATACCGAAACCAAGTGGCAGCAGTTCTGGCAAACAAACGGCACCTACCAGGTGTCTGACGATACCTCACTGCCCAAGTATTACATCCTGGATATGTTTCCCTATCCTTCCGGAACCGGTTTGCACATCGGACATCCCGAAGGCTATACCGCAACCGATATCGTCAGCCGATTCAAACGGATGTGCGGTTTTAACGTTCTGCACCCCATGGGATTCGATGCCTTTGGTTTGCCCACCGAACGTCAGGCGATGGTCGAGAATATTCATCCTACGCTGATCACCCAACGGAACGTGTCAACCTTCATGCGCCAGCTTAACATGTTAGGGTTTGACTTCGACTGGCAGCGGATGGTAAACACCACCGATCCCGGGTATATGAAGTGGACGCAGTGGATGTTTCTGGAGATTTACAATTCGTGGTTCGACCACTCTGTTGGAAAGGCACGACCTATACATGAGCTACCCGTCCCTGAATCAATAACCGATCCGGTCAGCCGGGAGCAGTATATCGACAGCCATCGTCTGGCATACATTGCCCATATCCCCGTAAACTGGTGCGAGGCCCTGGGTACGGTTCTCGCAAACGAAGAAGTGGACGAATGGGTGTCGAAAGGCTATACGGTGGAACGCCGGCCAATGCGTCAGTGGATGCTTCGTATCACCGCCTACGCTCAACGGCTGCTCGACGATCTGGATTCATTGCAGTGGCCCCAGTCCACCATGGAAATGCAGCGTCACTGGATTGGACGCTCGGAAGGGGCTGAGATCCGATTTACCATTGCGCAACACGATGAGCATATCGAGGTGTTCACCACCCGTCCGGACACGATTTTTGGCGCCACCTATGTGTTGCTTGCTCCTGAACATCGCCTGGTGGAAAAAATTACTACCGACGAACAATACATTTCGGTAAATGAATACCGTTCTGCTGCAATGCGTAAAAGCGATCTTGAGCGCACCGAGCTGGCTACCCGAAAAACCGGTGTTGCCACCGGCGCATTTGCCATTAACCCTGCCACGGGAGAACGTATCCCGATTTATATTTCGGATTACGTTCTGGCTCACTACGGTACGGGTGCAATTATGGCTGTGCCTGCGCATGACCAGCGTGATTACGACTTTGCCCGTATCTTCCGTCTGCCCATCGTCCAGGTTGTTGTACCGGATACCGACACCCTCCACGCCCCCACCGATACTCCTGCCCAAGCCTTTTCTGGTAACGGAGTGTGTGTGAATTCTGCAAACAGCACCGTTAACCTGAATGGTTTGCCAACAGCTGATGCAAAACTGGCAATTGTTGAATGGCTGGAGAAAACCAATGTTGGACGCTCCAGGGTTCAGTACCGGCTGCGCGACTGGCTGTTTTCACGCCAGCGCTACTGGGGCGAACCAATTCCGATTATGTACTTTAAGGATGGAACAAAACGCTCTCTTGAGCTTGAAGAGCTGCCGCTAAAACTGCCCGACATTACCGATTTTAATCCGTCCGGCACCGTTGAGTCGGCTCTCTCACTCGTTCCCGAATGGATAGATTTTATTGATCCCAAAACCGGCAAACAGGCAGGTTTCGAAACCAATACAATGCCACAGTGGGCAGGGTCATGCTGGTACTTTTTGCGGTACTGCGATCCCGAGAACACCAGCCGTTTTTGCAGTCGGGAGCTGGAAGAATACTGGATGGGAAATAGTGGCGTTGACCTTTACGTTGGCGGCGCCGAACACGCTGTGCTCCACCTTCTCTATGCACGATTCTGGCATAAGGTGCTCTACGACCTTGGACACGTGAGTGGACCCGAACCGGTGAAACGTTTGTTCCACCAGGGTTTAATCCTGGGTGAAGACGGACGGAAGATGAGTAAGTCTTTGGGTAATGTTGTAAATCCTGATACTGTTGTACAACAGTATGGTGCCGATGCCCTGCGCCTGTATGAAATGTTTCTTGGGCCGCTGGAAGCATCAAAACCATGGAATCCCACCGGTATCGAGGGGATTTCGAGGTTCCTGGACAGAGTGTGGCGTTTGGTCGTACAGGAAAACGGAACCCTGGTTCCAATGTCTGACGATGACGAAACCCGTCCGGAGCTTCTGAAGCTTCTTCATACTACCATAAAAAAAACCCGGCAGGATATTGAGACGCTTAGCTTTAATACGGCCATAGCACAGATGATGATTTTTGTAAATGTTTATACTCCGCTGGACGTGAAACCACGGCAGCACATCGAACAGTTTTTACAATGCCTTGCGCCGTTTGCACCTCATATCAGTGAAGAGTTATGGCACCGTCTCGGAAACCCACCCAGTATTCATCGGACCAGATTCCCTGATTTTAATCCGGACCTGCTTGTTGAATCGGAAGTGGAAATCGTCCTCCAGGTAAATAGTAAAATCCGTGGTAAACTTATGGTACCTGCAGATGCCAAGGTTGACGAACTTGAACGCCTGGCAATGAACAGCGAAACCGTCATTAAACACATCGAGGGAAAAAGCATTCGGAAACTCATCGTTGTCCCCGGCAAACTGGTAAACATCATTATTTCATAACGTGATGCGTAGAATCCTTCTGGTATTCAGCATAATGCTCTGCCATGGTGCCAGTACGCTGTCGGCCCAGGCAGTGCTACCCATTCAGGCACGCCTAAACGAGGTGTGTGCGCTGATCAATGGTCACCTGGACTCTCTTGAGAGTGTTTTCTCCGATGAATTTCTGGCCAAGGTCCCTCCGGCAGCACTCAAGGCAGGCGTTGCAGGCATTGCCGCACTGTCTGGCAGGTGTATGTCGATTCGTGTAATACCAACCCAGGGTGCGTACAGCGTAACTGCCGAAGCGCTAACTGACAGTAACTATACAATTCCGGTGCACATGACCCTTGCCGGCAGTGCGCCGCACAAGATCACAGGTCTGTTTTTACGCACACCACAGAAGCAACAATCCTCGTTGCAGGAAGCCGTTGCCGCGTTAGGCAGGATTGGCGGCACCACATCAGTCTGCGTACAAAACCTTACCTCCGGAACCGTACTTGCAGCAAAGGATACAGGAATTGCTCTGCCTATCGGGTCGGCATTCAAACTCTATGTTTTAGGCACACTCGCTCATCAGATTCGGCATCAACGGAAGCGGTGGACAGATATCATTACACTTCAAAGCATGTACATGTCCGAACCATCCGGTTTTCTTCAAACCTGGCCGGTGGGTTCACCGCTCACGCTATACTCCGTTGCGGCACTCATGATTAGCAGCAGTGACAACACCGCTACCGACCACTTGTTGTTTAGTCTTGGTCGCGACTCGGTCATGAAGTTTCAGACTGTCATGGGGAACCGTCACGCAGCCCTGAACAATCCGTTTTTAAGCACCAGGGAAGCCTTCAAGCTGAAGTACACCCGCAACGGTGAACGCGGTCGATTGTACGCCGGTGCGAGCACAGCCAACAGGTTTACAATTCTTGACAGTATCTCGGCCAGTACTGACACTATTCATTTTGCTTACGAGCCTGTTATGCCGGATTCTGTGGAATGGTTTGCCGGAACCGCTGATCTCTGCCGGGCTATGGCATGGTTGCATTCGGTTTCTACCGCTCCCGATCTTTCCCCAATTGCCGACATCCTGTCAATCAACCCTGGTCTGGATCTTACCAAGGGGGCTTGGAAATATAGTGGGTTTAAGGGTGGCAGCGAGCCTGGCGTTATAAACCTAACCTTGCTTTTGCAGCGTTCTGATGACCAATGGTTTACGGTGTCCGCAACTATGGTCAACCCCAGGGAGGAAGCAACCACTCAGTTTACGATAGCAGTAAGCAGCATTATCTCAACACTTGAAGCTTCCAAAAAGTAATCACACCTAACCAAGACCGTATCTTAGAACGTGGCAAACCAACAGCTAAACAGCAAGCCAACGATTGTGTTCATGGGAACACCGTCCTTTGCCGTGCCTGCCTTACAGGCATTGCACGCTGAATATGGTGTTTCGTGTGTTGTTACCGTACCAGATAAGCCAAGTGGAAGGGGGCTACGACTAACGCAGTCAGCAATAAAGGAAAAAAGCACCCACCTGGGCATACACACCATCCTTCAGCCTGAGAAGCTTACTGATCCCGCCTTTATCGAGCAATTACAATCCATACATCCTGATATTATTTGCGTCATTGCATTTCGGATATTACCTGCTCGTGTTTACTCCACAGCACGGCTGGGAGCGTTTAACGTACACGCTTCGCTGCTGCCCAAGTACCGGGGTGCCGCTCCTATCAATCATGCCATCATAAACGGTGAAAAAGAAACCGGCGTCACGTCGTTCCTGCTGAATGACGTTGTTGATACCGGTAGCATCCTTCACCAAATCCGGTATCCCGTACCACCAGGGTGCACAGCCGGAGAACTCTATGATGCACTTCAGCCTCTGGCGGCACAGTGTGCCGTTGAAACAACCGGATTACTGCTGGCGGGAACGGCCAAACCACGCGTACAGGAGGAAGTCCTGGCATCTCCCGCCCATAAAGTATTTCGCGAAACCTCGCAGATCAGTTGGGAACGCCCTACGCAAACCGTAAGCAACTTTATTCATGGTCTTAGCCCCGTCCCCTGTGCATGGACGCTATGGAACAATCAAATACTAAAAATATTTCGTGTTACGCCGGCCCAAGCCCCCTGCCGTCACGGTGAATGGACTATTCAAAACCGTGAACTCTTTATCGGCTGCAGCGATGGTGCCGTGCGCATCGACGAGGTACAACTCCCGGGTAAAAAACGAATGAACACTGCCAACATGCTGCTGGGATATCGTGGCGCATCATCCGGTATCTGTACTACCAAGGTGAATACATGACAACACTGGCTGAGTTTGTCCGGAATACCGAGTTCTTTGTGATTGCCCATCGTGGTGACAGCGGCCGTGCACCCGAAAACACCCTTGCTGCCATAACCCTGGCTTTACAGTCCGGTTCGCCCATGATTGAAATTGACGTTCAGGGAACTGCTGACCATTCCCTTGTTGTATTTCACGACTCAGTATTAGGCAGAACTACAAATGGTCACGGGCAGATCAGGATGTTCTCAGCTGGTGAAGTACGAGCACTTGACGCCGGCGGATGGTTCAGCCCCGATTTTGCCGGCGAACGTATTCCCTACCTTACCGAAGCCCTTGACCTGATACAGGGCAATGCCTACCTGAATATCGAGGTAAAATCGCATGCCGGTGATGCGAACACCATACTTCACACCCAGCTGCTGCTTCAGGAAATCCGGAAGAGAGACCTGTTCCCGTTTACCATGTTTAGTTCGTTCGATCATGAGTTGCTTTTAGACCTGCGAAAGGCCGTACCCAACATCATTACGTGTGCGCTGAACGTACCTGCTGACGCCAGGCTACCGTCGGATGTTGTGGCGTCGTGCATGGCAAATTCGTACGGCTGCTCTGTTCACGAGCTCACCACCATCAAGGCTGAAAACTGCAGCATGCACAGGCTTCCGTGGGGTGCCTATACGGTAAACACACCCGAACAGCTTCAGTACGTACGGACGTACGGTTTACATGCAGTTGTAAGCAACCATCCGTCAACACTTTTGCAGTACCTACCCTAAACAAAGATGGACCCCACAATTATCGGTCTGATTGCAGGCACCTGCTCTACATTTGCATTAGCCCCACAGGCATGGAAGGTGTACAAGACAGGTCTTGTTTCGCAGTTAAGTTTAAAAACACTGATACTCATGGTAGCCGGTGTTCTACTCTGGCTTACCTATGGTATCCTTGTGGCTGACATCAGCATCCTCTGGGCAAACGGCGTAGCCTCTTTCTTTGTTTCGTACCTTTTTCTTGCTAAAATGCGGGATATACGAAGGAATCGACACAGTAAATAGTATCATTTTTTAATGGCAATGCTATGGCACATGTTGGCGTATTATTAAGCGGATGCGGTGTATTTGACGGATCGGAAATCCAGGAAAGCGTCTTTGTACTGTATCATCTGGCCCGACACGGGTTTTTGGTTTCGTATTACGCACCGGACGTAAACCAGATGCACGTTCTGAACCATATTACCGGAGCCGAACAGCACGAAACCCGGAATGTAATGGTTGAATCGGCACGAATCACCCGGGGCACCATCTCTCCCGTTAGCGAGTTTGACGCCGATCGAATGGACGCCCTTGTGCTACCCGGTGGCTTTGGAACGGCCAAGAATCACACCAATTGGGCAGTTAGCGGTGACGGTGGTACTATCAGGCCCGATGTGCAAAACGCTGTTGTGCACATGGTGAAGCGTTCAAAGCCGGTTGTTGCGCTGTGCATGGCTCCAACCACGGTTGCAAAGGCTTTAGAAGGCAGCGGTATCAAGGCCCGACTTACAGTTGGCACGCCGCAAGAGCCTTCGCCCTACGATATTGCCGGAATTTCCGACGGTATTACGCACCTTGGCTGTGTTGCCGAGTACAAAGGGATCACCGAGATCAGTATTGATACCGAGAATAAAATTATCTGTGCGCCCTGCTACATGATGGAAGCCGGTATCACCGAGATTTTCAGCAACGTTGAGCAGGCCATTAACGCCCTTGCCGAAATGCTGGGAGAAAATCCGGGATGAACCCGCCGGTATCACTGCCTGCCCTGATTTTCCCGTCGTTTGAAATCAAGATCGACACTTCGCAGGAATATACTAAGATTTTTGATGAAGTGCGGAAGAAGTACGTGAAGCTCACATCAGAAGAATGGGTACGCCAGCATTGTATTCACTGGCTTGTCTCAAAAGGATATCCTGTGGGACGCTGCAGTGTGGAGCGTACGCTCCCTTCGGCCGAGTTGCGATATGATGTGTTATGGATGGATGCGTATCTGAACCCATTCCTGCTCATTGAATGTAAATCACCCTCAGTAACCATCACCCACGAAACGCTGCGTCAGAGCGCATGGTATAACCTCACGCTGAAAGCCCCGTACATCCTGTTAACAAACGGGCTGACGGCGTACTGTGCCCGGGTTCCCGAACAGGGCACACTTACCATGTTGTCCGACGCACCCGACTATCCACACCTCACACAAGAATGAATACCATTACCCTGCATTCTCCGCTTGACATGCACGTGCACTTCCGGCAGGCCGACATGTTGCGTTTGGTAGCACCTCAAACGGCGCAGTTTTTTGCTGGTGCCGTCGTGATGCCCAACCTTGTACCACCAGTCACCAGCATCGAGGCGCTAAATAATTATACGATCGAGGTACAAGATGCCGTTAGCCCCTATCCCTTCACACCGTATATGACGCTGTTTTTCAGGGATTACACCCAGGCTGAACTGGAAGAAGCACGCAACATGATCATCGGTATCAAGCTCTACCCCGCCGGGGCAACTACAAACAGCGAAGCTGGTGTTCGGGAAATTACTGCAATGGACGCTACGTTTAGGACAATGCAGGACCTGGACATCCCGCTTCTGGTCCATGGCGAAACGCACGGATTTGTAATGGACCGTGAGCGTGAGTTTGGCGATATCTACCGGTATTTGGCACGAACATATCCACGGCTTCGCATTATCATGGAGCACATTACCACGCGCGACTCCGTGATGCTCCTGGACGAGTACGAAAACCTGTACGCAACCATCACAGTGCATCATCTTCTGATCACGCTTGACGATGTGGTTGGTGGTCTGATGAACCCTCATTTATTCTGCAAGCCTATAGCCAAGAAACCGGAGGACCGTGACGCTCTGCTCCAGGCAGCATTGGATGCCCACCCCAAGGTGATGTTTGGCTCAGACAGCGCTCCCCACCCGCGCCGAAGCAAGGAAAGCCCCGGATGCGCGGCAGGGGTCTTTACCGCACCGATTGCCCTACCTCTGCTGGCATCGCTGTTTCATAAGCACGGAGCAGCATCCAACCTACAGGCATTTGTAAGCAATAACGCACAAACAATATATCGTATTACGCCACCCGCCACAACGATTACACTGGCAGAAAAGGCGATTACCATTCCCAAACACAGCGGAACAGTAATTCCAATGTGGGCAGGAAAGAAACTTGACTGGTCAGTAGCTCAAAGTGTGGTGATCTGACATTCTACGATTGTTTAGTAACGTTCCACAATTCCTTCATCGAGCCAAGCGAGCCCATCACCCCTGAGGCTTCGTACGGCATAAAGACAACTTTATTACCGCCGGCTGCCATTTCCTTAATCGCATCGATATACCGGACGGCAATAAGGTACGACGTGGGGTCGCCCTTTAAGTTAGCCACGGCTTCCGCAATTTTCCGAATTGCCTCAGCCTCGGCTTCTGCAACCGCAATTCGTGCTTCAGCTTCTCCCTCGGCATTTAATATTTGTGATTTCTTTTGTCCTTCAGCATAATTGATCTGTGATTCGCGTTTACCCTCTGACTCAAGGATAGCACTCCGTTTCTCGGCCTCGGCTGTAAGGATTGTTGCACGCCGGTCGCGCTCGGCACGCATTTGCTTCTCCATTGCTTCCTGGATATCGCGAGGAGGAATAATATCCTGAAGTTCTACGCGATTAATCTTGGCACCCCACTTATGTGATGCCTCATCAAGGATTACCCGGAGTTTTGCATTAATCGTGTCGCGAGATGTTAGCGTCTCATCCAAATCAAGCTCGCCAATCACGTTACGCAGCGTGGTTTGGGTAAGTTTTTGAATCGCATCGGGAAGGTTGCTGATTTCGTACACCACCTTCATGGGGTCAGCTACCTGAAAGTACAGCAGTGCATTAATTTCAATGGTAACGTTGTCACTTGTAATCACGCCCTGACGCGGGAAGTCGTACACAGTTTCACGCAGGTCAATACGTTTTGTGGTTGAATGCGTGTACACGTTCTGACCGCGTGGATCGCTGCGCACAAAACGCCAGTCAATACTGCGTGGTTTATCAAGAATGGGTATCACCACATGAATGCCACTGTCAAGGATCTTGTGAAATTTCCCCAAGCGTTCAATAATCATAACTTCAGCCTGCCGTACGATGATAATCCCTTTTATGAGGAGAATCATCACAAATAGGGCGAGCATAAAGAATAAGAAGACTGCTGCTTCTGCGGCCATACAACTACCTTTTAATAAAAGTGAATAATCGAAAGGGGCTTTGAACCGGTTATCCGGAACGTCGGACTACCAAAATAGAAGAATCTACGCGCTCAATCACAATAGGGGTGCCGTCAGGAATTTCTTGTTCGTCAGCTGATACCGCCAGCCAGCTGTCGGCATCAACCTGAACCCTACCGCGCCCGATACCGGCCGGTATTGTTTCGGTAACGAAGGCCTCCCGGCCAACAAGGGCATCTACTCCGGTAGGGATACCCTTTCCGCCATCCTTAATCGTGCGTAGCAGTAGGGGGCGCACAGTTACAAACGAAACCAGACCGGCCACCGCAAAGGCAATGAACTGCCAGGCAAGGTCTGCTCCCAGCCAGCCGGCAATAGCAGCGGCCATTGCGGCAACACCGATATTAGCAAGCACAAATCCCGGAGTAAAAATCTCCAGGATGAAAAGGATAATTGCAACTACAAGCCAGATCTGAGGGTAGGTCATTGTTACTGCCTGTATATGAGAAATGCCTCGGAATTAAGCCCCTGCCGACAGAGGAATTCAGCAAAAAGACGTTTATAGTTTTGCACTCCCGGCGCAAGTACCGTGGCGCGTTCAAAAGCTATGTATGCATTATAGACAAGCCCCATTGATTCAAATACCGATGCCTGAACAACTTCGCTGATGGCACTCTGATCACTGCCACACTCGTTCCTGACGTCCTCGATTGCAGCAGTAATTTGGTCGGCTTCGTCCTTAGGGGCAAGGTATAATGCGTACTCATCTGACCGAAAGCCCGGATTTGCGGAATCTTCTACGTGCCAGTAGTACACTGCTCCCGGAACAAAACCCGCCTGGGTCACACTGAGCCGCGATGCTGTATCGGTCACCACCCTGTCAATAATGGTACGGTCCTTGGTATCACTAACAACAACACGGTAGCTACCGCAGCTTGGTGCCCGGTGCCACCACATCTGCAACGTATCGGTTATCAGCCGTGTGTTCCGTGGCATGATCACGCACAGCAAACTTCCTGAGGAAATTTCCCTGTCCTGAACTGCTGCAAGAGCGGTAAGTTCACCAGGTGCACCCACAATGCTCAAAATACTGTCAACGGCATTGACATCATCACCGGCAGCCCGCTCCACACTACCTGTTGTTTGCATCTTAGAGCGATGCGCCTCTTTAAACGATACTGGTTCACTGACCTCGGTGAGTTCATCCATTACATAGGCAACGAACTTGTTGGTAACAGATCCTGTTTTTTTCAGGGCAGCCTTGTTAAGGTCGGCAAGGTTATACGAGCCTGGTTTTGCAAGCTCAATAACCTTTCCGTTGGTGTGAGCCAGGCTAACGTATCCCTGTTTGGGGACGGTAATTGAGCCGCTCGTTTTCAGCCTGCTGCCAATCTGAACACCTGCACCACCAACAGTTACTGTACCACGCAGTGCAAGAATTTTAAAACTGCCTTGAGCCATGCAGTGCATCACGCAGCCGGCAGCAAGAACACTATACACGATAAAACGAAGTAATCCGGTCATGAGCTCTGACCTCCCTTGCTGTTACTATCCTTGTTTACGTCAGAATCAGCATGTTCTGATCGATGCTTTTTCCAGCGGTTATACCCCATGATGGCAAGCTTCTTTATTGAGTCTTCGTACATGTCGTGAACAGTTCCCACCAGAAAAACACCAAGAAACGCTGGCGTAAAAGCCAGTTTATAATCGTAGTTATTAAACACGTAGATTGTCAGAAAAAGCATTGTTACAGTTTGTCCAAGCTGGATTGCCATTGCAATCATCTCGTACACTACACTGTTCTGTTCGGCAAAATACGTCAGTACAGCCACATTAACATACAATAACACAAACCCGAACAGAATCGACAACCAGAAGGGCATCACATTAATATAGCGGCCGCGCAGTATCATGCTTGCCACATTGGCGTGTATTACTGCCCCGTACATGTCGGGGAAGGCACGTCCAACGTAATGCTTATTAATCGGGGTAAAAAAGATGTCTTCTAATGCCGCTGAGCCCAAACTTTCACCAAGGAATCCGACAATCACAATCTTGCCACGAACTACTGACAAGTCTGTGGCCGAATCCATCGCCTGCCCCACATCAATGCAGTAAAATGACTCAAGATTACCGTGGTAGTTAATGGGCTCGGTTTTGGCGGTTCTTGCCAGAGCGATACGTGCAGCCTCCGGATTTACATACTGTACCAATTTCAGGGCAAGACAGGGCTCACGGGTAGTATTGTAAAAATCCTGAAGAGCGATGTCGCGGCACGTCATGAACGCCGCTTCCTGATCAATCACAAGGTTTGTGAAGCCTGTCTCAGCCCCCTTCATGAACGTTGGATGACTAACAACCAGCGTATCGAACACATCATATACTTCTGTATCATCGGTGCTCCGTTCCAATGGTGCCGATTCTTCCAAATCAGATTTGTACGCCAGCTTTGATGCCATGACAACGTTTGGTAGCGATGCCAGAGCGTTAGCAAGCCGCTGGTCTGCAGCGGAATCGCTTTTCAGTGTTTTAAAAAACACGTCCACACCTACCACCGCTGGCTTATATCTGGCAATGCGTTCCAGTATCCCCGCAATTTCGTCTCGTGAAGCATAGCCGATATTTACCAGCACAATGTTGGTGTCAACACGCGTCATCTCGTCCGACCTGAATTGCGAAAACACAATGTCGGTTACGTCGATATCTCCGATTGCCTGCCCCAGCGGGTCCAGGAAGGCAACGTTTTGCGGAATGATGTACAGCAAACCGATAACGCCAATGGTACTGATCGACACCAGAAGATTATCGAGCTGAAAAAACGTACGGAAGAACGTTGACATGGGTGGTAAATACTGAGTATGTTCTGGTACAGGCTTGTTGCAAAATAGCTATCGCAACGGCATGTTGTTGTAGTTTGGTGTTTTATGCAAAACAGCACCATTCCTTCGGCCGCCTTTAACCCAACCATCCTAACCTGCGCCAATGGTTTAACAGTCGTGATTGATACTGTGCCAACTGCTCATTCTGTTGCACTGGGAATCTGGGTTAAGGCCGGAACACGTGATGAACTTCGCAATCAGGCGGGTGTGGCCCATCTTGTTGAGCATGCTGCGTTTCGGGGGACAGCTACGCGGTCGAACATCATGATTGCAAGGGGCTTCGAAAATGTGGGAGCATACGCCAACGCCTTTACTACCAAGGAAGAAACCTGTTATTACGTACGCTCGCTGCCGGAACATCTGGGGAAGGTTCTGCCTATTCTGGCTGACGTTGTTACCAAGCCTGTTTTTCGTGACAAGGATGTTGCCAAGGAACGAAAAATTATCATTGAGGAAATCCATGCCTATGAGGATGAGGCTGAAGAGTTTGTTCTGGATCTTGCAGAACAGTACCAGTTTGAGAAGCACCCACTGGGATCACCGATAGTTGGATACGAGCAGACATTAGAGCAGATTTCGGCTGATACTGTTCGCACCTTTCATAAAAAATTTTATACAAGTACCAATATGGTGCTCACAGTGTCGGGTAACGTTCAACCCGCAGAAGTGTATGATCTGATCGAACAACATCTTGCAGATATCCCCCGTGCACGTACCAAACTCAGGCGTACAACTCCTTGCCTGCCACAAGTGACAACCATTACCGAACGTCGGGCCGTCCATCAGGCCCATATCGTGTGGCACCGCCGTTGTGGTGGTTACACCTCGGCCGACAAAACGGCGACGTCGGTGCTTAACGTCATCCTTGGTGACGGCATGAGCAGCAGACTGAACGTTAAGCTGCGCGAGACCAGTGGCGTAGCCTATAGCGTTGGTTCGCATCTTCAGCATTTTTATGATACCGGAATGCTTACGATTTATGCGGGAGCCCATGCCCGCCGAACGGTACACAGCACGGTCCTGATCGAAAAAACTCTCACTGCTCTTGCGCGTGACGGCGTAAAGAAAGCCGAACTGATACGAGCAAAGGAGCAGCTCCGTGCTTCACGGATTATGGCACTGGAATCACTGTCGGCACGGCTGAATTTGCTGGGCAAGGGAATGCTTGACGAAGGCAAGCCTGAAAACCCGTACGAGGCCATCGCTGACGTCATGGATGTGTCGGAAGATCATGTTAACCAGCTGGCAAGATCGTTGTGTGTGCCTGACGAATGGCACCGGCTTACCTTACTGCCGGAGGATGCATGAGCACGTTGTCACTCAGCCCGGAACAGCAGAGTGCACTAAGTGCCGGCCGACATTTTGTGGTGCGCGCCAATGCAGGGAGCGGAAAAACCTTCCTGCTCACCATGAGAATTGTGTGGCTGCTGATACACGAAAACGTCGCTCCCGAACACATCGTTGCCATTACATTTACAACCAAGGCTGCTGCCGAAATGAAGCAAAGAGTTCGGCATCTCATAGACAGGTTTCTGGATTCCGCCGAGGATCGCTCTACTGTTTTGGGGACCTCAGGAAGCGATGCCGAGATCATCAGCAAGCTTACCGCTATCCGGAATTCGATTGGCAAGCTCAGAATCTCCACCTTTCATGCCTTTGCCACTGGCATTCTTCGGAATTACGGTGCAGCCATTCGTCTGGACCCGAATTCGGGCGAACTGTCTGACAGGAAGCGTCGCGACCTCCTCCTGCAGATAACAGCACAGACACTCCAGTTGTACCCGGCACAACACACAGAGCTCTGCTTTGATTACCTGGGCATGAAGGGTACACACGAATTGGTGTACACCCTTGCGGGAAACGGTGAGTTACTGCAGTCAATTAACAGTTACCGGTCGAAAACAGCTAATCTGGCCGACACCCGACTGGAGCGTGCCTCCACGATTGCTTCCGAGATACTGAAACCACTTGTTGACACCGTTTACAAGACGCTGAAGAACAGCGAATGTGCCAACGATCCCAAATGTAAACCCTTGCTGGAAAGCCTTGGGAACGCTCTGCAGGTGTTATTGTCAGCTCCCACCAGTTTTGATGGCATTGCTTCTGCCATCAAGGCTCTGAAAGAGTTCTATACGGATTCAGGTACACCGCGTAAGAAAAAGGTATTTACGGACTACCTGCCCGACATTCAGTCTGCATTAAAATCAGTTTTTGCCCTTGCCAAAGTAAACCCAGCCGCAGAGCGTACGCAGGCAGAGGTGTTAACGGTGCTTGCCAACATTGCAACAGAGGCGCATACCAGATTCAGTGCGGAGAAACGCAGGGCTTCGGTTATGGATTTTGACGACATGATGCTGTGTACCATGCAGTTGTTCGAAACGCATCCGGAAATCTGCAGTATGGTGCGTTCATCGGTCAAACATCTCTTTATTGATGAGTTTCAGGATACCAATCCGCTCCAATACAAGATTGTAACAAAACTGGTACCGAACCTGATTTCTGGGAACGAACACCTGAGCAGCCCGGAGCTGTTTGTTGTTGGCGATGATAAACAAAGCATTTACGGTTTCCGCGATGCCGACGTCCGACTTTTTAAAGAAGTTGAACATGCTGCAGAGCGGGTGAATAGGGTCAAAGCCCCTTCCCTTCCAACGCAGGCAATAACCCTGCAAAGCTCATACAGGATTACTCCGTCCCTTGCCGATGCCATCAACAACGTCTGCCGGCTGGTTTTCCCCGGAGACACAGAATTCGATGTGCCGTACAGCAACCTGATTTCGCAGCGACCGCAGCATAACACCACGCTGGTTGGTACGTTGCGCGTTATTACTGTTCCTCCGAACACCAAAGATGGCAGTGCTGACGCTTCGGATTTAGAGAGCCCTGCGGTAACGCAGGCTTCGGTAGCAGAATCTGTTGTCCAGGAAACCGATGAGTTAGACATCGTTGTTCGGTATGTGCTGAGCATACTAAACGGCTCGGCTGATATTTCTGTTATTAGCAATCGTGGCAGTGGTATCGAGCAGCTTACTGCCCCCCAGGCAGGCCATATAGCCATCCTGGTTAGAAAGCGGAACGAAGTTTCCGAACTTGCACGCCGGCTTCAGGCAAACGGCGTCCCGGTGCTTGTACATGGCGGCCGTGCCTTTTTCTCGCGTCCTGAAGTTGCCGATATCCGCAACCTGCTGCGTGCTCTTACGGATACCGACCCGATTGCTCTGGCGGCCGTTCTCCGGTCTCCGTTGTTTCGGTGTACTGATGCTGACCTGTTGTTTGTGCGTTCAGTCGGCAACGGCGCACCGTTTAGTCACGATGCCTTTCTGACAAGTGTGCAGCACCCACATGCTCCGGAGTCGCTGGTGCGCGCCCGTGATATCCTTGCCTTGCTGAAGCAATTACTGCCAACAACTCCACCCGATGCCATCGTGTTGCAGGCCCTCATGGAAACACAGTGGCACAAACAGATCGGCAATCATCCGCGCAGGAATCAAATCATTCATAACGTTGATAAACTTATTGACCTGATCAGGATTGAACAGCAGGCTCCTGGCGCCTCGCTGCTCACTGTTATCGGCAGTATCCAGGTGCCCGACGAAACTGATAACGAAGCCGAGCGTGTTCCACCGGTAACCGATGCTGTGCAGATCATGACGCTGCATGCGTCGAAAGGCATGGAGTTCCCAATCGTTCTGCTGTGCGGTATCAGCTCTGCAGGCCGAAGCGATTCGGTTCGCACGTCTGACCAGCTAAGTTTAACCGTGAATCTGCCGTCAAATCGGGGAGCAGAACACTGGAGCTGTCCGGATGCCCTTGGTGATTCCGCCTCGCATGTTGTGAATGGCATCATTGCACAAGAGCGAATCCGTGCCGAGGAGAAACGTCTGTTGTATGTTGCATTAACCCGAGCCATGGATCATGCTGCTGTTGTTGTTAATCCTGAAGGGGGCTCCGGCTCGCGGATGCTTTCGCTCCTGGCTGAAACCGGCGCAATCAAACACTTTACCCCCTATACAGTCACTGCAACCCCCGGGACGGTACACGTTACTGCATCGTCACCTTCATTACTACCTCTGCATGAACCAATTCGCACCTCCGGTATGCCAGCAACCGTGCATGTAAGTTCACTCGCGTCGGCGAATTTTCTTGGGGGTCCTGCGTCACCTTCCGGTTCCATGGATACCGGAACGGAATTTCACCAGCGCATTGCCCTGCTGCTGACGAACCAGTATCAACCCTCCGGGACCGAGCCGGCCGAGTGGAGTCGGTTTCTTGACGTCAGAGATGTTTGGCAGCCGCCCGGCGCAATTGCCCAGGTAGAACAGGAGCGGGTTGGGATGCTGGGAGCTACGCTGGTGATTGGTCGGCCCGATGTGATATTCAGAATTAGTCCTACACATGCAGAGATCTGGGACTGGAAGCTTATCAGCCCGACATCTGATGAAGAGTACAAACATTACTCTGCCATGTATTATCACCAGCTGCTGGCCTACGCCTGGTTGCTGCTGAAACCGGAGACTGAGCTTGAAACCGTTGATGCCTACCTTGCCTTTGTTCCCAATGCCGGACCGGACCGCAGCACGTGGACCAGCAAGTGGACGTTTCGCAGGGACCATCTTCAGGAGCTTGAACGCGAGCTTACGGATGCAATCGCATCGGCAGCTGCTACGGCTGATGCCCACGCCCACTGAAAGTTGTATCCGCCCAGCCACCCTGTAACATCGACAACCTCGCCAATAAAGTAGAGTCCGCCAACCGTGGTGCTCTCCATGGTTTTTGATGACAGTGCACGAGTGTCAACACCGCCTCTGGTGACTTCTGCCTTAGCATACCCTTCGGTGCCACAGATTTCAACCGTCCATTCTTGAAGGGAGTCAAGTGCCTCGCGAAATGTTTTTGTAGCCATCGAAGCCCGGGTATGGCCGAGACGTTCGTCAGGCCACTGCTGAAGCAACCGCTTTGGCAGGATCTCGCCCAGTATGGTACGCAGCAGTCGCTTCTCGGCAGCTCCTGCAGCGGAGACAGATTCCGGAATACCATCAGGCAGCAGATTAACAACAATAGAATCAGCCTGACCAAGGTAGGTAGAGATCTGCAGAATCGCCGGACCACTTAAACCATTGTGAGTAAACAGCATTGATTCAGAAAAAGCAGTATTGCCGGCAGTAACCCGTACCGGCAGACTTACACCCGAAAGTGTACCATATACACGCCGGAATTCCGGCGTACTTACCAGTGGCACCAGCGCCGGTGCTGTTTCGGTTACCGGCATCGAAAAGTGTTGTGCAATCCGGTGTCCTATCCCTGTAGCACCCATGCGTGGAATCGAGAGTCCTCCCGTTGCAACCACCACTGCATCAGCTTCAAGAATGCCTGATGACGTTTCCACCCGAAACCGGTCAGCCTTTTCAACGGTGTGTATCGTTGCGTTAAATTCAAAGCGTACCCCACCAAGATTGCATTCCGACATCAGCATTGCAATAATCTGTTGTGCCGAACCATCGCAGAATAACTGTCCCCTGGTTTTTTCATGCCAGGAGATCCCGTATTGATTCACCATCATCAAAAAGTCAGTTGGTGTGTACCGTGACAAAGCCGACCTTGCAAAATGCGGATTGGCAGAAACGTATCTATCGGGAGCTGTTTCAAGATTTGTGAAATTGCAGCGTCCGCCACCACTAATCCGAATTTTCTTCCCGGGACTGCTCATGTGTTCTACAACGGTAACATGAACGCCCTGCCGTGCTGCACGTGCGGCACACATCAATCCCGCCGCACCGGCACCCAGCACAACAACATGTTTCATCGAATTACAACAAAGGGAACCGTATCGGTGAAAATACCTGCACTGATTCGTGCAACATACATGCCCGACGGAAGGTCTGCAACATCAAGCCGCACAGCATAACTGCCGCCGGGAAGCAGTGTATTGCCATCAAGCACGGAATGCACAATTCTACCGGATGCATCATTAATCGTAATCACCACCGGTACAGTTTCGTGCATCCTGAACTGAATGGTTGCCGGCTGATCTGCAGTAACCGGATTAGGATCGATACGCAAGAGCGGCTGGCCGGCAGTGCTGAAACGCACCACCGTGATATCACACTTCCCAACAGTAACAAAGGGGGCCTGACCCGGACGTGGTACTACATCCAGGAATTGCAGTGAGTCACTAACAAAGCCTGATGCTGTTGCAGTAATGTTGGTTGCCGTGAATTCGGGAACAGTTACAACAAACCGGAAACGTGCAAGCGGTCCCGCAGCCAGGGTGTCAGCATCGGTAAGTGTTAGCACCACAATGCCGGGTTGCAGATAGTTCACCGTTGAATTGCCGGGCTTTGCAAGTTGTACTGCATCAAGGTACTGGAGTGACCGTGGATTGTACTCAATTCTGAACTCAGCATCTGTACCGTTCAGCCAGTGCGTAACACCGTTGTACACTGTTGCGATATCTACATCAAGCTGGAGCGGGATTTCAAGGGTATCTCCAATAACACCTGAAATTGTATCAATAACAAAATGTACTACTGCCGGTGCAGTTTGAATGTCCAACTCGGGAGCATAACCATAGCCCGTGACAGCACTTACCGTTTGCGTGTTGCATGGCGTTGTGCTAACGGCCCGAACTGTGGTGTCAACCTGCCGCTCTGCCTGTGGGCAGAACCGTAGGGTAACTACGGCGCTGTCACCGGGTGCAATACTGCTCCCGATGGGTGGTATGCTGGATACGACTGACGTGTAGAGAGGCAGATCGACCAAACTGTCTATCGTATTCGATATATCACCCACATTCACAACCACAATGGTGTGTTCGCTACAGTCTAAAATCCTGACGCTGTCAAATGCCACCGGATTCCGTATCGCTATATCAGAGAGCTGCGCAATAATCGTCCCACGGTCTCCAACGCCAATCAATCGATACAGGATTACATCTTCGGTATCAAAATTTATACTGTCAACCGAAACCGGACTATTGGCACGGTTGTTAGCCACGGTAACAAAACGCAGATAAGCAAACGGGTTTAGCGAGTCAACACCGCAAACATTCTTAAGCGTCACCCTAATACCACCGTACGGCGAGACATCGGTCATCACTGATGACGTGTACTGAATTCCACCGGTTCTTGACGTACACTGGTTAGACAGAAGTGGCGACGTTACATCCAGCAATCTGAGCTGAGAGCTATCGTAATCAACCCTCATAAAGATGTCAACTACCGAGGCATCAATCGATATCGACGAGTGGAGCGGTATCACCAGAGTATCGCAGCTTGCCATAACAAACGTATCCGGTACTACACGGTTCGGGTCGAACTGAAAGGCAATACCGCGCGGCTGAGCAAATCCCTCGCCACGCACCAGCACCGTTGTATCGGCCCCTTTACATGGCTTACTATAATATATTACCATTTTGGCAAGATACACTCGTGGTGCCCTTGGCCGCTGTCGTACTTCGATCGTGGCATTGCTTCCCGGCTCCAGTACAAGCGGAAAAACCGTTGGCTGGGTAACAACAAACACCCGCTCGTCCGGCAGGAAGCCAATGGAATCAATCACCACCGTATCCTGAGCTGGATTAAGAACAAAGCTGGGTATCGAAAGCCTGACGGTGCGGGCAATCGGACTAAGGATGTCGATAACACCCGATGGGAACTGGATTGCCAGGGGGTACGGTGCAAAGGTGAGGGCACGCTTACCGATCAGGAAGGCTTCGATTGACCGGGACCATGCCGATCCATGCGTGTTGATATGAAGCATGGCCTGCACTTCCAGGCTCGCTGAGTCGGCAGGCACGTTGGGACAGAACCGAATAACAACCGTGTCTCGCTGCCCGGGAGGTATGCTGTAAGGTACAACACCGGTTGGTGAGAATTTCGACGTCCACGAGAAGAACTGCGGTCGCCCACCCGTCACTCCGGCAGAGTCAATCCACATTGAATCAACCACCATGTCGAATACCGCCGATGCATTTAGGAGCTCAATACTCCGGTTGCTGCAGTCGCATGGGCGGACGTAACCAAAGTTAACAAGGCTCAGGGCACTCTCCAGCTCCATGATAATTCCCCGGCCGTTTACCTGGCCTTCCCCTGTAATCTGACAGGGGGCTGATGAATACGCTACCAGCTGACTGTTGTATGCAGTACTGGCGGTAGGTCTGAACTCTATATCCACCGTGATGGAGTCGCGTGGCTGCAGTACAAGCGGAACCGGCCGGCTTGTGCCCGCCACGCTAAAGCCGGCACCTACCGACAGGCTGTCAATCGTGATGGGCATCGGTGACGTATTTTCTACAACAAGGGTAAGGACTTTCGCGTCGCCTACTTCAACAGTTCCGTAGGCTGTAAGTTCGGTAATAAATATTTTTGGTGTTGCCGATGTACCGATAAGCTGAAGCGTCCAGTTCGAGTCAGCTTCATCAGTAAAGCGCACGAAAGCACGGTCAGCACGATCGGTTGTTAAATCGGCAGGAGTGTATTCCACCACGAAACAGACACTGTCACCACCTGCAATTGAATACGCCGATTGCAGCACGGGCGGATCAACCAGTGAATACCGTCCGGAGGGATTATCAAACTGCACATTGCGTATCTGCTGTGGGGCACCGCTAATGTTAACAATGCATACTGTATCCTTCTCGCTGCCGCAGGCTACAACATTCTCGGTCTTCATCACCAACGGTGAAAACCTGAACCGTTCCAGCACGCCACGTCCGCGCAGGTCAACGCAGTCAACCGTATAGCACCGGGTCTCGAACAGGCATAGCCGGTCAGTGTAGCGCACAGAATCAATCGGTCGAAACGTTACCGGTATTTGCACCGTACTGTTTGGAGGTATTGTTCTTCCTGTGCCGGCCAGGAGAACAAACGAAGCACCACGCTCAACATAGAGCGAAATCGTGAGCGGATCGTCGGGCGAAAGGTTTCGTGCAGTAACGTTGAGTGTGCGCTGCCGGCCCACCACAACATCGCCGAAATCAACACTGTCAACACTCCATTCAACGCGATTGTCAAGCCCCCTTCCACTGACCTTAATAACACGCTCAATTACGCATCCGCCAACCTTGGTACGGATGATGATGCTATCGGTAACGGGCCCCGGTGCACGCGGACGAAACCGGACCGCAATTGGATCGTACCCTGTTTTTGGAAGTACGGTAAACGGGAGCCGTACCTTGTAATGGGTAAAATCGGGGGGGACGATAATGGTGTCGATCGTTAACGGAGTAAGTGTAAGGTTCGACCAAACGTAGTACGCAGGACTGGAGAGCTGACCCGGACATACCGAGCCGAATTTCAGATTGTCGATGCGTTTCTCCCCGCTGGTTGATCGGACGGAAATTACCTCCTGAGTTCTGCCCTGAAGAACGATTTCGATTGGACGTGACTGGCACCTGTCAGTACTAACCAGCCTGATGGTATCGGAATAATCGTTGGTGGTATCTCTGACGAAGCTGCGCACGACGACGGTTGTACAGGCTCCGGGTGCAAGCTGCAGAGGGAACGTAACGTTCATGACTCTAAAGCCCTGCGGCTCGCGGGTATTCATTGATGTGATGGTAATTGAACGCGGTGCCCCAAGCAGGTCAGACGTGTTGCAAATCGTAATCGAGCTGTCAATAAATTGCTGTGCCTTGCACCCCACCAACAGGGTATCAAACACTATAGAATTGCGGCTGACGTTCAGTTCGGTGATCCTGGTAAGATTCAGCTTAATGTAGGCTGTACTACCACACCGGTTGGTGCCTGAAATCTGGAGTGTATCAAGGAAATCGCCAACGTGTGTTCCCTTGTACGTAACCGTTGCCGTCACCGGCACACCTTTTACCAGTGGCAGTTGTGTAGGGGTTACCGTAAAGGCCGATGCCTCCGGACCGCGGATGCGGAGATTCACCGTGCTACCGCATTCCGACGTATCCTCGATCGTAAATGTCCAGCTGCGAACACTATCGCATAAGATCTGTTCGGTAACCTGCTGCGGACTCACAATGACTGTTCGCGGAACACTTCTCTTACTCGCCTTGTTGGTTGCCTGTGCACGCAGCGCGCCGGCGTGCCCGTGACCGGTGGCATCACAGATATCATTTAAGTTATTAACCGGTTCATTGCACCGATAATAGGCCTGAAGTCCCGGCTCGTTCCCTGCCAGTGAGCTGTTCATCCGACACTTGATGTCTTGCGGCGAAACCACACGGTTCCAAATTCGCATCTCGTCCATCTGCCCCAGCATCGTCCGGTACAGTGCCTCGTTATCTGCCATGGCATTGCATCGTGCGAACTGGGTTTGCAAACCAGGATTTTCAAGGGGCTTCAGGTATGTTGTGGGATACGTGGCATTGGTAGCAGGCCCGCCGGCAGGCACACCATTAATGAAGAGCTGAACTGACGCTGTGTTGCCGTTAAAGACGGCAGCCACATGCGTCCACGTACCGTAGTACGGACTAAACGCAGCCCGTGCTACCGTATTATCGACGTCTTTCAGTTGCGTAGCTTCGGGGCTTACCTCAAACGAAAGCTCATCGTTTTCGCTGATGTACAGTACCCAGACATCATTATAATCTTTATTAGGACCCCACAAACCGCCAAGTGGTACCCGAAATCCTGCCTGCCGGGTTACCATTACCCACATTTCAACAGTGAGTTCGGTTTGTCGCGGTTTTGATACCTCGCCGTCCAGCTCGATATACTGTGCATTCCTGCCCGAGGAAACCGTAAACTCAATTGCCTGCCCAACGCATGTTTTTCTGGTATCACATTTTGCAGGGAACTGAGCCACCATGCGTGCGCAGCACAACAGTGCCACAATGGCAAGAACGAATGGGGGGCGAACAAGAACTGAGGTCATAACTTCCCAAGCAAGGTCAATTGCACAGTAACCAAATTAGGTGTAAACGGTTACAGTGAATCAAACATAGCACATACTTTTTGTAAGACAAATGGTAACCTGCCTGTTATGTTTGGGCATCACTATTCTGCAGTTACCTTTATGACCTCAGTAAAACAGTTTCTGCCGGCACTCCTGATATGTGTTCTTGTATTTGCCAGTACGGGGCTTGCCCAGCAACCTGTGGATTTCGCGGTTGCCGTTACGGCCTCGGTGTCATCGCAGCCCCAACCCAGCATCACTCTCTCCTGGCCGCTAAGTAAAGGTCAGCAAACCGTTATCGTACAACGGAAGCTAAAGTCCGAAAAATCATTTCCGGATGTTGCAATTGCATCGCTGGATAGTACGGCAACGTCGTTTACCGACACTACGGTTGAAGAAGGTGTATCGTACGAATACCGGCTGGTGCGCGACATTATGCGTCAGGTAGGTGTAGATTCAATCACCGGTGCGCCGCTGTACATGCGGTGCTGGGGCTTTGGATACATTAATTCCGGCATCAAGGTAATGCCCATTCTTCGGAATAGGGTCCTGATTCTGGTTGACAGTACATTGGCCGACAAGCTGAGAAGCGAGCTTAGTCAGTTTCAGCAGGACCTGATTGCAGAGGGATGGACGATTTCACAAAAACTGGTTCCCCGCAGCGATACCTTCAGTGCAAAGGATGTCCAGTACATCCGTGATGTGATTTCAGATGTGCGCACGGTGAATGCCGACCTGGAAGCCGTGGTTATGGTAGGCAGAGTTGCCGTTCCGTATGCCGGCAATCTCGCACCCGATGCACACCCAGACCACGAGGGCGCCTGGCCGGCTGACGGGATATACGGAGATGCCATTGGATTTTATACCGACAACAGAGTAAACAAGGTTAATCCGGGCAGAGCAGAGTTAACCAACATTCCCGGTGACGGCAAGTTTGATCAAAGTATCTTTTCCGGTACCGTTTCCATTGCCGTTGGTCGTATCGATTTTTACAATATGCCTGAATTCAAGACAGCAGAGCTTGAATTACTCAAACAGTACTTTACTAAGAACCACAACTTCCGTGCTGGTACCATAAAGGATGTTACCGGAGGGTTAATTGCAGACAATTTCGGCTCGTACGGCGAGGGGTTTGCCAGTAGTGCATGGCGTACCTTCCAACTGTACTCCGGCAATGATGGTGTGAAGGCCGGTAAGTGGTTCAACGAATTAAAGGGTCCCCAATACACCCTGTGGGCATACGGGTGTGGCGGAGGCACCTATAAGAGCGCAGGAGGTATTGGCAATACTGCTGACTTTGCCACGAGCCCCGTTTATGCAATACATACTCAACTCTTTGGCAGCTACTTTGGTGACTGGGACACACGCGACAATCTGCTGCGGGCATCAATTGCATCAAGTCCGTCTGCCCTAACCTGCGGGTGGGTTGGCAGGCCAGCCTGGTACACCCACCACATGGCATTAGGCGAAACCATCGGATACAGTGTCCGCCTGAGCCAGAACAACCAATCGGTTGTTGGCACACAGTTAGGAACCTACGTGCCGAACCTCTTCTTCACCACAGGAGGTGCCGGGATTGCGTCTGTTGGTGACCGCGGAGTACACATTGCACTCATGGGCGACCCCACGCTTAAAGCATTTGGCGGACATGTCCCGGGTGTTGTCGATGTTACCCTTGAACCCCGTTATCCCCATTTTATTGATATTGGGTGGAAGCCCACCGCAGGGGTAGATGCATACGTAATCACTCGCAGGGTAGGCATCGGTCCGTGGGAGCTGATCACTTCACAGCCCCTTACCACCAATCAGTTCACCGACTCACTCGTCAACGAAGGTGACGTGTTTTACAAGATTTACCCGTGCACGCTACGGACTACGGCCAGCGGAAGCTTTTACGATCCTGGCAAACCCACGATGCAGTCGGTTCGCACCACGGGTGTAGCGGGCGGCGAACTTCCACATACGGCATATTCCTGTACCGTTGCCCCAAATCCAGCAACAAACAATGCTGCCGTGGTTGTGAACACGGCTAACATATTACATAACGTTACTGTTACGATAATCAACGAACTGGGAATCGAGCTAAGCACTATCAGGTGTGGTGATCTTGCTCAGGGCGTACAAACAATCGAATTACCCGTCAGCAACCTTGTTTCCGGACGGTATACCATTTGTATTCGCAGTGCAGGCACCGTGCAGTGTAAGCCTATGATCGTGATGCATTAACAAACCGCCACACAAAATACACCGGTATCCCGGTTGCCACGATAATCAATCCCGGGAAGGTATAGTCAGGTTTGAACTGCAGGAGTGCACCGCATATTGCCAATGCGGTTATCACGTACAATGCGGGAAGAACCGGATAGCCAAAGGCCTTAACCGGTCTGGGAGTGTCGGGCTGTGTTTTTCGAAGACGAAAGATGCCAAGAATGGTGAGAACATAGAATATGAGGACGGCGAAAACAACGTAGTCCAGCAACTGTCCATAGCTACCCGACAAACACAGCAGGCTAGCCCACACGCACTGAATCCACAGTGCCTTGGCCGGAACACCGGCCTTATTCAGCGATGCTGCTCCCTTGAAGAACAAGGCATCCGAGGCCATTGCCCAATACGCACGTGCTCCGGCAAGGATCAAGCCATTATTGCATCCGAATGTGCTAACGATAATGAGCAATGCCATAATAACGGCGCCACTCTGACCAAAAATGGAATTAGCCGCAGCCGTCCCCACACGATCAAACTCGGCTGTTGCCATCGACGGGACATCTGCGGAGGTAAACGGCAGTACGTTCAGATATGCAACGTTCATCGCAAGGTACATCAGCGTAACGATCAGCACTCCAAAAAATAGTCCCTTGGGAATTGCACGCTCCGGTTGTTTTACCTCGGCAGCAATAAAGGTGATATTGTTCCATGCGTCACTGCTAAAAATCGATCCTACCATTGCCACTGCAATCATTGGCAAGAGCGTCATGAAGGAGATGGATGGAAGGGGCTGTGACATGTTTTGTCCCCACAGCGAACCAAGCAGAATTCCCGTAAGAGCCAGCAGGACAACGGCTAGAATTTTCGTACTCGTAAAAATCCGCTGTACCCACTTGCCCACATCAACGCCCTGGGTATTAAGAAACGTTAGGATTACAATACAGGCAATTGCAACACAGTGGGCAGCACTAAGGTTTACGGTAAAGAGGCCTCCCGCCGAAAACGACGACAGTACAACATTCTCGCCCAGGCCTGGTATCAGCACCGCCAGAAACTTTGCGAACGCCATTGCCACTGCAGCAATTGTACCCGTTTGAATAACAGTAAACAACGTCCAGCCATACAGGAATCCTGCCAGTGGACCGAACGATTCCCGTAAGTACACGTATTGTCCACCCGCCCTTGGCATCATCCCTGCCAGTTCGCCATAACTAAGTGCAGCTATCAGGGTAAGTACCCCCGTAATCACCCATACAAGCAGTAACAGAAGAGGGTGTTGCACCTGTCGTGCGATATCGGCGCTGACAATAAAAATGCCGGATCCGATCATCGAGCCGGCTACCACCAATGTAGCGTCCCACGTGCTTAGAGTTCGTTTATACATTATGTTACCTTATGAAGTGGGCCCAGACTACATACACAAGGAAGGCGGCGCTGCATACTGCCGTTACATTTCGAACCACCGGCAGCATTGCCCATGTTTTTCCCTGATTAACCTTGCTGTGATTGATACCGTAGAAGAAGTAAATCAGAACTCCAACTGCAAGCCACGCAATGAGTCTTTCCCACGTTGGCCCCGGCAAGGGTACCATTTGAGCCAGACACACCAGGATGCCGCCGATAGGTACGTACGGAACCAGGGGTGTTTTAAACGGCCGTTCGATATGGGGATGTGTTTTACGCAGGACCAGTACCGCTGCGCACACCATCACAAAGGCAAGCAGGGTACCTATTGAAACTAATTCTGACAGGACGTTAATTGGGAAGATACCAGAGATCACCAAGGCAACAGACCCTGTAACGATCGTGGATATCACCGGTGTTTTAAACTGTGGATGAACCTTGCTAAACACCTTGGGCAGTAATCCATCGCGCGACATCGTGTAGAAAATTCTGGGCTGCCCCATGAGCATCACCAGAATGACTGAGCTCAAACCGGCAATCGCACCCAGTTTAACCAGCGGAGACAGCCAGCCAAGAGCCGGCGTACCATCCGGGCGCATCGTTGCATCTACGGCTACCGCCATCGGATCAGGCACGTTTAACTCGGTGTAGGGTACCACACCCGTCAGTACAAGAGACACCAGGATGTATAGCACTGTACAGATTGCCAGTGAGGCAAGAATGCCTATCGGCATGTCGCGTTGCGGGTTTTTGGCCTCCTGCGCGGCGGTACTTACCGCATCAAAACCAATGTAGGCAAAAAAGATTACACCGGCAGCACGGAAAATACCGCTCCAGCCAAAAATCCCGAACTCACCCGTATTCTCAGGAATAAATTTCGACCAATTGTCGGGATTAACATACTGAAAACCAAAAATGATGAAGAGCAGGATTACTGCGATTTTAATAAATACGATGATGTTATTAAATGTAGCCGATTCTTTGATGCCTCTGATAAGAATGAGCGTAATCAATCCAACAATAAACATTGCGGGCAGATTCATCAGCGACTCTGTTGTTGAAAACCCGGTTGCGGGATCAAAAGAAAATGGTGCCGCACGTATCGCATCAGGGATATGAATATGCAGGTTTTTCTCAAAGAAGCTAACCACATAGCCACTCCATGCTACGGCAACTGTGGACGATGCAAACAGGTATTCAATAATTAAATCCCAGCCGATGATCCACGCAAACAACTCGCCGATTGTTGCGTACGAATAGGTGTAGGCACTCCCGGCAATCGGAAGCATCGAAGCAAACTCAGCGTAGCAAAGTCCGGCAAACCCGCATGCAATGGCCGAAATAACAAACGAAATCACGAGTGCCGGCCCGGCATACTGCGCTGCAGCCACGCCGGTAATCGAAAAGATGCCGGCGCCAATAATTGCTCCTACACCCAGCGATGTAAGATTTAGCGGACCAAGAGTTCTGCGAAGGTTCGAACCCGAGCCGGCCTCAACCTTTAGTCCCTCAATACTCTTCTTCGTAAAAAGCATGTATCCTCCAATCTTCGATGAAGAGCAAAGATAGTTGTCAGAAGTGCACCAGTACACGAATTCGCAATCCGATATGACCTATTTTTGCATGTATTTTTTTTTTACCTACACCAAAGGATGATATCATGGCATTATCAGTAGGTGCTAAAGCACCCGATTTTACCCTCTACAACACCCAAAAGGAACCGGTTTCACTACAGTCATTCGCAGGGAAGCGTGTATTGCTGGCCTTCTTTCCGGCAGCGTTTACCGGCGTATGCAAGGCAGAACTTTGCTCATTTCAGGGATCGCTGCAACGGCTGAACAACGCGGGGATTCAGGTTATTGCTATTGCAGCCGACCTGCCATTCTCGAATGCAGCGTTCGCCGCTGAGAATGGTTTAACATTCCCGGTGCTCAGCGACTGGTCTTTAAGCACTATTAAAGATTATGATGTTGAATGGCCCAATTTTGCGGGTATCGAAGGGCTTACGCGTAGCGCCCGTGCAACATTCGTGATTGACGCAAACGGCATCATTGAGTTTGTGGATGTGACCGAAAACCCTGGTATTGAGCCAAACTACGATGCGATTTTTGCGGCTGTGGGATTATAAGTATCAGGTGGATTCACCTGCTCACTGCACGGCTGGCTAATTGCATGGACAGGTTAGCCTAAAAACACAAACCGCCTGCTAACTGCAGGCGGTTTTTTTCCTACCATAGGCCTCTTTATGCTGCATGCCTCACGCGGTAGGTATCTAGGTTTTGGAGCTGTCGGTTTTCGGCTTACGAGGCCGTCCGTACCGTCGTTCTGACTTCTTCTTCATCCCCAGACGGGTAATTTCGTCCGAGTCGTCGCCATACTGCGCCAAAACCTGTCGTTTGGCCCCAAGAACCAGTTCATGAAGCTGTGATTCAAGCTTAATTGCTTCTTCACGAGCCTTGGTAACTTGTTCCAGAGCCAGTTGTTCGGCTTTAAAAGCCTCATCCATACTTCGCAATGCTTCACCAAGCCGTTCCGCCGTAAAATCGCTGTTTGACGGGTTGTAATCAGTCAATGCAAGGACAGCCGCCACAATTTGGCGGTCCTTCTTCAAAACCCGCTGTGATACACGAGCAATTTTTTTTACGGCCATAGCTGTGGTTTCCCCAAAGCATAGCAAAGTAACTTATGCTGCATGCCTTACCTCTTTCGTGGCGCTGGCATTTACTACAGCACAAACATAGAACAATTTTCTCAACATTGAATCAGGTTTTTATGTGTTTTATGCAATATTTTTCAACAGATGATTGAATATCGCTACAGTTTTAGTCAAAACAGACCTATCTGAACTGAATTTTGGATCAACCTGAATTGCTATTGTTGTCGGCCAAATGAATTACGACACAGATGTACATAGCAGTTCTCTGTCATATTTAACATTCCCCACCCGGGCATCAACCTCTGCACGGTATCCCAGACAGGCCAACAACGGTTGGTCTTGGTGTTTCCACAAAACGAGGCTGTTTAAGCAGCTAGGGGGCTAACGCAGACGCAAAAAAAAACCACCCGGCGGGTGGTTTTACTGTACGTGTTCTACGTGTTATTTCTTTTTTTCCTGCTCAGCCTTCACTGCATCTTGCAGTGACTGGACAATCTCGCGCCATTTTTCGGCTTCTGCCCCTTTTAACGAGCCTCGCTGCATAAGGGTAAAGAGATTCTGGGCTTGATCCAGGCGCATTTCTACCGACACGACATCCTCGTCCTTCTTACTTGCCTTGGTTGCCGCTTCGCTGGCATCCATCAGGACCTTACGTGTATCAAGGTAAGCGTCCACTTCCGTGCCGCGGAGTTCAACGCCCTGAATAAAGTTGGCAACTGCTTTTACATCAGCAAGTTTCATTTTGGGCTTAATGGTAACCGGTTGTTGTGGTGCCGGAGCCAGTGAAGCCGACGGATTGCTTTGTGCCGAAGCAACTGTTACTGAAACAGCCGCAACCAGCAGCAGCATAAGTATACGAATCGGTGTCTTAAACATATTCTCCTCGAGACTATGGTGTTAATAAAAAAAAATGAATGCTTGCCGTTTATCCGCCAATGTGCGCTTTATAGTCATCAGCGCTCATTAGTGTGTCAATTTCCGAAGGGTTTGATAACTCAATTTTAACCAACCAGCCGTTACCGTAAGGCTCGCTGTTAACAACCTCCGGTGAATCATTGACGTTATTTACTTCAACTATTGTACCACTCAGTGGTGCATATAAATCTGCAACCGTTTTTACTGCTTCGATCGACCCGAATGTATCGCCCTTTGAGAGCGTGGCATTGGCATCGGTAATATCTACGTAAACCACGTCACCCAGTTCACTGGCAGCATGCTCCGTGATACCTACGGTGGCTACGGTTCCGTCAACGCTTACCCATTCGTGATCTGCGGTGTATTTAAGGTTAGATGGAAATTCCATTGTTATACCTTCCAGTCATGTGTGTCTAAATATTTTGTGTCGAACGTTCCGGCAATAAAATCCCTGTTATCCATCATTTTCCGATGGAACGGAATCGTTGTATGAATTCCCTCGATGACGAACTCATCCAGAGCTCTGCGCATTTTAGCGATAGCCTCCGGTCGTGATGGTGCAAACACGATGAGTTTGGCCACCATCGAATCGTAGTATGGCGGGATTTGATAGCCTTGGTAAATATGCGAATCAACCCTTACGCCCGGGCCTCCGGGAAAGTTCAGGGCTTCGATTCGTCCGGGTGACGGACGAAAATCGTGAAACGGATCTTCTGCATTGATTCGGCACTCAATACTGTGCATGTGGGGGTCACGTTGTTGTAATGACAACCGTTCGCCGCTGGCAACACGCAGTTGCTCCTGAATCAGATCGGCGCCAATGCTCATTTCCGTTACCGGATGCTCTACCTGAATCCGGGTATTCATTTCCATGAAGTAGAAGTTGCGATGCTTATCTACCAGGAATTCAATCGTACCCGCACCCACGTACTCCACCGTGCTGGCTCCCAGCACAGCAGCATCGCCCATGGCTTTCCGAAGTTCAGGCGTCATGATTGGCGAAGGGGCTTCTTCGATAAGCTTCTGGTGACGTCGCTGTATTGAACACTCGCGTTCGTTCAGATGAACAACAGTACCGTGCGTATCGGCGAACACCTGAATTTCAATGTGTCTGGGCTCTTCGATAAATTTTTCTACGTACACATCGCCATTGCCAAAGGCCGATTCGGCCTCGCCACGTGCCGTTGAATATGCGCGCTCGATTTCCGACTCGCTTTCAACATAACGCATCCCCTTGCCACCGCCCCCTGCCACAGCTTTTAGCATAACCGGATAACCGATGTCGGCTGCTACCCGTTTTGCATCATCAATTGTTTTTACTACGCCGTCAGAGCCCGGTACAACGGGTACTCCGGCAGCACGCATGGTTTCCTTAGCCACGCTCTTGTTACCCATTCTGGCAATCGATTGTGCAGCGGGCCCGACAAAGGTAAGATTACTTTCATGGCAGATCTCGGCAAAGGTTTCGTTCTCAGCCAGAAAGCCGTAGCCGGGATGGATTGCGTCGGCATTGGTGACTTCGGCCGCTGCGATGATTGACGGGATATTAAGGTACGACAGTTTTCCCTGGGGAGGGCCAATACAAACCGCTTCATCGGCAAACCGAACATGCAGCGACGTTCTATCAGCCTCACTGTACACTGCTACGGTACGAATACCAAGCTCGCGGGCAGCCCGAATGATTCTCAGGGCTATTTCACCCCGATTTGCGATGAGAAGTTTGGATATCATCGCGTTTGCTATTAATCCGGCTTAATGATGAACAACGGTTGATTGTATTCTACGGGCTGACTATTGTCAACAAGTATTTTAATGATTGTGCCAGCCAGGTTGCTCTCGATTTCATTCATAAGCTTCATGGCTTCGATGATACATAACGTATCCCCCACGGCAACACGCTGCCCAACAACCACAAACGGATCGGCATCGGGTGCGGGAGACCGGTAGAATGTTCCCACGATGGGCGAAAACACTGTGTTTGCCGAGTGATCAGCGTCTGCCGGAGCCGGCTTTTGTTCAGGCGGCACAGATGCAGGCTGCTGTAACGGTGCAGCTTGAACCTGTGATGCTTGTACCGGCACCTGAGTAACCACCTGTATGGGTTGCGATTGCTGACTGGTTCGTGCCAGCTGCACCTTTATTCCCTCTTCTTCGATAGAGAGCTCAGAGAGTGTACTGTCATCAAAAATCTTCAGTAGTCGCTTCAGGTAATTTAAGTCCATGTTTTCCTCCGCCCGTTCAGGTGAAATGGTGTTCGGTGCTTACTCTTTTACGCGGTCCAGATACGCACCGGTTGCTGTGTCAACCCGGATCATATCACCTTCGTTAATGAATAACGGCACACTAACAGATGCCCCGGTTTCCAAGGTGGCCGGTTTTAACACGTTGGTGGCTGTATCGCCGCGGACACCGGGCTCGGTATGCTCAACGCGCAGAGCCACGTGCTGAGGGATGTTCATGGTAACAACGTTCCCCTCTTCATCACGTCCGATTTGTACCTCTGTACCTTCCTTCAGGAAGCGGGCTGCATCGCCAACGATATCTGCGGCAACCGGTATCTGGTCATAGGTGTTGGTATCCATGAATGTAAACAGATCGGCATCTCGGTAGAGATACTGGAAATTGTTGGTTTCCACGCGAACAAATTCAATTGTTTCACCGCTGCGGAAACGTTCTTCCTTGAGTTTGCCGGACTTGATCACTCGCATTTTCACCTGATAGAACGCCCGCAAGTTTCCCGGGGTTCGGTGGATGCTTTCCAGTACGACGCAGAGCTCACCCTGAAATCTGATTACCGCACCTACTCGTAAATCTGCTGTTGTTGCCATTCATGCCCTTTGTTGTATTACAATCTTGAGGTCCCGACCGGATTCGAACCGATGTACAAGCTTTTGCAGAGCTCTGTATAGCCACTCTACCACGGGACCAAGAAAGGCAAATATAGGATAACCGGAATAAAAAGGGCTTGCTAATGGATGAAGCAAGCCCGCGACTGCATTCTAACATTCTGGTAGCACCGAGTGCCACCCGGAATTAAACCTTGGTGACAACCAGATATACGCTGCCAACATACCGTTTGCCCTTAGCCCCCTTCTTCAGCGGCGGTGGGTTAATGGGGTCAGTAGTGCCAACCTGGCGGACGGTGACTCTTCCGCCCGAGACACCGGCGCGTTCAATAAACGTTTTCAGTGTATTGCCACGGGTAAGGCTCATCGTCCTGGCTGCATCAGCCGATCCTTCTTCATCGGCATAGCATACAATTTCGACGTTTACATTTGGGTTCATAGCCAGCATTTTTGCTACCGTTTCCAGCTCATCCTCGGTACCGTCTTTTAAATCACCCTTACGAAAATCAAAGGGGATGGGAAGCAAGGAGAGTTTCTTGCCAACCTCAAGAGGTCTGACAACGATGTCTTTCGAAATTTCGGCATACTTTGATGTCTGCGGCACAGTCACTGCGTAGTCCTGTTTAAAAAACCGCGGGTCTTCAACACGAATGGTGTAGGATGATCCCGGTTTCAGTCCGGTAACCAGGAAGCCGTCGGCAACATTGGCGCGGCTGCTTTGCCCCACTTTCTTGCCATTACTATCGTACAGGCTGTATGCAGCATCCACCGGCATCAGGGTGTTGCTGTTAAGGATATACCCAGTAACGGTCACAACCGTCCCAATGGCACTTTGTGCACTCATCATACTAAAACTGCACAGCAACCCTACGATGGCTGCAACCACTTTTTTCCCCATCATATTTCCCTCACCTCGAGCGATTAGTTTGATTACAACGTTTTTCATAATTAACGAGCTCCCTTGGAATTAGGGGTTGATCTTCCGGTTTGCGAATTCTGCTCTACCAGGAACCGTACGGATCCGTCGGCACAGCCTAAAACAAGGATTTCTGCGTTACTGGTAAGGTCAACCGACCATACTTCCACGCCAACATCCTGTGTGAACAGGCATTCACCGGTTTCAATATTCCAGAGTTTGACCTTTTTATCAAGGCTTGCGCTCACCAGCGTTTTATTGTCTTCGGCAAACGATACATCCTGCACCAGCTCGGTGTGTGCATTGATTGTGCGGACCAACTCTCCCGAGGGCATACTCCAGATTTTTATGACTCCGTTCTGGTCAGCCGAAGCAAGGTATTTAGAGTCGAAACTATACAATACCGTGAGTACAGGTGCCTGGTGACCATGCAGTACCATGAGTGCATCTTTTTTACGGATGTCGGTAGACCAGATCATGATGGTCCTGTCATCCGAACACGATGCCAGGTACTTACCGTCATAACTGTAAGCAATATTATTGGTCTGCATCGAGTGTCCACGATACGTTTTAACTTCAATCCCAAGGTCAGCATCCCAGAGTTTAACTGTTTTATCAAATGATGTACTGGCAACGAGGTGGCTACCTTCCACGGGGTCCCAGTACACACCGATAACTTCGGCTGAATGGCCGCGGAGTACACTCTTTTGTTTCCCGCTGGGTAAATCCCAGATACGAATGGTAAGATCACTCGACCCGCTCACCAGAGAATTGCCATCCGTACTAAACGAAACGTTGTTTACCTGTGCAGTGTGGCCGGTAAGGGTTTTCAGTAGCGCTCCATCGGGTAGCGACCATAGTTTAATGGTTTCGTCCAGTCCACAGGTTGCAACCATGGTATTTGCATTGTTTACGAATACGCCCAGTACTTCATCGGCATGCTGGCCAATGGTGCGCATCGAATAATTCCGTTGCGCCTGTACCATTCCGGTTGCTGCAAGTATTGCAGCAAGGAAGACAACTAGCCCATTACGAGTCATGTAGATATCCCTTATGTATGATGTTTCTGTTACTCAATCTCAGTTTTCGCTGTATTTCCAGTGTTATTAGTTTTCCTGAGTTTTGTTGCCAGTTCACGCAGCTCTGCAGCAACGGTACCGGCAACGATTTTAATACGCTCTAAATTTTCTGTTCCTTCGTCTAAAGCCCCCTGCTCCTGTCTGTTAAACGCCTCTTCTGCAAGCTCATCGGCGGTGTAATGCCTCAGATGTTCCTTGGCACCGGCAACGGTGTAGCGTTTTTCACGAAGCAATTTCTTAATCGTGGTTAAGACTGCCAAATCTTTGTTCGTGTACACACGGTTTCCGGCTCGGTTCTTTTGCGGACGTAGCTGTGAAAACTCACGTTCCCAATACCGTAATACGTGCTGCTCCTCGTCCAGCATCTTGCTAACTTCGGTAATTGAGTAATACAAACGCTCTATTCCAGCTTTCATAAGTGCGAATTATACGAAAAAACCAGCCTCGTTAGGTGTTTTCGAGTGACTTTTGTTTTCTGCCATACACTCCGGCATGTGATGAAATGTTCAGCAAAATGCCTACGGCTATGGTTGAAAACAGTACACTCGACCCTCCGTAACTGATAAACGGCATGGGCAATCCGGTGGTTGGCAGCAACCCGCAGGTTACGCCGGCATTCACGAATGCATACAGTGCAAGCGTGGTTGTAATGCCGCCGGCAAGTAGTCGGCCAAAGGTATCCGGTGCCTCACGCACGGTGGTAAATCCTCTCCACGTAATAACAATAAAACACAGTAAGAGTAAAACTACGCCAATATATCCATACTCTTCACCAACAATACTAAAAATAAAGTCGCCGTACGATTCCGGCAGGAACCAGTCACGCTGCCGACTTTGACCGGGACCCACACCGGTAATCCCCCCGTTTCCAAATGCAATGAGGGCCTGATCCAGCTGGTAGCCTACGGCTTCGTCGGCACTTTCAGTGCCAAGGAATGATTGCAGCCTACGCATCCGGTAGTCGGCGCTTACCGCAAAAACCCCCAGTCCTACTACCAGTACACCGGCCAGAACCATGAGGTGAAGGGGCTTAATGTTGGCCAGGAACATCATAACCATGACGATAAGCAGGATAACTGCCATGGTTGACATGTTGGGTTGCATTCCGATTAACAGGCATACGGGCAGCGTCCACAATACCACGGGTGCCAGTGAATTCCGCCAGTGTTCGGTGCGAAGATTGTTTTTTGAGAGGAGGACGGCCGCCTGCATGACCAGGGCGTACTTGGCAAGTTCCGACGGCTGGAAGTTTAACGGGCCAAGGTGTATCCATCGCGATGCTCCCTTGATTTCGGCTCCGGTGAGAAGAACCAGAAATAAAAATCCAATACTGATCAGCAGGAGGATTGTTGCGTTGCGGTACCAAAACCGGTAGTCGATTTTGGAGACGCCAATCATGGTCACGATACCTGCCAGTACCCGGATGGCATGGTTCCAGAACATCTGTTCCGATGATCCATATTTTACGGCCGCAAAGGTGGAACTGGCGCTGTACACAAAGGCAACGCTGAACATCAGGAGTGCCGCCACGGGCAGCAGGATCAGCCAGTCTATCTTTCCGGGTTTCGTGGTCTCTGTCATGCTGCCATGGGTGGTAATTCAATTGCAAATGTAGTACCCCCGCCGGGTTGAGATTCTTTTACATACAGCCGGCCATGGTGGTATTCCTCGATAATACGCTTGGAGAGCGAGAGCCCAAGCCCCCAGCCACGGTGCTTGGTGGTAAAGCCGGGTTTGAAGATTTTCTTCCGTATGCCGGCCGACATTCCCTTGCCGTTATCGGTAACCAGAATCAGTGTGTTCGCATTGCTTTTCGAGGTTACGGTGATGGTGATGATGCCGTCCTGCTTTTCGATGGCATCAACAGCATTCCGGATCAGGTTTTCTAATACCCACCGAAAGAGCTCGGCACTCATCATGACGTTCATGTTATGCAGAAACCGGCGCTCAATCACAACCCGACGGCCAAGTGCCGGCAGCCTGGTATCAAAATACCTGCATGTTTCCTCTACGACCTTCGTTACCTCGGTGCTCTCCAGGGATGGCTGCGATCCGATTTTTCCAAAGCGATTGGCAATTATTTTCAGTCGCTCAATGTCCTGGCCCATTTCGTTTAACGTTGTGTCCATGAGCGCTGCATCACCACAATTGCCACGCAGGATTTCTATCCACGCAAGCAGACTGGAAAGCGGTGTGCCAAGCTGATGAGCTGCCTCCTTTGCCATTCCTACCCAGATGTTGCTCTCCTCAGTCTTCCGGATTGTACTAAAGGCAACATAGCCTAACAGGATGAAGGCTCCCACAAGGGCAATCTCTACCATTGGCATGTACCGGAGGCGACTGACGATGGCACTGTTGGCAAAAAATACTTTCTGGACAACTTCACCTTCGGGATTCGTGATCTCGTAGGGCTGGTGCTGGGTGCGCATTTCTGCAAGCATTGACCGCAGGTACTCCCGCTGCTGCTGTATCGTAAGCGAGGTATCTAAATCAACATTCAGCATAAACTGCTGAAAGGGATATACGGGTTCTTCGTTACTGGGCGTGATAATAACCGGAAAGTTGATGCTGGCGTAGGCGTTCTCCAAATAAAACAGCAGGTCTTCATCATTACTCTGCTGCACGGCACGAGCCAGAAGTTTGGCGTATAGGTCAACTGTCCGAATTTCGTTGCCTACAAGCTCATCAACAATAACCTTGGTGTACAGCAGCACGCCCACCATGATCCCGAATCCAAATACGGCAAGCACTACCTTGATCTGCCACTTCGATATTGTGGCCGAGCCAAATCGAACCTGATCTGTTGCGGTATGCCGAATTTGTTTTTTTGCCATTATCGCCTGGTCATTATTATCGGTATGCTATAGTAACAATCGTTATCACCTGCATCGTATCAGAGCCGATGGAAGGGGGCTTGGCAATGCCTGTCAATGGTGTATCAGCCATTACGGGACACGGTTCAGCAGTCCGGCAAGGTGTGCGGGTAATTCAGCGTTTGGTACTGACACTTGTTCGGAGGTTTTCAGGTTTTTCACAAGAGCCACACCGGCAGCAAGTTCATCATCGCCAATGATGACGGCGCAGAGGGCCGGCATTTTATCGGCATCGCGGAACTGGGCCTTTGCCGATCGCCTCAGCACATCGGTAACCACCGTAAATCCGGCACGGCGAAGCCGCAGAGCAATAAGCTGAACGGGCAGGCGTGCGGTTTCTGACAAGGCGATGCAATACACATCGGTAGGCGGAAGAGTGGTAAAGCCCCCTTCCTGAGCTTCCAACAGCAGCATCAGCCGCTCCATGCCAACGGAAAACCCAACGGCCGGTGTAGTGCCGCCGCCAAGCATCGAAAACAACTGGTCATACCGGCCGCCACCACACACAGTGTTCTGGGCACCAAGTTGCGATGACGTAAATTCAAAGACGGTATGGCTGTAATAGTCCAGGCCTCGCACCAGCGTTTTGCACACCTCGATGGTGATGCCAGAGCTTTCAAGGATGGCGCACACGGCAGCAAAGTGGTCGGCATCGGCATCAGAGAGATGATCGAACAGAACCGGTGCATTCCGAATAATATCCTGGTCTGCACTATCCTTACTGTCCAGAATCCTGAGTGGATTTGTTTCGAGTCTGCGTACACTATCTGCCGAGAGGTGGGTGCTGTGCCGGCGCAGGTACTGAACAAGCTCGGTACGGTATGCATGCCGGGTATCCGCAGATCCAAGAGTGTTGATGGTAAGCTGCAGTCCCCGCACACCTGCATGCTGCATGGCATCATGTGCCAGACAGATGATTTCGGCATCTGCTTCGGGATGAGGGCTTCCAAGCAACTCCGCTCCGAACTGATGGAACTGTCGCTGGCGCCCCTTCTGGGGACGTTCGTACCGGAACAGCGGACCCAGATACCAGAGCCGGGTTGACGGTGTATGACGAACCAGGCTGTGTTCGATACTGGCACGAACGATTGGCGCCGTCATCTCCGGACGCAGCGCAAGCCGGTCACCACCACGGTCTTCAAACACGTACATTTCCTTACCAACGATATCGGTAAACTCTCCGACCCCCCTTTGAAAAAGGTCGATATGCTCTACCAGTGGCGTCCGAAACTCGTGGTAACCAAAGCCGTTTGCCGACGCAGCCAGCGCAGCTTCGGCACGTTGCCAGGCTGCCAGTTCAGCGCCGAAAACATCACGCATTCCCCGTACTGCCGATATCATATTATACCCGGTCTTCCTCGTACGAGGCAAAGAGGTCAATGACAGATTGTACCGAGGTTGCATTCCGGAGTTGGGTCCGAAATTGTTCGGTACCCACCATACGCGAAACGCGGCTGAGCAGTCTGAGGTGTCCGCCCACATTACTTTCCGTACCCACCAGCATAAGCACAATGTTTACCGGTTCGTCATCCAGTGAATCGAAATCTATCGGTTCGGCGAGTGTTGCCATAGCGGCAATTGATGTTGTAACGGTATTGGTTTTCCCGTGTGGGAGAGCAACGCCATGGCCGATACCGGTTGACATCAGTTTCTCCCGATCGGTAATAACGCGGAGAAGTTCCGCCTTATTAGAAACCTTTCCCGTCAGGGCTAATGCTTCTACCAGTTGCTCCAGCACTGCCGGTTTATCGGCTGCTGTGATGCCAAGGAGTACGCATGAGGGCGAAAGAATTTCTGTTATCTTCATAGTGCAGTTTTTTTATTATCAATTTCCGTTATGCCAAGCCGTTACCAGGGCAACATAGCGTTCAAGTACCTGCTCTGCTTCATGCTGTGAATCAGCTTCGGCGGTGATGTTAAAAAACGGACCCTCAATGTCGGGTACCAACAGTATCGTGGCTGCCTCTTCATGAATCTTCACACCATCAACCAGGTGCCGTTCCAGGTTCTCGCTATGCTCCATGGCCCGCCGCATCACGGTTCCCTTTGTTTCCCAGGAACACGGTACGGAGCGGAAGGCAAGGTGACGTTTGGGAAGGGTACGGTCCAGATCGCTTAAGCTATAACCGGTTTGAGCAACCATTTCGAACAACCTGCAGGCGGAGAACATTGCGTCGGACGCAAACAGGAATTCGGGGAAGATAAATCCGCCCTGGGTTCCGCCAACAAAGAGCACGGAGGGATCACGCGTGGCGTCCATCATGCCGGCATGGGAATTACGGATACGCTGAACGCTGATGTTGTAACCCTGCGTTACCCGTTCGATTTCCTGAGTTGCCTGCACAGGCACTGCAATCGTGTACGGTTCACGGTCACGATGCGTGTCGATAAACAATTTAGTAACCATTGTTAACAGTCGCTGTGCGGAATACGTAATGCCTCGTTCATCCAACAATGCCAGGCGCTCGCCTCCCGGGTCCAGCTTAATACCTATCTCAAAACCCAGGGACTGCATAAGCCGGGCCGATTCACCCAGGCTTGTAGAGACGGGATCGGCAAAACGGGTGGCATCGATGTAATTATTGAGTGCAAGTGCCTTAATTCCAAGTTCACCCAGAATTTGTGGAAGCACGGTGGCGGCCAGACCATAGGAGTAATCTACCAGAATCTGGAACTGCTGCCTGCTGATCACATCCCGGTTTACCATGCTGAGCACACGCTGAACATACATGCCAATGGACCGCTCCGGGAATGAAAGCCTGCCCACATCCTTAGGTACGGCACGTTTAACGTCTTCGCCAAAATAGTAACGTTCTATGCTTTTTGTCTGTGACAGCGGAAGGTCTCTGCCATCCTTACCAAACATGATAATATCGGTTTTATTCGGGTCTTTCTGCGAACGCCTCACGTGGAAGCCGGCAACATACCTGCCGGTATTCATCTCCTGACGGGTCTGGGGTATCGAGGTGGTCTGCAGGTCGCTCACGCTTACGCCAACGCTCATCAGACCGGCAGTGATACTGCGCTTCATGATTCGCGAGATAATGTCATTATCGCGGCTTGCAACAACAAGCGTATCTGCTCCAAGAGCCGTTCCCAGGGCCGCCCCCAGTTTTGCACCGAATTCCGGATTCATGTCGATATTACTTGCACCCGAAATCCGTGCATTGGTAAACAGTTCCCGCGACCACCGTTCTTCGTTTACCAGTGAGCGGGTAACCACAGCCTGGCTTTCAACAATTTTCCTGGGCCACAGCTTGATGTTGCTCAGCAGCCGGGCTCCTTCGCCGATAACACATTCTTCGGCAACAAAAACATTATCCAGGAGCGAGGCTCCCGAACCAATGCTTACACCATTGCACACAACGTCATTGCTCAGTTCAGCTTCATCGCCAACAACGGTGTCGTGCCACAGCACACTGTTGATGATTCTGCTTCGCGGACCGATCACAACGTTGCTACCAAGAACAGAGTTGTAGATGTAGGCATCGTCGCCTATCGTCACATTATCACCAATCACCACCATCCCGTCTAACCGGGCAGTGGGTGCCAGCTGAAGGTTGTTGCCGCAGGTAGAACTGTCACACTGATCTCCGGGCAGTTGGATGTGTACTTTCGACGTTAGTACATCGGTATGAGCAACCTGATATTCAGTAAGATTACCAATATCTTTCCAGTATCCCTGTGCAACATAGCCATACAGCGGCAAGCCTTTTCGTAGCATCAGCGGATACAAGTCCTTGCTAAAGTCAAATTCTGTACGTTCCGGAATAAGGTCCAGCACCTCTGGCTCCAGCAGATAGATGCCGGTGTTAATCGTGTCGCTGAACACTTCGCCCCACGACGGTTTCTCAAGGAATCGGGTAATCCTTCCATCATCGGCCGTCATCACGATACCGTACTGCAGCGGCTGTGGTACCCGTGTTAACACGATGGTTGCCATTGCCTTTTTTTCGCGGTGAAAGGCGATGGCGGCACCCAGATCAAAATCAGTAAGCACATCACCGGAGATAATGATGAACGGCTGTCTGAGCTTTTCCTGAGCATTCTTTACGGCACCGGCAGTTCCGTAGTCGGCTTCAGCCGTGATGTAGTCCATGGTTATTCCAAAGGCGCTGCCATCCTTGAAATGACCCGTGATGCGCTCGGGTTGGAAATACAGTACGCTGAGCATATCAGTTATGCCATGCTTCTTAAGCAGGTCAACGATATGCTCCATCATTGGCTTATTAGCAAGCGGAACCATGGGCTTGGGTACCGACATCGTGAGAGGTCGTAACCGCGTTCCAAAGCCCCCTGCCATAATAACTGCTTTTTGCATAACTCGAATTTACTCTTCTTCGGTGGAACGAAGTTTTTGAAGGACGCTAAAATCTTCCAGCGTGGTCACATCGCCAAAGGCCGTACTTCCGGAAACAAGCTCTCGCAGAAGCCGGCGCATTATCTTTCCACTCCGGGTTTTTGGCAATGCATCGGTAAACCGAATATCGTCGGGCTTCGCAATATGTCCGATTTCGGCAGCCACATGATTACGCAAAACGTGTTTAAGCTCATCCAGGTTAGCCGATGCTGCGTCCAGCTTCAGGGTAACAAAGGCAACCAGAGCGTTTCCTTTGATCTCGTCGGGCCGTGCCACTACGGCTGCTTCGGCAACGGCGCGATGACTCACCAGTGCGCTCTCGATTTCGGCTGTTCCCAACCGGTGTCCGCTCACGTTAACCACATCGTCAACCCGGCCGATAATCCAAATATTTCCATTATCATCAATTTTAGCACCGTCACCGGTAAAGTACCAACCCGGATGTTCCTTTGTTTTGGGAAACTCTGACCAGTAGGTATCACGGTACCGTACGTCATCGCCGTACACCGTTCGCAGCATACTCGGCCAGGGTGATTTGATCACCAGCAGACCCGCCTGATGCGGTTTACAGCGTTTACCGTTACGATGCACCACATCGGCCTGAATTCCGGGTAGCGGCTGTGTAGCCGTGCCGGGCACAAGTGTGCTCAGGAACGGGAGGGGGCTAATCATGATGGTACCGGTTTCGGTCTGCCACCACGTGTCGACCACCGGACATCTGCCGCCACCGATCACGCTGTGGTACCAGCGCCATGCTTCGGGATTGATGGGCTCGCCAACGCTGCCCAGAATTCGGAGTGTTGACAAATCATGCTTTCGAGGCCAGGATTCGCCCCAGCGCATAAATGCCCGTATTGCCGTAGGAGCCGTGTACAGAATCGTAACGCGGTGCCTTTCGATGATATCCCAAAATCTGTCGGGATTGGGGTAATTCGGAGCCCCTTCATACATCATCACGGTGGTGCCGCAGGCAAGCGGACCATACACGGTGTAGCTGTGGCCGGTAACCCAGCCTACGTCTGCAGTGCAGAAGTACACATCGGTATCGTTCACATCGAACACCATGCGCATGGTGTACTGAGCCTGGGTAAGGTAACCGCCTGTTGTATGTACGATGCCTTTGGGTTTGCCGGTGCTGCCACTGGTGTACAGGATAAACAGCGGGTGTTCGGCAGGCAGGCGTTCGGGCTTGCATTCAAGGCTTGCGGCCTGCATCATCTCGTGCCACCAGTGGTCACGTCCCGCCTTCATGGGCACCGAGCCATCGGCTCTTTGATACACGACAACGTGTTTTACGGTAGGAACTTTTTTTAATGCTGTATCAACGGCGCTCTTCAGTGCTACGGTATCACCGCGCCTGTAGGCAACATCCTGGGTGATCATGACAACAGCACCGCTATTGTTCATCCGTTCGGCCACGGCATCGGCACTAAAGCCGCCAAACACTACATTGTGTGTTGCGCCGATGCGGGCGCAGGCAAGCATCGCCACCACAACTTCCGGGACCATACCCATGTAGATCCCCACAACCTGTCCTTTTTTAACACCCAGCGACCGCAGCACATTGGCCATTTTATTAACGTCGGTAGCCAGTTGCTGGTAGGTAAGGGTGCGTATATCACCCGGTTCACCTTCCCAGATAATTGCTGCCTTGTTCTTGCGCCAGGTAGAGAGATGCCGGTCTAAACAGTTCACGCTTGCGTTCAGGCGTCCGTCCGCAAACCACTGCGCATGCGGATATTTCCACTGCAATGTTTTGGTAAACGGAGTCTGCCACTCCAACTCACGAGCCTGACGCGCCCAAAACGCAATCGGATCACGTTTTGCGCTCCGCTGCATGGTTGCCAGTTCATCCGCCGTCATCACAGCTCCTTAACGATGGCAGAGATCTGCTTAAACTCGGGTGCCTCGGCAGTATGCATTAGCTCGAACAGGAGTGACTCTGTAGTTGTAACAATTGCGCCCTGCTGCCGCATACGCTTAATAGCAACTTTTATGTCAAGCCGGTTACGACTGCTTACGGCATCCTGGACCACGATGGGCCGGCGTCCTTGTTCCAGAATATCCATCACGGTTTGCAGCACGCACACATGCGCTTCGATACCAAAGCATATTACAAAGTGTCCATAGCTGCCTAATACTGCGCCCTGGACGTCGGGATGTGCCGTGGCGGCAAACCCCATCTTCTCCAGCGGTGTGTACTCGCCCAACGCTGCAGCCACAGGAGCAATGGTAGATCCCAGCCCCTTGCTGTATTGCTCGGTAACATAGATGGGTACCCCAAGAATCCTAAGCCCCCTGATAAGAGCAACCGTCCGCGGAATCAGAATATCGTTATGATAGATGTGCGGTATAAGCCGCTGCTGAATATCGATGGCGATGGCCATTGAATGGGTGCGATCAATGCGCATAATGCCTCCGGTGAAGACGCAAACTTATGAGATATTGCCAACAAACAACCGGTGTGGTTATTACCAGCGCACTGTTTTGGTATTTTGTGGTATCTACCCTTGTACCAAGAACACGTTTACCGATGATAAAAACACCGTTCCTGACAGCTCTGATCGTCCTTCTGTTTTCAACGCTGAACACAGCGGCCCAGCACCATGTATCTGTTTCACAGTCGTTTGCCACGCAGCCGCCGTACTGGACATGGATGGAGCCGTACCGAGATCAGAATGTGGAGAAGTTTTATTCAAACGGTTTCTGGTGTGTTGACCAGAAAACCGATAACAACTCCTGGGGGATCTTCTACGGCACGATTGATGTATCCAGACCGTTTAAATTTTCTGTCAATTTGATTACCGACAGGGTGGGCTATCCCAATGCCGGCGGTGGTATCACGATTTCCAGCGGTGAATGGATGTACTTTTTTAAGGTCGAGATGCAGAACAAGGCATACTGGGTAGGCCGCTGGAAAAGCACAGGCAACGTTTGGGAGACACTTTCAGAGCAGGGTCCGGGCAACACCTCGCCCGCTGCTCCACCGCTACGCGGGCTTGGACTTACAAATACCCTCAGCGTTGAGATTGCCAACCAAACCTGTACGTTCAGCGTTAACGGAACTCCGGTTTTTTCGAAGGCCGCTACGGGGGGGCTGGCGGACCTTACCATTTCGGTGGGTGGCGTTGGGATCCTGAATTCCGGTTCTACAAGAATCCGGTTTCAGTCGTATGACCTGGATTACTATCTCGGGGATATACCACTTGTGCAGGACGCATTCAAGGGTGCTACGAAAACGTACATGGAACAGCTTCAAGGACCGGGCGCACGCTATCCCGTGATTTCTCCCAATGGTAAGCAACTGTATTTTATTAAAAATGTTGAAGGCACTAATGATGACATCTGGGTTGCAAATGCGCTGACTGACTCTACGTGGTCAGATCCGGTTAACATCGGTGCCCCACTGAACAATACTGACCCCAACAATGTGATTTCGGTTTCACAGGATGGCAATGAGCTGTTCCTATGGGGATTGTACAATGTCAACGGCACAAGCCGAGGCGGAGGATTTTCGACGGCACAGCGCTCAGCGTCCGGCTGGTCGGTACCTGTAGAGGTCAGAAATCAGCATCAACAAAATCGATCAAGTACACGGGAGGAATGTTTAACAGCCGACAGGAAGGTGATGATTGCCGCACGCCAGATTGACGGAATGAACCATGGCGGAAAAGATCTCTATGTAAGCTTCCTTCAGACTAACGGTGAGTACGGTCCGCTGATCAACCTTGGAACAGCCGTCAACTCACCCGGGAATGAGGGCGGACCCTACCTTGCTGCCGACGGCAGAACGTTGTACTACACGTCGTCTGCAACCGGATACGGTAACGATGATATTTTCGTTTCGAAACGGCTGGATGATACCTGGACAAACTGGTCGCCCCGCGTTAATCTTGGGCCATCGATTAACACCAATGCATGGGATTCGTATTTTACGATTCACCCAAATGGTAAATATGCTTACATGAATACAACCGATGGCTTTAAGGGTGGCATTTACAGGATTACACTTCCCCAGGATCCCATCTCCAGAACCTTGCTGCCCAACCCCGTTGTTATCGTCTCCGGCAAGGTGTACGATGCAAAAACTCGACAGCCCTTATCTGTGATGATTTCGTACGAAAACCTGCGGACGTCGAAGAAAATCGGTTCCGCCATCAGTAATCCCAGGAATGGCGAATACAGCATTGTGCTCACCGGTGGTACCTCGTACGGCATTTACGCCGAGCACAGCGGCTATTTCCCGATTTCAGAAAACCTACCTATCGAATCCGTGAACGCTTTTACCGAAATCAAGAAGGATTTGTACCTTGAGCCTATCGCTGTGGGGTCTGCCATCCGGCTAAATAACCTGTTTTTCGATACAGACAAATCGGACCTTCGGTCAGAAAGCACTACCGAATTACAACGCCTTGTGCAGCTGCTTAGCACCTATCCAACGATGGCAATCGCCATTGAGGGTCATACCGATGACCGGGGTTCTAACGACCATAATGATAAGCTGTCCGAAGCCCGGGCACGGGCTGTGCACACATGGTTGGTAAACCACAGCGTTCCTGCATCGCGGCTTTCGGCACGGGGCTTTGGCAAACGTAAACCTGTTGAGAAAGGCACGTCCGACGAGGCACGTCAGATGAACCGGCGCGTTGAGTTTAGAATCGTTTCAATGTAGTTACCACATCAGCCGGGTTGTGGTGCCACTGCGAATAATCACCGGCCTACCCGTTGGGATATCTGCGGTGCTTCGAAACCACTGCAGTGCCCCGTCCACGCCGCCACTACCACGCGCGATGCAGCGCCCAAGCATATCAAAAGCCTGCCACCCTGCGGCGTTGGCATTCATATCATTGTTTAGCATCGTTTGGTCGGGTACGGTAGAGGTATGCGGACAGGCGATAGTTGTCACGAAGGTTTCTTCGATAGCCCGGACCAGAGTGGCATCGTGCAATTCATGTCCAAGCCCTTCCACGATGGTCGTTGACCTGAGTGCAGCCGGATGTCCGCCCTGTTCCAGCATTCGGGTTGTTGCACACACCCCATAGATTATCGGGTAGTTATCACCAACACCAAGTGGCATTCCCCACAACCCCCTGTTTTTCTCGCAGGGCACAACCAGGTCACCGCGCTGTTGGTAGCTGCATAATGGCGGGAAGGTTGGTGCATCCAGCATGTAGGGGTGCATGATGGCACCGTATCGGTTGATAATTCCCGAAATCCGGGGGAACGGTGCAAATAGACCGGTGTTGTCGAACGGACCGTCAACACCTCCAAGTGCCGGACGCTCCCATTTCTCGAACAGATAATCAACAATGCCGATGGAGTCAACTTCCTTGGGAATGCTGTCGTGTACGTCTGCAATTACTGCCTGTATCGCAAGAATGGCTCCGGCACTTTCGCCGGCAAGGATTACGCAGCTCGTATCCACGGGCACCGGGAACAATGAGCCCTGGACTGCTGCCCGCACTCCCGCGCGTATATCCTGCATCCCCCGCCAGCATGCCCGCACAATCTCGGCTGGGTCAAAGGCATACGGCATAGAAAGCAAGGGCGGACTATGATAGCCAAGCCGGTACTGCAGAGACACGGCCAGGTAGCCGCGCTGTGCCCACCTCTCGCATTCGGCAGCCATCGCCTGGGGGGCGCCTGCAGCAAACGCACCGCCATGGATCCACACGATAAGTGGTAGGGGGCTCTGACTCTGCGTATCCGGTTTCCACCACAATGCGTGCAACGTGTCAGCAGCACCCTTGTAGTCTGGTGCAATTCGGTAAACAACATCAAACGGTCCTGACACCTGGGCACGGATGAGTGCACTGCCGCAGACAGTTGTTATAAACAACGCAACTATTAGTTGATATCGTTGAATCATGTTGTAAAAATACTATTGGAGTGTGTAAACATCCCGGTGCCACGGTGATTAAAGCTGCAGGGTACCGCCAAATCAAACAACAGCAGGTCCGGCAGAGCCGGCATACTCCGCATACCTCACTGTTCGCGTGCCAGCTGTGTTACCACAACACCCAGCAATGCCACGCAGCCTCCTATCACGAACATGGGTGTTGGCTGCGTACCAAGGATAGCAAGTGCCAGCAGAGTGGTCAGGATGGGCTGAAGGTTGTTAAAGACGGCAACCCGGGCAGCATCGAAGCGGGAAAGGGCGTAGTACCACAGACCATAGCCGACAGCCGATGTTATCACTCCAAGATAGAAGAGCTGCATCCAGACACCGGCTGCGGTTGACGCAGCACCCAGCGGTATAAAATCACCGGGAATTGGGAGCACCAACCACACCAGAACGTAGAGCGGCAGACCAGTAAAGAAAGTTAGCGACGTAGCGTACACTGCTCCGTAGCGAAGCACCATGCGGCGGCCAAGAACCGTGTACAATGCCCACGAAGCACTTGCCGCCAACACCATCAGGTTCCCAAGCAGATGTTCTTGCCGTACCTCAGCCCCTTCGTCAACAAGCACAATAAACGCTCCCAGAAAGGCTACGGCAATACCGGCAATACGCTGCCAGCCCGGCCAGGTACGTTTCCAGAATGCAAGTGCAAGCACCACGAAAACCGGTGTTAGTGCATACGCCAGGGCTGCATTGGGCGCTGTTGTGTAGCGTACACCCCATACAAAACACAACTGGTTTACCGGCAGGTTGATAAAGCCAAGCAGCAGCAGCATCCAGATATCGCCACGCTGAACCTTTGGAAGCGTCCGTCGCCTAACCAGATACCACCCGCCAAGGGCAACAACGGTAAAGGTGCCCCTGAACAACACAACGGTTGTGGGATGCAGTACCGACGTGATGTTTTTAGCAACGATGTGCGTAGAGCTTGCAATAAGCTGCTGAAGGAGCAAAAGCAGATACATCATAGCGGCATCTGCTGAATGACATCGGCGGACTGACGTTCGTAGGACACAGACGCCACACGCCTGCATGCCTCCTGCATTGCTGAGTAGGTTGCCGGCACAAGCAGTCGGTTTAACGCATCCAGAATTGCCACCGGTGTAAGAGTCTCCTGAACAAGCATGCCTGCCGGAATGCGCCGGAGCTGCTCACGAAGCGCAGGCAGGTCAGTAGCCAAGACCGGTACACGGGCCATCATATATTCAAAAAGTTTATTGGGTAATGCATACCGGTAGCTTTCGCTCACCGGTTCAACCAGACACAGGCCAACATCGGCACTGCAGGTTATTGTATGCAGCTCATCGTAATCTACGGCAGGGTGCCAGTGAATGCGGTGGCTTAGGCCATGCTCGTGCGAACGCGCCTGCAGATCGGAAATAGCAGGGCCGCTTCCAACAATACACAGGTGAATATTCTCCTGCAGGGCCATCGCCTTCATCATGGGTTCGATGCCGCGTCCGTGGTGCACTACCCCCTGGTAGAGGATACAGATTCCGCTTTCCGGAATGTTGAATGTATCCCGCAGGTAGGTGCCCGAAACAACGGAGCGAAGCGGTGGCGTGTTTAACAGCACGGGTGGACGGTACCGAAGCCGGAACCGCTCCTGAACGATGGAGGCATCCAGGTAACCGCTTACCATAACGGTTTGAACGTGCCTGAGCAGCCACCGTTCGTGACGTGCTATTAGTTTTTGCTTTAGGCCACGTCCGCGTAAGGGTCCCAGCGAAAAGTAAAACTCGCGCATATCATACCAGAGCGGAGCACGCGACCGTCGTGCAAGCCCCCGTGCGGCCTGAAGCGCAAACAGGTCCATGCCAAGTACCAGACGCGCCGTTACAGGTATCGTGCGTACAAACGCATTCAGCGAGCGCCACCGACCAAAGGCCGATGTCCCGGGATCTGCCCATGTAAACATGGTTATCTCTTCCTGGTTCAGATCACCTGCAGCAACCACTGCCACCGTGTATCCACGATCACGGAGGGCACGGGCAAGGTTCAGCGTTCGGGCATCCTGCCGGATGTTGGCAAGGGCTACAAGGACAACGTCAACGTGCGATGCCATAGCCCCCTTACAAAGAATGGTGGTAGGTGCTGCGCAGAATTCCGCGTGCGTCGAAGCGTTCCTTAAACTCAATCAGACCGAGCGACGGCGTCATCGGATCCTTGGCAGAAGTGTCCTGGCTGACGCCAATGTCAACCCACTCATATCCGTTTTCAACCGCCCACCGGCAGGTTTCGTACATCACAAGATAAATGGGTTTCAGGTGTTCGTACTCGTACAGCAACATGTTGTAAAAGCACAGAACAACTTTTCGATTTGTTAAAAATAGCAACGATCCGGCAATTGGGGTTTCATTGTAGTACACCATCTGCAGTCGCAGCTTGTCGGGCATCAGGGTGTGGAGTGTTTCAAGATCGGCAAGGGTGTGTGTGGGTGTTACGTTATGACGTTTCTTGTTTTCGGTAAGGATTCGATGAAAGGTGGCATAGTCTGTACTTTCCCTGATATCCAGCTTCTTTTCGCGCAATATTTTTCTGATTGTTTTCCGTGCAGTTGCATCAAAGTAGTCCAGAAAACGGTCTTTATGCTTCAGGTTGATCGCATGCGAGATGTAGTGCAGTTCAAAATCTGCTTTCCGGTATAGGTGGGCATACTCGGTATGCTGACTATAGTTGTGTGAGTATATCAGGGGCGGAGGGATGAAGTACGCATGAGCAATTCCCTGCTTAGCCAGGTGTTGCAGGCATGCATCAACAATCCGCAGCGAGCGTTCAAACGATGCGTCCATGGTAACGATGCCACCGTAGCTTGCGCCCACGGGACTCCAGAAATCACCTGACGGACTGATGCCTCCCGGAAGCACAGCAACAAGTTTGTCGTGTTCACGAACCATGAGGTGAGAAAAACCCCACTTCCCCTGCGGATGATAATCAAGAAAGCGCTGCAGGTGAAACATCGTTCCGTTATTGGAGCGCTCAACAAAGCTGTCCCACTCGGTACTCAAGTCGGACGTGTAGGGGTGAACGGTAATTGAACCTTTCATGCTGCTGCAATAGAATTGTAAAGCTAAGGAAGTATTTCGAAAATCATTTTTTTACAATCATACCGGAGTTATTCTATATTTGCTACGTCAAAATAAATCATTGTTTCATTTTGTTGAGGGGAAGTTTGCTTATGAAGATTTTTGCAGCACTTGCAGCGGTTGTTTGCATGGCATTTTTTGCAGCGCCGACTGCGCAGGCACAAGCAAATCAACAAATTGGCTATGGCATACATTCGGCCGACGGGCTCGGCGCTCATGTATTCTATGCTGTTTCATCCACACTCCATGTGGGTTCGGGTGTTGGGCTGTCAATCCAGGAAGGCGCAAACCGATTCATGCTGGAACCGTATGCCAAGTTGTTCCTTGGTTCCGGTGGAACCGTCAGTCCGTTTATCTTTGGCCAGTTTAACATCATGTTTGGTGACTGGGAAGGATCGGGACTTGAATTCGGTGCCGGGTTACAGTCATGGGTATCCAGCAATGTAGGCATTTTTGGCTCACTTACCGTTCTGGATCTTGGTCTTGACCCCAGCTACACCAGGTTTGGTACTCTGTACCCGTGTGTTGGTGTTGAGTTTGTGCCCTAACAACCAAGTGCAGTCCGTACACGCTCTGCATCGGCAGACGTGTCAACGGCAATCAGCCGGCTGGTGCTTAAGCAGCATGTAAAAACGGCACCCGCCTCAAACAATCGCAATTGTTCCAATTTTTCAGCCCTCTCCGATTCGGAGGGGGCTTTTTGTATGTGCCAAAGCAGGCTTCTCCAGCGATAGGCGTACAACCCAAGGTGCTTCCAGGGAGTTTGTACGGGCTGACGCGAGAATCCGGTTGCGATGCCGTTCTCGCTAATAACAATTTTTACAACTGAGTTGTCTGCCCGCTCTTCTTCGGCCAGCGGGTAGTATGCGGTGGCTACATCGGCGGTACTCTGCTCCAGACTCTTAACCAGGGCGTCAACAAGGGTGGGTTGCAACAGGGGTTCATCACCCTGGATGTTTACCACAATGTCAGGCTGCAATCCGCGCTGTACTACCGCTGCATAACATCGGTCGGTTCCGCTTTCCAGTGCCGGTGAGGTAAGCTCAACGTCCGCACCAAAGCCCCGGGCTACGGTTTCAATCCGCTCATCGTCGGTAGCAATAATCACTGCGTCAAGATTTTGTGACCGTACTGCTGCCAGCCACACCCGTTCCAGCATGGTTTTTCCGCAGAGGTCAATAAGTGGCTTACCGGGAAGACGTTGCGAGGCATATCGCGAGGGGATGACACCAATGCGTAAAGGACTGTTGCTCATCCCAAAACACGTGGTACCTTGAAGAATGCTTCATTCCTGGACGGTGCGTTGTGTAATGCTTCTCCGGCCGTTAGACACTCGCCAGCAACGTCGGCTCGTGGTTCACAGGCTTGCTGGTGTCCTGGTGGTGTGCCCAACGGAGCATTACCGTCGATTGCTGAAATCGTCCCCACATATTCCACGATGGATGAGAATTCCTCAGCCACGGTATCAAGTTCAGTATCAGTAAAGTGAAGGCGGCACAGCCCGGCAAGGGCTTGAATATCGTCACGTGTCATGCTGCAAAGTTACGTGTGAGACAATTGCCGATCGAATGTGTTCCACAAATTCGTTCTGCTGGTCACGTCCGGCCGTAGCATTCAGACTCAGAGCCGGCATAACAATCAGGTTAACGGTGCCTCCGCTTACACGGTAGGTCCGGGCCGGCATGATGGCAGCAGTACCAACAATGGCAACGGGCCGTACGGCAACAGAGCTGCGCATTGCAAGCGTTGCAACGCCACGCTTAAACGGGCCGGGCTGCCCGTCGGCACTCCGTGTGCCTTCAGGGAACACCAGTACCGAGGTGCCGGATCTGATCGTCCCGGCAGTGGCGTCGATAGCACTATTGGCGTCGCGCGCCTTGGTTCTGTTAATGGGAATGAATGGACTGTACTTTAAACACCATCCAAAAATCGGAATACGCTCCAGTTCCTGCTTGTACATGATTCGTACGTTGTCGGGCAGGTATGCCAGCACCACGGGAATGTCGAACAACGAACTGTGGTTTGCGGCATAAATGTATCGTTGTGCGGGATGATATTCGGCTTTGACAGGTGTTGGACCGGCGTGCAAATGTGAATTCGTACCGGGTTCAGTTAGGATAACTCTGACACCGGCTAAACGCAGCAGTACTCTGGACCACGAGCGGGCGTACCGGTAAAACACATCCCTGTCCCGGAACAAGACCATGTGCACCAGCACGGTAACTGAATACACTATTGTTACCAGGGGTATGACGAAAAAAACTGAAAGCGTACGCATATTCGCAAACCTCGTATCAAACTCTTATCCAACCAAGAACAATTATGCCCGGACTCGAAGATCTTTCAAAACTGCTTGGTTCTGACAGTAAAAAGCAACCCACACCCGAAAAAAAACGCGGCTACGATGGACAGATCATGGTCATCAAGGTGCGCACCGAAAAGCGGCGCGGAAAACCGGTGACGATCGCATGGGGCTTTCAGTCGAACCCGGCAGAGCTTGCCGAGCTGCTGGCGCTGTGTAAGCGCACGCTGGGTTCGGGCGGACATGTAACTGACAATGCGCTGGAAATCCAGGGTGACCACGTTCAGAGGGTAAAGGAGCTGATCAGATCTCAGGGCTATGCTGTTCAGAAGTAGTACGGGCTTCAGGGCAGGATGCATCCCGGGTTCAGTCCCACGGTATAACGGTTCAGTTCCCTGCCGTCGGGACTAAACTCAATAACTTCACCGTCGGTTAAAAAGCCGCGGGCATTACCCACGAGGATGGTGTTGGACGCAGGGTTATACGTCATTGAATACCAGTTATCACGCAGTAAACCCGATGAATGAGATGCAACAGGCTGTGGTGCAGCATTCCCTGCGGTTAGTTTGTCAATACCGTTACGATGCAAAACGTACACCTCGCCGGTTCCCTGGTTCAGGCTTAACGCATGAGCTGCGGGAAAACGCCATTCTTGTACGATGGTGTCGGCGCGGACATCAATCAGCACAACGCCTCCCAGTGAGTCAGCAAGGCTGGGCAGGTTTCTGTAACTGCACCACACTCTGTTCCGCGCTTCATCGGCAACGAGCATGGCTGCATTGGGGAGTCCGGCAATCGTGTCTTGTACCAACATACTGGCGGTGTTTACTACGACAATTGACCCTGCACCCGGTTCAGTGTACCGAAGGTCGCCCATACCGCTTAATGCCACGTACAGCTTTCCGCGCACAGCCGCCATTCCTTCGGGAGCAGGTCCAACATGGATTGCCGGCAGCGTAATCGTTCGCGTGTCCAAATCAAGCTCAGTGATCGAGTCATCATTCAGGTTACTGCACCACAGCTTACGTCCCCGAACGCACAACTTGAACGGCTTCTGCATCCCGGGCATATCAACCATCCCCGTCAGCTCACCGGTCTTTTTATTTACAAACAGAATCTTCCTTGTTGTGTTTACAGCGATAATCAGAGTGTCGGCATCGGCAACCATGTGGGTAGGATTGTCACCTATGCTAACATTGTTTACGTAGCGGAGGGCATCGCGAACCACGGTCCCGCTTGAAGCAATGTTGCTCAGTGAAGAATTATTCTGCATCCAGAGACCTTCGCATAGTACCCATATCCCGTCCGGCGAAACCGTGCCGTTCCCTGCTTCCGGGACGGTAGGTGTAGGAAAACATCCGGTGAGTAACACGCAGACAAGGAGTGCTATGGCCTTCCAGCGTGACATCACGGCAAACAATACCTGACTCACCGCAGCACCTTCAGCGTCTGAACGGTATTATCAGCGTCGAGGGTCACCAACAAACACTCTGCGGGCAGGTGATACATGGGTATGTTGGTAATCCCCCCGGGAACCGGCATCTGCTGCAACAAACGTCCAGCCGTATCATGAATGTACAGTGTGCCGCCGGTCCGAACAGTAGTCTGCACGATTGCCGTACGTGTAATGCAAGCCAGTGCTGTAGCGGTTGGCGCCGGTGCAGTGTGGTAGCACAGCACTGCATCAAGATCAAAACCGCTGATGGTTGGGTCGTAGTATGGGTGGCGTTTGTTGGCAAGGATCATCGCACACAGATCGCGGATGCGGATCCAGCGAACAGAATCGGCTCCGATCGATGCCAGGTCGAACACATCGCCACCGCCGCTGCCGGGTGTTGTGTGGTTTGAATGGTTCGTAGGCGTTCGTCCGGCGCATCCCTCCAGCGTGAGTGAATCAAACGGGAATACAAGCCAGTCCGTACCGTTGGTGCTGACGCTGATTTCGGCCGGTTCGGCAAAGACCTTCCCCAGCGGACCCACAAAGACGTTTTCGAAGATGGTAAAGTCGGGCCCGGGCCCGTCAACAAGAACGTAATTTTTAATACCAACGATGATTTCGCCGTCCAAACCCAGAGCACAGATTTCACGTGGGTCCAATGTTGGCACCGTATCGTTTGCGCCGGCATCCGGTCCCCTGAAAATGTTCATCGGGAAGAAGGCAGGCCCTCTGCCAACGGCCTCGCCCCTACCGGGGGTAAATCGCAACACAGTATCAATCTGCTGCTGAGCCTTTGCCGTAACTGATACAAGCAGCGCTACCACAACAATCAGTATTTTTATCATCATGGCAGAACCTCAAGGACAATTCTGGCTGACCGTCCCGGCATGGGATAGCCCCTTACCACCTGATAACGGGTATCAAGAATATTGTCGCAGCGCAGTTGTACCGACCCTTTGAGCGAATCTCCGGAATAGCGTGTTCCCACAATAACGGTGGCAAGGTGATATGATGGCAGAACGTTCAGTACATCGCCTCCGGCCTGAGCGTAGCGATACCCGGTGTAGCTCCATTCGCCCCGGGCAAATACGTCAGCACCGTCCCAGCTTACAACACCGTGGACGGCTTCCGCGGGAACATACGGGATTGGGGTACCGTCAACCCCCGGGCGCCCGGTATGGTCACGCATGTCCTGGACATTGTAGTTACACTGCAGCGACAGACCGGTACCCGGGATGGTGCAACCAACGCTGTACTCGGCGCCAACACCTGTTGCCCTGCCAACGTTAAAGGCGCTGGTCAGGACCGGGCTTAGTGGTATGCTAACAATCAGGTCTGAAAATAGTGTCCCATACGCCGATGCATCAGCCCACAGCCACCAAACGGGCTGCCAGCGAACTCCCGTTGTTACCGCAGTGCTGCGTTCCGGCTGCAGTTCTCGATTACCGTAATTAAATAAGTATAATTCGTTAAATGACGGCGGCCTGTACCCGCTTCCAACATGCAGGCGCACAGCCAGATTTGTGTCGGGCAGCCAGGCAAGCCCCGCACCGGCGGCAACCGCACCGGGAACATCGGAATACCACTCACCCCGAAGTGATGCTTCGACTTCCATGTGTGGCAGCGAAGCCGAAAACCGATACGCAGCAGCTCCCTGGTGTCGGGATGCCATACCCCCCAGCTCCGGTTGCAGCTGGGTATCGGTTAACTGTGCCGTACCGGCACTGACGCGTGCTTCGTGAATGATATCGTTTTTTATCAGTAGCGCCTGTACGTCGGCAACTGTTTCTACGGACGTGTAGTGGGCCTTGATACCCTGCGGACCCACGAATGTTGCCAAAGCATCAGTGTAGTGGGCATTCAGGTAGCGCAGGGCAACCCCGGTATTCATCTGCCATCCTCCATTCTTAAACAACTGGAGCTTTGCCTGGCCCAGAATATCGGAATGTATCAGGGAGGCTACTGACTCAACTGCAACATCCGGCACCACGGCACCGGGAACACCACGTTTGGTGGTTTGTGCAACCAGTGTGACAGCCAGGTTGCGTGGACCCTCGATGCGGGCAATACCCGAAAGCGTTCTCACCCGCGCATTGTCGCGGGTAAGATACATCTGTTCGTTATGCAGGAAGAACGGATAGTCATAGCTGCCGGCCGACGAGTATGCCTCAAGCCCGGCTCCCGCCTTCCACTCGGTACCGCGCACGGCACCCTGCAGTGACGTTCGCCAGGTTTCGAACGATCCGGCGCCTGCCTCAAGGCGCACCGGATTGTCCGGAATGGCAACCGTTAGCTCTACCGTTCCCGTCATCGCATTCGCCCCTGCGGTTGAACCTAAAGCCCCTTTCCGAACATCAACACTGCGAATAAACGATATTGGTATGGTGCTGATATCCACACCACCATTCTGCACGGTATTCAGGCGCATCCCGTCGAACAGCACCAGCGCTTGTGCAGCACTCCCGCCCCGTACCGAAATGGTGCTCATGCTTCCGGGTCCGCCGTACTGCTTCACAAACAAACCTCCAACATCCGACAAAACATCCTGAAGCTGGTAAGGGGCTTTGGCACGAATGGCCTCATAGTTCACATGATAAACATCGGTAATAGTCCGAAGATAATCGGATGAGTCTCTGCTTCGGGTAATCAGTACCTTCTGCGCCGTAACCGACCGCAGCACAGAATCAGCGTGGGCTCGGGCAGCAACGGGCATGCTATAAAGGTACAGTACACCAAGAAGCAGCAACGGCAGAACCGATTGTTGACTGCAACAGCGGATGGACATACCACAAAAATATGCGATGCGGAACAGGGACCTTAGGGCGTCCACCGCAGGCCTACATAGCCCATACGTGGTGACGTTGGACCCCATGCCAGCGAAGCATCGAAAAACTCCGAATAGGGTGCATCGGCGGCAATAACAGGATCATCCTGAATAAAGTTAGTAAGATTTTCAGCACCGGCATAGAGTTCGAATCCGGGTAGCCCACGCCAGGTAACCTGTGCATTGATACGCCAGAAACCAGGGTACTCGGTGCTACGCTGATACGCGGCAGGATTCCCAGCCGTTGTTGGCAGCCTGCCGGAACCGTTATAGTTACCGGAAGCATCCAGCGTCCAATCATTTTCCGGGCTGTCCCACGTTGCCGTAAACAGCCAGCGATTTCTGCTTACCATAGGCGCCATTTGCTGGTTGCCACCGGTGGGAACCTGAACGTTAACGCCGCGCCATGCTACGAGTACATCAAATCGCTGCACCGGCGAAATCAGGGCCTGCAACATAACGTGTTGCGAATAGCTGCTGCCTGACAGATTGGTAACCCACAATTCATGAGCGTCCCTGTCAAAGTCAACCACTACACGGTTGTTGAACCGGGTGTAGAACACCTCGCCGTCCAGCGTAACCGGACGGCCGAACACTTCCATGGCATGGGTAACCGAGAAACCGGCATTCCAGCTTTTTTCGGGCCGAAATGCAGTGTCAAGATGAAGTGTCCGCGAGTTGATGTACGAGCTTAGATTCTCAGTCACGACGGTGGGTACACGCCAGCCGGTACCAATGTTTGCCCTAAGGGTGGTAAGGGTTGCCACCTGCCACTTGACATGAAATCGTGGAGTAACCTGGGTCCCGTACAGGTTGTGAGCATCGGCTCGCAGGCCACCAACAAAGGTCAGCGCACGTACTGGTTGATACGTGGCCTCGGCATAGGCTCCGGGAACATGTTCGGTGCGACTGTTATCGTAACGGAAGTTACGGGTTGCGGTGGTGTCGGTAAGCAGTTCCGTCACGTCGTCGTACAAGTAGGATAAGCCGGCATTGATTTTAAATTCCCGGCTAAATCCCAGAACAAATAGTGTACGGAAGTTAAACGTATTCTGTGTGCTTTCAAGGTTGCGCGGACCAAATACTGACTCCTGCCGGTGCGTCGAGCCGTTCAGCGTAAAGGCCAGACCACTCTCATCATAGCCGTCCAACAAATCAATAAAACCAAACTTGGCAAAGCCGTCAACCCGGCGGACATTGGTTTCGATGGCGTACCGCGGAAGTCCGCCGGCCGGCGCAATCTGTCCGCTCGTGTACGTATCGGCCAGTCCTCTGACAAAGAACTGTCCCTCGGTTTCATCATTGTTAAACTGCCAGCGATGAATCAGGTTAATACGCTGAATCTCGGGTGAATCCTGAAAATTATCATGATTGTTATCAATATCGCCCTTCTGAATACCGGCGTGAAGCATCGTCATGGTGGACAGTTCATCCGTTATGGCCTGGGTTCCGTACCCGTTAAACTCAAACCGGTTCATACTGCTTCCGTACAGATTAAAAAACCAGGGTTGGGCGGTAAGGGGCTCATGCAAGGCCACATTGATCTGTCCGGTTTGCCCTTCGTATCCGGCAGCCACCGACGATGCTCCTTTTGAAATGCTGATGTTCTCCATAAAAGGACCAGGGATGTGATCGAACCCATACGGCATTTCCAGCGAACGTATCAGGGGTACGGCTTCTACCATTACCTGGGTATATAAACCGCTCAGTCCAAGCATCTGAATCTGGCGCGCACCGCTTACGGCATCAGAAAAACTAACTTCCACGCTTGGGCTCCGCTCAAAGCTCTCCGCCAGCGAACAGCATGCAGCCCTGCGCAGCTCGCGCGATGAAACAACTTCGGTACGGACCGGCGCCTGACTGATACGAGCCTGTTCGGCCTCGATTTGAATGCGATCCTTGGTAACGGTGCGGATACTGTCCTGATCACCGTGATCATGTCCGTGATGATCTTGTGCCGCCACGTTCATGGCCAGCACTGCAAAAACCAATAAGCTAACTCTTGCTACGACGTTCATTTGTAAAATCTCCAAAACAGTTAATAAAATTATTTATCAAACAGTTTGAAGATTCTATATCCTGAGCGGCACCTCAAGCGGGACACTGATGCAAAGCCCCTTTTCATTGTCTGTACTAATACCTACGGAACCTGATACTCCAAAGCTTATCTCCCATGGGTTCGAGGTCGGTGCCAGGACGGCTTCTATCGGGGAGGGTACGGCATCAGGGGCGGTATAAATTCTGTTCAGACTCTGTGCCTTGTCCAGGGCGGTAAATCGGAGCATGTCATCGCAGCAGTCCTCCGTGCTGTTACCGGTATGGTGATCTGGCATGTCGGCGCAGCAGTCATCGGCAAGGTCTGCACCTTCGTCGTTCGTGCAGCAGCCATCATCTGCCGGCTGTTGTTCAGCAGCACATTCGCTGGTGGTACAGCCACTGGTACACACATGAACCAGGTGCGGTATGCCGGCAACGCTCAGCACCAGGAACAGTGCCAGAAGCAGTGAGAATGATTTGCGAACAAGTGACATTGTGCAAAGATAAGGGGCAGACCAGGTTTCGGATGGTCAACCGATTTATCGTACAAAGGGGTGGTTTACAACGTAACAGACCGTACACAGTACGTGCACGGCAGGCACACCTGACGCACATGTTGTTCCAAAATTGGAAACGGGCGGTGCAGTGCCCGACGATCTAAAAGTCAAACAGGTCGCCCAGCAGCCCTTTGCGCTTCTTGTGGTGGTACTCATCGTGATGACGGTGCTGCGGTTTACTGTAGTGCTCATCAGAGTATGACTGACGCTGTGGTTGAACCGAGCGCTCGATAATCTTATCCAGTTCGCCACGGTCCAGCCATACTCCACGGCATTCCGGACAATAGTCGATTTCGATGCCGGAGCGGTCAGTCATGACAAGGTTTACGTTACAGTTCGGACACTTCATGGGTACCTCTATGTTGGTGATTGGTAACGGACGGCACTATGTTACCAAAAAGGTACACACCGTCTGCTGCCAATATACAACGGCGAACGGAAAATCACCGGGAGTACCCGAACCGGGGCCTGGACCGTTAGTGCTGGTATTGCAAGGATCCAGCAACCCTCCCTGCCTAACAGTCCGTACTATTTCGAGGAAGGAGTAAACATTTTTACTGCATTCGAAACCGGCTTCAGGCTTTTCAGATACTGATAAATCGAAGCCAGATCCTGTTCCGTCATCCCCGCATACATCGTCCACGGCATTATGGTTTGCATATCTGCCGGACCAACACGCGGCGGTATGTAGCCACTGTCGGCAAACGCCTTAAAGTGCAGAACAAACTGCTCCTGTGTCCACCCTCCGATACCTGTTTTTACATCGGGTGTAATATTTGCCGATCTCAGAACTGCCCCGCTGGGGAATCGAATTTCGAAGCCTCCGGCAAAGGGCTCGCCCACAGGCTTACCTTGCTCCATCTTTGTATGGCAGTCATAACAGCCGGATGCCGTAACCAGATACTTACCGTACGCCACAGTGTTGGAGGGTGACGGACGGGTTGAGAACACCGGTTTGACCGGAATGGTATTGATGATAAAGTTCATCGGGAAGTCAGACTCCGAAGGTTCGGTATCAAACTGTATTGGTTGCAGAGTACGGATGTAGGCAATTACGTCTTCGATATCACGCCTGTCCAACTGTCCAAAGTTGTGATGGGGCATAATTGAGAACAATGCTCTTCCATCTTTTGAAACCCCTGCCGTAATTGCCCTAAAAATCTCACCGTCAGTCCAGCTTCCCAGGTGGTGTGGTGTAATGTTATTGGCCACGTACTTGCCCGGGAAGCCCATGGTTTGGTCGAACCTCTCGCCGCCTTTACCAATGGTGCCGGCAACCGGCGGTCCCGAGAATACACTCCAGTCCCTGGTGGAGTGGCAATCGGCACACACCATCACGTGGTTTGCCAGGTAGCGTCCGCGCTCCACGTTCTCCGGTGCCTTAGCCACCGTCAGCACCGGTGCTTCACCAACAGACGGAAGCATGGTCTTCACATAGGTTAGCACTGCAATGATGGCCAGGGCAAGCGCACCAATAACATAGGCTGTAATTTTCAATGCTTTTTTCATAATGGTTTCTCCAAACAACAGACATCTGTCCTGCCGATCACCATGGTTTGTATTCTGGCATGGGTCGGCACACGGCTGCAAAATACATCTGACCGTATACTTTGTTATTGTATAAATCGGTCATCAAAAAGCGGATGCCTGAATATGCCCGGGAATTCCATTTGCAGCTTTTTGATATCCACCTGGTGTAAATCCGGTAAACGTTTTAAACTCCCGGATAAAGTGAGCCTGATCATAGTATCCGGATTCCAGGCCGATTTGCGAGAGGGAGCCGTGCTGCTGATGCAGCAGGTAGAGTGAAGTAAGGTACCGGTTATAGATAATCCAGGATTCAGTATTCATGCCCAGCCATTCGACTGCAAGGCGCCGCAGATGTCTGTCGGAAACATGTCGGGCAGCGCACAGGCGTTGCACTGTTAATCCACAGAACTGCTGTGAGCAAAACAGTTCCTGCATCTCGCGGGTAGTGCTGCGCAGTGCTGAATGCGAAATCATATCGTGCAGCCATGTACGGATGTAGGTAACTTGTTCGGCAAAACAGTGTGTATCCGCAATCTGCCTGCCCAGGGCGGATAGTGACCTGCATACACTGTCACCTTCAGCAACGGCATCGGTAAACAGTTTTGGAGCAACGTTGAACAGCCCCCTCATGCCGATGGCATTCATCTGGATTCCAACAAATTGCTGGGTTCCGCTTTTAATCAGGTTAAACGGTCTGGTATTTATGCCGTTGACAAAGCATGGCGGTAAAACCATCCTTGTTCCGCGAGCCGGGTTTACGTAAACAACACTGTCCGACGAATTAAAAATTATTTCAACTGTCCCTTTGGGCAAAATAATCTCCCTTCGGGGTTCGGGTCCTGCCTCGGTTATCCGCCAGATGCTTATGATAAACTGTTTTTCAATGTCATCGGCCGGTATGTAGATATTGGCAGTATTAGGCATGGATGTTGGATGCCAGAAATGATGATGTTTGTAGTAGAAGCCAGAACATGTGATCCACCGGGACAATACCCAACTCAATTCTTGCATGCAGCCCGAAAATTATGGACCGTTTTTTCTTCGTCTCGCAGCCAAATAAAAATACAGTCTTCAACATATTCGTCGGCAGCATACCCGTACATTTCACGTAAAAACCCGTATGGCATTTCTTATCGACATACAGGTTCACATATCGTAAAAAAAAACCTATCTTTGCACCTGATGAAGATCTTCGTGGCCCTCATAATGCTTTTTGTGGCTGGATCGGTTGCTTATGCAGCCGACGACGTGGTGGATTATCTGAAAGCCAGGTCCAGTGGTGAAAAGATTTATCTGGAATGGCGATCGGCCTCCGAGACCAACGTTATCCGCTATGAAATTGAGCGTGCCGGCAAGGACGGGATATTCCGCTACGTTGCAGCCGTCAGTGCCAAGGGCTCGATGAGTACCTATGAGTACTCGGATGATGAAGCCTTTCGCAAGCCTGATGGTGCGCAGTTAGCGTCGCTCTACTTCACCTATCGCCTACGGATCATTTACAAGGATAAGCCGGCCGATTACAGTGTTACAGCCGGTGTAAACCATAATGTTAGCAGTATCCGACGCACGTGGGGAATGATCAAGGAAATGTTCCGGTAACCGGCTGTAGGCGCATGGTGCCGATCATACTCCTGCTGGTCCTGATCATCCCGGTTGCAGCCACCGCCCATAATCACACCTCACCGCGATGCGGGTTTGAGACCGAGTTTTGCATACCCGGCGTTCACACCCTGCCATACGGTACCATCTTGAATACCCGTCCAACCTCCTTGCCGGAGACAGCCGAATCGGCTGACGGCAGCTTTCGGGTGCATTATACCCGCAGCGGACCCGATGCCGTACCCGCAGATGATATCAACCACAACGGGATACCGGATTTTGTTGATGAAGCCCTGGCAGCCCTCACCTACTCGCGGGAGCAGTACATTGCCATGGGATACCGCGTGCCGCCCGGTGATGGCGGTGCTGGTGGCTCGGATGCCATAGATGTGTACATGCGTGACCTGAGTACCGCAGGTCCATCGGGTCAGGGTTTGTATGGTCTCACGTCGCCTGAAACCCGGATTTCGCAGACAACGCCACCACGGTTTACATCGTTCATCGAGGTTGACAATAATTTCTCGGCTGATGACAGAAACAGCAGTGGCGGCATCGTGTACGGCACAACAGGGGTGAACGGCTTACGGGTAACCTGCGCCCACGAACTGTACCATGTGTTTCAGTCCGGCTCATACGGCGTCTTCCAGGTTCAGCCAATGATCTACGAGTTTACTGCAACACTCATGGAACAACTCCTGTATCCCACCATTCCTGACTGGGTTAGTTACACCTCGAAACTATTCGCCAGACCGGCGGAGTGGCCGTTTGGAACATCATCCGGCATCACCGGCTACGTGTGGGGTTTCTGGGGTCAGGTTGTGTACAACTCACCGGCGCGTACTGCCATCCTTGACATCTGGAATCAGATTTATAACGGCACGTATCCAATGCAGGCATTTGTTAATGCTATTGACGCTAACGGCACATCGCTCCGGGACGTTTTTTGCAACTCACTCCCGTTGTTCTATGCTACCGGTTCGCGATCTGTAGAGACTGACGGATTACTGTTCTCAGCAAATCTGCCGGAAATCCAGCTTGGTATCGACGCTCCGGCAGAGCCCCCTTCGACGATGGCCACTGGCAATTTGCGAGCCTTTGAAGTACGCGCTTTCCGGTATAGTCTGCCCAATGCGGATGGCAACGGACGAGTGAGCGCTGCCATCGTTGTAACATGGCCCGATGCCGAAGCATTTGTTCGATCAAATCCTAACGAACAAACTCCGTTTACAATTATCGTTACTAATTCACCCTTGCCATCGGATATTCCGATTGCCGGAACAACGTGGGGCGTGCGCATCACTCCATCCAACATCTGTGCATGGGTTCAGGGATCGGCAACACACCACGTCGAAGCCCCCTACCCTAACCCGGTACGGCTATCGCAATCTACAATCATCAACATTCCCGTTAACGCACAGCCGGGTGAAAACGTCGAAGTAACCCTGCTGACATCCGATTTTGTTGGCCTTGCAACGTTTCGTACTACTGTGATTTTAGACGATGTACGCCCCGTTGCCCGCATCGAACTTTCACCCACACTGCAGAACGGTCCGTACCTGTTACGCACCCAGAGCAACTCAGCAACAACACTCACCAAATGTATGATACTGCGATGACGGAATTAACGGGCAAGGGGCTTAGCAAGGCGTTTGGGAAGCGGGTACTGTTCAGCGACCTCAGTCTTGATGTTGCCGGCGGTGACTGCCTTGGCCTGATTGGTCCCAACGGCTCGGGCAAGACAACGCTTCTGAAAGTTCTTGGCGGAATAATCAGTGCTGATACAGGAACAGTACAACTGAAAATTGACAGCAAGCCGGCAGAGCCGGTGATCAGCCACGTTGGTGTGGTTGCTCCGTGGTTACGGATTTACGAAGAGTTTACGGTTGCCGAGCTTATGCAGCACGTTCTCCGGCTGCGTGGCCTGAGTGTTCATAACAATACAATTCACGAAGTGCTTGAAACCATGGAATTACGGCTTCGTGCTGCCGATGAGATCAGGCTGCTTAGTAGCGGACTGCGCCAGCGACTCCTGCTGGCACTTGCTGTTTTGCCTAAACCGGCTCTGCTGCTGCTGGACGAGCCTTCGGTAACCCTTGATGCTGGTGGACGAGCGCTGGTATCCCGCGTAATACAGCAACACCGCCACGAGGGCGGTGTTGTACTACTGGCTACAAATGATGATTTCGAAATTGCGCTGTGCAGCCGTACCTATTCGTTAAGCAGTACCGCTGCATCCAACGTGTAATTTACTGCTTGGATTGCTGAAATACCGGACTCTTGCTTTCCTTAACAAAACCATAGGCCCGGATATCAAGCGTGGGGTGCTCAGGATGGCTGGTTTTGCACTGAGCCAAGGCACTGAATTGTCCGGCCATCGACGGTACAATCGTTGCAGTAAGATCAAACGACTCGTGTGGTTTCAGCTCGATTTTACTCTTTTGGCTAAGAACCATACCATTGTCGGACGTGAAATCAGAAAACGTGATCGGAATATCCGAGTTGTTGGTAATCTTTACCGTGTTGTTTGATTTCTGACCAATTTCCAGGTTTTGAAATGCAAAGTAAACGCTGGGTGTAAGCGAAATCGCACGCTGAATATCGGCCTTTAAAAAGAGATACGAAACATGGGCATTGGTGTCTGTCCCTGCAGGAATAGGGGTACCCTTTGTTCTGTGCGCGTCCAGAGCATCAAATGCATCCTGATCCATCCATCTAATGGTGATTGACTTTGTAATGGCGCCTTGCTGTGCCGGGCTGATGTTTAGTTTTACGCCCATGGTACTTACGTCGCCCGACGTTAGCTCCATTTTATCGGGATCGGTTTTTGTACAACCGCATCCGGGTTTAACTTCTACAATCTTGAGCGGCTTATTGCCAACATTCTTCATTTTAATTGTTGCTTCAAGATGCCCATCGGCCGGTGGCTTTGTTTTACCCCAGTCATAGGTTTCACCACCAATTATTTCCAGCTTTGAATGTGGTGCTGCATCAGTAGCGGTTGTGCCTTGCGAAAAACCAAGTGTCGTAGTCAGTACAAACACCGCGCAGGCTGTTAAAAGTGAACGCATTGTTCCTCCGGAATTCACAAAAATGTGTCGGTTAATTCAGAAAACCTGTGTTTTTAACGAACAACCAACGTAAAAATTTCATGTTCAACGATACATAGGTGCTACAACCCCTTGGAAAGTTGCACACCTAATGAAAGTTCCAGAAAGCGCCAGGATTGTGACGCTGCCAGATTATTAAAAGGCAGTGAAATCTGTGAAAACGGTGAAATCACATAGCGGCCGGTTATTGGAACATCGTACATTAGTCGCACGGCAGGCTCGAATACCAGTGGTGCGACATTATCGAAAACTGCCGTCTCAATTATCCGCTCCCTGCTGCCCGTACCGGTAAACGTAACGTCGGCCGGTGCCACAATTGCCTCTGTCAGTGTTGCCGGGGCCCCCACAGCCACGTGTGCCCGTAGTTCAAGGCCAACGCTGAACGGCGTCTGAAACAAGCGGGTGCGTGCCTTTGCGGCAAGCGTCAGGTAGGTGATGGTGGACGTTAACCGGTATTCTGTCACCAACTCCTCCACCACATCGGCCGACGTCCGGAACGGCAGTGTATCACCTCCGGTTCGCAGCTCCGACATCAGGGTGAACATGCCCAAGCCCCCTCCCACTGCCAGTGAGGGCTGCAGCCACGACTCGGCAGTAATCATCAGGCGCACAGGGATGCCGGTGCCCGACGTAAACTCGCAGCATGGCAGCACCTGTTCAGAGTACACCATTGACGCTGTTTGGCGGGTGTATCCCGCCGCCACCTCGGTTCCAATGAACACCGTTGGCATGATCTGCGGCGATCTGGCTGACCATTCCCACTGGTATCCCTGCGGATAGGCATTCCCAACGGCGGCTACCAGGAATACGGCCAGAATGACAAAGAATTTCATGGTCGCACCACCGTGACCGAGTTGCGGCGGACTCCCTGTGTTGCAACGAACACATACAGTCCCGGCGGCAATGATTCCATTGATGTACTGATGACTGCTGACTCCGCCAACTCCGTGTGAAAAACCTGCGTACCCCACACATCATAACCATAAACTTTTATAGGACCGTCATACGCAGCCTGAACAGCAATCTGCACGGTGCCGAACACCGGGTTGGGCGAGGCCGCCATCCGCAGTGTTCCGCCCACACCGGCTTTGTATTGTAAACCACAGATACTATCGGTGCTGAACGTTCCGCTGTGGGTTTCAACCGTAAAAATATTGTCGCATCCGGCATTTCCGAATTTTGTGGTACCTGCATCAAGTGTGAGTTCGGTTGACACGTTTTGTCCAAGGTATGTATCAAACAACAGCACCACAAACGTATCCCGCTCTTTAAACGAACCATTTGCCGACTGTTTGATTGTTACCACACCGCGCGGCATCTCGGCATCCATTAAAAACTGCGATCCTTCCGACGCTGTTTTGTTGGTCACGGATCCGCGGTAGCGCAACTGACGCGGATCGAATGACAGCACAAGGGATGAATTCTGAGCCATTCTGATTTTGTTGCCATCCACCACCACAGGAAGCTGCAGCAGTGTTCCCGGGCGAAGCGACGAGCTGCCTACCTGCACCCGCAGGGTATCGGCAGGAACCGAACTCCCTGCTAACGGGATACGCACTGGCGACCCGATTGCTGAGCTGTGAACCACAAGGCTGGCCTCCAGCAGCTCTGGTTGCAATGGCGCATACCGTAGAACAAACTCCTGTGAAGCACCCACGGCAATTGCCGGTATCTGTGTAGAAGGACTGCACGTTACCGCCGCACCAAATGGCTCGACCGTTACGCTGTCGATCCGTAGAATGATATTGCCGGTATTGCTGATGGTAAGCCGTTGTTCCGAGACTGGGGTGCAGGCCGGCTGCTGAACCACCGCACCAAAATCCACCGTGCCGGGAACAACGTCGATCCGTGGTTTTCTGGCAAAGCCGCGCAGCACAAACACAATCCTATCGGCACCATCGGGCACACCTTTTATCGGACGGCGTGCCAGGTTGCTTGTTACAACGTAGCGTGCCTCGTGAACACCACCCTGTACCGGGTTAAACACAATCTGCAGCGTATCGGTATCGTTGGTTGCAATGCCAGAGCCCCCTTCCATCAGCTTTTGCTGAATGGTAAACGCCTGCACATCGGCCGGACTGCCTTCCAGTGATTCACCATCATAACCAATGTTAATATTACCGGTATTGCGGACAACAATTCGTGCAGTTTTCCCACCCGACCCATCGGCATTTACGTCGCCAAAGTCAATCGTATCGCCCCGTACCGTTACCGGTGGTGGCATTCCCGACGCGTTATCAACCTGCAGGTGCTGCACCACGCCGGTACCTGACAGTCGCACCTGCAAACTATCGGTATTGCTGGTAGGATTAGGCCGGTACACAATTGTAAACACCGCGCTATCGGTACCGGTATTATGTGGTTTATAGCGAACCTCCCACCGGAGCATATCCTTGGGAGCCAGCAAGGGAGCGGGCAGAGTAGGTACAACGAATTCCGGATCGCCCACCACGCTGGTCAGGAACTTCAAACCCTGTGCAACCACCGGAATCGTCAGTGTTGACGCGTTTGTAACCGGATACTGTTGTGAAGGGGGCTGAGGTGCCGGATTCACATACACGCTATCGAAATTAATTTCGGTTACGACCGAGGCTACGGCATACCGTGTTTTAAGCGCTTGCAGCAGAAACCGTTTAAACGCCGCCGGCCCCAGAGAGTCGCGCACCAGTACCACCCGAAGCTCGAGCAGAGCTTTAGCGGTAACATCCGGCGGGAATGTGGGATTGTTTTTAAACGCACCGTACTCAACCTCGAATTCGCCTGTATCACCGGGCGGGATATGGTACGGAAGTCCACCAATACGGTAGAACTCTTCCTTGCGGGGATGTTCAGGCGGAACATCGCGGGTATTCACAATCAGGTAGTACGGCTCGGCAAGTGAGTTGGTAGCCAGGATGGCAACCGGCTCCGTCTCGTGGTTAACCACGTAGAACGTCTTCCGTACCGGAAAGCCCTCAAGGGTAACGCCGAAATCCATGACCGTATCACCACGGTTGTTGGGATTCCAGAAAACATCAACAGCGGGTTGAGCACCCAAGGGGCAGGACATCAGCCACATCAACAGCAGGAGGCACACAAGGGCCACACTGCGTTTTACCATGATGCCAGCAGATTGGTGATAAGGGTTGGCAGAATACCAAGGACGACGGTTGCCGTGGTACATACTGCCACGGTAACTGCCGAGGTGCCCGACGGTGGCTGTACCGCCGAATGTTCGGCATCCTGAAAATACATTTTTACAACCAATCCAAGGTAGAACCATACCGATATCACTGACGATGCAACTGCAACAATGGTTAGCCATGTAAAACCAGCATCAATTGCTGCGATAAACAACAGGTACTTGCCAAAAAAGCCGGCAAGGGGCGGAATACCCGCCAGCGAAAACATAAAAATAGCCATCGCCGCGGCTAATGGTGGATTCCGTTTTGACAGACCTGCATACGCATCAAACGTGAGCGACGTTTCATCGTTGGTTTCCAGCATGCTAACAACAACAAAGGCACCCAGCTGCATAAACGTGTAGGCCGTCAGATAAAACATGATGGCGTCATGTCCATCAGCCGTACCGGCAACAACACCCATCAGCAGGTAGCCCGCATGAGCAACCGACGAGAAGGCAAGCATTCGCTTCACACTTTTTTGTACCACTGCAGTGATATTGCCAACCAGCATCGTAACCGCCGAGACGATGGCCAGCGTAAGCTGAAGCTGAGGTGTTAGTGCCGCCGTTTTCACCATCGGCATTAAGGCGGTAAATGCAGGCAAAATGGCGGAGAACGCTGCGGCCTTGCCTGCGGTACTCATAAACGACGTTACTATCGTCGGTGCCCCCTCGTACACATCAGGCACCCACTGGTGGAACGGGAAAGCAGCAATTTTAAACGACAAGCCAACAATAAGAAGTACCGAGCCTATCGCAAGAAGCAGCGGATACTGGCTGGTACCGCCCAGGACGACGGTGAAAATATCTCCGTACTGAAGTGAACCGGTGGCTCCGTAAATCAGTGCAATACCATACACCAGGAATCCCGAAGCAAAGGCACCAAGCAGGAAGTACTTCAGCGATGCCTCCACACTACGGTTTGACGTACGCATAAAGCCGGCCAGAACATAGAAACTGACCGACATCAGTTCAAGACCGATAAACATCACAAGCATATTCTGGGCATGGGCCATTAGCATCATGCCGGCAATACTGCCCACCATGATGGTATAGAACTCATCAAAACCGGCCTTCATGCGCTGCATGTATGGTTTTGACGCCAGCATTGCCAGGATGCCTGCAATACAGAACAGAATGTCGAAAAATGCCGCCGCCCCACCCAGCGTAATCATGTTGTTAAACGCAGTTCCCCGAGACCACAGCGTTGTTGCGGCAAGGATACCGGTAACGGCCAGTGTTGCCATGTAGTAGCCGTACACGACCGACGAATCGCGTTTAATAAAGGCTTGTATTACAATTCCAATGGCTCCGAGAGCCAGCCAAATCACCACAAGAGGCAGCGATCCAAGGATTTCGGTATTCATATCAGGGCTGATTGTGTGCTGTTCTTGTAAAAGTAATGTTTTCGATATTCTGAACGACGTTGCGTACACTTTGCTCGGCATACGACATCACTGTCCGTGGTGCCATGCCAATCCATATCATCACAATGGTAAGCGGAACAAGCTGCCAGTATTCCAAACGCGTAAGGTCACGCAGATGATGGTTTGCCGGATTGTTGTTCTTCCCGTACATCAGTCGCTTGAACAACCACAGCAGATAGCAGGCGGCAAAAATCACGCCGCTGGTTGCAGCAATTGCATAGGCCCAGTTATTCAGGAACGGACTGCGGAACGAGCCAAGAAGGGTAAGATATTCACCAACGAAGCCGTTCAGACCGGGTAAGCCGATTGAACCAAACATGGCAATGGTGAACAATACCGCAAAACGGGGCATCACGCTGGTAACGCCGCCGTAGTCTGCAATTTCGCGGGTGTGACGTCGCTCGTACAGCACACCAATACAGATAAACAGGGCGCCGGTGGTAATACCATGGTTTACCATCTGAATCACAGCCCCCTGAACACCTTCAACAGTTAAGCTAAAGATTCCCAGAACAACAAAGCCCATGTGACTTACAGAGCTGTACGCAATTAGCCGCTTCATGTCGGTCTGCACCATTGCAACAAGAGCTCCGTAAATAATGCCTACAACGGCCAGAACACTCAGGGCACCGGCAAGCGCCACCGAGGTTTGCGGGAACAGTTCCAGGTTAAACCGAATTAAACCATAGGCACCAAGCTTGAGCAGCAGGCTGGCAAGAACAACAGAGCCGGCTGTTGGTGCCTGCGTATGTGCATCCGGCAGCCAGGTGTGCACCGGAAATAGTGGCACCTTGATAAAAAAGCTCAGCGCAAAAGCCAGGAAAAGCCAGAACTGAATGTTGGACGGGATGTTCGGCGCTACTGACCGGAGCTTTAGCAGGTCAGCAGTAAACCCTATCCCCTGTGCTTCGGCGGCAAAGCCAAGCCAGATGATGGCAATAAGCATCAGCAGCGATCCAACCAGCGTATAGATAAAGAATTTCACCGAGGCGTAAATGCGCTCGGTGCCTCCCCAAATTCCAATGATGAGTGCCATTGGGATCAGAATCAACTCCCAGAACACATAGAACAGAAAGGTGTCAAGAGCAACAAAAACACCGGTCATCGCAAACTGCAGCATGAGCATGAGGACGTTAAATTCCTTAACCCGCTGGGTTATTCCTTTCCAGCCGGCAAGCAATGCAATGGGCATGATAAAGGTTGTTAGCAGAACCATCAAAAGATTCGTTCCGTCTAACCCGATTCGGAACCCGGTATCCAATGCCGCAATCCAGGGAACATCAACAACAAACTGCATCTGGTGCGATGCCGAATTAAACTCCGGAAGCAGGAGTGCAGAAATGCCAAGCGTACATAACGAAAAAAGCAGCGTTACAACGCGGATGGCGCGCTCCTGGTTGCGACCAATAAATAAAACTGCCGCCGCACCAATCAGCGGAGCAAAGAGAGTTAAAAGAAGTGCTGTTACACCCATACGCATTCAGGCCCGGTAGTCCAAATTAGTGCTGAAAAAGCGGTGCAATATAGCACCCAGCAACCGGAAGCTGACTTTTGTTGTGTGATACCGGCAGTTATACGGTGCAAAAGTTTGCCGGCAGGCTGCGACAGTTTGGCTGACAAATGGCACAGCCAGCACTGAGATCATTTTTTGGGTTGACATGTTTCCGTAATTTGGCAGACCCGAAAGGCTGGTTTATGACGTCAATTCACACTCCTGAACAGTTAGACCATTTTAAATCCATACTTCGCTCAGCGCGGCGTGGCCTGGTATCAAGTCCGAACCCCGGTGAGTTTGCCGCCCTTCACACCGAAACCGTCGAGGCAGCCACGCTGTGTAAGGACAGTAAGGTAAAAACTGAGCTGTGTACCGTCATTGCCGAGTATTACCATACGATAGCCGAGCATGATTTGGTGTTGCTGTGGCTGGACAAAGCCTCGATGGCGGCTGACGGCAATGCCAGCGCAGTAGCGTGGGTTGCCTATACGCGGGCAAGTATCCAGATGCGCAACGGACAGTATCAGGAAGCTCTGGAGACAGTGAACAGTTTTAACCGTGCGCACCTTGAAACCAACGTCCGCATGGCTGCCCGTTTTGTTATGCTGCATGCCGGACTTCTTGCTTCGCTGGGCCATCCCGACGAAGCCGAGGGAAAATACCTCAAGGCTATCGAGCTGTACGAGCAGTTAGAATCACCCAGCGGCATGGCAACCGCCTACTACAACTATGCAGAGCTTTGCCTGCAGCTGGACAACGAGCTCACGGCCCATGAAATGCTGGTAAAAGCCTACGAGATTGAATCCCGGATGAATAATTTTTCCGGACTGGCAACCACCACGGGTCACCTTGCCCTGTTGTTCGCCAAACGAGGTGAAACCGGAGAGTGTTTACAGAAATACGAAGAGTCTAAACTGTACGCTGCAATGGCAAACATTCCCATGGTGATTGCCGTTGTAAAGGTTAATGCCATCGAGATTTTTGAGACACTCCGAAACTTCCCTGCTGCCGACGCCTGCCTTGCCGATGCTCAGGCGTATTTGGAGCAACATCCGTTTCCGGTTTGTGAATGGGCTTTGGCAAACGCCAAGGGCAAGATGTATGCACGCCACGGCGATTTTGCTGCAGCAGAAATGTACATGCATCAGGCGCTACGCATTTCAATGGAGCAAAAGAACAAACTCAACACGGGGCTAAGCCACCTGGAATTGGGCAGGTTGTATTCAGGTACCGGAAAACACGATACTGCAATTTCGCACCTGAACAAGGCCGTGAACATGCTTGCCGATGCGAAGGCATATATCCACACCTTTCTTGCCGTAAACGCTCTGAGCTCTGCTTACGCAGCAACCGGCGACTATAAAAATGCTTACGAAGCTGCATCACAGTGGCTGGTGTCGTTCGGTCGCGTTTTTGGCGAGCGCACCATTAAACGGCTGCGTCAGATGCATGCCCGGTTTACCCATCAGCGTGAGAACCAGGCCGATGAAATTCACCGGCTCCGCAATATCGAACTCAACGAAATCAACAATAAGCTGATTGCGGCAAATAGCAAACTCACCGAGCTTGCGGCTGAAAAAGATGACCTGATCGCAATTGCCGCTCATGACCTGCGTAATCCGCTGGCCGATATGAATGCGTTGCTAAAAACACTGATCGCCCGGTATGACTCGATTGATAAAGATGCGCTGGTTGATGAACTCAGCGAGCTGCAGCTTACCGTAAACCGGATGGGGACGATCGTACATTCGTTTATGGAACTGAAACCACAGGGACCGTACCCGGCAATTGGTGTTACTAAGATGGATCTGCAGATGGTTTCGAAAAATGCCGTACAACGGAGTCGAGGCCGCGCCGACAGAAAGGGAATAACGATTGAACACAGTGTACCGGCCGAAACGGTATGGGCGGTAGGCGATCCGTCGGTTACGGACGCAGTTCTGGACAATCTTATCTCGAACGCCATTAAGTATTCACCACCACACAGCACCATATCCGTAGAAGTGATTGCACCGGTAACCGTAAAGGCCAGCACGTTTCCGGACAAGGGTGGTAAGCGACTGGCCTCGGTACGGGTAAAGGATCAGGGACCGGGAATTAGCAAACAGGAGCAGCCGCTGTTGTTTACAAAGTACACCCAGCTCTCGGCCCGACCCACCGCTGGCGAACACAGTATGGGTGTTGGGCTGTACCTTTCCAAACGAATGGCGGAACGCATGAATGCCACCATCATCTTCGAGCCGGAGTATTCCGATGGCGCTTCGTTCCTGTTCAGTCTGCCAGTTTCACTGGACTAATACACTGTTTGATGCTCATTGTTGAACACCGCTCCACCCATTCTGCAGAAATCCCGACGACGGTTGGCATATTACAGCGCAGGTTGTATCTTGGTCGTATACGTAGGCTACCGTACAACATACTTTAGGTAATGGACACCATTGAGTCAAGCTGGCTGACTGCAGAGCAGCGCACAATTATTAACAACGCCGAAACCGAACTCTCGGTTTCAGGCTGCGGTGCCGGTCTCACCGAAGCCAGAGGTCGTGTTATTGCCTTGTTTGAGTCAACCACTGACCACTATGTTCAAACATTCATTGCCATAGCCCTTACCCAGCACTACCAGCTGCACTCAATGATGGAAGCGTCAGAACAATGGCTGGAAAATGCGCGAAGGTCTGCCGCTGCTGATCGTTTTTTACATGCCTGGGTAGTGTGCACGCATGCAACCATGCTGATGAATTTGCATAAGCCCCTGGAAGCTCTCGACGTACTCGAATCGATTAACGCCAAAGAGTACGAAACTCATCGTAGTCTTTTCGTCCGCATCATCAATATCAAAGCTAAAATTCTGGACAATGCCGGGAGGTCGCTGGAAGCTGATGAAACATACCTTCTGGCCATCGGAGCTTCGGAAGAAATTGGCAGGAACAAGCTGAACTTTATGGTGTATCATGGCTATGCTGACTTCTGCTACCGCCATGAGGAGTATGGTACTGCACTGGAATACCTGATAAAAGCGTTTAATAGCGCCGTTGAGATTAATTTTAATATGGGGCAGTCGCAAACCATGGCACGGCAGGCGTTGGTGCATGCCAGAATTGGTGAAGCAGATACCGCCATAAAAAAGTACAACCATGCACTGTCACTTGCCTGGGCTGGCAACGTACCCGGAGCTACATCGTTTGTACTGGCTACGGGTTTGGAAATGTATGATGTGCTGTGTAACATGGAGGAACTGAAACGAACCCTGCAGCAGGCCAACGAACACCTTCAAATCCATCCCTCTGAATCATACCGTGGTGCAGTGCAGGGTTTCCAGGCAATCGTGCTGGCCGATTCAAAGGATTACACCGGCGCTGAAGCATATTTCCACAAAGCAATCATCGCTTACAAGGAAAGCAAGTACATCGTTGGGTATGGTTCCTGGCTGAGCAAACTGGGTATCATGCTTGCTGAAAAGCATGATTATCAGCGTGCAATCAGCGTGCTCTACGAAGCACGGGAATGCATGGCACCGTACTTTGTTACCAGTATCATGACCCAGACGATACAGATGCTTGCCAAATCCCTTGTGGCAAATCATGCACCACTGGCCGAAATCAAACAGCTCCTGATATGGTCAAACGCATATTCCCGACGGTACTCAGACTTTGTTAAAAATCATATCACGCTAATTACACAGCTCCGGCATAACGAACAAAGAAAAAACCAGGAAGAAATTTTCCAGCTCCGGCATATCGAGTTGAAGGAAACCAACGAGAGGCTTACCGCTGTTGTAAATGACTTAACCCAGCTTACCGCCGAGAAGGATGAAATGCTGTCGATTGCAACCCACGACCTGCAAAACCCACTGGCAAGCCTGCGTTCAATGCTGAGCTTCATGACCACACGAACTGCCGGTATCCCAGGCAACACCGACGTGCTGGAAGATATTCAGGCAATGGGAAATATCGTGAACCGTATGGAAGGTATCGTACGAACATTCCTGGACTTCGGACGGAAACTGGGGCAAACACCGGCACTACTGATCGACACAATTGATGTTGCCACGTTGGTTCGCAAGGCAACAGATCGGCACACCGCCCTCATCAAATCAAAAGAACATACGATTACGACCAATATTCACGGTGACACCTGGGCGATTGGCAACGTAACACTGTTTAATGCTATTGTTGACAACCTGATTTCGAATGCAGTAAAACATAGTCCGCCAGGCGGGACAATTTCCATTTCGGTACAACACACACCAACGGAGTCTGTCCGGGATTCAGATAGCCCGGATGACCCCGGGTCACAGTGGATTGACGTGGTTATCGCTGATCAGGGACCGGGCATTCCAGCCAACGAAGCATCCATGCTTTTTACCAGGCAGAATAATACGCCGGGAACACTGACCGCTGAACATTCAGGCTCCGGTCTGAGCTTGTACCTAAGCCAGCGCATGGCTGCACGGATGATGTCGAAACTTGAATACAAACCATCGATACCACACGGTGCTACATTTACCCTGCGCATGAAACCTGCAATTCTGAGTTAATGGTATATAACCAACAACCGGACAGAGCATTCAATAACGCCATGAGAAAACGTAACACCACCAACAATCATCGTTATCGGCCGGTACAATGCTCCTGAACACGTTAACATGTCTTATCCCGGAGCAGAAGGGCATTGTGAAGGGTTTGCTCAACGAGCTGCAGTCAACAAACAGTTTCGACGAATTGAAGCATACGCGATATCGGTTAACGGGAATTTTCGATCAGACGGATTCCCTGCCGTTAAAAACTGTCCTGGCTGCAGCCCTTGGCCACCACTATGGAATCTATGCGTTGTACACTGATGCTGATACCTGGCTGCATCGTGCCGGAGATCTTGCGGAAGGAAGCCCGGAACTTGAGGGCTACGTTGGAATCCTGAAGGCTACCGCGCTGATGAACAGACGTCAGCCATACAAGGCAATGCAGATACTTGACGACTTCATTCGCACCCACTTGCCTGCTGCCAAACAGTTTGAGTGTGCCGCACTTAGTGCCAAAGCCGGACTGCTGAGTCTGACGGGTAGTCCGGATGAAGCCAACGAAACCTACCTGAAGGCAATCGAGACATCAGAAGCACGAAACAACGAATACGAGTTACTCACTGCCTACCACGGCTATGCCCATTTTTGTTACCGTCACGAAGAATATCAAACTGCTGTTGACTACCTGCAGAAAACATACGCATTGGCAGCCAAGCTGGAGATTACCGAAATTCAATGCCAGACGATGGTACGGTTAGCCGAAGTGTATGCAAAACAAGGCAAGGCCGATCTTGCCCGCATGAAATTTGGCATCGCCTACGCCGATACAAACACCAGGACCGCACCGATGAACAGGGCATTCGTTCTGATGACGGGGCTGGAGGTGTTCCTGGAATTGGAAGACTATGGCATGATACAGCAGCTTGTCCTGGAAATGGAACAGCACCTAACTCTCTACCCGGCACCAGACCAGGAATGCAACCTTAAAGGATTTCAGGCAATCCTGCTGGCCCGTGCCAATAGTTTTCAGCGGGCTGAACAGCTTTTTCGAGATGCAATCGCGTACAATACCAATAACTTCTACCCCTCAGGGCTGGGATCATGGCTGTACCAGTTGGGTGTGATGTACCTGAAACAAAAACAATACAGTGATGCAGTCAAGGTTCTGGATCAGGCTAAGGAACACCTTGCAACAGCATACATTAACTCGCTGGTGATCAAGTCGGTCGAAGCTTTGGCCGATGCTCTGACAGGAGCTGGAGCCGCCCCGAAGCAAATGGAACAGTTGCTTGTGTGGACAAACAGCTATTCAACACAATATGCAAATTTTGTAAAAAAACATATTTCCAATATTAACCGGCTCCGACAGAATGAACAAACCCGAAGTCGTGAAGAGATATTTCAGTTGCGCGAGGTTGACCTCAGAGATACCAACGAAAAACTCACGTTAGCGGTTAACGAACTCACTGCCCTTGCTACTGATAAAGACGAAATGCTTGCCATTGCGGCCAGTGACATACGCAGTCCGCTTACAAAGCTGAACACCATGCTGCATACGCTTGCCAACACCATGGCTGATATTCCTGAGTATGCTGACCAGGTACAAGATGTTCACTCCATGCTGGACCTTGTCCACGGAATGGAGACAATCGCCGGCACCTTCCTGAATTATAGTGCCACGCTTGCTACGTCACAAACCCTGGAAAACGATACAATCGACGTTGCGGCACTCATCGTCAAGGTTGTTGGCCGCAGCGCTTCGCTTCTGAAGCAGAAGAATCTGTCCATCACGAAAACGATTCCCAAAACCTGCAAAGCTTTTGGCAATGCCACACTCTTTACTGCCATTGCCGACAACCTGCTGTCCAACGCCATTAAACATAGTCCCCACTCCGGAACCATTACCGTGTCACTGGCTATTTCGGCTACCACAGACACCACGGAGGAAGCCTCTCCGCCGGCTGCCGGAACCCGGCATCAGCCGCCAACAGTTGTTCTGCTCACGATTACGGATCAGGGGACAGGAATCCCGGCAAGTGAAGTAAGCAATTTATTTACTAAGTATGGACGTGTTTCAACAACGCCAACGGGTGGTGAGTCAAGTACTGGCCTGGGGCTGTACCTGAGTCAGAAAATGGCAGCCAGAATGAAGGCTCACCTCTCCTACAAACCGGCTGAACCAACGGGATCGTCTTTTGTGCTGACAATGCTGGCTGCACAATAAAAAATGATATATTGGAACCGGATTGAAAAGGTTGGGGCTGACGTTTTACGTATCATGTTTTAATATGCACCGTGCCGTTTATACCGTTACGACAATAGGTTTTTTCTATGCAACAAAACCCAACGAATGAGTTTACCGCTGAGCAGTTGGAATTAACTGGCAGCCTGATCACAGAGCAAGATCCTGAGGCACTTGAGCAGATCCGGTGTAGGATCATCGCAATGGTTCAGCACAGCAGCAGCAAGTGGTTACAAACGAATCTTTCAATCAAGCTGGGACAGCATTTCCTGACTCATGCGTTATACAACGAGTCAGAGTTCTGGTATGCGCAATCCTGGACCTACGCTACGGGGAATGAGGAACTTAGGGAAACCGTAGCACTTGCTGAGGCCGCCGCTCTCATGAACAGACGACTGCCCTTTCGGGCGCTTGAGATGCTGGATAACTACCTGAGCACAGCCACCTCCGACTCGCATAATCAAAATCCTGAACTCCTGGTGATTAGGGCATCGCTCCTTGACAGTACTAACCAACTTCTGGAAGCCAACGAAGCCTATCTGAAAGCAATCGAGGTGTGCGAGGCTGCCGGTGACACGTTGATGTTGTTCCAGACGTTTCATGCTTATGCTCACTTTTGCTACCAGAGCGATGAATTACAGACCGCCAGGCACTACCTGGAAGAAATATGCAGACTGGCCACCGAACCAAATCTGGACTGGCTGGTTTGTCAGGCCAAGGCTCAGCTTGCCGAGATATATGCCAAGCTCGGGGATGCAGACCTGGCCCGTACAACGTTCAACGAAGCCCGGCAGCTCTCTTATTCTATTCCCCCGCTGCTACGGGGGTTCGTTCTGACAGTCGGCATGGAGATGAACGTGGTGCTTCGTGACTTTGATGCAGTCCAGCAACTGATTATTGAAACAGAACAGTACATTGCTCAATACCCGTCACCCAACCTTGAAGGGAACCTGAAAGGATTTAAAGCCTTCGTTCTTGCCCATCACAAAGATTACCGGCAAGCCGAGTCATATTTCACAATGGCAATTGCATACAACAAGGAAAACTCCTATCATAATGTTGCGGGAATGTGGCAGCATCAACTTGGCCTAATGTACCTGGAAGCAGGGCTGTTTCAGGATGCTGCCGTCATCCTTGATGAGGCACGTGAAAACCTGTCAACATCATTTACGTTCGATACCGTAGCGAATGTAGTTGAAGGCCTTGCAACGGCAATGGAGGGCGCACAAACTCCTGGATGGCAAATGGAAAGGGTGCTGGGATGGATGTCAGAGTATTATGTTCGCTATACTGGTTTTATTAAAAAACATATTTCTCACATTAACCTGTTACGACAACACGAGCAGATTCGAAGTGAGGAAGAAATTTTCCAGCTACGGCACGGTGAGATTAAAGATGCAAACAATAGACTCACGGCCGCAGTTAACGAATTAACTGCTCTTGCTGCCGATAAGGACGAGATGCTTGCCATTGCAACACGTGATCTGCAGCATCCTCTGGCAAACCTTGAAACCATACTGCATACACTTGCCGATGCCATCCGCACAAAGCCGGAGTTTGCCGATCAGCTGGATGATGTTCATGTCATGATGGACGTGGTTCGCCGGATGGATAACATCGTGAGTACGTTCCTTGATTTTGGAAGAACACTGGAACAGTCACAAGCACTTGTTAACGATACGGTAGATATTTCACTGTTGATTTCCGAGACTATCAGCCGCAGTACCTCACTGTTGCAGCAAAAAAAACTGTCAGTTATCCAACACGTTCCAAAACACTGTACGGTTTTGGGCAATGCCACACTCTTTAATGCCATAGCCGACAACCTGCTGTCCAACGCCGTTAAACATAGTCCGAACTCCGGAACCATTACCGTTTCTGTTGTGCATACCCATCCGGCGGGCATTCAGAACAAACCTCACAAACCACGTGGCCGTCAGTCACGGTCCGGACACGACGCCGTTGTACTTTCCATCACCGACCAGGGGACAGGTATTCCGCCAAACGAGGTAGTGAATTTGTTTACTAAATATGGTCGGCTTTCAACTACGCCAACGGGTGGTGAGCCGAGTACGGGGCTGGGGTTGTATCTGAGTCAGAAAATGGCTGCACGAATGAAGGCCGTTATCTCGTATGCTCCGGCAGAACCTCATGGTGCTATGTTTCTGCTAACCATGCAGCCGGCCTAACCCAATATGTCATAGTTTTGTTTACTTCTGAACGTTATTTGTTCATCTACCCCTGAGTTCCGGATGCGTTTTTTTCATTTCTCCGTTGCTGTTCTGGCTCTCTGCGCTGTTACTGGCACTACGTCGGCGCAAAAACTGGTTGCTGACTGGACGTGGCTGTCGCCCCGGCCAACCGGACTAACCCTTTCATCAGTTGCTGCAATATCCGGCACTGGCACTGGCACCGGCACTGGCTTCATCGTTGCAGGCCAGGGCAACCTGTTGGCTGTTGGCAGTAGTGAAAACAGTGACTGGACAGAGCTGCCGACCTCCGAAAACGTAGTTAGCTGCGCGTCTGCAAACACCACTGTATGGTTTGTTACCGGCACCGGCTCAGTGCTAACGTCCACAAATGGCGTTGATTTTTCGGCTGTCAGCCTTCCCGAGTCGGCACAAGCTATCTGCGTGGCTGCCCGGGACAATGTGGTTGCCATTGGCTGCACGCTTGGCAGGGTTGCCATAAGCGATAACGGTGGAGCATCGTTTACGGTTCACAAGCTGTTAACCGACGGCAATTGTATCGACCTGGCAGTTGATGCTTACGGTAAAGTACTTGCGCTTACCCCCGCCGGCGACGTGTTTGCCCTGTACGGAGCGGCAGAGCCGGTTCGGTATGCGCCGGCGTTCACTGGTACCTTTACAAGTTTGTGCATAACTGCAAACGGAACGCTCTTGGTTGGTTCCGAACAAAAGGGTGTGTTCCGCCGCGCTCCCAACGATCAGTTCTGGGTATTCTCTACCCTTGATGTGCCGGGCACAGTTACTGATTTATGCGTTGATGCCAATGATACTGTTTACGCTGCATTAAAAAGCGGTGAGATACTGCACTCTGCCAACGATGGCGTCACCTTCACAACCAATACAACGGTTGCACCCCTTACCATTCTGCACATGACGCCGCTGTACAACGGCGGCATGGTTGCCGTTGGGACGGCTGGCTGCGTGATGGTTCGGAAAAATGCAAACTCAGGCTGGCAGCAGCATACCACACGGTCAGCCTTTCACGCCACTGCCTTCCTGCCCTCCTCCAACAGTAGTTTGCTGTTTGGCTGCACCGACGGCAGCCTGTTCAGAGCTGACCGGAACGGTACAACCACAAAACTTCCCTTTCACGCAAACGGAGCTGTAAGGGGGCTCAGTACCGGCGGAGGTTCCGTTATCTGGATGCTAACCGATCACGTGTTCGATAACCTGTTTACGTCGTCCGATAGCGGTGCAACGTGGACGCAGCATCTGAGTACCGATGGACAAACCACGTCGTCCTTTCGGCTGTTCAAAGCCGTGAGCCCAACGTGCCTGTACGCTGTCCGCCTGGGCACAATCCAAAAGTCTGCTGATTCGGGTAAAACCTGGACGGCCGTTCCGGTTGTCATCAATGGTGAAACCAGGAATATTGGAACACCGGTGGAGTTTGTTTCAGAGAATGTTGTATGGGCGGTAGATTACAGTAGTAACGATCTATACTATACAAGCAATGGTGGAGTTACGTGGACGACGGTACCTCATTCGTCGATGGGAACACCACATTTTATTGCTGCAAACAGTGCCGGTGCTGTTGTTACCGGCACGTCGGTATCGTTTAACGTTTCAACCAATAACGGCCAAACCTGGACGCGCACTCCCGAAACGGCACGTCCGTTTGATATTGCCGTAGCCTCGGACAGTGGAGCCTTTGCCATTTTATCGGCTAACGTGCTGTACGTACGCTACCGTGATGATGCAACATGGACAGCATTTCCGCTGCCGGGCGGCACCGACTACGCTTCGTATGGCTCCGACAAGTGTCTGACATTCATTGACAACCACACCATTGCGGTTTCGATTGGTCCGGGAACGGTTGCGGCTGTCCGCCTTCGCGTTGTTTCGGGCATCGCCGAAAACCAAAGCCCCCTTCCCCCAAAGGAGCGCATTGTTCGGTCTGACCAGATGAATATTTCCGGTGGTATTACAAACGGTGTCATCGGGGTTTACGACGTAAACATTTTTAACATAGGTGGTATGGTGGCCGGCACTGCAAGCCTTACCGTGTCACCTAATGCCGGAGTGCTTAGTGGCATCGGTGGTCTGGCTAAAGGCCTCTACGTTTTCAGATCTGCTAACGACGGCAACACGCTGCAGCAACCGGCAGTTTCCGGCTACTTTATCGTTTGGTAAACCGGGTAGTATCGTACCGTTCCACATACCTTGATAAAAACAGCAAACCCTGCCTAAGCAGGGTTCACTGTGACCTCAGTTCGCACAACCACGAGTGCGTCGTACCGTGCCTGCTCTCCCTTGCGGGCTGGCCAAGGCAGCGGTTTGACCTCAGACACTCCTCATGGTTTTTGGGAGTGTGCGATTTTCTACAAACCCGTGCGCCATACAGCGCCTAAACGGATTGAAATATTGTTCCATGCCGACGGTTCGCTAACGGTTGGAGTTGCACCCTGCAGTACAACGTATGGCGATAGCAATTGGTTCCTGTTACCAAACATACCAACCATAAAATCATGACCAAATCCAACCTGTAAGCCAAGACGAGGCATATAGTTTACGTTTGTTTTCCACTTAATGCTGGTTTGCGGTGCACCGGGAAGATTACTTGGCAGTTCACCGTTCCACAACTCATGCTGCCACAAGTACGAACTGGTCACCGCCACCGGTACATCCGCGGTCAGGCCTGCCATTGCAAACATTCCGGTAACACCTAACTGCGCTTTAACCGATAGACCCAGACCGGCATACACAACCGTAGAGTGTGATTCATACACAGCATTGTAAGCAAAGTTATCGTAGGCAATCGGCACGGTTGTCTCTGCCGACGCATGACGCCATTCTACCAACGCAGCCAACATGTAGCCAAGCTGCGAAAACCGAGGCCGATATTCCAGTGCAGGTCCAACGCCCATACCGTAACCAGTACCGCCGGATGGCGTAACGCGGTACGTGGGACTCCCGGGTGAGGTTCCGCCCGCAAGATCAACTGTAAGCGTTCCAAAGTTTACTGCATAAAAAGCCGAACTTCCAAAACCCAGCCACCATTCGTGGTTGCGGATGAGCGTATCAAGCGGATACTCCAGGTTATCGTCGATACTGGTCTGAAATATCTGCGCGGAAACTCCGGCGGTACTCATAACCAGAACTGCAAGCAGCACAGCCATCCGATGACCGGCTCTTGTACAGGGCACTATGGTTGCAGCGTTTATCATCTCAGTAACTGCGCCTTGATAATTACCCTGCTGCTTTCTTCGTCAAACGAGGAATCGTTCACCGGCACAGCAACTAATAAAATATTATACAACCCCTGTGATGCTATGGAAGGGGCTTTAAACCGGAGCTCATAGCCAATGCCTATTGCGTATTCAACATTTTCAATCGGTACCCCCTGATCGTTTTCAAGGTAGCCAATCAGCCGTCCGCCCAGATCAAAAACCTTTGCGGTAAGCCTCAGCCTGTCGTCAACATTAAACCGGACAGTGGTTTGGTCCTGAAACGGATTCTCAAGGATCCGGGCATTTGATATGATTGCGTTGGGAATGTATAAAAACAGAGTATCAATAATCTGTAGGGTATCGCCATAATACGGCAGGCGCTTGCCAATCAGTCGGTAGGCATAGGTTTCCCTGCGGTATTCCACCTGGTCATACAGGCTGTCGTGTACCTGCGGTTCCAGACAGTAGCAGCTTCGCAGACGCGGTTCATTCAGGTAGGTAAGCTGCGAACGTCCCTGAAAATCCAGGACTTCGGGCTGCTGTCTGTTCACCAGAGCACGCTCGATGATGTAGCCTTCGTAACAGTGTTCGTCGCTGACGGTAAAGCCAAGCTGCACCTGCATATCGCCGATGTACGAGCCATAAAAATGAAAGATAGCGCCACAGGTGTCGGGAGGTGGAAGCCGTTCTTCGTACTCAACCACCATTGGCGGGTTGTCATGCCTGTTAAACCAGGTGTTACGTCCGCTGCCGTTTCCGGTTACACTGTCGTGATCAATTTTAAATGCCGCCGCCTGATAGTAATCTGAAGGCTGAACAATGGCAAGCTGCTCGGGTACGTACGATCCGTCGGTGCTGGTAATGATAAACCGTCCAAGCCGCAAGGAGTCTGTTGTAGAGGGAATTGAATAGGCATTCTGAACGCTGTCCGGACCCAGGATGTTCACCACCAGATCGCCATTTACGATGTTGTAGTCCAGCGTGTATGCATTCATAGACGCTGAATCGAACGGCACCAGCTGCAGGTCACAGCTATCATAAACAAATTGAATTTTATGAACTGCCGGATTATAGCCCCCGGTTGGAGCAAGATCGGTGCTTTGCAGCCGGATGGTGATGTTGGCAAAGTACTGCCACCGCTCGGTAAGGCGCCGGAGCACCAGGTCGAACGTAGCGCGGTCGTACTTGGGATCAAGTGCGGGCTTCACCACCAGGCGGGCATCGGGTGTTTGCGCCTGTGCCACCACTGCCGTAACAAGAAGACAGAAAACGGCAGCAATGAGCATCACCGGTTTATGATGGTTAGCGTGGCGCAACACTCAGTCTGCCTCTGTTATTCCATGAAACGTTAGCGTCGCGTGTTGTGACGATACCGTTTAAGTCGGTATCGGTCAGCAGGTATCCCTCAAGGTTCCGTGTGCCCCAGATCAGGTTGTAATCAGAGCGTGCAATCTCATCAGCCCCTTCCACTTCGCCTGCAATGAGGGCAAAGAAACGCCGTCCGCTGCTGGTGCCCACCAGCTTCTCTGCGGCAGCACCTCCCAGCAGGCCGCTGCCGGTGGTAAGGTCAAGCACAAAGCCAAGGTTGGAGCGGTCCACAACAACTTTATCCTCGGTAACCACGGCAAGGTGGTTACGATGGCGGAACACAAGGTTATACAGGCCTGCATCAATGCCTTCAACAATGGGCGGACGCAGCGTACGCGGATCCAGCACCGCACCGGTGGTCGTGAGCAGCAGGTTCTGCACCAACTCGGCGGGCCCCGAGCCGGTTGGTGTTTTGCGGTACTCAACGGTAACCCAGTCAACAATACTGTCGCCAATAACGATGGCCGTATCGGTTAGTCTTTTCGGATCAAGAGTGTACGGATACACAGCCGGTGCCATTGTCGGGATTCTGCCGGCGGCTGCAAGGTCGGCTGCCATAACGGGAGTGAAGTCTTCACCGTAGGTCCGAATGGGTCCTTCCAGCAGCAGCCGCGTGTTGAGTACCCAGATTGGGCCTGTGGACAGTCCGATGGCAAAGTCGCCGCTGGCACGCACCATGCCTGCCGTACTAAAGCGCCATGCTTCCATGGGATTCGATGTTGCTGTGGTTGGCAACTGCGAGAAGCCGTAGGGGTTGTATGAAAGACCATTGTAACGCATGAGCACCAGCTGGGTTTCCTGTCCCACAAGCTGCGGTATTGTTTCTACAACCTGCGGTGTTTCAAGTCCGTCAATTTCTTTATTACGCCATGCGTAGCCAATGGTAAGCATGTAGGTGCTGTCGGCAACACGGTCGCCATTGGCGTCGCGTGCTTCGAGCTGCAGGTATCGGTCAACCTTGTAGGTAATGTCGGTAAGGGGCTCGGGCACGGTTTTGGGTTTACTTCGTATTGCGTACTGCACTACTGCACCGCGGCCGGCGGCATCATCAAATTTAATTGACGTAAACCTGTTATTCATGACCATGGTTTTCCCCTCAACCAGGGTAGTACGGACCATGGTTCCGTTCACTTCGGGCCACATTCCCTTAAAATCGGGATCGTTGACCGATGCATATCGGAGTTCATAACGCTTGCCGGTATCGGGTTCGGTAAAGATGTGTCCGCGCAGAATAAGCGAGTCATTCACGGTAATGCTGTACGGTAGTGAGAGTCCGGCAACGTCATCATTTACAAGGTGCCCAATAGCCGAGGAATTTCTGATCATCTCGGGTCCACCACGCATGGCGCTGTCACCATAATACCTCAGGTGCATGCGGGTATCCCATGCGGGTTCCATAGCAATCGATCCGCTGTCATCACGCCACAGCCACGACTGATTGAGCATGGCAATGTTGTCAGTAGCCGAGTTATCAAGTCTGCCGTGTTGCAGGTCTAAGCGCTCAACCACCTGTAATCCGCCACCGTGCGTGATGCGCGCACCGGCGTTATTGTCAAGTTCCACAATTGGAATGCTGCCTGTGCCGCTAATATCCTGTAGTTCGGTGCCGCGAAGCACAAACCTTCCGTATCTGGCACCGGGGTTAATATGTCCGTCATGCACAACCGTCCGGTTTGCCTGTATCCAGGTGTCGGGAATCAGCGTAAAGGTCACGGAACTGTCAAGCGACCAGAAGAGGCTGTCTGCCACCAGAGGCCGAAGGGGGCTAAGGATCATCTTCCGGCTTTTGCCTTCAAAGTGCACGTTGGCGTAGGTTAGCTGGGCAACAAGCTGCGAGTCAGCGGCGTAGTTGCGTTCGTAGCGGACAATACCGCCAATACTGTCCTGCGTGAACTGCGCGTCACCCCTGATTTTAATGGTACCTGTATTGCGGATTTCGCCTTCGGAGAACAGCGAGCTGGGCTGCTGACTGACGGCAATGGTAACTGCCGATAGCAGCACGCACCAGATAATTGCATTGTTTAACTTTTGTGTCATGGCACACCCACAAGTACGGTACCTGCGTTATTAACGGCGGCACCGGGTGCCACAATCAGGTTGGGTGTTAAAAAGCTGCTACCACGATACACAATTAAACCGCCGTCGATATTGTCGGCACTTGTATCAAGAGCGTCGGCCTGCACAAACGAGGGAACAATACGCTGAGAGAGCAGGCTGACGGTGGAGTCGGGTACTAACGAAAATGAGTTCCAGACGCCGGGGGCTTCGTAGCCAAACAACAGGGCGCTGTTGGGCGAGCTGCCAATGATAACCTGACGCGCCATACTGTCGGGATAGGCTTCCCGGATGGAATAGTAATCATTGGCGCGCACATAGCCGGTATGCACCGTAAAGCCGTCAATGATCACCCTGTCCTCCGGTTCCGGCTCCCGCGCTTCGTCCCACGTAAACGGATTACTCCAGCGTCCGGAAGCAACTGCCTTGAGCACATCACGGCTTGCACGCAACAACAGGTCGTTGCCGTTGTCCAGACGCAGGTTGTCAGGTCCGGCACTGGCAATGCCGGTAAGCTCAACATACGCAATGCCGGTACTTTGGGAAAGCGGACGCCGGGTGTAGGTTGGCGGTACGGTAGGTGTGAGTTTAATGGAGTGTTCGTTTGGCGGCGCGAAGGCATTATACATTTTTACCAGTCGCTCCGATGTTGTGGGCACCCATGTTGACGGGATGTCGGTGACCTTGTATCCTGCCCTGATTTTAGCCTGCCAACTGCCTTCGGCGGTGACGGTAATTTTTCTGAAGATATCGGTCTGGTCGTTATAGTCGTTCGGACGTGTTTGCGGCCGAACGTCCATGGTAAATTCCTGTGGCAGTACGCTAAACAGTGAGTGGGTTTCACTGTTGTTATACACATACGCCTTGTTAGTGTCGGCCCCCCTCAGCAAACGTCTGAAGGCGCCAATAACTTCAGCATTATTGGTGTAGGTAGCGTCGCCTACGGTTAGGCTCATGGTATGCGGTACCATCATCACATTGGTGTCGCGCACCATAAGTGCCGATGCCACGTACACGTTGCCGTTAGCGGTTTTCAGTGTGTTGGCGGTGGTAAGGTTCCCGTACGGATTCGATTCGGCTGTAGCCTGAATTACTTGCGGATCCTGTTGTCCTGCGTATTCCACCAGCGAGGTAGGATGGAAGGTGGCATTGGTGTAGTTGGGATAGGCATTCCGGTAGTCACCAAGAACCAGAAGGTGGGTGTTCTCACCCATGGCAAGCTGAGCGGCGGCGTTATTCTGTAATCCAACCACAATATCGGGATAGATGATAACGGTGTCGGAATGATCGGCAACAACAAACAAACCATTGGCAACATCTACATTGGCATGCAGGTGGGTTAGCCCCCAGCCGGTGGTCTGACGTCCGCCTGCCCAAATCGTTACCTGTGCGTTCACAAACGAGTGCGAGCCCCAGGTAAAGTCGCCTTCAACGTACAGCGGGCTTACCGTGTCATTCCAAAAGACTCCGTCCATACGCACTTCGTAGCCGGATGCCACGGTTTTTGGACCGTGCAGCAGGGTCATGTTGTTATACCGGTTTACTGTCCCGCTCAGCTCCTTCTCCTGCATGATGTACTGTGGTTCGGTACCGTCGTAAAAAAAGGTGCCATTGTAGGTGCGCGGACCCGAGAGGAAGATGGTGTACTGTTCCGACACGAAGACACTGTCGGGTATCAGTTTCCCAGCCTTGTCGGCCATTTCTAAATTTTTATAATACCGTTGCTGTACCAGTTGCTGTCCATCCGCCGGTTGTGCATACCGCACCATCCCGGGAACCCGCCACTGCGGGTTATGTCCCAGTGCCGTAGCCCCTTTCGTATCACCCGCACCGTCAGTAAACGTATTGCCGGTTCCTTCGAACTGAATGATGTTGTTGGAGATATTCGAGTAGGGCGCATCGTTCTTAAAGGTTCCGTTGTTATCACGGAATCTGATAACGCCGCTGTTGATAACGGTACCGGTGACGCTGTTTTCAAGGTTCTGAGCGTTACCGTGCACGGTTCCCCACCCAACAAAAAGACACAGGAGCAGAACCACACCGGCAGGTATTGGGTTCCGCGACTGCGAATGGGTTGTATGGTTATAGCTGTTCAGCACGATACGTTTGCCTATGGCTTCCCGATAACAATTTCGCCTTCGTTGTTCAGGGTTCCGCTGTTGCGGATTGTACCTTCAATCGTTAAAACACCGGGCTTGTACCGCCAGCATGTTGCCGTCTGCCTGATCTCCAGGTCACCGGTAATTAAACCGGAGGCGTCCATGTACAGGTACAGGCCGCCGGTTATCACCGAAACCGAGCCGTGAAACTCCACGGTGGAGAGGTTCATTGCGTTAATTCGTCCGGCATCAATCCGGGTGTCGCCCGATACATACAACAGTCCCCCGCCGGTAACAGTAATGGTTTCACCACTGTTTACCAGTACCGTTTGCTGTGCTTGCACAGAGGCAAGTGACAGGAGGCCAAGGGCTGTTATGATAATGAACTTTATCATCCGGGTACCGAGTGCGACACCGTCGCGCTTAGTTATCGCTCCTGAACAGTTCTATCCATACCGACTGTGTGCTATCCCAGAGTAGCGTAATGGTATCCTGATTTTGGAGTTGCACGTTGGCATTCATTGCCATGTTGCCGCCGTTAACGATTTCTACGCCATTGGTGCCTGTGGCAACGCATCTGATAATCAGACGCAAGCCGTCGTACGCGCCGTTGGCAAGGGTTACCGTGCGGTTGGCCGGACCGTTATTGCTGCTTAACCGCAAAAAGGTAATGCCGTCAAGCTGTGCAGCGGTTATCGCCTGGTCATCGGCGGTAACATTAACGGTATTTACAACACTGTTCACAACAGTTGTCCATTCCAGGGTTGCACTGCTACTTGTAGCACCCGAGGCAATGGAGAGAACCTGGCCGGTTTTACCAATGGATGACGGCAGGGTGTAGGTGTTGTTAGCAGACATGCTGGATGGTGCCTGCAAGGCTACGTAGTTGGCAACTCCGGGAAACGAGCCGGTAGAACCGTACGATTCATAAAACCTGAGCTGACGCTGCGTACCGTCATTATTGGCAAGCCAGAGGTCGGCATTGGCAATAACAAACGACGCTGCTGCCGAGACCGACATAGCACTGTTCTTGCCGTTAAAACCAAACGAGCCGTCGGCGCCGGAGGCAAGCGTCATGGCTTGTCCGCCCGGGATTGCTGCGTAGTCCGAGCCAATGGTGTTGTTTTGTCCGCCGCCAATAAAGCTGTAGCTGCCGGTAATGTTGTTGTTATTCCCACCGGTAATCGAGCTGTGGGTGCCGGTACTCATCACATTATCTTCACCACCGCCAATCACGCCGTAGTCCTGACCGTTATTGTTATCGCGTCCGCCGCCAATCACGGCATAGTCACCGCTGATTTCGTTATCGTCGCCGCCGCCAATGGCAGAGGCAACACCGCTGACGCTGTTACCGTCACCGGCACCAATAAACGAGTATTCGCCACTGACGCTGTTGTTATTCCCTCCACCGATAGCGCTGCGCTTACCTGACGCGGTGTTATTTGATCCGCCACCCACAACGGCAGCCGTATCGGTGGCCTTGTTGTTAGCACCGCCGCCAATTACCGTGTACATTCCGCTGGCAAGGTTGCTTGCACCCCCGCCAATAAATGAGTTGCCACCGGAGATGGTGTTGTTTTGTCCGCCGCCAACAAAGCTGTTGGTGCCGGTAGAGGTGACGCTGTTGCCTTGGCCGCCACCAATACCTGAGTTCTGTCCACCGCTGGAATTGGAAAGCCCGCCCAATACTGCCGAGCCGGTACCGCTGGCGGTGTTGTTTTCACCGCCAACAACCGAGGCTTTTGCACCCGAGGCGGTGTTGCCCATGCCGCCAAGAACAAGCGAGTAGTCGCCGCTGGCAGTGTTATTACGTCCGCCCGCAATGAGCGAATAATTGCCGCTGGCGGTTTGCGAGGGGTTGGTGCGCGATCCCTGAAAGTCGTTAGACCATGCCCCGGGTGTACCGGTAATACCGCCTTCGTTCAGCGGACCCACCCTGCGGAGGTTGCCGTTGGTGCTCGACACAATTTCGAATGACATACCGGTGGGAACACCCCAGATAAGCTGGTACGGACCGGTGCCGGTAGCCATGAGAGCTAACCCGGACGTTGCCGGCGGCTCCGGCGGCCATACCATGGTGTACGGCGTGATGGTAGCGTTGGGTGGTGTAAGCGAAATAAAGTCACCGGGCTGAACGGCACGCTCGATGCGGATTTCCTGGACGGTGATCTGACTGTTCTGTGCCGAAAGAACGGTGGCAGAGATGATGGCCAATGCCACCACAAGGGTGCGGGATAATACTGTAATTTTCATTAGTTTGCTGACCTCCCAATCTCGATCCATTTTGTGGATGTGTTGTCCCAAACAAGGGTAATACTGTCAAGTTGATTCAGGTCGGCATTGGCAGCGCCTGCCAGTGCCAGGTTTGCATCGGCGCCATACAACCGTACACCGTTGCCTGCCGTTGCGTTGTAAACGTAGAGTGTAACCACCATCCCGTCGGTACTGCCGTTGGAAAGTGTAATTCGGCGGTTTGCGGGTGTGTTGTTCGGATTGATTTTTACAGGCTGGTCTGCATTAAGCGAGGCTGCGGCAATATTCGTTGTGGCAGCGGTGGCGGTTACGCCGGTTACCGTGTATGCCTTCAGGACTGACCATTCGGTGGAGGCTGTGGTGGTAGTGGGTGCCGGTGAGGCCGAAATTACCAGACCCTTCCTGCCGGCGGTGGTAACAATTGATTCCGGCATGGTGTAGGTGTTGTCAGATGAACCTGCGGTTGACGAAGGGGCTGTAAACCCAACGTAGGCTGTTGCTGCTGCCGGGAAGGCTCCGGTACCACTCTGGGCTTCGTAAAATCGCACGGCCGTAGGTGTACCGTTGTTGTTGGCAATCCAGATATGGTTGTTATTGATTGCAAAAATGCCGGTAGTTGACACCGAGAATGCCCTGCTGCTACCGTTAAAGAGCAGTCCGTCCTGTCCGCTGTAGGTGGCGTTCTGTCCGCCCATAATCGTGCCGTACTGCGCCGAGATGGTATTGTTGTACCCACCGTTCAGGGTGGCGTAGTTGGACGAGCTCTGGTTCTCGCGTCCACCGCCGATGGTAACGCGGCTGCCGCCGGCTGCGCGGTTTGCCTGCCCGCCCATGATGGTGCCCTGCGAGCCGGAAATCTGGTTCTGGCGTCCGCCCAGCAGCGTGCTCTGGTTGCCGCTGGCGGTGTTATTCATGCCGCCAAAAACAGCTACCTGGTCACTGGAGACTGTGTTATTGTAGCCTGCACCAACAAAGGTATTGTTGCCACTGACGGCGTTATTCATGCCGCCAATAAGTGTGGCTTCGTTGGTTGATGAAACCGAGTTATGCCATCCGCCAAACAGGATGGCATGGGTGCCGCTGGTTGCGTTATCATAGCCCCCAAACAACGTTGCATTGTCACCCGAGTTGGCGTTACTTGCACCACCACCCAGGAAGCCCTGGTTGGCGCTGACGGCATTGTCTGAGCCGCCAAGAACAACGCCGGCGTGACCGCTGACGGCGTTGTCGTCACCCGACAGTATCACACCTCTGGTAGCGCTGACGGCATTGCTGGTGCCACCCAAAATTCCCGCGGCATAGCCACTGACGGCGTTGGCCGAACCGCCCAAAATTGCGCTGCTGGTACCGGAAACGGCGTTACCCTGTCCGCCCCCAAGTGCACCAACTGAGGCACTGACGGCATTTGACGAGCCACCCATGATGATCGAGCGGTCACCGGTGGCAGTCTGGCCTCCGGAGCGTGATCCCTGAAAATCGCTGGCTATATACCCGGGTGTTACCTGAGGTCCGCCCCCTTCCAGAATGATGGTCTTCCGCCGAATGTTCATTTGCCAGATGGACTGAACTTCGATCAGCTGGTCAGTAGATATTGCACCAGTCAGCAGCACGCTGTCAGGCGAGGCAAGCTGACTAATAAACAACAGTCCGGATCCGGGGCCCGATGCCGGCCAGGTGATCGAGTACGGAGATATAGGCGTGCTCGGGGGTTCAAACGTGATGTACTTTCCCGGATCGGCATTACGCTCTATCCGAAAGGTTTGCCACGTGACTTCCGAATTCTGAGCCACTGCGTGCGATACATGCACTATCATGCCTGCCCCAAGCAGGATGATTGCTACCGTTGCGCGCCGTAAGGCTGAGGTCGTGTGCGACGGCATTGTTTCGCTCCCAAATAGTTATAAAAAATGTTAGTTGTTGCTCCTGGATAATTCCACCCAGAGTGCTCCGCTCCAAATTAAGGTTATCGTGTCATCGGCTCCTGCTACCCAGGCACCGGTTAAATTAACGTTTGCTGCCGGAACGTCGTTCATGGCAATAAAATTGGGTTGTCCGTTTAATACACGCAAAATCAGTATCTGCCCGGCTGCAAGGCCGGGTGTCAGCGTTAGCCCAAGCCGGTTTGCACCGGCCGGGTTCAGTACGATGTACGATCGGTTCCCAACGCCGACGGGAAAGTTGTTGGCGTTCACAACAATGTTGGCTCCTTCCCGAATGGTGATGCCACCGTCAACGTCCAGGGAGGTTGCCGGGCTGTTGATGTCGATTCCTACCTTGGTCCTGTCACCGTCGGATAGCGATGGCGAATGCATAAAGACGATGCTTTTGCTGTTGGAAACGTTGGCACCCTTGCCAAAGGCCATGCTTTCGGCTCCGGTGACAACGTTGTTCATACCTAAGGCGGCGCTGCCAATGCCTGTTACACGGTTGTTCATGCCCATGGCAATGGCGTTTTCACCGGAGACACGGTTACTGTCGCCAATGGCTATTCCGGCCTTGGCCGTTACGGTGTCTTTATTTCCGAGCGCTACCGCAAATGATCCCGAAACGTAGCTGCGCTGCCCGGAAGCAAGGCTGAAGTCGCCGGTAATGCCGGATTCCAGGCCGGAGACGATGGATGAGTACTTTCCGGTTACGCTGTTGGTGTTTCCGGTTCCAATAAACGAAAACAGGCCGGCAACACCAATGGAATTCTGCGAGCCACTGCCAATGAGTGAGTACTCACCGGCTATGGTGTTCTGGGCACCGGAAATGATGCCGGAAAATCCACCCGAAGCGGTTTGTGAGGCGGCACTCCGGAATCCCATCAGGTCAATGGAGTACTGTCCGGGGGTTCCTACGATACCGTTGGTGTAGGCAGATTTCCGACGGATGTTATACTGTCCGGCCGTGACTTCTTCCAGAATACCGCTGCCGGTAGAGGTAGTCCATGCCGGATAGCCTGCTCCGTTAATCGTAAGAATTTGTCCGGGAGTGCCGGCAGAGAGCCACTTCATGTCGGTAAATGCCCCCATGTTGTCACCCAGGAAGAGCGATCCCACTGAGGGGGCTCCGGCAAGGGGCATCTGCATGCGCCACGAGCCGGCAAGCAGGGTGGCCGTGTTTGCATGGATGGTTAGCCTGCCGTTTACGGTGTTGCGCAGTACCAGCGAGTCCGATAATGTGCCTTGTGCCCAAGCCCCTTGCCATGTAATACAAAGAGTTGCAATGACTACACCGAGCCATAGGGCATGGTTACTGCGATATGGTGTGTGCTGCGTCATGGGTTCATTACTGTCCAGTGAATTGAGTAGCCTATTCCAATGGTGGCAGATGTTACAATGGTAAAGTTGTCGGCACCCGGGTTTACGGCGGTAATCATTGCGTGAACGGCGGGTGCGGCCGGTCCGCGGACGGTAACGTTGATTACAGCACCGGGAAGCAAGTCAAATGCTCCGGTGGAGACCACAAAGCTAGTGGCATCTACACCGATGGTGTATATGCCCTTGGCAATGCCGAGTGCGGCCAGGACGTCCGAGGCACTGCGCTTCCGGAGGTCACCGTTGTTGTCAGCCGTAACCACGCCTTCTCCGGGTGAGAGGGCTGTTACGGGAGCAGAGGCAAGGCTGGTCAGGCGCACGTTGGGCGTGCCGGCAACGCCGCCTACATGCAGGTTGTAGCCGGCAGCGGCAGTGGTGCCAATGCCAAGTTCGCCGGTGGCGTTTACGCGCAGACGCTCGGTGTTGGTGGTGCGGATAACCAACGGCTGGGCGTCGGTGGTGCCAAGGAAGGTGGTTGCCGGGTTGGTGCTGGCATTGCCAAGCAGTGACCATGCGGTGGTGCCAACCACTGCCGAGTACGATGTCTCCAGGACGTCGCCGGTGGCGTTGGCAATCAGCACGCGGTCATAACCGGCGGGGACGGTGGCGGTGGGGGTAACGCCGGCAAGGCTGCCAAGGCGGACATTTGCGGTGCCCTGGGTGCCGTTTACGTGCAGGCTAAAGCCGGCGGCGGCGGTGGTGCCAATGCCTAATCCGTCGGCACTGAACCGTGCGATTTCGGTGGTGTTTACGCCGATAACAAGGGGTTGGGCATTGGTGGTGCCAATAAAGCTCTGGCCGGCGCCAACACCTGCTGCAACAATCGCGTTGCCGCTCAGGAGCCAGCCGGTAGAGCCAACCACTGCCGAGAGTGTGGCCTGGCTGACGTCGCCGGTGGCGTTGCTCAGCATGATGCGGTCAAAGCCGGCGGGGACCGTGCCTGCGGCA